>JGI24021J15306_10007071_pt1 | contig 13613 bp, 10 predicted proteins | sample Ectturendosymbi1_FD_15306 | JGI IMG/M metagenome (IMG submission 15306) | reverse complement strand
GATTCATCGTCGCCGTGCGAACGGTCGTTTCGGCTGTTTAAGCTGGCCCGCCCTTGGCTACCCATTTATTGGCATCATTCTGCATTCGGCAATCAGAACGTCACTAGCGGCTGCTCATTTTCTCGAAACTGCCCAGTTATTTTCCCTGAAACGTGGGATTTTATCTTTTGCTGTAAACTTGCCTAACGGGTATGAAAAACTGGCCAAATTGTTAAGATATTCTTTTTCACAAAGCGTACCACGTGGTAGAAAGACATAAAGCGTGATCTTTGTCAAATGTATGTTAGCCGTTTCGTGTAACCGCTGAACAAAAGCCAAGTAATGCTCCTTGCTTTCCATTTGCGTTTTTGGGAAAGTTTTGCATATCGTGTGTTTTGTATAAGATTGTCCATTCTGAGTATCTTGACTTGAGGTTAGGAGCTGATTTTTTGTAACTAAATCTTATTTGATTTTTTATTACATTCCCAACGTTAATTTTGTTTCAGGCTATAGCAGTGATTTTGGATTTTTTGTTTTGGTGCCTGTTAATTTTTGCCAACAAACTAAAAATGGCTGGCCAGATTCTAGATTTGAAAATCGAAGTTCATGCCGTTTTTGGAAAGATTTTAAATTAAGATCATTTTTAGGTTTGACTCCAAGTTCAAAAACTTCAAAATTTTCGTTAACTTTACTCAGTAAACCTTCCTGGTGATGTTGCTAAAACCAATACCAACGTATCAGGTTATGATTTACTTTTACCTTGACAACTGCTTCGGTATACGCTCCAGCAGAATACTGCTCCCGAGCTTGGTGCCAAAGTGCATACACACGGAAATTGGACTCGCAGCGGAACGAAGCCATGCGTACAATCTCAGGTTGCAAGAGACCTACCCTTTCAGACTTCCTCCTTTCTTTTCTGGTACCCTGCCCCCTACTATTCGAAGGAATATGGCGTGTCTACAGCTACATCTCTAAGCACAAAGCGATACATGAAACCCTGCACGTTCGGCGCGCTTCCAACAGACTTCGTTGGAGACGCCCCTTAAGATCGTTCATGGAGAACCTTACAAACCACGACTACTCCCCCCTCCAGTTCCAGATTCTTTGAAGTCATATCTCTTTAGTTGCAATAACTCTCCACCAGGATGCCACATGCCGCGCAAAGCATGGGTCCAACTTAACCGCTTGCGCACTGGACGCGGCCGGTTTAAAGCGAACCTCTGCAGAATGGGATTGGTTGATGACAAAAGCTGTGCGTGCGGAGACATCCAATCCGCCAATCGTATCCTCAATCACTGTGCCGTGCTGTCCTGTCTGTGCAGCATCACCAACACCTCCAACGAAGATCTGATTGAATACCTTTGCGATTCTTCCTTTTAGATCTAACCGCATAGCCCTACCACCTGTCACCTGTGTGTATACGACAGAAAAAATGATTTCTTGCAGTATAACATGTCGTCAGGAACACTACTCCTTCCCTGTCATAAGTTGTTAGTTTGTCACCATTGATATTTTGACTTTAAAATAGGTAAAACAAGCAACTTTGTTTCAGGCGTTTCAACAGCTTGCCAGAGGCATACTGGAAAATCAGGGCAGAGCCATGAAAAAGGTGAGGTGCCGCTATTGAAATGCGTATGCTCGCTCGTTACTCTGCACATGGTAAAACCAACAGGTTTTGTGTTGCATTTATTCAAAGGCACATCCTTATATAACACAACTTGTGATATAAGTAACCCTCATAACTTGTAGCTTTCTTGTACATAACAATATTCTAATGGCATATGTGGTTTTTGACTCAACGTGTGATATTCATAAACTGGTTTGCCCAATATCACGGTTAGTCACGAAGCACAACTCGTATGAGTCGCAACATAGTTTGTTGTTCAGCATTTCTGGTAAGCAACAGAAACAAGGTTTGTCTGGAACCCAGGCTTTCTTATTTCAACGCCATGTCGTCTGTCATAGCCATATGCTCAAATGCGGAGCAAATCAACATCTGCATTTCGAAAGCCTCGGCAAAAGTGCTGCGGCAAAATCACCTCTGCAATGTCAATGGAACTGAAAGAGAAGGATGGTGCACTGGATGACTTGCGGTCTGGACGCTCTGAAAAGGTTTAGCTGTGTGCCCCATATATCAAGCTGTGTTTTATTGCGAACTTAGGTTGACGGAACTAGTGTTTAAGCCTTAGTTACCGGCTTGGAACGCCGTGCCGGTGGTGCATTCCACAACACGCCAACACTAAAATTATCGTCGCCAGCCTAGCGCAGTTGCTGTTGGTTTGGGAAAAGACCCCCAAAGATTAGGGTTGGTTTTGTATGAGGAACGTGATTTTTGAATAACGTCTTTAAAATAGTTTAGCTAATTTCATAAACTGGACATAAACAAATGTAATGTAATGTAATGGCCGTTTCCATTGCTGACCACACCGTTCAGTTTATAAGCGAAGTTACACGTATCGTATGTTTGTGGAAAGGCCTGCTGCAAGGCTGCTGCTCCGAAGTGGTGGGACGTGACAAAGTATATAACCAGGCCTGCACAATAACAAAAGAATTTATTGGCGTTTTGTCGACTGCCGCCTGTGTTTGCTAGCTGCGTGAAATGGATGGTGTGGTGTCAATTATGCCCCACGCAAAGTTCACAGTCTTTTATTGTTCGAATGTGGCGATGCTTTGACTTCACAAAAAAACTGCCTGACGTTGCATTGTTCGTTGCTATCTTGCAGTCAGCCGCCTGCGCGAAGCCGAAAAAATCAGCCTGTAAAACGAATGGTCGGCGGTCAAATAGCCCAAGGAGTGTGCCGGCCGCTACAAGATCAGTCGACGAAGGCGACGGTGCGGTAAAGCAGTCTCGTCCTGTCTGCGCGTACAAGGTTAACATGCGTTGTGTATCTTGGGTGCCGTGATGATCACTTTTTCGGCAGCTCATTTGCTTTGTTGCAACCACAAGCGTTAGTGCTCTTCCTTATAGCTACATCAGTGAAGTATTTTTGACACAAAACTGCAAAGAAAAATACAAGTCTTACTTTTGGCAGTAGCTTTTAAATGCGTCTGCAACCTTTTGCTATGTGCCGACTTAAGGTTTCAAAACGAACGTATTTTTATACAAGTCATGGTCAATATGCCTTCTATTTGAATCATAACAAAATTGCTATGTAAAACTTGGAGTAAGTGCGTGCCGTTGCAAATTGCTTGGCGTGCCGTAGGTTGCCGACCCCTAAAAGCTGTTGAAAATGTTAATCGCCGTGCGTGATGGAATTGTTCGTGATTCAGATCGGCAATTCAAAGACATACAAAACCTCGTCGAACAAGCATTTACCCGATATCGTGGGCGACTGTCACGATTTGTACGAAGAAGCGACTGGACGGCGATAGCTCAGTCGTATTAACGAGTGTCCACCTGTCAATCGATGGGTTGGGCGTTCGATTCACGGCCACTGAGTGAACTGCCGTAGCGCGTAGAGCGTTAACATCAGCAGTCCTGCAAGCAGCCAACCTGCCGCCAACTGGCGTCACCCAAATCATAATAAAAGAAAAAGAAACGGTTAATTGTGCAAAAGCGGTAAAAAGGTCTGCTACGGACGAGTCACTCCAACGTTGCGTTCTTCAATGTTTGACGCCGTCATGCTATACATTAGGATTTTCACTCCGTATCCGGCCGCTTTAAGAAAATAATAGCTCCAGCAGATAAATTAGCTCTTCTGGCGATTATTTTATTATTAGCCAACGTATCGCCCACCTATTCAAGTGGGCTTCCTCAGGACAATGTTTTTTAACCACATATTTTATCTACTTGTTTTGAAACCTGGTAGCAAATGCTACAATACAACATGTGTAGCAAAAACAACAGCAATAGTAGCTCTGTTTGTGAGCGTATCCTTAACTGCTTTGACTTGACGGCTTCGTCTTGCAATGAGAAATTAATTCACTATAATGGGTTGCACTGCTCTTTGGCGGAATGGGAAGGTACCGTGGCGTTCGTGTTTTAAAATTAATGTGAAACGCTCTTTGGCCAACCGTCTTGATTCAATCAAATTAGTATTTATCAAAGTAAATCCTGTTGGACAAAGAATCAGCCGCTGCATGTGAAGTCAGCAGGGTATATCCTTCGTTTGACACGCAGGGATCCAGCACTTGTGTTGACTGGAATTTCCAGGCGCGATCCGGTTGAGCCATGGTTTACTCTTTCTAATAAAAGTGTAATTTTTTTAATATACCACTGCGGGAGGGCCCTGGTGCTCACACGCTTCTGTTGTCCTTGGTACGTGTCGAAGACCAACCTATAGGTTCTATGTGGTGACTTAAACCAGGGGTTCTCAACCTGGGGTAAATTTTACCTATCCTGGGGGTAAATTTAATGATGCTGAAGTTACAATACTTTGTTTTTTTCTACAGCGCTGGTGAGTAAACAAAAAACAGGGGTAAATTTTATGTTAGGAAGCTCGCAAGCGATAAGCGGAAGAAAGAAGGTTGAGAACCCCTGACTTAAACTGTTGCAGTTACTCGAATCACCGAATTCTGCAGTATTGGCGTTTTGTTTTTCCGGTGCGCGATGTTAACAACTTGTGTGAATATACGAGAAACGTGCCGAACACTAAGTTCCCGTTAATGTTAATGCTCAAAGCCTTCGCCGGAATTTCCTTTGAATTCCATCTGCAGGCGAAAAAGGCAGCTTTGTCGGACAAGGGTTTGGAGGCAGTTGTGAAGAAACGGGCTGATGATTTCTACAATCTGATACTTCAGGTAAGTCAGCTCCTCCTATTTATGACTTGTTGCATCGACGGATGACGAGATGCGTGAGCGGCCTTAGTTTTTATTGGTTTTGTGGTTGAAAAAATGTTTCGATGCAAAAATGGAGTTTTAAGCCTATTTGTCGCTACAGGTAAACACTACATCGCAGTCCTTGTGCGACTGCACCAATCACTTGTGCTTGAATGCCTGCACAGAAAACGCCACGCCCTGGCAATGAGTTTTGAATCCAATATAGTGAGGATGCTACGTCGTATAACGAGATAGAGATTGCTGAGGAGGACCGGGCGGGAAATAATAACGTTTTGTGAAATAAAGGAAACATACATCAGTAGCACGCCGAATTTCAGCAGCATATGACAATTGGCCGGCCATAAGACATTGATGCGCAAGCAACGTTACCGTGACCACGGTCTCGTTTTGGAACTGCAGTTTTGCGACGATGAAGAATTCGACCAAGTCTGTGATAAAGTGTGAAGAAAAAACTAGTAAAGGGTTTGCCGAGGATCTTACCTGGTTAAGCAGTAACAGTCAACCCGAAGTGGCTCGTCTTTTGAAGGCAAGAATCTGGTCCGCAAGGAAGTTATTTAGTAAACTTGCTATGCTACTGCCAAAAAGGTATTCCAAGATAGTACGAAGTAGCAACACGAATATGTTTTTCAGGATGATAAGAGGCCTCAGCAAGAAAAGTCTTTGTCGAGGTCGAAGATAAGTTCTTTGGAGAAATTGACCCGGTAAGCTTCAGTAAGCTGGTGACGTCAGCGCCTCGCGGGCCTTTCATTTTACTTTGTTCGTTGATGTTTGTGCCACAGGGCGATCGCGGGCCAGGCAGCGTCACGTCCCCGGACGAACTGCTGGGAACGTTGGACACGTTGCAAAAAAGTTTGATGCGGGACTTCGACCAGGAGGCCAGCTCTCTGCCGCCACACGTGGCCGGATCTTTCAGAAGGAAACTGAGAAGCCGCATTGAGGTCTTTGCACACCTGATGAACTGGCAAGAAAATTCAAAGCACGCTCCCGTTTCTGAAAGCGATCCGGTAACTCTTCATATCTTTTGAAAATGCACTGTTTTCGTTCCAAGTTTCGTAGCGTTTAATTCCGTTCCATTTTTTCCAACGTTCACTTCATCCGTTACTGTTTCCAGGGCCACCGCGACAGTAACGAATTGCCCGTAGAAGAAATGTACAGTGCAAGAGACCTGCTTACCAGTCGCGGGGACGATGGCTTTTTGGGGCGTGGTTCTTTCGGCTGCGTTCGGCTGGCGTTCCACAAGCACCTGGGCTGGGTCGCGCTGAAGTGCAGCAGCTACAGCGAAAAGCGTGATCTCGCAAAGTTCGTGCCGATTTTCGTAGCTGGTCCTTTGGCTGAAGTTTACTCGATTAAATTCTGTGGCTTACTGATTTTATGCGGTAAACGTTGGACTTTGACGCTGTACTTTAGTTAATGCACAAACGTTTATTTTGTTTGCGAAGTTTATATATATTAATACACAAGTTTTTTTGGTGTTTTTGTACACGAAAAATTTCATTTGCCCTTGTTTTATTATAATCATGCGACGTCAGTGGCATTGGTGAAACTCTGTGTTTCAAGGCTTTCCACGCGACGAAAAGAAGCTGTGCGCAAAACAGAAACAACGGGCGTAGAATTGATGGGCCTTCGGTTTTTTGGACTTAAACGCGGCTCAGCACTTAACCGAAAATCCCGACCTTTCTTCCTTATAATGCAGCGGTAGGCCAACTGACGCTGCAGTAGCAGAGCCCTTTCTTTCGTTGTTTCAGGATCATGAACGAATGCGAGCTCATGCGGGTGGCCAGCCACCCGAACGTGGTCCAGGTTTACGGCGCCACGCACTGGCACCAGAACGCCGTCGGCCTGCTGATTGAGTACCTGCCCGGGGGGTCGCTGGAGCGTCTGGTGCATTTCGACAGCGCCCGGTTCTGCCACTTGAAGTTGCGCGTCTTCGCCGACATCGCGGCCGGCCTGACCTACCTGCACAACCGCCGCCCCGACCAGCGCATCGCGCACAACGACATCAAGCCGCAGAACGTGCTGCTCACCGGCGACCTCCGCTGCAAGATATCCGACTTCGGCGGAGCGGAACTGGCCACCTGCACCGACCTGCAAGACACAGCGAGGCGGCCCAGAGGCACCGAATACACGGCCAAGTTCGCCTCTCCGGAACGTTTGCAAAACTTTCAGTTGAAGACCACGAAGGCGATGGACGTGTACAGTTACGCGATGACCGGTTACTGCGTGCTGGTGCGAGAACGCCCCGAGCTGTTCAAGCTTGACAGGCGGGAATTCCTAGAGTTCATCGTTGCGGGGGGACGGCCCAGCATGAGCAGCGTCGATGAAACAAAGCAAGGCTTCGTGAGAGAGAATGCTCACGATAAGCTAAAAATAATCGAGCTGCTGCAGGACGTGGTGACGCGGTGCTGGGCCCAGGAACCCGAAGACCGGCCTTTGATCGTCGACATTCGCGACGAAGTCTTTGCGGAGCTCTCGGCGGCGCCACCTGTCGAGCTGCAGCGCCAAGTTGCGAGCGCCCTCGAGCGGATGGATGGACTGAAGCAACCAAAGTTCTGCAAAGACACGTACGCTCCCGTGGACCTGTTATCCCCACCTCGGTTCATGTTACCCGATGTAAATGACTGAAGTGTTTCTGAAGCATACATGCTTTTGCTTGTTGCCAGTAGTTGTTCTTCGGCAGTATGTTGCTTTGTGCAAATCACCCTTATTCTGGTGATTTGCACAAAGCAAAAGCTCAGCCAATTTAGGCAAAAACGCAATGTTGTAAGCTTCGTTGATGCAGACATTGCCGCTGTAGTACTGTGGATAATACGCTTAACATGAGCACTGTTTGTTCTTGACTCAACTGTGGCACTTGTGTCTATGCAGTTTTCGTTGATATCAGTTTGAAATCCATTCAGTTCTTACCGATTGGGATCCTGTTTTTATTCATCGCAAAAAGTTGAATTGCTTCAAAGTTTGTCAGTGATACTGTTACTTGTTTTGTGAATTAACAATAGTGACTACAGCATGGTTTATGAAACCAACATTATTTTCGTTGTACGGATCGTTTGGTACATTAAACGGAAATGCTCATTTCTATGTTTTTGCTCAATCTGACACATTACGCGCAGTTTTCGAAGTGAGTCAAATATCAATGCATTCGTCACAGCAAAAAACACCTCTTGTGAGGGTGTTGTAGGCAGGGTCTTCGAGAGAAATTTACCTGGGGGTACGAAGACCGACACCGGGTCCCCTAGCTTCAGGGTTCTCGTTTAAACTTATATAGCTTGTTTCTATTGTAATTTGAATATAGATAAAACAGCTGCCATGCCAAGATTTCGAAATAAGATTGTGACATTAGCAACTAGCCAATGCAGTAGTAATTTTGGGTTTGATAACAGAAAAACTTCGCGTGCGTACTTTCGTCTTCCCGGGCCCCAGCAGCTCCCGGGTACGATGTACCTCTCGTAGGCCCTGGCTGTAGGTGTGAGGCAGTGGCCGATAACCGAACAAGCACTTCCGGGCAGCGTTTTACGTGTTTCTCAGCAATTTCACGACACCAAGCATTTCAAAAAAATTCGCACTGCAGCGACCCGACCAGGTTTTGGATTGATTCGTCGTCCATGCTCGTCAGGCTTACTACCACCAAACAGAAGTACAACCCGACTCTTGTGGACATTTTCTGCTCAGTCAAATGGAATAACCTAATTGATTAAAATTCTTTGAATGCAGATTTTGAAGCAAACAAGAAGACCTTCACCCTGCAGTTACATATGTAAAAGTGGAAAAAACAGCTCATAAGAAAATAAATTAGAGGTTTGGAAGTAGAATAAGGGTTGAGGTGGCTTCACACAAAATCCGGTTTACGCATCAGAAAGGTTAACGGTCAGTTACCGGTATGGGAAACGGCTTACGCGTTACGGAATACTATCACACAGAAAACGGGTATCTTTTCGCGAATGGCTTATATATGTAGCAGGCGTAGCTCGTCTTATTCAATATGAAGAGAACTGTATTTGTATTTTTGTTGCATATTGCTACGAAATTCTGCTGGAAAAAATGAGTTCAAGGTAGAGCATTTAGTTACTTGAATTAATTTTCATGCTATTTTTTGTCTTTGAATTGGTATAGATTATAAGCCTAATAACAGTGGTAGGTTTGGGTTTAAACAGAATTCGGATCTTATCACTGTCAATTTTCGGCTTGGAATTTGAAATAAGTTTGTTGGATCGGATTTGGATAACATAAGTCCGTTCATCTCTTGTGTGGATATGTTGACATAGGAAAATATCACCGTCGATATAGAAGCTTGATATTGGGAATACAAAGGGAAACCAACAAATTTCTACCGGGCAATTGCCCCCAGAAATCTTTAAAAACACTTTGAAAGCGCCAATACCTTTTTTAGTTGTTATAGGTAAGATCTAGTGGAAAGCACTTTGTCCCGTACCCCTGAAAATATCAGCTAATTGTGACGCTGCCCATCATGGACATTATTCTCAGTCAGTATCTGAGTTCGACTCTCACCACGATTTCCTGTGTTTTTACTTCGATTTATAACCTTCGTTTGCTTAGAATTGTATGTGCTGCATTTTGTATGATTGTCCCTGTGACGTTTTCATCATGTCCAGGCAAGGCTACTTTGCAGTGGCTGGCAGCTGAAATACATGCGTTTCGGCAAGACCATGATATGTGCAAATGAGTTGAGCGAGCATCACTGCAAAATTTTGGTCAGCTGTTATGGTTTGTACAGAGAAATTACTGTTCAAGTGCAAAAACATATAATACAAAAGTCAACGAATGTTTAGAATCAACTTGAACTGTCAGTTAACGTAAGGGCGATTTGAAGCAATGATTCAAAACTAAATGAAATGACAGTTTGCGTAAAAACAACTTTTATGGCATATTTGTCATGTTTGCTCGGTGTTAGGGCGTATATAAGCTGGAGGACGCGCATCGGTGCCCAATAAGTCTACCCGCCCAGACTACTGGTGGCGGTTTGTGGCAGTCGGATAAGAGAATGTGTCGATAACGCTCCAATGTTGCCACGCAAAGAACGCTATTGATTTGAGCCAGTGGTGCCACTCCTAGTGTGTTTCCACTGGATTAGTGTTTTTTGATTTCATCTAGTGTTTTTTCATGGTCGTCTAGTGTTTTTTATGAGTGAGTTGAAAGTAATACTTGCACAATTTTGTGTAATTGTAACTGTAATTGAGATCTTTTGATTTAGTGCAATTGTAATTTGCTAAAAATTCTACCTAATTAAATCTTAAATTACAGAAGGCAATGTAATATGTTTTGAGTTAAACCGCTGCGAAGTCACTTGGTCATCTGTTAAAAGTTTCTGTGACCTGTACAAACAAACACAAGCATTGCTGCTATCTCCCTTTTTCTTTGTTTCTTGTTTACACTGAGTCGCACAATGTCCAGGGTTGGCATTGCAAAGCATTTTCTGGGCATTTTCGCTCTGTGTGAGTTTGATTTTGTAATCTAGTATTTTTTTGTGGATCTAGTGTTTTTTTATCTTGAAATCTAGTACTTTCCCGTAACAACAAAGTGGCAACGCTGATGTGAGCAGTGTTGCAGCATATTTGATAGTGTAGTAGAGCCCTCGGAAGTTGGTTTGGGATGAAGATTCGTCCACTCCAAGACTTGGCTGTGTTTCACAAATCTTGATGCTAAGTTGATTTCCACTAGGATCGTCGCGTTATCAACTTTTTCCCGTTTATCAGATTTGTTTTATTGTCGCAAGCGGTTGCTTGTTATCAGGGAAACAAAGCTGTGCGTTGTATTTTACGCAGCGATAGTTTGACTCGACTCAATCTTACGAAATCGACAAATACAGATGGCACGCAAAGAAATTAGTTTTTTTCGGTTATGATCGATATTGGCACAAATTCTCTGCTGCGACTGCCTAGTGCTGTTATGCCAGATTTTCAGGATCAGGGGTTCAACCTGACACCGGGGTAGAGCTGTCGCTTTGCTTTTCACTGTGAGGCCGCCGCAGCAGCGCAGAGTGCATTGGACACATTATCGTGGTTTAATATTTACATTTTGTGATCGTGGCAGTCCGTCTCATACCTTTACTTTGGGTCTTTATTAGGGTAAGGACAAGGTATATTGATTGCAGTAAGGTTAACTTTATGCAATACTTGCGGAATTGAGGGTGAACAAAAGACGTGAAATAAATCCAGTAGAACGTGATCAGTTAGATGATAAGCTAAAAATCGTAGGAAAATGTTTAATTGTATTTATATCTTCACTGACTCGAGCTTACAAGCCACTTCCACTAAGAATGACTAGAAGGGCTTTTGACTCGGGGTGTCACTGATTTTACGGAGCTCTACACATGTTTCGAACATACGTTTATGAATCGCATGCCACGGACGGTTCCAAAGCAGCTTGCTAACCAAACGGCGATGCTGCGCTTCTTTCGTAGGTACAGTTGCATTCATATAATACCGGATAACGATGTGATATTTTCAAATGGTTCAGTTACGCTAGTAAGTAGTAGGCTAATGTCTGGTAAAAAAACTTTCTGGCAAACCAAAGCTGCCAAAATTTTTGACATATATGGTTGCATGATTCAGAACTTGGCTCAGTGCCCAGGGGCGTAACGAGAGGGGGCATGGGGAGCAAAATTCCCCGGGCGCCGAATGACTAGGGGGAGCGCCGAAAAGTCTCAACAATGTCACAAGTATTTTCTTCAATACAGTGAATTTGCTTCCGAAAGACCTCAGGTTCGAACATGGGGGCGCCAAACTTGCTTCTTGCCCCGGGCGCCATCTAACCTCGTTACGCCCCTGTCAGTGCCTACCCTGCTGATTCAAGAAAAACCTTTTGCAAAGTTTGCAATAATGCAATCATAGCGAAACATTGAGGTTGAAAGGCATAGCTGGTATCAAAAGCACTCAGATTAGACTGATGAACTTTTTGCATGTTCCCTAATGTAACACAAAGTTTTGAGTTACAAAGACTGGACTTATAAAGTTGTAGGGCTGAAGCCAGGCGCGCAACCATGGGGGCATTTGCCCGCTCCGAAATTTTCAAAACGTTGTATAGCAATGTTGCGATCGGAAATCCCGAGCGGCATGTGAGCAAAGCTTCGCACCGTGGCAGCAAGCAACAATAGAGATCACCCGACGAGATCACTCTCGTCGTCACCGTTAGCAAGCAGAATCAACTGTTCACCAGGTTCACAAGCATTATTAGAGGTCTCTCACCAAGATCACTCCATCGGGATCACTCTATTATTGCTTGTTCGCGCCACATATATGTATGGGGTTGTTCTTCACGCACATCCCGTTCGTGGGGAATCACACAATCAACGCAACACCACCGGAGAGATTGCAACAGCAATTTTCACATTTGAAGAAACTTTCAAATAATAGACAGGCCATCTGATCGAAAATTTCGTAAACGATTGGTATTTAACCACAAATGTGCTCAAATTGGGACATCGTTTAAAATGTTGGTAGCCTATTTCTAAGACATTTTTTATCGTTTTTTTCGTGTACCACTCTGAAAATTATCGGAAATGCAGTATGTGTGTACGCTTTGATTTTGTTTCTTGCTCTCTTCTGAGGAAGACTTTGCATACACTCTTGAAACGTCAACGATAAATAGTGCATTGTTATCACACCAGTGGAGCAAAGTTTGCACCCAGTAGACTATGCCTGGTGACAGAAACAGCATAGCCTACTATAGCCTATGTTCATATTGTGTTAGTTTTACGTTTGCCTGGGGTTACTGTAGGCTACTATTTAAGCATTTTTGCTTTTATGTTCAGTGCTTAAACGTTGCTGGGGTTTCACAGCCAAGCTCTAACATTGCAAGAGAAATTAGAAATTCACAAGAGCCTCAAAGCTATTAGGTGTTGTTTAGGCAGTCCTAGCAAAAGTGGCTGGGCCCACCCACATCTGGTGGCGAGCCTGGCCCAAAGTATTCGTAATAAGGTTAAAGTTGCATTCCTGCTCAGGCCCCACGGGAGGGGGGTGCAGCCGATGCGCCGCTCCGGGTCCCACAAAGTCTAGGGTGCTCATGAACCTCAATGTTCACAATGGAAAAGGGCAATTATGCACAAAGTTTTTATTGTTGTAACTTTATTCATACAATCTTGTGCAAATTATTTGGCTAAAGTTGTGGTTTTAGTCGATATACAATGTATCACCATTTCTTTTGATGTGTGGTTGGGATTATCTCAATTGATGCTGTTTCATTATTAGCCCAACGCACTATGTACTGCGTAACAGCGCCGGATTTAGGGGGAGGCCAAAGGGGCTCGGGCCCAGGGCCCCCACCATGTTCATGTGTTTAGCCATATGTGCGACATGTGCGTGCCACTTAGTCGCTTTTAGCGAGAAAAGTTTGTTTGTAGACGCTATTAATTACCGGTCGGCCAAACAGCAGCATTTCACTTGAAGAAAATTTGATATTTTGACGAAACAACTATTAGACATATTGGTTTCCTGAAAGTCGGTGAATCTAGTGACTGCAAGCCCAAGCCACGTAGAACACGTTAGCTTAAGTCTCTACTCATTTCTGGTAGATTTTGTGTTTGCTTTACTCACATTTGCATAGGTCGCATATGAATAGCATTGCAAAGTATGGCCACTATACGACCGTAGTTTGTAATACATGTCCACTTTTTTCATGAGAAATCTCCTCATTTTTGCATTCTTGTTTTACATAGCTGTAATCAGTGGCGTAACTAGAGCTTTGAGTCAGGGTGGAAAAAGGGCCCCACTGGCCACTGTACAGGGCCCACTAGCCAACACTCGGAAAAAACGTGAGAAATGATGGTGAAACCGGATGTGGATAGCTACGCTAAAACCTTAATCACCGGAAAATAACCCGAAAAATGCAAAAAAACAACC
>JGI24021J15306_10007066_pt1 | contig 13622 bp, 9 predicted proteins | sample Ectturendosymbi1_FD_15306 | JGI IMG/M metagenome (IMG submission 15306) | reverse complement strand
TACCATTAAGCATACTGAAATGCGTCTGTAAAAAAAAAAAACTGGTCCTGAATAGCAATTGGTGGACATTGTTGGCTACATATCTTTATTACCAAAAACGTATATACGTATCTTTTTACCAAGAAGGAAAAGGCCTACATCACTGCACAGCTCACGAGTACAGTAGGCTACAGAGACAGTAATTAATGCTTCCAGATTCATCAACAAATTTGATCATTACTATATCTAGACAGTGTAGTCTCAGCATAGTGTAGAAGTCGATTGTCAAAAACAGCAAACGTGCTGTTAAAGATTGCATTTTGTTGATTTTGTCATAGAGAATTTGTTTATGATACATACTGTATTAAGTCTAGAAAATGACCATTCTCCTATGCAGTTGTTCACCACGTGAGTTAAATAAAGGTGCAAGTCTTTCCCCACATTTGCACAAGAAGACTCCAAGTACACTACCCAACGGCCAGTGAATAGATTCCAAATCAAGGGAGGCGAACGAGGCGATGGCCTTGGGCCCCCCTCTTTCAGAGATGCTGTGAGAGCCTCCTTCAAGAGTTTCGCACTTAATTTTTGCATTGTTTTGCTAAAAAGCTCATCAATCACTCTAGAGCTGCATTTAATAAGCTCTGAAGCCAGTCATATGTTTGTCAAAACAAAGCAGAAATTATGTGCAAGTGTGCCAAAAGCAGCCCCTCACTTTAATGTGCAGACACAGAACAATTTAAAATCAAATGGCTTCAAACAATTTACCATGTGAAATGGAGTTTCACGCAGAAGCAAAGTCCCAGACAAAATAAAAAATTTCACTTGCTTTCAGCAAATAAAGTTTCTGTACGGCATGTGTAAAATATAGGGTCCCATTTCTGAGAGTTTGACTAGAGTACCTAACTTCTAATATCCACCCTTGCGTATAATAAGGAACAAATTTAACACAAATGACCACGGGGCCTGCAATTTTGGGGGCCATAGCCCAATCTTGTAGCAATTGCTACTGTTGCTAATCTGGCACTGATGACATGTTTATTTTTACATTTCTTCCTATAATGCAATGGTAGACCTCACACTATAGTAGTACCCTTTAGATCAACGGTACACAACCTGCTGCTATATGGCCGCATGCAGCCTTTGATAATGAAATATGCGGCCATCCACATATAATTAAAAATGCATGATTTGACAGCTGTGTTGGCATATATTGAAGCAAAACAAATGTAAGGCAAGAAATTTTTAATAAATTCGTTAAAATGTTTGACATTTTATTATACTTTTAAGCACAAGTAAATGACATATACCAGATAAAACCTATTCTTTAATTAAACGCATCTCATATATATAACTCAAACTCATTGGGGGCCGTACTTCATATAAATAAAAGTAATGCGGCCAGCAATAGGAAAAGGTTGTACACTCCTGTTTTAGATGATATGATATGAACAACTAACTCTACAAATAAGTAACAAGTAAAAATAGCTAGGAAAATGCCGTGAGACAGAAGCAGCTATTTCCATATTCTAATGCAGTAGTGAAAATCGTCTTGGCAGTTGGCACAGAAATGTAAACCACAGAGATGCCATCAACATGGAGGACATTTACTGGCATTTTGAAAACAAAACTGGGAACATTTTCCTCATTTTCCAAATGTAAGTGTTTCAAACATGAAGAGTTGTGCACACTTTACATTATACACAAATTGTTTAAATGTTGGCAGAATATATGCCACAAGTTGTTTTCTTTCAAGTGATGCACATTTTTGCGTCTTGTTCCATGGCATTTTCTATGTTCTCAAGGGAGATCTAAGTTGATGGAAAAGTGAATGTCTATATCTGATAGTACCCATTATGCCATATTTATTGGCATAAATGTAATCAAAGGATAGTGTGACTTCAGAAGCATCAACTGCTCCTGTTATGAAACTGGCAATATATATATATGGTAAACTCTCAAAACATGCCCACTGCCCAATACCCAATATAATTTTTCAGGGAAAACCCCTGGTATCAAAAGTGTTAAGCCACCTTACCAATTTTGAGACCAGTTTTGGAAAAGGTGATATTATTCAAAATATATCTGATAATATGATGGAAGTTTTGCTTTACATCTTGAAAATATGTAGAGATATATCTTCACTTCAATGTCAGTCACAGTTTTGGTCGTTTTTTACCCAAAAAAAGTAATTACCCAAAAAAAAGGCTTTCAAATTGTTCATACAATTTTACCACCACATACTGGTGTGCAATAAACAACACACAATACACAAAGATTCTAACTTTTCAATAATTAAAAACGGTGCCTTTTGGCATTATTATTCATCATTTCTAATTGCCACCAATTTTAATACAAAGTATAAAATGAGTAGTCAGGTTTCATAGAAGACAGTCTTAGCAATAGAAATTAGTGTTCATTTCACTGGAATAAGAACGTTTACAATGAAGTCTTACCCAGAACAAGCACCAGGAACTGTGACATTAAGAGCACTTGCAGCATCATGCAGATGTGTTTGGCTATACCCTAGTCCGTGCATGTGTTCAAGTGTTAAGTTTTTTGGTGACCTTCCACTAGCATTGATTCCACGAACAGATCTAGATTTTCTATCAAAATATAGGCAGAAGACATCTCCACCCAGTCCTAAATAACAAGAGCAATAGAAATATATACACCAGAAATAATACCTACACACATTTTAAAAAAGAGTATGGCAAAACATCGTGTACAATATCTTCCCAAGGTACTTACCATAAACGTAAAAGCAGCCAAAACCTTGACCATATAACACACATACTGCAATGAATAAGTAAGTAAACATTCAAAAATGGTATGCAACAGAGGAGATGTTTACAGAAGTATAACAGACAAAGTATTAGCACTTTTGAAGAAAAACACTACATTGTACAAGAGATGCATTTTTTATAGATGCTCTACATTATTTTGGTGTAAAGTTTTCAAGCCAACAACTAATCTTTCATGATCCTGTTTTTGCCAGCTAACTAAAAGAATAAATAAAAGTGTAATTCTTACCAGTGGAACATGGTTCTGTAACATTTAAAGCAGCTGCAACACCAACAGCCGCATCAGCAGCATTTCCACCATATTTTAAGATCTGAACACCAACTTGTGATGCTGTTGTTTGGCTACTTGCCACACATCCTCCTTCACTTTGAACCAAATGTTTTGAAATAAAAACAGACATGAATATCAGTTTATACAGCAAGTATCACAATGGCAATCAATTTTTATTTTACCACAGTTTAAAGCTGAATGTAAAATAAATGCCCATCTTGGGTTAACAATAAAATAACTAAGTGAATGCTAACTCAAGGACATGACAACACTGATAGTACTGCTATCATAAATGTCAAGACGAAGTACAAAGGCCAAAAAGCAGTTTATGGTACCATGCAACTCAGAACTTATTACATACAGTACTACTATTGAACTCACTTTAAGCATGAAATTCTTTGAGGACAGACTTTAAGGGTCCACAGTAAAAACAAAAAAATCCATTTTAACAAACTGGCACTGATCTCAATTACACGTTTACAATTTAAAAACAGATTATAAGAACAAAAAATAGTTCAATCGTGCGTAACAATTACACCCATGAGGACTTCATATTCATACCCAAAACTCTATGTCAAAATCTACAAAAACAATATAACTTTTGTATTAAAACTCTTTTTGTACAACTGTAGTTATAAGTTGTAATTTAACAAAGCAAAACTTTTCTCCATAAAAATTTTGTTTAATTTCCCTCGTTTAAGTTTGCTAGGCTAGCATTAATATAATGGGTTCTATTAAAAAATGTTAAAAGCCTTATTTCAGTTGTATGTGTTCAGCTTTTCTGCAGAATCACAACAAAAAGCCAACAACAGGTCATGAAAACTGCTTCATTGCACATCAAGTAAGTGCAAACTTCTGCTATCATGCAAACCACTTAAATAAAATCTCTAAAAGTGATTTTAACAAACTCTGCGTAGCTTTTGCAAGAAAGTACAGGAAAGATACAACCTTAGCTCTATGTTTTGTTACTTTTTTTGTCAGATTTTGAAACGCTAAATTCTATCCATAACGAGTTTTAAATAATCAAAGTTTGCTAAGCCTTGACTGTGCAAAAAAGTTAGGATTCTTTCTAAAGCAATGTCTGAATAAACTCTTCCAACAACCCTTTTGCTATTATTTCTTTATTACTTGTTTCAATTACTTAACATATAATGTACTTTTTCATAAATATTTCGCAGCTTGGTGCAAACCAAATAACAAACTTTAATATAGGAAAGTGTTTGTAAAATTACTGAATTTTCACTGCACAACTTCACAATCAGAGATTGACCGATATATCGGCCTGGGTGATATTTGGGTTTTACCGATATATTCATAACGGCTGATTTTATCGGCCTCAGTAGGTGTTGACAAAATGCTGTTATATTCCTCACGCATCCAGACAACTTGTGCAAGAAAGCACCATGAAGCAAGTCAACAGTTATCTTACAGCAAGGGTGGCCAACTTGTCTTCAACTGGGATCGACTAGAAAATTTCTTGCAAACTCGCAATCAACCAGTCGGTAATAAAGTCACAAGTACAAAATGCCAAAGTCAAGTATCGCACATGCAAATACAGTGTACCATCGCCTTAGTAAGTGATGCACAGGTAGAAGGCAAAGTGTCTGTTACGCTTACATCAGGATTGTTATGCAATAATAGGAAAACATATTGCAACATCTTCGTGGCATCTGCCTTGCTAGCCTAAGGTTAGCCATTGCATGAGACACCAAAGAATATATGTGACCAATCAATTGGTGGATGATTTGTATGTACGTTCTGAAATATTGATTGAAAAGTATTCTTTTTAGGAACTTGTCAATTCAATGCAAAATCAGGCTTGATTGACCAACTGACACTTGGTCATCGACCGGTCGATTGTGATCAACTTATTGGCCACCCCTGCCTTACAGCAATGCTAGCAGGTGCATTGTCATAAACTAGCAGATAAGATGAACCGTGGAGCACACGTCAGTTGTCGCAGCTGAAACAAAAGCATCATCGGAAAGTTTCACAAAGACCGTGCTTCCACGTGCAGGTGTTGTGTATGAATAAACTCCTGTTGTAGGCTACTTCTAGAGAAGTTGTCACAACACAAAAAGTTCAACTGTAACTTGAGGTGCAGAAGTCCAATCGATGCCTAACTCAGCACAGATTAACTTAAGAAAAGCTTGCATGAAAAATGAGCTGTGTTGTTATGTTAAGCAACATTTGTGGTGTTATAAATACGATTACAAATGCAATTGCTACTCACTAGTGATGCCAACTGTCGCGGTGAAGCAGTTTCATATAACATCTTGAAAGGATCCTACTTTTCTTAACTCGATGTATTAGGCTTTAAGCATGCTGGTTTATACTGTACGCAAGCTAAAATGTCCTCTTCATGGGTTATCGTTTTCCATGGGGCATGTTAATGATAATTATGATCTCACAATCCAAGCTGTTGCAATGCACTACTCCAGCATTTCACAAATACGTTGAAGCAATGATTTGGCGAATAGTGGTTAGGCTGATAACAGCACAGTGGTAGTCACTATTCATTGTTGCATCACAATTGCTGTTGTGCATTAGTCAAACACGACCAGCAAAAGCAGTGCTTGCAACAACGCAACTTACGCATGCTAAAAGTGCAGTGTTTGTGATTGGATCAGAACTACCATGGCATTATTACACAATCACCTGATGTGTTGTTCGCACATGTGCACTTTAGATTCTGTTATTGCGACTTGTTCTTTATAAAACTTACTTCTGGCAGACGGGCAGTAATCGGTTGTAGCAGTAATCAGTTGAAGCGATGCTTCATATAAATAACTTTGTATGGTTAGGTTTAAGGTTGTAGATGACTGGTTAACAAACACACTACCATAGACCAAAAAGGTTCTATGGAAAAAAATTCATTTTTGGCAATGGTTAATTGAATACAGTATTCCACTAACTTTAACCTGCTTAACTTGATGCTCCGATTTGTACTTCCTTCTTCCTTTTCATTGTTTACCATCTTTTAACTTTCAAGCACTATTTTTGCTTTTTTTGTTGTAAGCACTGTAGCAGTTCTCTTTCAATCAGTGTTTTGTTCTTAGTGTTTTGTTATTTTTAACATTCTTTTTTATTCCCCACTGTGTTTATTCATTGCAGACAGTGCATATTATGCTAACAAGTTAATCAGATTAATTCAAAATCATAGCAAAATATTAAAATTGCTGCAATTTGAAAAATTTTATCTCATCAATCCTGATTTTTGAAGTTTTTGAAAACAAAGGTAAGGCATAAAGCACATTAGATTTTTGGCAATGAAGCACAAAACAAGATTTAACAATTTTGGAAATATCGGTTATCAGTTTCGGCTATCAGTATCAGCCCCAAAAAAGCCATATCAGTTGAACTCCATTCACAATTTGCAACTTTTTTCGACTGTGGCGTAGAAAACATCCTTTGACCAGATTATAGATTTTCTGCAAAGATATAAATATTGCTAGAAAGTACAAGTCCTGCACAATACACAAAAAAGCTATGCAAAGATTGATTTAAGCAATAGTTTTTCATTAAAGGTTTTATTAGTTTTCATGATAGAATTTCAGACAAGGTCAAGTCCATTCCAGGTAATGAAGGAATGTTCCAATTTGCAGATTCTGTCTGCATAAAACAAATATCATTTCAATTCCTATGTCACTATAAAGTAAAACATCATGTTTAAGTAATCTGAATACCTTAGCAACTGTGGTAAACAGGAAGATGTATGGTGTTCATATACTGTAGTTCTTGGTCACAATTAATTCTGCAACTGGATATGAAAGCCATTATAGAGAGATTTTATGAATAACAACTAAGAGCGAATATGCTGAGTATGCCCTTATGCACACAGTCCTCATGCATATTTCTCCACATATAACTTTATCAAAACTTTACATTTAACTGTGTTTTGACCAGAAACTTTAAACTCATACACAAAAAATTAATTTGCGAAGAGTACTTGATAAGAATACTTCCTGAAAAAGTTTTTTTGACATCTTGGCATTTTGATCTTAACTAGAATAAAATTATTTAATATTTACGTTAATATACTTAACTCATTGCTGCAGAAAAATAATTGCACCATGGGTGATACCAAACCTCTTTTAGTCACATGCATCAAATGTTTTCAGAAATATTATCAAATGTTTTCAGAAATATTATCAAATGTTTTCAGAGATAACTTTCAAAAAAAATTTTTTTGCATCTCCAAATACAGGTCAATCAAAATTAATTATGAGATCATTGTAAAAGCTTTTCTATTCAACTGATTGGCTTTAAACAGCATAGAGCTTATTATAAAATACTCTGGTTGACTCACATGTGTACACTAATGCAAACCAGACAAAAATCTTGTGTGCATAAATTCTCAATTCTTATAAATTTAAAAACTTACATTTCCAAGCACTTTTATATTTACATTAATTGTAAATTGGAATGCTATAGATTACCACAAAATTAAAAAAATGTTTCCACAAAAACATTAAGTAGTATTTCACTTTTATGTTACTACTGCTGAAATGCTGTGGCATAAACACAACAAACAATTAAACTACTACATTTTTCCACAGTTCATAAGTAACTGCTATGTACAAGTTTTCATTATTACACTTCAGTTTATTTAACACTTTCACAGAATTCTAAAAGATTGCGGTAATTGACGGTCTGTTTTTCAATGTTTGTTCTCTTTCAGTATTGCCCACAGTTATGTACTTATTGCAACATCTCCACTGTGGCATAATCGGGTTGACGTTTTTATATTTTCTCTTATCAGCCTTACAACTAACCATGTAAAATAGGCCTTGCGTCTAGGCCCATAACCAGCTTGAGACACTACAGGGGAAAAGAGTTTTTTGAGAGGGCCTAAATTTATCAAACTATGTCCAATATTTTTAAACCATATCCAACACACTTTTTCAGGGGGGGGATTTTTTCTAGGAGGAAGGCATCACCTTTACTGTGCCCCCTAGTTATGGACCTGCTTGGGTCTAAAAAAAAACAAAAAATACGAAGTATTTTAATAAGATACTCTAATGCATGGTAGAGCACACCCACTTATTTTAGCAGCCTCAAAACCAAACCGTACGAATCTATGCAGTGCTAGAAATAAGTTTAGAACATCCTACACCATTGGTGGGCAAACTAAGGCTTTGTTTGTATGGTCTGCAAGGCAGCCAAACGTACATAAATAAATAGCACATATTCTGAATCTATGTTAAAGCAACTTTATCAATTAGATGAGAATTCTCCAGATTTTATTCCACATGTTTCATTTGAAACCGCATTTTCACTTGATCGGAAGTGACTATTTTGTAATATAAGTGGCCCCCGGTAGAAATAAAGTTTTCAATGTGACCCTCCATACAAAATGTATTGTTTGCCAACCCTTGTACTTGTAGTTGTACTACTACACCAATACGCGATGGTTCCACCACACGGAACAATTGTCAACAAAAAAGTGGATAACTCATTACTTCTGAAAATCATTCCTTGTTCTCTCTTTAGTACATCTTCCTTGTGCGCTTTGCTACATTATTAAATTACAATAAATATCAATCAACAACTCTGGCACACTAGAGATGGCACGGTCCAAGATTTTTCAGGCCCGGACCGCCCAGAGCTTGCAACACTCAGCCCATTAACCGCTCGTAGACCGACGACATTTATTCTTTTCCAAACTGGCTCGCCAATGGCCCGCTAAACAATTGGAAGTCTTGTCCATTTTGTTTTCTGAGACAAAATATATGCTGAGACTATTTTGCCTTTTGTGAAAAATGATTGGTTGAAGTGGACATGTCATGTGACAAGCACATTAACAAAGTTACATGCTTGGTAAGCCTAAAACCCTANACCTAAGACCTCAAGCCGCAAACCTAAAACCCAAAACCTAAACTTAAAACCCTAAACCTAAAACCTTAACCATAAAACCTTAACCTAAATCCCTAAACAGTAAACTTAAAAATAAAACCCTTAACCCGTCCCGTCAACATTGGATAGCTTTTTTGAGCTTAGCCCCCTAAAGAATAGCTCCAAACCCCACAAACTGAAATATTAAGCTATACTGTATGAATCAGTGGATTTTTTGTCAAATTTAAAGGTTGCGTGTAAAAGGCGGAGCTCCTTAAAAAGCGCGGAGCTTGGCTGCGGAGGTTTGATGATGTAACCGGAATGGAAAAAAGTTGCGTTGCAAAATCAAAAAAAGGAAAAAAGTGAAGGAAAAATGTTGTATCATAGCAACTTAACATGCCTTTCTCCCAAACATGGAATACATGGAAGTTTGCCATGTTTAAAAATTTTATACATTCTCAAGTGTTGAAACCTATTTTTTCATCCCCGAACCGTTGTGAAACTCAGATTTAACCAAAAATTATAAAACTTCAAAATAGACTTTTTTTACTGTAGCGTAACATAACCTTTGGAGTAAAGTTATTTTTGCTGCTGTTTAGTTCTTATTGCTCAACAAAAAATATCAGTTTTAACAACTCTGGTTACGTCATCAAACCTCTGCAACCAAGCTCCGCTAATTACGCCTTACGGAGCTCCGCCTTTCACAGGCAACCAATTTTAGAATGTCAAGACACCCGCACAAAAGAACAGCCCTCCTATTGAAGACTTGCTGGAGGCTGTTCTGCTCTCAACCTAAAACTCTCATCCTCCATGCCTATAAACCTGAACCCTCACCATAAAACCTTCAACCTAAACCTAAAGCCCTAAACCTAAAACTTTAAACGAAAAACCCCACAACCTTTCCTATAAACTAAAGAGATTGTAATTTGGTGCATGATACTGCATATATCAAAAACACCTACAGTACGCCATCAAAATGCTGCATAAAACACGTTCCCTCCAAGAAGCCACTCAGCACCAAAATCGCTGACCGCTGCGCTCATGCAAGAAGTTATCACCATACATGAAAAGTTAGTGTGACTGCCAGTCGCGCCTGACAGAATGCTCACATATGGGGAAAGCAAATTTGCCTTAAAATACATCAACTGCAAAGCAATGCCAAGTGGTTGCAGTCACTTTTATTACCACCTGACCAAGTGGCTCTTTTAACTCAAAAAAATTTTAAAGGTTTTTTCAATATTAGCGGGCAGCTCGGTGAAGTCCTACCACTAAAAATATTGTCAGCGGCCCGGTCGTTCAACCTCAGCGGCCCGCCCAAAACTTGATCCATTGGCGGCCCGTGTCATCTCTACCGCACACATCTCTTCTCTGTAATATCTTCCACAAGGACGTGTTTTGCTGATTAGGGGAACACCCTAAACCGCAAACCATCTTGAACGAAAAACGCAACTCCAATGAATCAGAAACAGACTAGGACAGAGCACAGGTTCGAAGTTCCTGGACATGAGCGCAATTTGGTGGGGGACACGGGGGACGTGTCCCCCCACTTTTTCAGGCGGGGGGGACATAATATGCCATATCCTCCCCACTTTTTTCTCTTTAGGTTTTGCATTTGGAAAGTTTTAAAAAATAAAAGTGATGTTTGTCACGTTTTGTGTGAAGAGCTTTTCATGTTTGATGGAAGGCCAAACATAGCCAAGTTCATGTTGAACACAGAGTTTGGTGTAGTATCACTGATTCTGTTAGTTTATAAATTTTAGCTTCGACAAAACGATTCTTTAACATTTTTCAAGTTTCTGGAGATGGTGAAAGATCTCTAAATGCTTCTGTCCGACATTTTACCCTGTGAGGTATACTGTTATAAAGGTTATTTTCTTAAAACCGTGAGAGTAATACAGCCGCACATGTGAGAGACCACAGTACAGCCATGATTTGTTCCGTGCAGAAATGTAACTTGCTTTGCTGCAACGCTGGTTGTCACGTATTCAGAAATAGACAGCGCATAATTTATTCATGCTAGTGTATACAATGTTACAAAGTTAGATTTTCAGTCAAATATCTGCGAAGTTTTTTGCCGAAGACAAAAAGTTGGGGTGAGTTTAGGTAGCAAAAGACTGTTTTCAACCATTAGTGAATAGGATTTCGATCAAAACGTTGGAGAAGCAGCCCACAGTATTTACCTAGCTGTATATTGACCTATAACTCAAAACGTAGGGACTTGACTCGAAAATAAGGATAAAATATACATTTATCCTAACTTCTTCCAATGTCGCGACAATGGTGACCAACAAATCCAAAAGATATTTTTTCCTTGACTCTTACACATTATGCTTGTGTGGAATGCATTGGTTCGTAAGTCATCTGATTCACTTGAGTTTAACCAAACCCACAATGCAGCAATGTTTTCATCCAAGGGCGAAATATTTGCTTTACAGATACATCACACCCAGTTTTGTTGCACATTCTTTTCGTGTTAAAGGTGAAACTCGGTACTTTTTTCCAATTCATCGTTGTGCATTTTGATTTAATCTTAAATATATTTTTGTGTCATTGTGCAAGTATAACTCAAAACTTTTGATCATGGACGTCGGATGGATTTTTTCCAGAGGGGACCAGTAGAAGATTTTCCCAAAATTTGTTCCACAGGGGCCAAAAGCGCTGAAATTTGGTGTTTACCCATCGTAAGTGAAAAAAACAACCTTTTTTGCTGATAATTTCAAAATCCAAAGGGGCCAAGGTCCTCCTGCCGCCCTTCCGACGCCCATGCTTTTGACATGGTGCAGAGTCATAAGTCTGGTCGTTTTTTCGGCCCGGACCGGGTCGGGCCGGGCTCGGGCTTAAGTTTGTCAAAATATTTCGAGCCAATTTCGAGCCTGCATGCAAAACTTTTTATGACATCAAGAGCAACGACTTTTTTCTTTTGTGGCTTAGATTTCTTGTGCTCACCGCGGTAGCTTCTGTGAGTGAAGTGTTCGTGACCTCATAGCAGTGAGGACATTAGCACGTGATGACTTTGCGTCGAAAAGATCAATAACTCACGCTATTCTAGGCTTGTTTTAAGAAGTCTACAAATCCACTTTTCATATCTATAAAGCTAACCCAGAAAGTTTCTTTCATGCCTATAGCGCCATCGTAGATACTTTCGTGATAGTTTCTTTTTTTCTTGAAAAATATTATATTCCGTAGCATTATCGTTGACTAACATGCTACGTTTCTGCGAGATTATGCCAATATTTTGGCCAAGGTGGTTGCTATTTTCGGTGTGATAAACCGTGTAGGCTACATGCAACTACACCTGCACACAACGTTTTTTGTTACTCCGCAGTTGCGTATATCTGAACCCCCTCAGTTGATTTGGTTTTCAGGCCTAAGTCGGGCTTCAAAAAGAAATGTCGGGCTCGAGCCAGGTTCGGGCTTGTGATTTCGGCTCGTGCTGGGCTCAGGCTTCAAAATAAGACCATTTTACAACTCTCTGTGGGTATGTATGCAGAGGCCAACAAGGGGAGATCGAAAGGATACATCCTCCACCCAACAACAGTAAAAACATATTGAAATCATTTTGTGAAGTAGGCAACGCTAATTTTAGGCCAAATGTTTTTGCTGCTGGTAAGAGGATATCAATGGTGATTTTGGTAGTGGTGGGGCTGCATGCATTATGCCCAGCAGCATTTAAAAAGACTTGTTACTTTTTCGAAAAAACGGAAATGTGCAAGAAAAATATTTATCGTCTTTGTAACGTTAAGCGACTTGAACAAGACATCAGATCGCACTGTAAACCACACCTCTTAAAAAATGCATGAAAGCTGAAGTGTTCTATTGTAGGAGTGATATGTACGTGCGACCAGTGCGGTTCAGCATTTTGGGCACTCCAGCTGACAGGTCTGATAAAACCCAATTGATGTGTTTCACCACATTGCTATGTTTCTTTGCATACAAATACGATATTAATGCAAGCGGGCTGATCTACAGTATCGTGTCCAGCAACAAATTTAAGTATATTAACATTGTAAATCATCTGCAAGGACAAAGCAAAGAGTGACTAGTGTTGCACTCAAAACAACTCTAGAAATAAAATTGGGAAACTGTAGCTCATATATAAAACGTCATTTCTGTATCGACCCGATGACTATGTTGGTTTCACACCAAGCTGCCCCCCACATTTTACAACAAAATTGCGCCCATGTTCCTGGAGTCACAATATCAGACTCCAACCAGCCACATCCTCCAAAATTTTTGACTCCGAGTCCGGTTTCGAAAAATTTACGAATTTGAGAATTCGAATCCTGTTCAGACATCGGCTACTATCAATGCAACCGAAATTCAGGAATTTTTCATTTAAGAAATGCCATGGATCACGCAAAAACCTGGTTCTGGCGAAAACGACAAATGACTCCGTTTCCGGTTTTTCGCGCATTTTGACACCGGCTCTCAGATAACCTTAGTTTGACAGCAGTGGCGTATGCAGAAACTTTTCATGGCAATTTTCATTCAGAGGCATAGGGTAGTCATTTATATTTGGTGTGCGCTGTTTGTGACGTCACAAAATGACGTCATAGTCCTGTTTCCAAACCAACGTTTGGCGAAGTTTGTTGACATAATATGCACATTTTTCTATACATCCACTCTTCGTATTTTATGTGTCAATGTACTGAATATAAACTATTAGAGCTCCAAGTTAGGCTATCGGAGGAAAATATGTACACCCAACGCTACGATACAGCAGTTCGTAACTGCAA
>JGI24021J15306_10007065_pt1 | contig 13623 bp, 10 predicted proteins | sample Ectturendosymbi1_FD_15306 | JGI IMG/M metagenome (IMG submission 15306) | reverse complement strand
GGAGTCGACTTGAAGTTCCTGGGAAAGTTGAACGGAGCGGTCGGCAAGCACGAGCACTACCAGAGCTTCAAGTAAGCGAGCAAGCTGCGATCGGTCGAACTCGAGCGTAGCGCTTCTGTCTGACACACTCCCCGCGCGCGGAGACTTGGGAAACTGCGTGACACACTGCAGCAAACCGAAAGCGGTTTTCGGTCGTAAGTCACGCTTGAGTGGCGGACTCGGACACGCATCGATGAAAAGACCAATTGCGCATGCTGCACTGAATAAGCCCGGTCGTGCGGAACGGACGCGAAAAAGCTTTTGCCAAGGGGAAAATACTTTCGCTTTGTTAATATTTCGCTGCGCGATGCGTTGTCAGGGTGAGCGAAAGGTTACTTTGCTGTATTTATTGATAATAATTTGTGTGGGTGACGGCAATTGGTGGCACGTCGAAGCCTGAATTTGCTTCTTGCCGGGGGTAGCAACGTTAGCGCTCTTTACACGAGGAGCGCTGCGACAATTCAATCAGTAGCCGTGGATCGAACCTTCAACCTTCTGATCAAGAAACGGACATTTATTCGCTGAGCTACTGCCAGGAACGCAGCACCTTCGCGTCTGTGGCGTCACTTCGTTGTTTACGTTACCTGTCGAAACGAACTTGTCTACGCGTTGGATACTGTATGCCAGGAGCTTACGTAGNCAAAGAAATCGCCATCACAAAACAACGAAAAAATATCGAGATGTCAAGAACGTGATGTTGTTAATTTGCAGTTAATTCGACAAATGCGGAACTTGACTTAACTTTTCACGCGTCGTTGAAAAAAAATCAGTTTTTTAATGTCGGGCGAGGAAAAAAACGCGTTCTTGTTGTTTGTGTCTTTGCAGCGCCGGATTCATCGTTCATCACTACGCTGGCAAAGTGACGTACGAGGTTGAGGGCTTTTGCGAACGGAACCGCGACGTTCTGTTCAAGGACTTGGTCGAACTGATGCAGCAGAGTGAATAGTGAGTGTTTACGCCTTGCCTGCGTGCGGGTATGTGTCCGGATATTGCTAGAAAGCCAATCAAGGACTCTGAAGACACGGATGATAGCCTATATTGATAATGCAAAACACCCCCACTTGTGACGGATATCCCAGAGAGCACGAAACCCGAGTCAAACAATCTTTTTTTAATCCAAACTAGAAGACTTCCCGAATCCATAGAGGGTTTGAACACCTCTCCAGCTCAATCGGCTGGCGAGTTATGGCCAAAAAAGTACCGGCCATCAGAGTGGCCGGCGCAAGGGTCAAAGGTTGTGAGTATGTGACCGCTGTACTTAAAAGGAGAACTGTGTACCACAGGGATGGGGAACCTATTTACTATCACGGGCTGCATGAATTGTGGAATATCGCTGGCTGCCCGCAAAAAAAGAATTAAGTTTATCTTAAAATTTTACCTGTATCTAGCAAAAAGAAAACAAGGAGAAAAAGTATGCATGTAAATGAGCGAGAGGTACAGCGCATGACTTACTTGTGTGAGTGTATGAGTATCTGTTTATGACGGATTTTTATTTTCGACGCGACGTTGTGGCCAAACCTGGGTAACGAAAATTCTGACGCGGGCCGCAGGTTCCCTCCCCTTCTGGTGCATCCATACCAGACTAAAAATACGTAGTTGCTCAAGACGAAACAACGCAGTGAGTCTGACAGTACAGAAAAAAGGTCGATACATTCACACGCAACCACTCGTTCAAAGAAGAACTGTGTGTACGTTTAAATTTCACTCAACCCATATTGCTGATCTTACTTTAAGCAGATACTAAGGTTTGGTGGTACCAAGCTGCTGTGACTCGTTTCTCGAGCAGTTATAGACCTCTACCCGTTGCCGCGTGGTCCTGTTGACACGTGCAGCAACTTCGCCTTCCATCCATGCATTTGCTGATGCAGAAATTTCTAAAATCGTTTCATTACTGATCGCGGACACATCGTGTTTTTGGCCTGCTGCGCGTTATTTGTCTGAACGATGCAAAAAGAAAACTTCGGCGACTTCCAGCCTCGTCAGTTGTTCGTGAACGTGGCGGCATCGCCAAGTGCGTGCCTTGCTAACCGCGATGGCGTTAGATAGATTTGAGCTGTGGAGCTTTTATGGTCCCGCGTTTCTTGTGTGTTCCTATTGGCTGAGGCGAAGTACAACTCGAATCTTTTTGTTTTTTCCGTTCTTGTCGCCAGTCCACTGAAAAATTTGCATGGAAGACAAAGAAAACAAATGATGTTTGGTTTTTGCATCACGCGTAGGATCTTTGGTTGTTGTTTCACGCGTAGGATCTTTGCTTGTTGTTTCACGTGCAAGATCTTTGCTTGTTGTTTCACGCGTAGGATATTTGGTTGTTGTTTCAATCGCAGGACCTTTGCTTGTTGTTTCACGCGCAGGATCTTTGGTTGTTGTTTCACGTGCAAGATCTTGGTTGTTGTTTCACGCGCAAGATCTTTGGTTGTGGTGTCACGCACAAGATCTTCGGGTGTGGTGTCACGCGTAGGATCTTTTGATGTGGCGTCACGCGTAAGTTTCCTGTTGTGTAACCAGTCGCTTGACGCCAGAAAAATATGTGAGGTCGTCACGCTATATCACACCGAAGGTACGACTTGTACCCAACATAGGTGGAATTATTTTGTCTTCGCGGCAATATTTCGATGCCATGCAAAGCCACCCCCCACCCGGTCACAACATAGAGTTAGTATGTGTTGCCGAACCGCGTCGTTCGGTTTGTAAACACGGCCTTCGATTTGAGCGCGAACAAGTTCAACTGAAACCTCTTTGGTTCAGGTCAGGAAAGCCATCTCTTGTTGATTTTGGGGGGGTGGGGAGAGGAGGAGATCAACTGCGATGTTCAGAACGTACGAGTCAGAATCAATCGTCCCACGTCAGCCGCCTGTGAGCAGCATGCGATGCATAGAAAATCATCAGGCAAACAGCTTTTTCGCCAAAATGCTTCTACCAAAGCAGACGACGTCAGCAAAAGGCAACTCCACCGCCAGCGGCGCCCACACGTCGGTTGCCTCACAATTCGAGTGATAAGCAAAAAGGGTTTATGACCCAGCGTTTGGCTTTAGTACAGGGATGGGGAACCTATTTTACTATCACCGGTCGCATTAATTGTGGAATATTTCTGGCTGCCCGCAAAAATTAATGAATAATATTTTAAAATTTTACCTTTACCCTCAAAACAGATGAGGAGAGGAAGCTAATCACGAAGGAGCGAGAGACTTCGTTCACTACGTACCTGGTGGCCATAGAGTTTCGTTGGCACGCGATGTTGGGTTCTAACTTGGATGACGAAAATTCTGATGCGGGGCATGTTAGGCCAAATTAAATGTTCACGCGGGGACCCCACCCCTACTTCAGTGCATACAATCGTCAGTGTTTCGAAAAATACAAAACTACTATTGGCAGAAGAAAAACGGTGTGCATAACACGTATTGGAGGTATATTACATCCCGATCGCTCTCAAGGGGGGGCATTACTTAAGCTGCACAGTTTGAACCCTCGCATTGAATAAATTTTAGGAATTTATCTGTGTGTTTTAGTAATCACGTGTACATCTGAGCAAGTTAAAGTTATGTCATAGGCGGCCTGCATCGATAGTGAAAAGCGCCACGGGGGTACGCGATCAACAAAATGTTGACAAGCACTGCTTCAGCTTCTACTCCCCGGGCATGAGATAATCTGACTAACCATTGATACGTGAGGATGGTGCGAGGTGCGCAACGTAGAACTTTCAACCAGGGCTGTGGAGCCGGAGCCCGAGTAATTTCGGATGCTGGAGCCGGAGCCTGAAATTTGAGTTCTCGTTCAATAGACACAATTTGTGGAGCGATGCAATGGTTTTCAAATTTTTAAATGGACAAAATCATTTTGGAACCGGAGCCACATATTTTGAGATGCCCGGAGCCCGAAATTTGAGTTCCGGCTCCACAGTCCTGCTTCCAAGCTGACTGGACGGAATAAGAGAATCAACGATACGGAACCAACAGCGAGATAATGCAGAAAAACAGAATTCATGACGTAGTCAGGAGGCGTGAGTCATGTGACAGGAGGCGTGAGTAATGTGAGTCATGTGACCCGACGTCATGAACCAGGCTATTTTATCACAACGTTTAACATTTAACACTTTTTATCAAAAAAATGTAAGGGCGGCGAATTAAATCCCGGATTCGAAGCCGTGTTTAGAGACCCCTGGATTAGGGGGAATGCTTCCATTCACCATCTCTTGCTTTTACCGCGACACCCCCTGAAGTCGCGTCAGGATTTCTGACTGAAACTCACTTGAACCTTAACACTCGTCTCTCCACCTACGGTTCTCTCGTCAACTTTGCAGTCAAGTGATTGTGACGTCACACAAGACGACGCACGTCTTTCGTTCGCAGCGACTTCATTCGAAGCCTGTTCCCGGAGAACACTGCGACGCAAAAGAAGCCGACCACCGCCTCGATGAAGATCAAAGCCCAGTGCAATCAGCTTGTGCAAACCTTGATGAAGGTGAGTGCGGCTCGCGCGAATTTGCGCTTGCTTGTTTTCGGCTTCCTGTAGTTTTTTGCCGTGTTTGTTCTTTATTTTTTCTTTTCAATTTTTCGTTTTTTCCTGTGTCTTGTGGTTAATGCAAAGGTTCTGCCGTCATACTTGGCAAAGCCTAATAATTTCTGGTTGATGTTAGACGTGGGCATGTTTCACTATCACCTAGTTTTCACTCAGTTTGAACATTTCTTTTTTGTTGTTGGAGCACAAGCAGTGCGACAGATTTATTTAACAACCATTGGCAGCAGGCCTAAGCTTGAATAATGTTTTTTGTTGTGGTGGGCGAATGATGCTCTTGCCCAAGCAGTGCTACGGCGAGTCACTCAGTAGCCGTGGATTAAACACCAAACCTAATCAGGAGGTGGACACTCTACCACTGGACTAATGTGTGATTGCAGCTAAAAACACTCTCAAATTTTGCAATACATAACACTCTACCAAAAGAAAAAAACTCATTTTCAAGTATGTAAAAATGTAAGGTTTTATAACTTTCAGCTTGAATATCAAATGTGTATCTAACATTACTACTGGAATATGGGACGCGACAGCCGTTGCCAAACGGTTAGGCTGTCTGTCACTTCGAAGTTCAGGCGGACGTGCGCTCGCAGCGCGAACAGAATACACGTTTGGCAATTGTCTTTCTCGAGAGTTTGCCTCGTTATCCGAAACACGGATTTTCTTCCGGTGAAGGACATTGCAGTCATTGTTTTGCGGATTTTCTTCCGGTGAAGGACGTTGCAGTCATTGTTTTGCGGACACGTCACAGATTGTGTTCCCCCAGCATAGGGAAGTACTCTGGTAGTTTGTTCATTATTCACATGATTTTCACAATCTGTTCGAATACAATGGTTTGCGGATTTACACACATTCACGTTTGGAGGAATCGTCTTCCTCGCCTCAGCATTTAAATACTCGTGTGCACGTTGATCAAGAGTTTTTACTTGGTGGGAGAGCATGGATCCCTTTGTAATGATCTTGGACCACCTTTTGTCACCAGCCGCATGCAACTCCGGAACAATCTCGTCAACATGATTTGCGAGTGCCTCAAGCAGCAGGTGCATTTTCTGCGACCGTTTATTTATGACATCAGGTGCAGAACGAGACTTCATTGAAGCCTCTATTTCATTATGCTCACTCTGCAGATCTGCAACTAGAGCTTCAAATCCCTCTCACACGTACGTCATAGCGGCCGTTCTAAGGCCGCAAGTTCATGACACCGCAGCGCACAACGGTTAGAGGTAAACGTGAATAAATCACACACAAGGTTGTCGACCTTTCCAAGGAAACGACGTTTGAATCTCTGGCTGACTTACAGTCCAGAGGACAGGGTAGTTGTGGCTGAACCACACAGATTGATTGGCCCAGCTAGGGACCACAGCTCACTCCTGGCTGAGCTACAGCCAGAGCGCAACAAGACGTAGGTTACTGTGGCTAAACCACACAGGTGTGTCGACCTTGCTAAGGACACGACGCTATCACTCCTGGCTGAACTTCAACCAGAATGCAACAAGACGAAGAGTAATGGCTAGGCGACACTAGACCACACAAGAATCTTCAGCTGATCAGCAGCTGGAAGATCACAAAGGTTGATCGGGGCTTCCACGCGTGGACCCCTAAGTAGTTGCCGAACCGCGACGCCGCGCAGATACGGCGAGAGTGTTAACGAGAATGTTTCCCGGAGTAACGTTTCATGCTACGCTACCCGGAGTAACGTTTCATGCTACGCTACCCGGAGTAACGTTTCATGCTACACTACCCGGAGTAACGTTTCATGCTACACTACCCGGAGTAACGTTTCATGCTACACTACCCGGAGTAACGTTTCATGCTACACTACACTACAGACCACAGCCGTCACCAGCCGCTCAAAATATTGATCACCGGATGCACAGCTTGAAGCGGTTTAACAAAGGTTAAGACATTTGTTCGCGACGCGCGCCGTTACAAACACGACCTCGACTCTTCCAGTGTTACCCCGCACTATATTGTTCCAGTGTTCCCCGCACTATATTCGCTGCATCAAACCGAACGAAACGAAGCGACCGCACGACTGGGAGGAGTCGCGAGTCAAGCATCAGGTCGAGTACCTCGGATTGAAGGAGAACGTCCGCGTGAGACGGGCCGGCTTCGCTTACAGGCGACCTTTCCACAAGTTCTTGCAAAGGTAGGTTTCAAACCGAAAGCATTCGGAGCGCCGACTGCCAGCTGCAGTTGTGAACAAAACCGCTCGGTTGTTTCGCTGGTTTACTCCGCGCTGTTGCTGTGTGTCACGTGATCGACCAACACCATCGCGCATTTTATGATTAATGTTAATCAAGGTGCGCCAACCCCGGCCTTTGGTCAAATTTCTTGTCTTTTAGCATGTCAATCTTCGATTTAGCGACAGCTACACAAAATGCTTTGTGCGATTTCGGCAATTGGTTGAATAGTTGTGTAAAAAAAATTTCGAGGGGTTCAAAGAGATACATGATTATGTTCAAGTTGTCGGGATCGACAGTAAAAAAAGTAAGCTGTCAGTGATCTCAGTTTTACCCGAGTGTTGTAGTTGTAAACACACTAAATATGAGAATCAGTCCAGCACGTTGCAAACACTTCGTTTGCAAACCAAGTTCTATCAGGAATAGTTTTTTTCTTGAAAAGCTTCCTACGAAGCTAGTGCCATGTTGCGTCACCCGTTACAGGGAAATGTTTATAGCCAATCATCGGTTTCATTTTCGAATCGCCCAGTGTCATCATTGATTTCCTCATCGCCCAACTTAAACGCGGAGAAAAGTATTGGGCAGTTCTGCAACCAATGTCTTAATCTTTATTTGTTTTTGTTGCCTGCGTATCGCCCTGTTCGCGAAACCTTGCGCCTTTGGGAGAATGCAGCCACGAAAAGTTCTGCTCCGACAATCTTGTATTTGCAGTGAGCTGGAACTTTGATATTCGAGCTCACTTTCGTGCGACGCGCCCTCGTAAACTGTCACGTGCTACGGTTTCTAGAGTCGAGTTCAAACCGTGGGTTGAAATTCACACTCACAACTATGTAATGTCGAAGTAAAAAGCACGTGTTTCAATTGCACTTCGTTCCGCTTTTCTCAGTGCGCTTTTCCTTTTGGCCCTGGGACGCCATACTGACTCCCGTTTCATTTTGACCCAGGTACGCCATACTGACCCCCGAAACGTGGCCGCATTGGCGCGGAGACGAGCGTCAGGGGATCAAGCACCTGATGAACTGCGTCAACATGGACCCGGACCAGTGGCAGTGCGGTCGGACAAAGCTTTTCGTGAAAAATCCGGAATCGGTGAGGAGGACGGGTCGCTTGTGACGTAATAGTGCCGCGGCCGTTTGTCTTTTGTTTGCAGATCATTCATCGCGCAACAAGAAAATGTTTCAAAGCAGTCGCCGTGCCTGTCGGTTTGGGTCGGACGGTAGCCGCGTTATCGTCCAACCGGAGTCCGTAACTTTACCTTGGCCCGATGGTGGCCGGGGCCCCCTGTCCTGGCAGAACAAATTTTTGTCGCATGGCCCAAGGCTCGCGTAACTGCCAGAGCTAAGTTAGGCGCCAGGCACCGAATGTTACCAAACGAGGTATCCTAATTGGCTCTTGTTTGAAAGCGTTTGGCGCTCCCGACTTCTTACCTATCCCGGCTTCATTCTTGTCGTTTGTTCCGATGGTGACCGAACAAAGAGTGTTTCGCGAAGATTTTCTGCGTGAAATTGCGCGGCGTTCTCGCTGCTGCGAAACAAGCCAGGCACGAGGGTGGGTCCGTCTGCTGTGGCGAACAATGCATGAAAATCGTGGCTCTGTAAAGTCACCGATCGTGCACGCACAGACTCGGGGGTCAACTTTCTGGCCACAGTCTCTGGCCAGTGCCCCCGACCTGATCACTATCGGCTGAGTTACTTCAGAAAGTTATTCGTCGGTAACGTTGCGCACAGTGTTTGGGGGGGCATCTAGACCCCGCAAAATTCTCAAACCGCGACCCACGCCCTCCCCCCACCGGCCCTGTGACGTAAGGCGCCCTCCTTCATCGCGTAAATGACGGCGTTCGGCGCCGGGCAGCACTCTGCAAGAGTCCACCCTTGTGTTTGCTTTTTGTTCAGTTGTTCCTTCTCGAGGAGATGCGCGAAAGAAAGTTCGACGGCTTCGCGCGCGTCATACAGAAAGCTTTCCGGCAGTACAACGCTCGGAAGAAGTACCAACAGATCAAGGAGGAAGCAGCGCAGGTCAGCGTTTGTTTGACCCCCTGACCCCTCCGTGCATTGTCGTGTGTCTAGATTTACATTTTTTTGCATCTTTCGGACGTCGGGCATATCACGGAAAAAAACTCTGAAAATTTGTCGTTCGCAAAAATGTTTGAGAAAAGTCCGCCATGAATAAGTCCCGGGCCTGCAAAGTCATTTATGACGATAGTACGCTCTTGCATGACGATTATATGCTCCTCTGTGACAGTTGTATGTCCCCCCCAACAATTCTAATTCGCCCATCCGTTGTGCTCCTTTCAGGCTAAGCAGTCGACTGCGTCTCTGTAACATATACATGTACAGAACAACGACTTGAGTCAAAAATAGAGTTTGTTTCCCTGCGAAACGACTTCGTTAAACTTGCAGTGCGGATGGTTGCGAGTTAGTTTCCAGGCAACGTGTTGTTAATTTAGAAATTTGTTCATAACGAGTAAAATGCGAACATCCACCGCAGCACTATTCGTCATAGCACGCTGCTCGCAATTCCGGTATGGGCTGGAAATGCATGTTGCGCTGCGGACGCCGGAACCCCATACTTTCAATAGCGTTTATAACTTGCCTCGTAGTGACCTTCGCAAAATTCTATTTGAATAAGATGATAGGACTGACGATGTGTAGTGTTACGTGAAATCGATTTCCTATTAAAAATTTGCGATTAATTCCCTGCTTTCATCTGTGAAGTGAAGTTACTTCGCAATAGCGTTTATAACTTGCCCCGTAGTGACGTTTGCAAAGCATTTATAACTTGCCCCATAGTGACCTTTGCAAAGCATTTATAACTTGCCCCATAGTGAGCTTTGCAAAGCGCTCCACATTCGTCGAAAACACCGGCCTCGCCGACTTCTCACCGTCGCGCCGTCGCTTGCGCAGATCGTCTACGGTCGCAAAGAGCGCAGACGCAACAGCATCAACCGCAACTTCGTCGGCGATTACATCGGCCTCGAGTCGCATCCCGAACTGAGGCAGTTCGCCGGAAAGCGCGAGCGAATCGAGTTCGCCGACACCGTCGTCAAATACGACCGACGCTTCAAGGTAAGCGGGGGGAGGGTGGGAAGGCTGACGGCAGTTGCTATGGATACTTCCTCGCGTTCTGCATTGTGTGCTGCAGCATTGGGCAGTTGCACCAGCGCAGCGTTGTTAATGCACTGTTCGTCAACAATACTCTGCCATCGCTCCGCACGTGCAGCGCCCATCTGTTCCCCACGAGATGGTGAACGGTGTTCCCAGGCACTTGCAGCAGCCTTTAACATAAAGCACTCATGAGCGCTCATCATGGGGGCGATGAATTCGAGCAGCACCCGGGTTCGTTACTGTGGCGTGTTCTGTACTCGCGCTTGTTGTGGATTCAACTCCGTATCGGGTTTTCAAAGAGTTGCGTAAAAGAGTATTGTGCGACGCGCGCGTTTACTCTTCTCCTTTCGTTGCCAATCGATGCAAACGCGATCCCGCGGTTTGTGTGAGGTCTGTTTGTTTAAAAAAATCAATGCACTATGACCGATCGAATAATGACTGGTGGAACACGGAATATTGCAGCAGGCGGAAATCATCGTAGGATTTAAAGTTTAAAGAACGTGAAATTTTCGGTGGAGAGAGTCTTTCTAACCAGTTTTTGAAAACAAATTACTTTAAGCTACAATTGCCCAAAAAGCAATCTTGCTCTCGCTGTATGAAGGGCACGCGGATATCATGTACGGTAGTCTCACCGTGTGGTGAATATATATTCGATATAAATTATTGATTTGATGACGACATCACGTGCGCACAGACGACCAAGCGTGACTTGATGCTGAGCGCCAAATTCATTTATCTCATCGGCCGGGAGGTGGTCAAGAAAGGGCCTGAAAAAGGACAGATCAAAGAGGTGTTGAAGCGCCAGATCGATTTGGACCAAGTCCGGGCCATCTCCACCAGGTGCGAAAATACATTTCCGAACGTTTGTGTTGCTTTCTTTCCCGTAGAGATGTTTTCTTCGTATTGATTTCGATGTGTCATGGAGGACAGCTATATTGATTTTTTGCACTGCGCTGTCTATAAAAGTCCTTTCTCTTAATATGTGAGAGCAAAGCAAATGTACAGAAACAAATTTGACCGAAAGCTGCTTTGTCCGCCTTGTTGCTTTTATTTCGCTGAGACCTATCGGTCAATTGTTGCTGAGACATTTTGGTCTCTGAGATATGCCGGTCATTTGTCTCACAGTTGTATCAAAATTCGCCGTAATGGTGTTCGTTAGCCTATATTTTCAGACGTTCTGACCGAATTGACTTAATTTTTTCTGTCATTTCAAAAATATCTGTGGCCGAAAAAAAAACAGCCCCTTTGTGTTGCGGCCGAATTGTGGGACAGGCCAAACAAACTATTTTCGTTTTCAATACGTTTTGTTTTCCTCCGTTTGGTTTGTTGATTTGCGCTCCAGATTCAATGACGATCTTTTCATAATCGACCGTGAAACTCAATTTCTGACAAATTGTGCTTTTACCGCGCGGGAGAAAAACAACGTCACGTCCTCCCACTTTTCAACGCCCCCTCCCGCTTTTCAACACCCTCCTCTTGCAAACCTTGCGCAGTCCTTTGAAATCATAGAATTTTTAAGATGGCCGGTGATCCATCGCAAGCAGTAAGTGTTTTGATTGACCTGATCGTGTGCTTTCCAAGATTCCACAAGCTCTGTTCATAAACGGCTTCTTTTCCGAGTATCGAACCGAACAGTGGCATTCGCAGTAACCCCTCCCCCGCGCAGTGAAGCTCTAAAGCTTATTTACTAGACCCCTTGAACATTGCGAGGCGATGAAATGCATTGAAGTTTTCGCAAAAGCCCAATTAGCTTTGCCTTGCTGAGTTGTGCATGCCTCTGGTCATGCCATGACCTCCTTTTTCTTGTAGCCCGTTCCAAGACGACTTCTTCGTCATCCACGTTGCGAACGATTACGACTCCGTCCTGGAGTCAATGTTCAAGACCGAGTTCCTTCACGTCATGTCGAAGAAGTACGAAGCGAGGACCAATCGAAAGCTTGAAATCCGCTTCGAGCCGAGGTGGGGTTTGGCGCGAAGCGGTGATTATTTTATTCTGTCTTAGTTGTGACGCGACGGGATAAGTTTTTATTTTTCAACTTCTATATTAATATTGACTGTTGTGAAACGTTTCAACTGCATGTTTTGGGCTTAAACGTAAAGTGCGATTTGTTATCAACGTGCCTGTGGCAGAACTCAGCGTTCGACAGAAAACCATGTGCGCTTTTTACACTTGTTCGGCTTTCGTGGGAGTTTTTGCATCTACGCTTTTTTGGGTATCTCTTGAAAAACCCGTATACAACGCAGCGATCATACCGCCGGAAGAGGTTAGATCAGAGGTGCACAATCTTTCCGCTATTGCCGGCCGCATTACGTTCATTTTGTATCAATTACGGCCGGCTGTTGGTTAAAGAAATTTTTGCATTGTTTCTGTTCTGCTTCCACACACTGAGCTTAGCCTCCTTTCACACAACTAACTATTTGGCCGTCTTTCTACTGAGTATCTTCGTCAGTAGACAAAAAAGAGTTTTTATTAATGCACGGCCGCTACAATTTATATATAAATTATATTTTAACGGCCGCAAAAATGTTGTGCACTCACTGGATTAGATGCTCGGTTGCCCAAGTATTCGGCTGCGTTGCGTAAGTATATATTCCACGTCGATTGTAAGGTCACGAGTTTGCTTCCCAGCGTCGACCCCTGCCGAACGGGAAGACACGCGGCACTCCGGCAACTGTCCCTCGCTTAACATCGGCAAGTGCAGATGTAGGAGGTCGTTATGTGTTGATCGTTACTCGACACTCGACGTGTTACTCTGACGAGTACGCCAAACAGGAAACTCTTTGCCGCTGTAGGATCGAGTTCGCGGTCAAGAAGGAGGGCTGGGGCGGCGGCGGGACGCGAATATTGAACTTCTCGCACGGCCAAGGTGACACGCCCACTCTGAAGCCTTCCGGAAAAGCACTCGCGGTGTCGATTGGCGTTGGATTGCCCAAGGAGTCGAGTAAGTTGCTGTGCGGGCTGTCCTTCTCTTGCGAAGTAGGATTTGTGAAATCCGTAGAGGACGGGTCACCAACATGGCGCCCGCCGGCCTGTTCTAAAAATAAAACTACCGTGGCCAGCGTCTTCGCATAGAGATGAATAGCATTGTAATTAAATGACATAGCTGAAGTTGAATTGAGCAATTTTTGTTTCTTTCAGAAGTCTTTATCAAACTGGTATAGCCCTTCGCATTAATCGTTAATCAAGAAGTACCTCTCAGTTACAAAAAGTTCGGTACCCCCCATTCCCAGCAGGGTTGAGAAAAACCCGGGTTTTTTCAAAAAAAAACAACCCACCTGGTTTTTTTTTTAAACCTGTTTTTTTAAAAAGAAACAAGATTTTGTTATTTTCTCAAAGAAAACAGAAAAAACGCATTCTGAATTGTTTTTATTCCATCAAGCAATATCACTATTTTCAGAATTACACATTAATAACTTGTTGTACCTATCATGGCATTCAAAAATTGAGGGTAAAGAAATGTACCCCATCTTTGATTTCGCAATGTGTTGTTGATCAGTTCACTCGTAAGTGGTAAAGCATGACAAGCATGCGCACAGAAAGCAGAGGATGACGTACAAGCCGAAAAACCACTCCCACACAAACTCTGCAGTTCCACGTCAAGTTTATGTGCATGCTCTGCTGGTTCAGCAGCTACAGAGTGTATTTTTCCAATATATGACTTGGTATGGTCCAAAATCAGGAAACGTTTAGATGCAGAGAAGGCAGAAAAATTGGTTAAAATCTACCGATTGTGCAGAGCTGAAGAAGATAACCATTAGAATTTACTCAAACTGTTCGATTTATTCTT
>JGI24021J15306_10007064_pt1 | contig 13625 bp, 9 predicted proteins | sample Ectturendosymbi1_FD_15306 | JGI IMG/M metagenome (IMG submission 15306) | reverse complement strand
GTTTGCGTTTGTGCGGGGGGGCTTGACATTAAAAAATTAAGCAAAATTCCACTTATTTATAGTGTTTCACGTTTCAATTTGAGGGGCTTGGAGCTTTGTTTGGGGGGCTAAGTCCACCACAGACCCCCCGTGGCAACGGGACTGGTGTGATTGCATCTACAGTGGCGTTTAGGTGTCTCTAGTGATCAGCGACACTAGTTCATCTTTTTAATGCTATTCACAAGCCTATGTTGGGTTTGATAGGGTTAATCATAGCAACTTAATCTTATAAACAATGAAAAATCGCCATGTAGGATAGATATTTTTGTTGCCCCCTTGATTTTTCCTTGGCCCCGCAGTGCCCCCCCCATTTTTTCATTCTAGAATCGCCACTGTGTATAGTTAAAGCAAAACTTCTGCCAATTTCATATTTGCTGTTGACTATACGATGATCGCCACCTATTCATGCATAGGTTGTTAAGTGCAGTTGTAGATATTCTTAATTCTGACAGCAAATCTTTAAAAAAATTTATTAGACTCTATCTTTTAAATATTTTAATTTTATTGGCATGTGACCAGGGTTCTTTTAAAGTTTGACTTTGGCGACCGTTAAAGCATTTTGAGAGACCGCAACAATTTAATCTGAATATCGAGATAGTCTTAAAGCGACGTTTTAGTTCATTATTTGATATTGTTTTTAATGTGAGGTTCTACTGTATTCGGAGAAACTGTTGGAAAAGTTAAAAAGACCGTTTCGGTCTTTCAAAACTCCTTTAAAACACTGCATGTGGCTCTTCTTATGCTCTTGCCTCTGATTATAAAGAAGGAACAGATTCGAAATGAAATGAGTATTTTTAAACATACGACCAGTATCAAAGTACACCAACGATTCAAGGCAAAATGTTGAACAATTGCTTCTACATTTCCGCCATTCCAGGCGTGAAACAATAGTGGCAAAATTATTCGCATTAGCCAAACGCAGCAAAATCAATCAGCGATAGTCATTCAACTCTTGGTTTGGTCTACTCTACAACTCTCACAAAACAATTCGGCCATATCACAGAGAAGCAACAAACACTACGATTGTGATGTTTTCAGGCCCGTAGCCATATTTTAAGGCTTGGGGGGCAAAATGCATTTTTAGGGAGGTAAGATTTTTCTTTTACTATATGTTTAAAACAAATTTTCTTGGACACAACACAAATTACGGGGCACAAAAAATATTTCGTGGGCACTGCTCCCGAATGCCCCCCGTGGCTACGGGCCTGATGCTTTTGAAAAGAAGTCCATGTTAAACAGTGTAATGCAGGTGCAGTTGGTGGAGGTCAGTGAGGTGGGTTGCATATGAAAGCATATGATGAGTAAAGTTGGCGTTGTTGTTGCTCTAATGCAAAATTTGCACTTTGAATTTTAAATAGTTTCAGTAGTTGGTTTGCATTGAAACAAAAACTAAAACTGGAATTTTACCTGTTAGCGGAAAGATTTTAGCCATGCTGATTTATAATATTAGTTGTTGAGATATTTTCATTTACAACTGAAGTGTTGACGTAAGTGAACTTCGAAAATTTTACTCCATTTGTAGCGAAGAAATACAGCTTTGGAGCAAACGAATCAGTATCTCAACAAAGCAATACTTCTGTTAGGTCAGAAAAACATTTCTGAAAATCTGTAGCAGAACTCTTTGTAGTTTGCACTAAATGAGAACAAGATATATCCCCGACTTTGAAACGGTAGAAAAGGCTAAGGTAGAACTGCGAAAGTTACAGGTCATGATGCCCAACTTTTCTATAGCTTTCCGGTTGATCTCTCGCTTGTACGTCAATATGAAAGTTTAGTTTTATTCCAAAATACTGAATCAACCATCGTTTCAGCTCTTCCTGGCCGCTGGCTTTCTTTAGCATGACTATTTTATCCGTAGAGTGGTCAATGAACCTTTTCCCCCTGATCCACCACCCCCACAAACTAAAAGATCCTTCGGGCCTGTAAATGAAACAACAGGTGTTGTGATTAAGGAAAGCAGATTCATCGTCCTGCTGGAAATCGCATCGTAATTTGAAGTCACTCCAACGACGAGGGATGCAGTCAAATTTATACAACGTCCGCCATTCCTGATGCTGGTCCGTCCTCACTGTTCCTGCAAGCAATCACATTGCATGTCTGTTGTGTGCCGGAGACACACACACACACACACATGCACACCAAAAAAACAGAATTTTTACACGCCAAAGTTTTTTAACATTTTAACTTTTGATAAATAAACAATCATTTACATCATGCGTTTTCGAAAAAGCCGAAATGTTTTTTCGTTATCGCGTTCTTGCTACTCCGTTATTAAGTTGTTTGATTCCCCGTTGTGAAACTTTTTGCCCCATTAACATTTGACAGGGAAACTGATTGACTTTCAATTGACTTTTCCATAACTTTGTAAAAATTAAGAACTTTTTCCGCTTAAATAAGCACGTCATCAACTGATTTCACACTAGTTTCTCTGGTATATTTTTTACCTTTTGGCTGAATCACAGATTTAAATCGACGTTGTAGGACAAAATCATCGTCGTCACATTTCAAAACCTTAAAGATTCCAGTTGTTTGAGTTTGCTCTTTGCCAACCACAAGTTCCAAAGGATGTTTGTAGCAAACTGCTCCCCAACATACATCAACCAACCAAGGCCGTCGATCGGGAGTAGTTACCTGAAAAAAAAATTTGCGCCTTGCTTGAGAAACGCGCCATTTGCACTGCAAACGTTTCCAGAACGCTTTAGAATAAACAATTACAAGCAGTCCAAGGGACTATTGCATTCACATAAACATTTTTAACAATGCTTCTGCTTGCAAAGATTACGTTGATTCATAAAAATATGCCAAGAAATTCAGCTATGTCTAAAAAGTATTGAATTGCTGCTTACTGTATTTCCTACCTTTTTTGTCAACTACAGAACAATTTCTTTTCACCAAATGTTCGGAGTCTGACGCTTGTACTCCTGTTATACTCCTGCAAATCATGATCAGACTTCGACTACGTTGAATATGTCAGATAAAATAATCTGACTTGGTTTGGAAATAATTGCCATTCAAAAGATTAAAAGCTTCTAACAAACCTAATTACAGAAAAGTCATTTTCATCCAGGAAAAGTTATTAATAGCAGTTTTTGTTTAAAATTTTTCATCTGTCAACCGATACACAGCTTGTAAATATGAATTGCAATTGAATGGAAAGAGCTACAACACAGTACTGTGTACTGTCTGCATAGACACTGTAGATGAATAAAAGGAAATGCAACACAAAACTTTTCATGTTGACATTGTAAATGAATGTAAAGAAAGAAGTGCAACCCAGCACTGCTGATATCTCAAAGACTGATGTTACTACCCGTGTTGCGGAAGATATGACATTCCGCAACATATGCAACAAATTCGGAAGGGGTTCTGAAAGCCAAAATAAAACGATTCGAGCTGTACCATGGCAGGAGCAAGCAACTACATTACTGCTCTACGACACTGATTTAGTAATGATTCTCCTGAATCTTATCCTTTAGACCTAGAAGTACAGCATATCTGCTACCGGAAAGACTGTGGCAAAGCCAAAATTGATGCAGAAACACTGATAACACCACGAAGCAACTACCAGTCAGAATGCCAGAAGTCTCATCGTCATCCCTTTGAACATTTAAAATATGGCGCGAATCTATACTAGGCTTCAGCTCCAGGGAATCATCATGAACAGTTAGACGTCGAAATTATAAAAAAAAATCTAGCAGTTGCCGCCCGATGATTGGAACTCAAGTTAACGGACGTTGTCTACAATATCGGGAAGGACGATGTGACCGTGCACGCACATATTTTTCCAAAAACTCAACGCGAACCCTACATCTGATAAACACACGCACTTATGAAGGCAATTGCTTAAGAATTAATGTATGAGATGAACTGTTTCAGATTGGGTAAGATAGTTGGAAGCAGCGGAGCTCGTGTTATAAGCTGGCACTTGTTGAGTCTTCTGTTGCTGTATGTTGCTGCCACTGACTGATTTGATGCTTGCATTGTGGTGAAGATCGGTTCTTCGTTTTGTCAGTGAGGCTAAGTTCTCCTGGTGTTCGCACTGTGAACAGGCTCCCCACTTGCAGCAAAACTGTGGCAACGGAATTCCTTTCTGGTTCGTTCCGGTGATATATGTAAAACTGCCTAGTTGGAAGCTAGAGACGCTGAATCAACCAGGAAGAAGAGCACCTTTGATCCTGAAAGGACAAAGTCGTAGTAAATGGCTCATTACTATTAAGGATTAACGGTCACTTCGTCGAAGAAAGGTAAGGGTCACGTATGCAGGAAAGCAACAGAGCATTAAAATCGACGAAGCACTGGTCGACCAAGGACCAGGACCGCGTATACATAAAGAAACAGTCCCATGCAGCATTTCAGGAAAGCTTCGCGAAGCAATCTTCAAATATTGTATTGCTGTTGGTGCTTGTTTAACCAGGTGAAAGAAAGTGATACGATGAACTCTGAAAAGAACCAAAATCCACGGCTACACATGTCATTTTTCCTCGAAAAACCTATTCTACAAGAAAATTTTTGACGTTGTGTCAATAACTCCCTAACGAATAAAATATTTGTGCAGTGAGAAACTGTTAAAACACCCTGGCTCTAATTAATGTGATCATGCAAGTTATATAATTATTTCTCTCATGTCTTCAACTCAACTGCTAGTTCACAGCATGTGACGAATTTACCCCTGGGTCTTCTATGCGCCCAAAGTCCTACTGGGGGCAAGTGTCCGTTTAGCTGGGTCAGTGGTGTTCACACCGGTACTAATGAAAATGTGATAAACACAGCCGTCAGCACTGCCACGTACTTTGTTAGCGAACAAATAAGCCTGTAACATAGTAATTTTAACTGCGGTAAAACTGATATAACAGTTTATGATAAAATCAAAAAATGGGTGATCTCCAGTTTTAATTCCACAATATGTTAGGATCAGCAAAAACAACATCAAAAGTAACAAAAATAAAAGACGAAAGTACGACCCATTTCACACTGCTGACATGGACCCTCTTGACATGGACGAGAGGACGGTAAAACACTACAATAATTCAGTACGTGAGTGCTTACATAAACTTAGCTCAAGCAACTGTAACCAAACGAATCCAGTCGCAATAGGTGACGATCTCAGTCGCAATAAGTCAAAGCCAACAACAAGCGACTCGCGATAATCAAACAGGGAAGTTAATCCGTTTGTAGCAAATTAAACCTGGAGAGAACAGCTGCATCTAGCAAGACATACTACATTTTGAAAATTGCTTCACTCAGTCGTTTATTGAACTCCGGATCCACTGCGGAACAGTTTTGTTATTGCAAAACGTGACTCTGGCTCCAATTCTGTTTCAAGAAAATACTCAGACGGGAGTTGACTCCGGTAATTCGGTTCTTTGCATTTCTCACAATCACAACAAGAAGCTGTCAGAGGAAAGTTTCTGTAAAAGTCTTCTTTCTACGATGTGTAGCGTGTGGTCTTAAAGTGAATTTTATACGTTTTGTGTGTACTTCAGGTAGCAATCTCTCGGTCATTGCCCAGCATTCATGATCATGAGTGAGGACGACAAAAAAGACCGATTTTGAAAACCGACAGCTTTTCGGTATTTGAATGCTTCCGTTTTGTCAACATAGAGCGATAAAACTCACGCGACTACATTAGCTTTACCAATCCGTTTATCAATTTCCTTTTTCCGCTTTCCGTCACTCGTCGAAAACACCCCAAGGTATTTAAATTTCTCGACCTTCTGCTGTGTATTGCCGCTTACTTGCAGCACATACTACCTTTGGTTTCTACAGAGACTACCTTGAGCTTCTCAGCGCTGGTGCTCATTCACGCTTAGCCACGCGCAGCTGGAAACAAGTCAAGCGAATGCTGAAGATCTTGTTGAGAAGATGCTAGCAGTACCAAATGTTCCGCAAAAAGCGAACGATTGATCCTGCAAATCCAGCAGTGTCACCCTCGTCGACACGGGTGTGTCTATCTATCCAATTCATATAGACTATGAACAGGAGTGGTGACAGCCCACACCCTTGTCGGAGGCCAACACCCACGATGAACTTCAAACATTTTTTGTGAAATTTCGAAACGACATAAAAGGTTTCAAAATTACATTTGTTCAAAATAATGAAAATTCTAAATAACAGCACAATTTTTCTGTTCTTGTTTGTGCTCCTGGATTGCGGATTATCTATCGCTATCAGTAACGTCCCTCAGCAGTTTTGCAGTTTAAATGAAGATGTTGAAAATCAAAAACGCATTGGCGTGCTGTTTGATCCTTCAAGGTTGAAAAGATCAAAAAGCGAAAACGTTATTTCAAAAAAACTGTTGGCTGATTCTAGTGAGAACCACTCTATAGTTTTGAATCAGTTGCTTTTGAAAACTCTTTTCACTCCGCAAAGCTGCTAACCGAGAATTTAATCCTGTGTGTTTCCAGACAAACGATTTATTGGAATTAACTGGGAACCAGTTCGTGCGATTTCATAATTGCTATGGGCAAGCTATCGATGTCCTTTTTATTCAGTAGACTAGTGATTTTGCGTTGGTAAATTGTTCCAGAAATTCACTTAAAACCAAGTTGAAACGCCAATCAAAACAAAACGCTTTCGTTACTTTTCGCCACACCGTTCATGATAAGAATCTACCGTTCATCATGACAAGTACACTCTTGGTGTTACGTTAAAACCGACGCTGTTTGTGATATCAACATCGACCCTGTCTACACCAATAAGAGTATTGAAACTGTTACGTAGTGATGTGCTGAAGGTTGTAAAACGGATGACAATGCGCAACGCTTTTGTGCACTGTCACCAGGCTCAGTAACAAACGACGGATTCCGTATTGGTAAAAGGCGGAAGCCTTGAAACGTCGATACATCGATTAGGTGGTTGGTTTTGGCCTACTTCAAGAAATGCCAAACAAGTATGTGTGTGGGATTGCGCAGTTTACTGTGGCTTCTATTTAGCATTTTTATTTGCTGATTGTACCCGCTGTGGACTGTGCGAAATGGACAAATTTCACAATTAGCATAGCAATTGCAAATAATTTGATTAAGGCGCTTTCTCGTCTGGAACGCTTCAATGTTAATTGTGATTTAACTGAGGGGAATATCATTTGTTTATCTGCTATTCTTAGGGGGCGTTGAGTCATTTTGCAGTACTGTCAGCATTGCACAAGCTTTTGCATTGCCGTTGATAAATTCATCCTACAAAGACGATGCATGGATTATAAGGAATGAGAACCTAAGACTTCAAAAGTCAATTAGCTTGCCTTAATTGGAAATATTTTTACTAAGAACGTTCTCCGTTTCAAAAATAGAACCACACGCAAAACATAAATATATAAATATAGACGAAAAATATAAAGATATACGCATGAAATGCAAATAAATATGCGCAAATACCGCAAAAAAATATGAAGACTCACAAGCAATAGCATGTGATCGAATTTGGGAAGGAAGGTGTCGATTTGAAACCACTGTGCTTGTATGATTTCAGAAAGAAATCCAAGCTTTTGCAACAACCAGTGCAGCAGACCGTTGACTTCATAACGCAAACCTCCTCTTCCTTTGTCAACGATTTTTTCGTAAACTTTGTGCAGTTCCAGCTCTATTCTTTCTCCACCATACATGTCAAGAGTGTCAAATGGGACAGTGTTATTGTGGCACTCGCACAGATTCTGTAGTGTCTCAAAGGTATTATCGATTGGACCGTGGTAATTGATTCGTTTCAAGTAGGCATTGACGTCCATTACTTACAGGTATACTTTAATCACACTTTCAGTCAAGTCTAAGTTCCTCAAAGAACTGAAACACCAAAAACAACAAATTATTTTTGAACTACTAATGTGCAAAATAAAATGATGTGAAGAAAAACGCAATCAAGTAATTTAATGTTACTAAAGCTCTAATGCTATCTGTGTTACAAATTGCACCGCAGCAATACAAGCAAAGGTTGATTTTACAACACCTATGCAGTGTTTCAGCAATGTATGTCTTACATCCTTATCCTACCTCGAAAATAAATTCCGCTAATACATTTTTTAATTTTTTATTCGCGGAGCAATTTAGAACCACAAATAGTTACTTTAGTTGCTTAAAAGAAATGGCCCAGTTGCCCCAGTTGGCTGTGCATTCATTTGCATAAACTCTAACTGAAACAATTTGGTCGCAAATAACAGATTCAACAACTTCCTCCTGGAGTATATTATTTATTACAGTGCGTGTATTGCGCGCTTGAAGCGGTAACATCATGAGATACCCTCGGCCATGCAATTTAGTGGTCTCAGAGAGCGTCTCGGAACACTGCAACGTTTACTGGATTGAAGAGCTGGTTTGTCACTGTGACTCCTCACTGTAACTGAATACTTGGTTTGTCACTGTGACTCCTCACTGTAACTGAATAGTTGTATTCTATTTTTAAGATGAAATCTTGAATATTTGTTTGTTGAAGAAGGTGATCTATTTTAATAGAAAAAGGGAAAATTACGCAAAATCACCAAGATGGAGAAGAATTTTGGAAATATCACAAAATAATGGACTTCAGAAGTATGATCAAATAAATTTGATAATAATTGTCTTTATCTTAGAATTAAACAAGGATGGCAAAACGTTTTGACCCGAGGGCCGCGTTTGCGACTGCCTGGTCACTGGAAGGCCCCGAAACAGTGCGATTTACGTATCTATGCAAAAATAGGTTTGAAAAATGCAATGTAGTACAATAATAACAATAAAATCACAGCATTTTGTTTTCACTTCCAGCCAGTGTTGTTGCACTGCTATCCACAGTCGGAAACGTGATGCTTGAAAACAATGTGAAAAGTATTTGTTGGGACTTGTCGGGCCGCAGTTTGGCCACCCCTGTCTTGCAGTATGCTTACCACTCATTATTACGTGAAATGTTTCCGCATATTAATCACAAAAAAATGATTGTATTTTTGCAATAACTAATGGAAAAATTATTTTCAAATTTATTAAACCATTTTCATTTTCGAACATGTTAAAAATCTTTTTTAGTCATTTTGAATGCCGTTTACTGCATATCTTTAAACGCAGGGGACTGACAGCGCGACAATTGTATGATAAGAAATATTCCATTTAATTTCGTATCTTGACGGCACCTGCAACATCCTCATCGCTTTTGCCAGGGAGGTGGGTTACGAGCCCACCAATTGCAATCAATTCCCTCGCGCTGGAAAGGAGTGATGAGTTTTTAGGGTTTCGCTGACAGCGTCCACCGCTTTTATATTGGCCCCCCACATCCACCAAAACTTGGCGTCGCGCCTGCACCTCTTATTTACGTAACTGTTCGCTGCGAGTTCTATTGTTTGTCGTTTACTTATTTTGAAAGTTAGTGAAGTCCCGAACCGTTTCGTGGCATTTGCATTGTGCATGGAATCTTTGGAAAAAATTTAAGACCCAATTCGCAAAACTGACACGTTTTGATCTCCTGAAGGTTCCACCTGATTTGAAAGTTGAAATTCGCCTGCAAAAATTTAGGCGACTTCCTGTATTTATAATTAAATATGCAGTGGCACATCATAGTGTTTATTAATTTTAGTTTTGCGTTTGCTTGCTTTCTCTGCTCTTGTTTTAGCGTTTCAACGTTTCACCTGCAAGCATTGCATGTAGATTTCAGGACTGAAGATGTGCAGTGTTGCTCGAAATCGATTTTCTAATAAAGAACTTAACTAATCATTGATTCAACGTCATCGCCTATGTGCAGAATAGTTACTTGAACACAGCTATGCGCAACTTTGAATCTTCGCGAAATCATGAAAGAAGACTCCATGCGGCTGATTCCTCGAAAAACTGCAGGAAACCTAGGACTTTTAATTGTGAATGTAATACTGCATTATTTCTTTCGGAATTTACAGTAAATCAAGACTCTACCAACTGTCTAAAACTTTTTTCTTCTCGAGCGACAGAACGGTTTGTCGTAGAATGTTTTTTTTTTTCGTTTTTCTGTCACTAAACATTACTAAAAGGAAATCAGAATATGCCGTGTCGCTGAAACGTTGATTCTCTCTCCTCGCTAGCACTTTCTTATCTCGGGGTGTACTCAAATCTGATTGGAAGTGACACCCACGTATCAAAGGTCAACTTTACTTGGTTTGTGCGAACCTACCTATACACAACATTTACTGTAATTGGTAAATGTTTTACGTTTAGCTGAACAAACGTCCGAAGGCAGCACTGCACCTACGAAAGAGTTGAGCTGGTTGTGACAAGGAGTGTTCCAAAAACGTTTACTGAATAAACAAATGCATTTGACTTCAGCAGCCTTTTGTTACTTACCCAGCTTTTCCAGCCTTTTGTCATATCAATTTCATACTTTACTTTGTTGAACACACATGGTAGCTTGTTGGAGGTACGTAGTGCTTTTTTGTGCAATTGGAAACAAAAAAGAACGGATGAGTCTATGTCGTTAAATGCCAAGTCTTTGTCAAGTTGGCTATCTGAAACAGAGATGTCATAAGACCCACGTTTTACTTTCCATGCTGACCGACATTTTTAATATTGCGCTGAACAATAAAAAAATGAATTGCATGATTCGAACATACAAGATATCTTGGTTAAAATACATTACGTGCTGTCTTAAATAAAATAATATTTACTGGCGAATGATTTCTCAATGGTCGACATGTACAAAATTCCTTGTAGAAACAGGTAGTGAAAGAGTTGTCCGATGCTCTTTCCCGAAAAAATTACAAAACAAAATATTTTTATCGTTTGCTTCCGAATATCACGTAGCGTTGTTTAAGAAAGAGGTGCTTTCACAATATTTGTGTGGCTAGCGCCAGCGTTATTTTTACTTTAAAAATTAAAAATTGCAAGAAGTTTTCTTGACAAAAAGGAAGCTCAAAGCGTTTAACCCAAGTGGTGTTAGCCTTGTTTCTACAGTAGTAAATTGCACAGTTTTTGCACACACATAGCGCCCGAAGTACTGTACAATAAACAAGATTGATCTTTTTTTTGATTGCCGTACAACTCCTGCTTAACAGTGGGCCAGTAAATGCATTGCGGCATCGGGCACTTTAGTTACACCAGCAGACTAAAATGTTTTTTCAAAATGACCTTCAAAACCGTGAGAACCCTGACAGGCTGTGCCGCGTCGCTGCCAATTTGTTAGGAAGCTTTAACGTGAGAAGAAATCCTCCTGTGACAGCAAGATGTTGATGCTGATCTTGCAGGGATGCCATTCAAAGTGCGCCACCTGAAAGGGCATAAAAGTTGCTGCTGTAGCGATGGAGTTGCTCACCCGTAAGAAAATTTCAACTGTTATAATTGTTTTGCTTGCTTGGTATTGGCAAAAGCATGTGTATCGTGGTCCTGTCTATTCAAACGCGAAAGATCTTACAGGAAAAACTGTTTTGATTACAGGTAAGTTAAGTTTCAGTTTCAACCAGGCGATGCATTCCAGCAGTTGCACATGTTTTTCAAGCTATCGACATGACCTCCACAGCAAAACATGTTTGTGTTTATAAATTTGACTCGCGTTTAGAAAAAGGTCATTTTCAACATTTTGGTAGCACATGCTTAAATCTTTTCACGTAACTTAAACGCTGTCAACAAAGTGTCCGCTCGTTTGAAACCTGCAATTCCGCTGTTGCAATAAAGCGATGAAGAGCGACAATAGGTTTTGTATAAAACTAAATTATATTTCTGAGCAAAGAAATACGTGGCACTAAAACTATATACAATATGCAGAACTACCCTCAAAAAGAATATTTAAAAGTGTGAACGTGTAATCAAGGTAACAAAACCATTTACTTTTCACCAAATCTTTCAAACTAACATTTAATGGATATTCGCTAAACGACTATATTCCTTTCACCTTTCTGTTAGAAGCAGTCTAGGTCCAGCAAAATTATTAGTCTCGTTGCATGACACAAGCAGTGCCGGGTTTTGGTGGCGCGGGGCCTGTAGCATATTAACAGCGCGGGGCCCTTAGTTAAAAAGACATTTGAACAGGTGAACCACTGTTAAATCATAAATCATGTGAGGAATGGTCATCCATGTGACTAAACAGACTGCCATTGGGCATACTGAATTTCGTATGTACGAAAAACGTGTTCCTGAAAAGCAACTAAGTGGACATGATGGGCTACATTTAGTTTCACCAAAAACTCATAAAGTGTATAGTTATATTTTTACCAAGAAGGAATACTTCACTGTACAGCTCACAAGTACAGTGCAGAGCCAGTAGCGGACACAGGCTAATTTGGTGGGGGATGCGATGTCGATTTGCAATGAACCCAATGCTTCACAGGACCATATTGCGTGAATCAATCACTTTCGCATACGTACATTTAAGAGGACACAAGTCTAAGCTTGTTGTAGAAGAAGCTTGAGTGATAAAACTGGTCAAACTTTAACACTGGACCGCCACGGAACCAACAAGAAATGTGGCACATAACAGCGAGGCAGTTTCATTTGTTTTGGAATGTTCGAAATACGCGAGAATGAGATTTCACTGCGTAACAGTTTAGGTGATTCAGAGTGTTTGCGTACCTCGCAGGGAACATTTCTGACGATGCAACGCAAATGGACGTTCACAAAACGCTTTATCCTTTTTACACTCCAAAGAAAATGCCCCACGTTACCAGGCCCCGGAACCAGGGGAGCGCAGGAGGGAAGCACCCCCTAGAAAATGTTTGCCTCCCCCCTGGAAAAATGTGTTGGACATAGTTTAAAACTATTGGACACTACAAAAATGTGGGCCCCTCTCAGAAAACTCTTCACCCCTCCTTGTGTCCCAGGCTGGTTACGGGCCTGCACGTTACGGTAACAATAACAAAAAACGCTTCGTTGGCAGCAATAACCAGGTTTATTAGGATAACGACAATTCACACAGTACGCTATCTACAGGTATTCAACGCAGGGCATTTCTTTTCAAGTAAGCATTGCCATGATCTATAAAGAAAGAAGCATTGGATTGCCAGGGTTTCCAACGAAAACACAAATTATGACTTTATTTTATTTAGCTAGCACGGCCGCATCAGCTGATATATTCAACTGAACTAACAATTTAACATGTTTTTAAACATTTCGGGGGTATTTCCCGGTTGTTCTCCCCGTGATTGCGGGATCAGCTAGCAAGACTTGTCAGTATCACTTAGAACAATGGTTCTCAAACTTTCATGAGCCGCGGCCTGCTTCAAAAGACACTCAACACATGTGGCCCCTGCTCATCAATAAAAATAGTTAGTTTTGGCCTTTGCGTCTGCTCGTGGCCCCTTCTCGGCCTCTGCACGTGATCTCCAGAGAACAGCTCCGTGGCCCCCAAGGGGGGACGAGGGCCCCGTTTGAGAAACCCTGACTTAGAAACAAGAGCTGCAAACGTCTGGGATCTTGTCCAAAGCGATCAACAAAACCTTGCTGCTCAAACCGGATAATTAAGTAGACCTGTATGTTGACACGGCTACGGACAAACTTACTACAATTAGAACACCACCTAGGTTTTGAAAGATTGACCAGATGATTTTTGAAAACTCGCCACAGCAAACATAGCTTTGCACTCAGCATTCACTCAGATGTCAGAACTAAACCTTAACGATTAAGATGTATTCCCACAAGCCTGCATAGATGTATTCTACTGTAACAAGCCACGTAATTTTA
>JGI24021J15306_10007063_pt1 | contig 13625 bp, 9 predicted proteins | sample Ectturendosymbi1_FD_15306 | JGI IMG/M metagenome (IMG submission 15306) | reverse complement strand
AACGTATCTTTTATCAGTTAACTGATACAGGCTGAGACTGGCCTAGACCTACCTGGACATCAAGCTCACCACAGCTTCCGTCGCTCACAACGCGCGCGAAGCGCTGCATGCGATCCGTTTTCCATGGATCCAGTTACGCAGCTGAAGCGCTTAAAGCGCCTAGCGTCCCGTTTCCACAGCCACAATAAAACTAACAAACATTTCGACGCTTGCAAAGCGCGAAAACCGCTTGTGTAAACGCACCTTTAAGGTGTAACACTTGGTAACACTTGGTACTACACTGCTTCCAGAGTAGGACGCTTAGTCCAACCCTGGTCAAGGCCAGCTAGAGTACGAATGTGTTGTGGCATGCACACGCCCTCAAACGAAAAAACACTGTAACCTTCGAGCACTCAGTCACAAAGAAAAATGCGATGGTAGTGTTCAAAGAATATAAAGGACGAATATAAACAACCTGACTGCATCAAAGCGCGCAACAATACGTTGTTAGACTTTCTGCATCATTCAAGAAACGGCAAACGGGTACACATTTTTTCGCAATGAGGCCTCAAAAATAGGAAATGTTGCATTGAACCTGGTGGCTACTAACACTCGCTCGCCACGGCAGGTTGTTTAGAGCTGTGCACCCGAAATTATAGGCCACACGCAATCCCTGCATGCATGACTTCCTGAAATTACATCATAGTTGTAATGCATGTATGGACGTACAGAAGGAGCGAAGATGTACGTTTTTTACTGCGTTTGAACATCGGGAAAAAGAAGTTCGCAGCTTGTTTGCTGTACAATCTTGGTATCGCAGTTTTCTCTGAAGGTCTTTGTCATCTGAGAGCTGGTATCCAGTACAATCCCCAGGTGTTTGCAGTGGTTAACAGTTTTACATTTTGTCCACCCAGTGTCAGCAACGGGATGACCGTGCTTTTTGCGCTCTTAGTCTTAAGATTCTGACACACATCTAGTATACTTTGCAACCCACGTACACTTGCATAAAACACACAAATATCATCAGCAAACATCAAGTGGTTCAATAGGACTTCACCATTTTAAAATAACGGTGAGCTTTTTCAGTGATGGAACCACGTGAACAGCTTTTCATTTGTTGAAATGTTGTTCCATCACATCTTGCTTCACATCAGCTCATCTTTGTGTGCTTCGGTTTTGACGTTTGTGGTTGATGCCGATACTGCCGCAAGCTGTTAGCATGCTCTGCTGATCCCTGAGCATGACGCGACGTTTCAGTTTGTGATTTTGAATTTAGAACATTTGCTTTCGATGCTAACCCTGCATAAAATGCGTCGTACTTCTGCACACGTCGTTGAACTGGAGTGCGACGTGATACGTAAGTTTCTATCCCTTCAGTTGAGCGTGGTTGTTGAAACTTGCTTGTCGAAAATGTTACTTACAAATCTTGATGAAGCACTCGGATACAGACGTACATCGGCTTTACCCGTTGGTGCCACTTTTTATTGCAGCTCTGCAGATGTCAGGTATAAAATTACATCTACAGATGTCAGCTATAAAATTCAAAAATGACCTCGCAGAGAATTAGTATATCTACAAAACAATGAAAATGGCGCCATTACTCACATGTAGAACCTTCTGTTGTCTAGAATTATCACTATGTCGTGTACCTTTTTTGCTGTGGAAAAACGAAAGAAAATTTATTGAACCTGTTGGATTCACGACGAAATATCCCTCTTGGTTTTGAGTTTTATGAAAAAGCCTGTTGTTTCCGAAAAAATCATGCCGTTGTTTGTTTTATATCGTTCACATATTTGAAACAATTCAGTTTGCTGCAACTTTGGCTGTATTCGCGGTGGCCTTAACAATTAGCCTACCACTGGGTATTGTAAACATTGCAAGGTTCTGATTTGTAGCGATAGCAGCACATGGCAAACGGGCGCAGCCTTCCAACTTACAACCTATACTGTAAGCATGAACAGGTACTGTTTTATACCACAAATACAAATTAGGATTCAACTTCCTCCAAAAAATTTTTATAAAAGAGGTGATCGTGATTTAGGCTGGCCTGAAAGATGTTACGTGGTCTCAAAACATGTTTGGCTTTCCTGAAAATCAATTCCATATAGGTAAAGTTCGCAAGCAGACTGTCTGTCCTTGCTACTACCGCACAGATAATTCCAGTTCACATGCATGTTTGCTTCTATATTTTACATATATGTAGATGTATCTACATTCAATACACATACAAGCAACTTTGCGACAATGGCTGTTGTTCCTGTGGAAGGAAGCAATAAAGTGTTTCAAGTGGGCAAACGAAACGTAGTTGTATTTTTCATCCTGCGTTTTATTGGAATCTAATCGTTGTAAATCACCAACGTCGAAACTCACCAACAGGTAAGAAAAAGCACTTAATGAACGATAAAGATAGGGCAAAATCATTATGACGAGCTCAAAAGAAATTGTTCGAAACCCCTGCCAAGGTTGTCGTGGTGGCATTGCAACGTTGTTAAACAAACTAAGCCTTCGAGCATATTTTTTAAAACAAAACACGCAACAAAAATGTAACCCAGTATCTACTGGGACAGTCATTTTACAGAAACGAACCAGTCACTAAAATTTTTTCAGGTCGTACTTTTCACATACTGAGCAATTATTTTCAACCCTTTGAAGTGGCAAACTTACGTTTCATTATAAAAAAGGTCAGAAGTATAGTACATTGTAGATAAAAGAATGTATTATTTTTTCCAAAGAACATTTCCATAGGTGGATATTTTACTTCTTTAGTAAATTTCAATGATTATAACGTTTTGAAATTTTCACACAGTTACTGTAGCGTTTTTTGACTGTATTTAAAAATAGCGACACGTGTTTCTAATTTTATTGTTTAATGCATTCAATCATCAGTTTATGTACTGTTTCAAATGCAAATAAACAAAAGAAGATATATCACAGTAAGTACTGCTGAACAAATTGCGCTTGGTTTTCACATACTCTTATTACTTTTGTTCAATGCTCGTTGGCTTATAGTGCTTCAGCTAGCCATTAAAACTCTATCAATGCGTTAACCTTGCAAACCTGCGTCTCCTTATAAAAATTTATTGTTATCGTTTACACTGCGCTGCAACTATGTCGTGTAAAAGATGAAGCGATCGTTCTTATTCTACAGTCTACTAATACACGACATAGTTTGAACGTGCCGGCTTGAGTGGTATGCGATGACCGGAGCAAATACCACAAATGCTGCTACTCTTCAAAACAGACACAATGTTGTACGTATGCACTTAATGAAGTTATTAACAAGATAGATTTAAAACAGTTTTTCAGTTACACAGTGTATTTTCTCTGCGCAACTTCCCCCAAAATAACAAGAATCGTAGGAGATTGAAAATGTCGATTTGCGTCCGTGTAACCAGCCAGTAAGGAATGATACATGCTTAGTAGAAACGCCACGTTAACGCAACAAAATACAGAGGATGAAGCGCGAAAAGTAGGCACAGAACGAAAGTGGAAACCAACGGTAAATACGTAGTGCTACTAAAGAAATGTTTTCACTGTCGTAACAAAGTTGAAAGATGGTTACCAGTGACGTAGCCAGCCAAAAAATTTTGGGGGGGGCCAAAACGATTGATTTTAGGCGAATAGCACTATTTTGTTTAGAAAAACGTCTCTCAAAGCACAAAATGACTATATTTTCTAAAAATCTGGGGGGGTCATGGCCCTTTTGCCCCCCTGGCTACGCCTATGATGGTTACAGTCCACTGATCAACGACGCAACTATATGCGGCGACGCTGTGCATTGCTTCGTTCTCTTCACATAAAAAAACATCAGTGACTTTTGCATCCTCTCTTATCATAGCAGCGCAGTTTCAAATTCGATTTGGTTGCTGTTGCGTCAAAATACCGGTTCTTAACCTGAGACTTCAGACATGCATGGGACATACGAAACGTAATTTTAGGGTATCCGGAAATCCGATTTCGACAGTGGCGTAAATATTTTAGAAAATATTTCGCTACATGTGACGGCAAAAAGGAACATATCGACCCCACTGGTTATACTTACATCTTGTTGGTATGATAAAGTAACAATTGCATCTTTTAATCGCAGGCACTTGGCTGAAGGCCTGCTATTTATTTTCATGACCTTTGCGTTTCGATGCTTGCTTCCCAACTGGCATTTAACAACTAACTCAGGGGCCCAAGGTTTGACAAGATTCAAGAAATCCACTTCGAACTTTGTCAGACGGAGTTCAAGGAATTCAAGTTCACGCGCGTAAGCATTATCCGAAGATCTCACCTGCCACACAGCACCGCTCATAACGAAGAAATCAACCGTCATACATTGAACAGATGCAAACACCTTCAAAATGTAAACGCACTTTCGCACGCGCGTTTTTTTAATTACACAACCACTGTATTTTAATTGTTTTGGAAACAAACTTGCTACCTCAAAGTTTTTTTTGATACAATTAAAATGGCAATTCTATGAAGCTATAAATGGATTATCGAGCATTTGTGAGCAGGAATCGGATATCAACAACAGCGAATCTGCAGTACTTGCAACTGATTCAGCCACAATCTGCAAAGTCATCTGCAACAGCTGTAGCCAATTACCTTCATGTTGATCACGAACTCGACCCTTGAACAACTCATTCGGAAAAGTTCAGTAAACTCAGGAAACGTCACATCAAAAAGTAGTAAAAGCACGCAATCATTCACACAACGATTCGCATAAACAGTTGCAAATCGTTCAACAGAAAAGCTTTGGCTACTTTGCCGTTGAAATAAATTGTTCGCCAGGAATAATAGCACTTGAAAAAATCTTAACGAAATTAATAAAAAGACTACAAAAAAATTAATTTCATCTCAAGGTAGGTTTGGTTTTGTAAAAACACCATGTAACTACACGACTGATTTCGACAAAACTGTGTTGTACTGGAAAGCTTTTCAGGGTGCTGAACTGTCCCTTTCTAAGCATTGAAAATGTTTACTTTCCAGCAGTTTAATTATAGGCAAGGATTCTATAAAGTGCTTTGGCAAGAAAAATGCTACACGCAATGATGTCGGTATAAAGCAATCTGGACTTCTCATGTACAGAGACGGGTTCTTATACGAAATGAGGCACGAAACTATTTTACATCTGGAGTACGTCGGTCAAGTCAAGAAAACCTGCCTATTATACGCCAAGTTATACAACACTAATTTAAAGTCGTTCTCAGTTATCAAGGTCTTCTGGGACCATAGTGACATTCAAAGCGTTGGTCCAGTGGCACTCTCCACTCTTCTTCGGCACACAGGCAAACTGGCTTGCTTTGGAATGGAACAATGAGTACATGTTCTTCCAAACACACGTGTTTGTCCGTGGCAACTGCAAAGATGCATAATTTTTTGTCAGTGTTGCATAGCATTTTGAATGGGCAGATAATCTCGAACTTTTTAATCAAAAGAAATCAATTATGGTTATCTTGCAATATCAAAACCATTTAAACCAGTGGTTCTTAACCTTTTCTTTACCATGCCTCCCTGTTTCGGCGCGCAGCAGGAGGCGCAAAAAGTCGATGGGAATGAAATAAATCTCCCAAAAATCAAATTCTATCATAGTTTCGTTAGCTGGCCAGACGCGCAACCACGATTCAACTGGTGCTCGACTTTGCCACTGATCGGGGACCGTTTCTGTTGTCAAAAACGTTCGGTTTTTCTCGAGCGTTTTATGCAACTTAAATTCCAAAGAGTGCCGACCAAAATCGAATTACGAAAAGTATTTTCGCAAGTTAACATTCTACCGCACATAAGTGGATATACGGTTGCCATTCGATTCAGACACCAGCAGGTTTTGATTACAAGCCTTGTAGTAAGCGTTTCATCAATGCTTACCTCGCTTTCGCAACCTTCTCGGTTGCAAATGTCAATTTGGCAAAAGCCGCATCCTTTATTGAACCGATGCTTCATATTACTTGTGAGATGTTTTGCTTCAGTCAAGGACAGAGTCTTCAAGTCAATTTTGTAGTCACAACGGTTCAAGCGAAGATGCGAGTTAACCACATTACCTGCATCAGACGAAGTAAAACGACCATTGTGTAAAACTTGAGGAATGTCATGTGTAGCTGCACTGTCATTGTGCAAAGAAAGTTCGCAGAACCAACTTTCAAGTTAATGCTTTTTCCAAAACTGCTTCACGATGTTTGACACTTAGATTCAGTTGAATATTTTCGCTATTTAGACGTCACTGATTGAGGAAAGATCACATAAGTTATATAAGCCAACATATATCATTGCTTCCAATTATTTAAGCAGTTGTCACCAAATTCAACATCTTCATTCGCTTTTCTTCTTGAGGAAAATTATTTTTAAATATTAATAAAAATCGGTCAAAACCCACTCTGCCCAAAATGCGCGACCTCGTTCCGCATGCTCGTGGCAGGACACAATTCAACATGGTTCTGTGCTTTTTGCAAATATAGAATTAGTAAAGCTTTCTGTACAACTGGTTAATCTAAAAGGTGCGAGTGCAAATGCGTGCTTGTCAACTGTTTCACACAGGTATTGCAGAAATTTCGTGCCACATCCCGTAACTATTGGGGGAAATCATGCGGCCACTAACCTAAAAGAACATAACTCTTTTTCAAGGTTAAGTCCATTCTGCATATTGGAGTACTTGGAGGCGTGTAAATGAACGTTGTGTTCAAAATGTTCGTCGTTGTGCTCAAAACGTTCCTCTTCAAATCCTGAAGACAACAATATAACGAATAACCACCACGCATAAACGGTTTATAGTTGCCATCTTTTTATCTTTAGCAATGCAGCAAATGGTTCAGTTTTTCTTTTGTCCTGACAACAGCTTTCTAAATGTATGAAACCTCGTGACCGCACGACGGCGCATTTATACAGCAGTCTCAGTGCTCAAGGAAGTCTAGTTTGCAATAAAGTAGCTCGTGCTGTTCTGCACGTGACAGAGAGAGGAACCGGGAAAGTAAAACTACAAATGACGTCAGTTAAGCTCTTCTATTTAAAGATAATGCTCAGAATGACGTAAACAAAATGGCTGTTTAACTTCCACTTCCCTACAGCTCTCGTACAAGTATGCACTTTGGGCACTTCTTTCTTAAACCAAACACTTTCTAAAGGGGTGTCGGCAACCTTTTGCGAACTGTGTGCCGACTTAAGGTTTCAAATTATTCAGTTTGCCAACAGCATACGCTATTTCATACAGGTCAGGTCAAGAGCAATACATCGTCTATGTAAATTATAGCAAAAGTTGATACGTAAACTTGGAGCTTCTGCGTGCCAAACGTAGCACGAGGGCCGTTGGTTTTCTGCTAAACAGTAATTTTATTTCTGCTAAATAGTAATTTGATGCATTCAATGCTTAACGAAACCTACTTTGTCTAGTCTACATCACCAGTATAGAAACTAAGCACCTGTTCATTTCGACAGATTTTTATGTCGCTTGGTGGTTAGGTTCTATCAAGCGTCTTTATAATTTAGCAGGCCTATGATCTGTTTAACTGTTAGAATTGCCGTATTAGTTACTAGCACACAACTACAAACCTTCAAAATTCGCACTCGATACTGGGTCAAACGAATTCCTTTTTTCGCATTGTCAGATGAATATTTAGGATTGCCGACAGGAACCTTCAGGCCATCTGTGAAAAAAGACGGTTAAAAATGTTTAATAGCTGCTACTTCACCGGAAGATTGCAACTGCACAATATAAGTTGTTTCAAGATAAACTGAGGAATTCGTTCGGCTAAAATATGCATAATTTAGGTAAAATTAAAAAATATGTTCACCTGGAAGTGCGTTGTCAGCCATGACGGTGCTTCTTTTTTGTCTAATCGGCGCTGGAGATGCATCTGTAAAAAATGTTACCTGTAACTGCATCTTTTTTCTAAAGTCTCGAACGTACTTCGCACGAACGTTCAAGTAAATTTCAAGCCTTAATTTAGTACCTTTATTTCTTGACGTCAAAGATCCCGGTGGTCCAACATCAGCCAGCAGATGTAAAGGTTTCCCTCGGATGCCCTGTATTGCACGTGTGATCAGTAAACCACGTGTAAACTTTTTACACATGGTTATCACCTGAACAATCTCAAATCATTTGTCATTGTATTCGGTTCTTTTTCGGCTTTTCTTTTGTAAGCGAAAACAAAACGTATGAAACAGCGAATACCACTTGTAATCGAAATAAAAAATTTCGACGTTTGGAAATTCACGTTAAACCTTCTCACCCGAAATTGTTCCACTGCACCGGGCATTGCACCGTCCGGACCTCTGTAGTCTGATACGTAGGCTGCAGGTGCAGCTAACATCCGGAGGGGTGGTACAACCATTCCTTCGTCCTTTTTCCTGTTAGAGCTGTCTCGATCGACTCGAAGCAGTTTTTTTAAGTGGTTTCTGGATGTGACACGCCACGAAATTTCCTGCCCGCCATTGGATGCAATTTCTGGTTGTTGCGCGTTCGCCGGCTGTGTGTCAACAACCTGCTCTGTAGCCTCTGCATGGCCACTAGCCTCAGATGAAACCAGTCGCGTGGTCTGTAGATCAGCCGCTTGACCATTTATGACGGCGTTGAGTTCTGTACCTGGAACACTTCCATCTTCCCCAGCGAGCTCGTCCCTCAGGCTCTGCTCGCCAGTCGGAGAAAGATCGTTACTGTGGGGCACGTTTCCGTTGACCTCGTCTGACCCACCAGCTCCATCGGCTACCAGTGGTTCTGGACGCGTATCGCCCGTTTCCTCGCTTTGACCATCGGTCGGCAGATCATGGTCAGGGTCAGTGGTTTCTGAACTTTCAAGCGCTGTTTTGTCTTCAATTACATCGAAAGACCCATCGTCGTACATCAAAACGTCGTGTTTGTCCTGAATGAGTGCTTTGACCACTGCGACAAATTAAGTTTTTCGTGGAGCGCCACAGCTTCAAAATCTAACGGCTATTAAAAGGAAAACGAATAACTAAAGCTGCAATCTTTACGGAACATGATACATTCGACGCTGTGCTATCACAGTTTCTACATTTTTGTGGGTACGCACAGTCCTACCAGAGAAATACCATCAGCAAAAACGCAATCAAAGAGTTTCATTGACTAATCAGCTTTTTTGTTTTCGATCAAAAGTGGATCCGTAATTTTGCACGACAACCAAATGCAAATTTTTTTTACGATGGAACTCAAAAATTCGTATCAGAGCTTTCAAGTCCGAGCCTGCTTATGATTCACTCACCGAAGTCTGATTTGCAGTATAACACTTGTGGATGCTCGGGCTGGCACATGCATCCTTGCGATCCTCGAAGGAAGAAAAAGTACAGCAGGCTGACTACTCCAAACCACCTTTCGCTATGCATTCTGGCTTCAGTTGCACCTAATTAACGGCGTAGTGGCCCAAACTCTGTTTGGAATAAGAAGCGATGTCAACGACGTTTATTAACAGAGAAATTGAACAAACTTTTCGTTCACCTATGAACAAAAAACAGCTTGTTTGAGCCAGTTTTTGTTTATACCACATACAACCAGACACTGAGTTAACAGTGTCAAAAGTTACCTCTTCGTTAAAGTCAGTCAAGGTATGAAGTGCTTAAAAACTTTGGAAAAATACGTTGTTTTAGTCAGAGACATAGATAAAAGTGAAGATAAATCTGTATCACGAAACGTAAGTTTGTGTGAACAGGCACAGCAACGGAAACTATTCATGGGCGTCCGCAGGGGGAAAAAATGGGAATTCCCCCTCCTGGAAATTGGGACTAAGAAGGAAAAATTTCTAGAAAACGTGAAATCAGCAGTTTAACTCTGGTTAGTTGGGTTAATTCTTGCAATGACAGTTTTTTTTGCCGAGATGACACTCACACTGCACAAAAGTCAGGTTCACTGTTCTGGTAACATGCAGTGATGAGCTAGCTAACAGTTCACTTAATCCACTTCTTTGCCTGCAGAGACAGGTTGCGTAACTGGGGAGCGAATTGTTCTACTATTCGCCTTTGTTGCGTAACAATAACATGGCAACAAATCTTCGAAGATGCACTCCAAGTTACGGTGGTAGGCGGTATGCCGCATGTAACTATTGAACGGAGGCAATTTGGCAGGTAATGCAGCTAGCGAGACAGTGATCAGTGACTGCTGATAGTGGTAAGCCACGTAGGTTTATAGCAATGGAGGGCGAGCTGCGGCTCGCCGACATATTTTGTGTGGCTCTTCTAGAAGTAGATGAATAGCAATATCTCAAATTTCCTTGTATTTAACGTTTTTTCATTTATCAATGTGTTTACACAAGTTCATGAAATTAGTCACCTGGGAGTCTGCGCGATTTGATAACAGCGATAGTGAATCTAAATCGCAAGTTAGGCTACTGAAGTTCCCAGAAGAAAACTAAAATTTTTCGAAGAGGCACATTGTTAAACTACTTAAGGAGTTCCAAGCCAGATTTGACCATTTCCAAGAGTTAAAACCATGCTTTGCATTCCTTGTAAATCAGTGACGGATCCAGCCAGTAACGTTAGGGAAACGATTTCAATAATATTTGGTAGTCACGTCTCATTACGGGTTCACTAGGCTGCTGTAAGAGAGATAAAGTATTCTTTACAACACTGCTCTGACAAAACAATGGGGGGCAAAATGACCTTATATCGCGAATGGTGTTTTCCGAATTGTACAAAATCATAGTGAACAAAGACACTTTCGCACGTTTTAGGGGGGCGATCGCCCCAACCGTCACCCCCCTGGATCTAACCCTGTAGCCTAAATCCATTCAGTGTTAATGTAGTCGGTGATGGTTGTCCAGGTCACCAACCGTGTGACACAAACGTGATTGTTGTATATGTTGTAGAAATTAAATTGACCAAAATACAAGAAAATTGGGCTCTAAAAATGTTTATTAAATACCACTCTACACTTAATTTCTGGCAACAGGTAAATACCCAGAATTTAAAAGACCAGTGTACAACTCATTTCTGTGTATAGCACATCATATTGTTGTGCATTTTTTTTCTCTGTGATAGGTTCGTAAAATCAAAACATAGTGCAACCCTGGAAAATGAACACTTGGAAGAATTAATTCGCACAGCTTTAACAACCTACTGTCCAGATTCTTGGGGATTAGAAAATCAAACAAAGACTTAATATTGAAAATTACTATACATCATGTAACGCAAAACTTGCATCCTTTACCGTATTTGTATTGACACTACAAACTGTTTTTGCGGCTCGCTGGTGTTTTTGGTTTTCTGCAAATGACTCTTCCATTGAATAAGTTTGACCACCCCTGGTTTACACTATGTGTAAAGAAACATGAGTGAAAAAGAAGCATCGCTGCCAATGAAGCGGATTTTTTGCATCTGAAGGTGCGCAAATGTGCAGTACCACCAGAACATTTGCGCAAAATCTCATCGCGCGCAATTTTCAACATTCCAAAACATTGGAAAAGCACGAAAACAAGAAACTATTTGGATTAAATGGTACTTTGTTCGTATTTTCGTGAGATTTTGCACTTATTCTAAAAATTCACACAGTTTGTAGGCCTAATTCATTTAGAACTCTGCTAACTCAGTCTTAAAATATCCATGCTCACGAAAGCAAACATTTTCTCAGTGTAAAGTTTTCTTACAGGAAAAACACTGTTTGCAACTGTTGCCGTAACACTGGACATTTTCTTTTTGTGTACGTCCATTTGCGTTGTATTGCCAACAATCTGAAAAAGATAAGCAAAATGTCGACTCTGCACCTCCCCCGGAAAAAATTATGCGGACGCCCATCTTCGAAGATTTGTTACCATGTTATGGTTACGCAACAAAGGCCAATAGTAGAACAATTCGTTCGTGAATTTCGCAACCTGTCTCTGTAGGCAAAGAAGCGGATTTAGTGAACTGCAAGCTCGTAACTGCATGTTACCAAAACAGTGAACCTGACTCTTGTGCATTGTGAGTGTCATATCGGCAAAAAAACTGTCATTGCAAAAATTAACCCAACTAATCGGAATTGAACTGGTGATTTCACGTTTTTCAGAAATTTTTCCTTCTTAGTCGCAATTTCCAGGGGGGACAAATGCCCGTTTTGTCCCCCCTACGGACGTCCATGTGCGTAATGACTTTTTTTAAAACTGTTTCAATCCCACAACGCTTTTATGGTAAAATAAATGAAAGCGACACAGCGAACACGTATTGTTGTCGGAATTACGATATACTTTTTGAAAACAGTGGAACTACAGCAGGTTTCGGACGCCTGTTTTTAGCATAAATGTGATATGTAGTGTTGTAACTAGAGGTTTGAGCCAGGGGGATTAGCTCTAGGGGGCCCACTGACCAACACTCATGAAAAAGTTGAGAAATAATAGTGAATCCGGATGTGGATGGCCATATTAAAACCCGAAATCACTGAAAAACACTCCGAAAAACGTAAAAAAACATCTTACTAAAACCCAAAAATACTAACTACCGCAATACAAGCTAAGTGGGAGTCCGGTTTTTGCATTTAGCTTGCCAGGAGGGCGGATCGCATCCTAGCCCCCCGTCAGTTACGCCACTGGTGATATCCCCCATTCGCCATTCGTTATAAGCATTTGTCAGCAAAGAAAACAGCAAATGAATATACCAACTGTGTGTGCTTATCAGCATACTAGGATGTGCTGTGTGACTGTGATGAGATTGAAAACCTCAACTTTGTACGCATTTGCTACCCAGTATGATTAAAAATTTTGAATGTGAGTAAGTGAACGAATTAACACAAAGAAGTGTGACTGACTCGTCGATTCATATGCAAAATATTTTGTAAGTACGTCTTGCTTCGTTATTCTTTCAATACAATTCACTACTTTTATGCTGAGTAGATGGGCAGCAGCTGCCAGCTGTGCATTTTGCACAGGTGTTTGCATCACTTCTTAACATAATTTTGGCAATCATGAACTTCTTTGATTGATGAGTTTGGTACATATGGTTTTTGCAAAGCATCATAATTATTTAAAATATATTTCGTAATGGCATAATTCACTACTACGCACTTTGAATGTAGTACAGCAAACTTTCAATATAATCAAAACAACACAATTCCAACAAAATGCTCTAATTTCATACATAACACTGCAGTATATTTTAAACACAGTCAACGACAAAAAATGTTTCTGAAATTTCAATAGCCCAGCAGCCCTACAAGTCATCAACAAAATTGCCTTCTTTGCCTCACTAGATTAATTCAACTAAAAACATTTCATTTGAAAGAAATTAAATTGTTATAAACTCTAGCCATAAATCATGTGGCTAGAGTTTATAACAATTTTGGCCTCTGTGCAAGTTTGACCCTGTGTGCTGTGTGCAAGTATTGACCTGTGTGCAAGTTTGATCTGATTTTAGCCACCCTCAGTGCATTAACCAGTGTTCCTGCCCGTCACTTGCCTCTCTTTAATGTATAGCCATCGCCTTCCGAATGTCTGTGTTTTCAGTGAGCTTTATTGTCTTCAGTATGTTTTTTATGCTTTCTTTTAAGCCTCTGTGCACAGAGCCGGATTAAAGCGTAGGGGGGCTCGGGGCAATTTTTACTGGAGAGCCCCTATGACGTAATTAATGACGTCATCGTTTGTAAAAGTTATGTTTTCGCTGATGAGCAAGGTTCCCGTTTGTTTTTTCCGGTAGTCGAGAATGTGCTTACTCAAACTCACATACAGTTAGCTCCGAGAAGGGAATTTGTGATA
>JGI24021J15306_10007062_pt1 | contig 13626 bp, 9 predicted proteins | sample Ectturendosymbi1_FD_15306 | JGI IMG/M metagenome (IMG submission 15306) | reverse complement strand
AAAAAACGAAACAAAAAAAACCCTTTCAGAAACAAACAAGGTGAAAACCCCGCCTCGGCATTTCCTCAAAGCAATCGAATTTCTCGGAATGTTTTGATTCAGACGTACTTTCTCAAACTTTCGCTTTGAAGCTGCAAGCTCTGATTTGTGATCTACCTGTTGGTAGCCCTTCAATCAATCTCTGCCTTAACCAAACAGAGTAGGTTCTCGATGAGCTGCGGTTGCTAAACCAGTTTATGTTATGAATGAAAACATATTTTGGCATTGAAAAATATTTTGGGTGCGAATGTGCGTACCAACTGCTTCGGGCTGCAAGCTACGTGACTCACTGCCCTGTACCGTGCTTTTGCGGCACGAAAGTGTCTTGTTTTATTTTTTAAACCTAGGAATTTGAAAACATTGCGAGTTCTCTCGTGTTTTCCCAAAACCGCTGATAAGTTTCTCTGCTCGCAGTCAACCCTATGATTGTTCATTACTTGAAAAATGAACTCAGTGCTGGATTTGAAGAGTAGATAATTGGATAATTATGACTAAAAAGTGGTCGTGAGGACTCAGATGTAACCAAACAGAAGATAACAACTTGTTTGAACGACCGTTAGAAAATTATCTGACAAATTTCCGCTGTACTTAGAATCCTATAGTCCGTGCTTCGGCCTGCGGGCGTGGTTGTTTCAAAGCAAATTAACTAAAATATTCGCGCAATTTTACTGTACGAGTTTTGGAAACTCTGGGCCATCTTAAGTTATTACTCCGGAAAGAAACTTACCTTCCCATTGCAGTCTTTCGGCAGACTTTTATGTCTCAAACGTATGTGTGCACAACTCATAATTAGCGAGCGTTCAACTACAGTAATCATTGAGTGTTTGAAGGTAACCGTCTTGCTTTACGTTTATCGACAATTTCAGGTCATTTGCTAAACGTTTTTTGAAGTAATCTTTCTACAACCTAGAAAAAAGGTTGTTGCTAGAAAGTCTAAGCTTTAGAAAGGAAAAATATTCCGGTTAATTTATTGCAAAGACTCATCTGAACGTTTCCAAGCGATGGACTTCTGAAAAAGCTTCGACATTGCATTGATCTAAACTTGGCGTGCAACTGATTATTGCTGAAGGGCAATTGACTATGTCGTGCCTGGCGCTTACCACCCACCGTTTTTAAACTTTTCAGGAACGGCGAGCACGAAGTTTGCTGGCGAGCAAAGTAAAAGTAATCCCAAACAGCGTGCGGAACGTCATCGCCTGGGGTAACTGCGCACACGATGCGGCGCCAGAGAGCGTTCATGTCGAACTGTCGGCCGCCATTGTGAAAGGCCACGACGGAGCCATATGGGGCCCGGAGTGGTTCTCGCGGCCGCTCCTGGAGATCGTTTACGACAAGTTGGTGGCTTTTTATCTGTTGCAGCTACATCATGTCGTGCTCCTATATTAGGTTTGACTCTAGCCAGAAACGCGTGTTTAGGTGTGCATGTTCGTGTATACGTTTGCACTTGCAGCTTACCACTACGAACGGCCATAATAACAGCGATCACGCCCGATTTTTTCATGTACAGCAAATGGCTCTCGGAACAGTTCCTTATCGATCACAACCAAAGAAAATCGACGATAGAGTCGGAGTTGCGACGTACCGCGGCACTGAGCGAGGCAGCGGCCCTGTCGTCTCTGCTGCGTGATTGGATGCAAGGAGCGTCATCTCCCGAAGAGCTATTCTCGCTCGGGGTCTTTTGCGAAGGTGCGTGTCGTCATCCACGTATGCGTAGCCAGGGGAGGCCAAAGAGGCCATGGCCCCCCAAAAATTCTGGGATATCTTGTCGTTTTGTGCTTCGAGAGGCGGTGTCCCAAACCAAATACTGTTGCTCGCTTTAAAAGTCAAAATATTTGGCCCCTCCCAACATTTCGGGCTGGCTACGTCACGGGCCATCCACAGACACTTGAGCACAACTCGCTTGTTGTTCCAGATTTATTTTTCGTGCCCCGAGAAGAAAAAGTACCAGGTCAATTATCCGTGGGCACGACTTCGCTTTTTGTTTGCTTTCCTAAGATCAGAATTGTTGATAACGCGCAGAGAAGCGCCATCGCTTGCATTTTTGCTGTTGTTGTCCCAGTCGAACATCGGCGGAGTTTGAGACGTAATGATAAGGTTTGCAACGTATGACTAGGTTTGAAACCTGAAACTCTCGACAAGAAAGACTGCTTGTCTTTTTCCGAGAAAGAGATTAAAGTTCTGTGCGATAAAGAAAAGTTTCGGGCCGGAGACCACGGGCCGGAGACCACGGGCCGGTGCCGCCGCAGCTTCTGTTTTCCTTTCTGCCAAACACTGAACGACCATCCCGTTTGCGTGTGCTTTTTTGGCGCAGCTGTCGGCTTATCGTACAATGACAGCAAACTCGGCCGTAGGCGCAGGCCTTAAGCTGCGTCAAAATCGCAAAGCGCGCGGGCGTCGCATCAGCAACTTCGTCCGGTTTCACCTTTTGCGTCGCCGGTTTATAACCAGCAGCATGCAATGTTTCGATATTCAAAGCAGAAGTTTGGAATTCCTCCTTGCGATCGCAAGAGTAAAAACTGTTTCGTGCGGTAAGGGGGAAACCGATGTAATTTTGGGTCACAATACAAGATTAACTTTTCATAAAATAACTTCGACCGCCTAAAATAAAGCGCTGTTGCCGTTTTAACCAGTGACCCATTGCACGTTGCGTTTCATTTCACGACGTGACATAGTTTGACCTGATTATGAACTTGCTTGTCACGCTGAGCGTGGTGTAGCGTCGTAGTTTAATTAAATCCGTGCCTCGTGCACAAATTTCAAGTTGCCCGAAAGTAAATATTTTGCTGCCGAAATGGTTCTCATTGCAGGCTTTTCATTAAAAAAAATTAAAAGGCGATTTTCTTACAGGTTAGAGTTTTAAAATTTGCGTGCCGGAACCATGGAAGTATAAGACAGTTTGGGGGCAATATTAAAAGTTGACGCTTTTTTTTATAAAGTGTTTCATACAACTAAGAGTCTGTGTGGACATAGATTGTTCATACTTTTGCAACTATGGCAGACATCCTCGATAATACTACTTTGTGTATAATCCAGGTCCAACACAAAGTTGATACCCCTTTCTTTTCGTGTTTTTTGTCGTTTAGCAAAGCTCGTTCACTGGCATGTTGGTGAAGGCGTAATACTGCACATCGACGTACTTTTTGTTTGTTAACAATTAAAAACTCTAGGTTTTCTGCAAGCTTTCGAGGAATCAGCCGACTGGGCTGTGCTATCATCTTTTTGCGATGATTCAAACTCGCACATATCTGTTTCAACGGAGATCATCTCATATTTGATGAACTGCCATGCCTTGCAAAGGATCATGTTTGTCATAATCCGTTCGCTACGATGCTTGCGTATATGGCACATTGCTGCTTGGAATTTCCCTTTTTCATGTTATTGATGCACGTCAGGGTGGTACGGCGTTTCCGACTGCGTGATGTCATTACCGGTGAGATTTTCGGGAGGTACTTACCAAGTTGTGTGGGACATGAACCTGAATGACGAAAGCAAGACGAAAATCAAACAGATTGAAAAGGAATTGAAAAAGGTGATTTATTTATTTATTTACTTACGAAAGAGTCATCGTGTCTACAAAACTGGAGCGGCTTCCTGACATGCTGTGTATAAATAATAACAGGCAAACATTAGAAAAACCTCGTTTACTTTGTCTCAAGGCTACGAGCTTTTACAATCTTGGGGATACAGTAATTGCCACGATGGTTTCTAAGGTTCCGAATTTTTGAAAAAGGGTTGGTTTAGAACAGCCATGTCCAACCCAAATGGCTTACAGAGCCAAAAATCATGTCACTATCTTAACCAGGGCCGCACATTGAATGACATATTAACGAGGGCCGCACATTGAATGGCTTACTTTGATCTCAGCAAACTAAATTCAGCTTAAGCAAATGTACTGAAAACGTTCGAATCCTAACTTCAATGGAAACAGACGTGATAAAGTGGCACTGAGGACTATCTGCATTAAAAATGTCAAATTTAAGACTATCAAAAAGGCCAGGTTGTTAGTATTTAGGATACTTTTACCACAGCGAAAACCTAACTGGGCCGCATGCGGCCCGCGGGTTGGACATAGCTGGTTTAGAATTTATTTCCTTTAAATGCCAATATGCGGTTGCCTAAGCAAAGTTGTCCTTTGCACTCGCAAACTTAAACATGAACCTGATTGTCGCGAGCCTGGAAGTGACGTCAGCTAATTTTAGTCCAAGCGAACAGATCAAACCTTTGACATGCCCATCCATTTGTGCAGAAACATGTTCTTGTTTGAATGCTTTTCCGTCCCGTTTTTTTGAAATATGGTCAACATCATTTGCTATTAACGCATATCGATTCAGTATAGGGTAGTGCTGGGGAAAGTTTCGGATGTCTCGAAATGCCTCGCCATTTTCGGTAACCTCTACCAGCTCTGCTGCTTCCTTCATGCCAGACACTTGCTTCCTGCTGCGTCTGCTTAAATCGAATTGAAATCGCGTTTGACCTTTTGCACTCACTGCAGCGGAACATTTCCGTTATTTCCTTTCTTGAAGATGTAATTTTGTTGATGCTCAGATGCTTTACTAGAAAGAAGATTCGGGATAACTGCAAAAAAAAGTTTGCTGTTCTCGATGACGCCAGTAAAAACTATGACCTAACAATGGTGTTTATGGCCTAAAAATAGATTGTCACTTGCAACCCATAGACAGATCGGATAAGCAAGACACTTCAATAAAAAAGAAAGCAAAGTTAACGAAAACAAAGAAGTGGAAGTGAAATGCGGCTTTTCATTTCTTTGGCGTAAACTTTGTTACATATTGCACTGCCTTCAAAATTGTTATTGAAAATTGACAGTCTTTTCTTTCCCGTTAATGACATTCTTTATAACATTTTTCGTTTGGTCTCTATTTTTCCCCACCGTTTCCAAATGAGCAAAGGATCAACAACTTCAAAAAAACTTCCCTGAAAAAGTACTGTAGCTCCCGGTTTGGTAAATTGTTTACTTGTGTTTGAGAACTTATGAGCTAACTTCCTTTTACCGGTTGTGACATTTTTCACGGCATTCTTCGTTTGCCTTTTTTTTCCCCTCACAAATATACGCAGGCAGTGGATGAACAACGAAAAGTACAGGTTCTTGTTTGTTTTACTGGTTGGACGACTCACGCTTTCAAAGCACTACTCTATTGTTGATGTAGTATCGTTTCGCAACGGTTCACTTTTGTTCAATCGAAACAGTCAGCATAAATAGAGCAGACCGCTATTATAAACAAGCTTTTGCAGAGGAATGTTAAGCGTGCTGGAAACACAGACCCTTATATTCGTTGCGCATTCCTTAGACCCACAAAAGACCTCCGGTGAATTTTTTCCTTGTCAAAACGTACAGCCTGCAATCACGAAAAGAAATGGCCAGGCTTGTTCTACCTGCTCCGATGCAACCAGCAGACCCGTTGATGTTGACGTATGCTCGAAATAAGTTTCGGTGTTTAAACTGATGGAGTAGTTGCTAAGGTAATGCCGTTCCATTGATAAGGTGCACCTGCGATTCGTGGGCAAAACAGCCAGCGCATCGTGCAGGACTGCGATTTCTAACGTTTTTTTACCAGCTGAAAGAACTAAGCCTTCGCGAGACCCATTGCGCTTTCACGTACTTTTCGTGCGCACCAATTTTATAAAACTGCGTTTCATTCGTTATCGCACCAGCGACTTTGCTTGATTGAGTTGTTTACTGCTCTTTGTTGACGCAACAGAGATCCGTAGCGACTGTTCGTGACGTCAGATCAAAAAGTTTTGGTTACTTGTAATGATTTTACGAGTGACTGCTTCGTAATTACAGTAGATGCCGCCGCGTGGGACAAGTACTGTCTGCGACGAGTTATCGCGTGTCACTTAAGGTATTTGCATGAAAGCCAACTGCCGGTCATGTTTAAGTTCTCTAATTACTATTGTTGCTCTACGCTAGCCGTGACGAATAAGTTGCTTGCAGCGTAACGTTGATTTACGTCGTCAACAACAACACGGTTGCTGTGATGCAGGCTAGTTTGACGTCGCCACAGCACTTATCCAAGCTTTGCATAGATACAAAATAAACTTGAGACTTTTGCTGTGGAAGGTTTTGCAACTGACCAGTGTCAGCGTGTTTTTATTGCTGTGATAACTCCAGCCACGAACTTTTGAAAACGCAAAAATTGAGAACGTCTCGTCACCCAATGCTAGCGTCAAGGTTTTTGCACAATTTCTCTGGTTATATTCTTTCTTGCCGTAAAACCGTGGCGTTGTTTTACAGCAGGGGTCTCCGGACCTTTTTGTCAGAGGGCCACATAAGCTCTTACACAACAGTTCGAGGGCCGGATATGTTACATTCTACCAAGTCAAGAAATTTTTTCGTAAATATATTAGTTTTTCATTACTGACAAAATGGCTTTGCGGTCCGGATGAAATGGCTTCGCGGGCCGTAGTTTTGAGACCCCAGCTTCACAGTAGCAAAATTTTTAACACACATTAAAGAAAATCACGATCGGACAGTTATACAAAGTCGCTAGCAGAATACCCCTTTTCAAAGTTTTTTAATTCAATTTGTTGTTTCATCCCGTTAGGACGCCATGTTTCCTACGGTGCAAGGGCTTGTATTGAAGGCTATTCAACTTACTTTTTTTCTATTTCAGGATATTTTCATCGCATTTCCATCAAAACTGAAACACGAACCAGTAAGTGCATTGTCGTGTTTACTATTTTTCGTCTATTGTTGGACGTTATTGAGTGTTTTGGATAATTCCGTAATGAAGAGGTTATGGGCAGCGTTTTTCCAAACGTTGTACCCACTTTGTCATTTCCATATACGTTTGCTGAAATTACTTTGCAAATCAATAGTAGAAGTAAGATGGCTGCATCGTGTAGTAGTAGATCACACTTTAAATCTGGTATTATCCCCGATACGGAGGTGGCCGGAAAAAAACAAATGACTTTCCAATTAATTTCGGTTATATTTTCCACCTTATCCGATTCAAAGCGTCCTCTCGATTGAGACCAATTTTCCTGATTTCCTCTTTCGCCTCTCTTGAGTGTTCTTTGTTTTTGCGATGAATACTTTACCGTACGCTTTCCCCCCCGGCGTTTTGGCAGTAGCATTTTGCACCACACAAAGTAAGTGGTGGGAGTGTCCGGCTTGGCATGGTGGGGTGTTTTCGAAAGATGCTAAGGATCCGCCATGAAACAGGAACTTTACTTTTTATTTTTTTGTTTTTATTGGTTTTTCATTTCAGAGGCAAAGCACACAATCGTACAAATTTGAACACCAAGGTCGATAGAGTCATTCACAATTCTTACTTGCTTGCGACAACACGCGCTAGACCCTTGGAGGTGTTCGCGACTGAAACCTGAGCAACGCATCTTTATGCAGAAAGTTCGGAACTTGAGTGAAACGCCAAAGCTCGTAAAATGTTGCATTTGTTTTAGTCAGATTTGTCGGATTGTAAACGCAAGTCGACAGGTCTTCGAAGTGAATTTGTCGATCTAAAAGTTGAATGAAAAACAAGTGTTGCGCGCCCTATGTTGTTTAACCGTAGCCTTGAAAGTCGCCCCTGTGCGCGGAAGAGATCACGTCTTGACAACAGACCCCGCTGCACGAAGCAAAGGCTCAAAATTGCAGCCCAGACCATAGTTTGCATCTCGAGTTTGTCGCCCTGACATGGAATATAATTCGAAGGCGAGGCTTTGTCTTCAGAACAGTGTTTTGGATTATTTTATACTTTGTAAGATCAGATTATTAAGCGTAAAGAAACTTCTGTTCTCCTCTACCTGTATTATGTAACAGAAACGTGCCGTCGCTTTCCCATCGGAAACACAGCAGGCTTTTATTCAAATTTTTAGCGACTTGTGTTTGTGGATGTTTAAGTCAAATTTTGAGCGATTTATTAGTGTTCGCCACTTTTTTTTGACCCATTTATCAGGCCTGACTGCTCCTCACACCAAGTCGCTAAACCGATCCATGCTTTCACAGCGAGCGAGCAAGTCTACTTCTCCCCTTCTCTTCGTATTGTGCGACTGTTTAATTGAAGCAAGTCGCTGAAGAGAAGCTGGTTAAAAGAATGATACATCATGTCATGGAGCAATTGACGCGTGACGTGGTGTGACGACTTTGGCACTTGTCGTAGTGCAGTTCTCCTTGGATGCTGAGCCGTAGGAAATTTTACGGTTGCAGCGCGTAAAAAGTTCAGCGTGTTTTTAATTACTGACTTAGTTTAGAACGCGAATAGTCATTAGAATCGTGGAATTTTACAGGTCGTGAAATCATTAAAATTTCGGCACAAATAAAACACCACCTGACCACAAAAAAAACAACCAAATCTCCGACCCAACGTCATGACCTTAGTCATATCTGAAATCAAAACGACGCGCACGCTTGTCGAACGGTGTTCTGCAGTTAAATAACTCTCGCAAAGCTGTACAGAAGCGCCCGCAACAACGTATACACCTGCTGTATAATGTTCCCGAGTCAAACGTTCCACGGGGAACCTTGTTTGCAGTCAACCACTGACGACATCAGCATTGCTTTCAATTCTCTGCAGCCGATCGTTTGAATCTAGCTCCACGCGCAAACCCAATTCCACGTGCCCTGTTTCACGAATGGCATGGGTGCTGACGTCGCGCTACGTCACAGCCGCGTGATGATTCGCAGTTTTGGATTGTCGATCTTTCCGTGTGAGCAAAGCTTTGAACCTTCGCTTCCGTGAAGTGATTAAGGACAAAATGACACAGTTTTCGCTTTCGGAAATTCTGCTCTCCGAGCAGTGAAGCTGGTATTGGTTGAATTTAATTTAATCTTGCTACATGCTATTTCCATTGCGTTGTTTTCGCAACTGAAAGAAAAGAAACACAAGGTTCCTGCGCTGTTTAGAATATAAATTCCCAGACTTTTTCAAGACCTTTTCCAGACCTAACATTTCCGTATGCCTACCCAGGTCAAATGCAGCCACTATAATACTTAAAACGATGTAAGTAAAAGTGTATCAGTCTTGAACAAAATATCACGAAAATGCATGTCAAACGAACAAGTCTGGAAAATTATTTTCTTTTTACACACTAACAGGCCAAAAAAATTTTTTCCACACTTTTCTAGACTGGAAAATGACAAAAAAGTTTCTCCATACTTTTCAAGGATGCGTAGGAACCCCAGAAACAATTTTGTTGATCTGCTAAATACTAGCTGATATTAAATGCGTTTTTCTGAGCGAGCAATCGAACTTAAGTTTACGCGTACTACTGTACATCCACAAAGACAGAATTTACGACAGTAGAAATGCTCAGGCACACTTCTGTCATTGCGAGCTGGTTTTTCGTTCAATTTTTGTGAATCCCCCATTTTCAGCCAATCCACCAAAAATTACTGATATCTGAATTCTGAACCGCTCGAAAAACTTATCATAGACTTTATTCGTTTGTTAACTTTGCTACTGGCAAGCAAACACACGGCAGGTAATGGTGTGTTGTGCTGAACTTTAAATTAACAGTTTAACGCGGACCATGTGAGCTTGCAAAGCAACTCTAATTTTGTTCACCACTGCGATCGTGCACAGCAAAAATATGAGGTTTTGTACGATCGATTTGACGTCGGTGGAGAGGCTAGTGTTGCCGGGACTTCCTATTTGCAGTTGGTTTTCCACCAAAACCTTGAATCGCTGATTGGGTAATAAACGTTTCTAAGGCTGTCTTTGAATATGACCCCGTGTTTCTGTTACTTCCCCCCAGCAGCCAAAACCTGGCCACACTGCAGAATGCAATGCAGTCTAATCACTACAGGCTTAGGCCTATTCAGGGGGCTAAAAGGGACATGAACCCCCAAAATTTCAAGCATATCTTAACGTTTTGTGTTTTGGGGCGCGGTTTCCCAAACCAAAACTCTTGCTCGCTTAAATTCATAATATTTACCCTCCTCAAAAATTTTGGACTGGCTACGCTACTGACTGCAGGTCAGCAAATGCGTTGTTTATGTTGTTTTCAAACAACCAACCCGTAACGCAATGGCAAAACAAGTTATTTTCAATTTCTCCTCGTGATGTTTGTATCATTATCAAGTGCGGTCGCTGTAACATGTGTGGGAAAATGAGAAGTAAATGCTCGATGATAACCCGTCGTGACTGTTGCTGGCAGTGCAGCAGCCAACATGTACAGTACTTCCGTCGGCATTTCTCAGTCAAAAGCTTACGTTGAAGCGCACCTGTAGGCATAGGTCGAAGGTTGCAACCGACAGTTAAACCCAATCATACAGAAAATTGCGAGAAATTGTCCAGTAAACAACCATGGCCTTAACGTATCAACGTTCCATGTTGCTTACGTGTGCTTTAGCAATGCAGCAGTCGAGACGTAGTCTTCTCTGGTTGACAGGAAATTTGCTGCTGTTTTTCCAGACCTGTCTGAATGCGAAATATGGCGCGATCCTCTTTGAAAACGTACGTATGTTTTTTTTCTAAGGCTTTCGGAGAAGAATCTGACCTGATCACGTCCATGCTGAAGCAGTCTGACGCCCCCGGCGTGAATCCCGGGGAGAAGCTGGAAGCAATCAAAGAGGAGGAGGCTGAGTGAAGAGGAGGAGAGGAAGATTTGGGATCGTTTTGTGGTTGAGATGGCTCAAGCCATTTTTGACTTGCATCGAATCTTCGCCACCTGCCGCAAATACACTTATTTTTCTACGTATCTGGTCTGCACTGGTCGATTCGATGTGAAGGCTTGTCCGACGCCGCGAAACATTGCTTAAAATGACAAAAGCGTGTTCTTCCCCAAAAAGGTTGCGCGTGTGAACACAAAAACCGCACAATCGACAAGTCGCGATTACGCGTCAATTATATAAAAAAATTTGAGAAATGTTTCACAAGTGTCTGAACAAAACGTGAAAACCCTAATGCGTGAGGGCAAAAAGGAAAACAGGAAAGGCGCGTATTTTGGGTTAGAATTGCATTCGCAGGCCCCAACATGGATGGAGGAAGGCAGNCTGGGTTAGGAGAATACGACAGCTGGGGACGTATNGCCAACCTGCTTAAAAGGCGTGAAATCGGCTGTTGTGGGAGCTAGTCACAAATATCATTTGCACAANGTGACTTAAACGGATTGCTCTTTAGGAGTTGCTGGCGCCAATATGGTGCAAATTATTTTTACTTCGCCAGGCAACCAAAAACCATTTTGGGGCCTTTGTGCAAATAGCTTNCGTAAGCTATTGTGGGAAACGAAAACGTCATGTCTGTTCAGATTTAGGATGTTTCTATGGTTGCCCCGGTGGTGGAGACGTGACTGAAAAGAANANTATTTAACTNGTAAAGTGCTGATGCAAGTGCTTGCGCGCACGCTTCTTATAGAAGTATACTGCAAGCCACCTTCCCCCACTTTCTAAATGCATTAGATTCGCACAAACAGCGTCAAACGCGCTCTCACGCGATGCCAACGCGTCAAGTTTCCGCCATTTCCGCTCTTTTAAACCGATTTAAATGAACGCTGTGCGATCGATGAGCGTCTTGCACAACGCCGCCGCTAAATTTAGGGCATCGGCATTCAGCCGCTAAATTTAGGGCATCGGCATTCAGCCGCTAAATTTAGGGCATCTGCATTCAGCCGCTAAATTTAGGGCATCGGCATTACCCGCTTACCAGCATATTTCGTGTGCTCTACTGCGCAAGCTCTGATAAAAGACAAATACGCGTCAAGACGAGAGCTCGACGGCGCGTCTGGCACGCGACGTTCGTGCTCCGTAGTAATTAGCTTATCATGAAAACTCGTTTTAACAAATAAATTTTGCTGTGAAACCACCGTTGAAGATCGTTACTTCTCGGAACCGGCTTTTCGCATATCCGCGCTGGATGCACGATATTGCAATCTGTTGATGAACCGTTTGCCGTCGCTAAATTAACGGCTTTCATTAAAGTCTTGTTCATGAGATTGCATAGAAATCGTTGGCCTGTTTTTGGCGATTTCTCGAAAAACGTTCTGTTTAGTCAGCGTTAGTTCATTATCGCTGACGTCACCTTTCCGCTTAAACTGTCAGCTGAGAGGGACTTTACGACGATGAGCAATAATTTTGAAATGGATGTTCGTGAAATCACCACCACAGAACAATCATAACCAACAAACGTATTCCAAGGATTTGCTGCATTTTTAACGCAGGGAGTTTCTTTGCTTGGCAGCTTGTTGACAAGCTGTGACATTATTTTCCATGCGCATGTATGCAAGTCATGCTTTCAGTTCGGCTCTAGTCTCGAAACGATGCATCAATTCGTTAATTCCGCGTTTTTTAAATTCCTCACACGAAATCGAATATCTAACCTCCGCTCCTTTCATCAGTATGCTGGCTGCTGTGTAGAAAAGTTGCATTTACACTTGAAATCAACATAGCCCTTGAAACGCAAATTGTCCAACTGCCTAGTAACATTTTTGCAAAAGCGCTGCAAGTGTTTTTACTTTTTTTCTGCAAAGCAGCGTTTTTCGTTTAGGGGTGTTCGCACAATTCTGGTGAAGGAAACGTCTCTGCCAGATTACCGGTAATTTTGCATTACCGACGCAGTTGAAGTTTTTCTGCAAGTCGAGTAGGCGACAGGCAAAAGTAAGGGTTGTGCCAACAGGGAACGATGCACATTAGCTGTGAAAAATATCCGTTGTTGTGACCGGAAGAAACGATGACCTTGGTCAAATGGTTGTTCTTCAGTAACTTTCTGGTAGAACATTAGGTGCACAAGGGACTCGAACGTCCCGGTAGAACAATTGTCGTGTGTAAATGCGAAAATTAATTGTTTGTGCAGAAGTGTGGGGTGGAGCACGACTTGAGAATCGCTGCTCGGAAGTCAAGTAAAGCGAGAAAAGTTGGTCGAAGCGGAGTTTGTCTGGAATACAGGAAAACCTAAGCTCTATCGTTTGGCAATCACAGCCCACGCACAGTACTGGAGCATGGTGTTTGCAGCAGCCCAATAATCTTTGCTTTTTTCACTTCCTGCTTTGCAGAAACTTTGTCGCAAACGGTTAACAGAACAAAAGAATCAACCTCCCGAGGCCATTATTTTGAGCTGTCTGAGCAAAAATCAGTCAAATGAAGTGAACAAATTAAGACCTTTATGATTAGCAGTGTCGCATCGCATGCAAGTTAAATTGTATCCGCGATCTCTGCTTTCGAAATCACCATGAAGATCACAATTCAGAAGTGCAAAAGTCTGGAGTTCATGTTTAGGAAAAATCCTTATCTTAGGCTCACCTCGAGAGCGAGTTTACCGCGCCTTGGAAAAATGAATGACAAGCGTGAGACGATCGAGAGCGAGAGAAGTGCAAGAATTGCACGTCGCAGAAAAATGGGAAGCTTTCGGTTTTTCACAAACCACAAGCGCTAATTTGCATTCATCAACAGACAAATTTGAGCGAGCCTGCTCAGAGCCAAATTTTCACGAAACTCCTCAATATAACGCGGATTGTCCCTGAAACGAACTTTCTGCGCAAACGAAATGGTCTTACTGGTTCTTGCACCCTGTTGCCACGTGCTGGTGTGTTGCAAATTGCAACGCTTGGTTACGGGCCAATTGAGACTGCGTCGAATTCATTGAATCGATACGCGGCTGACCCTCCAGTGAACCATTACTGCTCTCTCGCCTT
>JGI24021J15306_10007061_pt1 | contig 13626 bp, 7 predicted proteins | sample Ectturendosymbi1_FD_15306 | JGI IMG/M metagenome (IMG submission 15306) | reverse complement strand
GTTAAACAATCAAATTTTTAAAATTTTGAAGCATTGTGCATGAATATGGTTCTGAGTTAAACACAATCACCATAGGCTGGATTATTTGCAATTGCAAAAGCAGGAAATTCATAGGTCAAAATAAAGTCAAAATTTAAGTTCTTAGGTCAAAAACTTGGTGCCCTAATTATGACTGAATTGACTTGAATCAAGGGTGCAAAATTTTTTATGAATTTTAGGAGCATGCAGCAATTTTTAGTAGAGAGAACACATATAAGCTTCGTCATACACCACACACATAAAGCTTCATATGCATGAAGTATAAAAGGAAAAAAAATATGCAATATATTTCTTTCCTCTATTTATTTACAGACAAAATGAAGGTTTGCTATCTTCTTTCACATATGTACAGAAAAAATAAGGTTCGCTATGCACTTAATTATGTATATATTTATAATATTGCACTTCAAAATAAACTAGGCACTGCTACGTTGCAGCAAATCCCATTCACATGCTGCAAGTTTTTGGCCGTGTGGCATGAGTGTGCAAGCACATTTTTGTACTATTCATTACAAAAAAATTTGCCAATAACCAAAAAAACAAGCACTGCTAACATTTAATATTGTTCGTTCATTGTCCAGTAGTAGATTCTTGTCATACAGGTTAAGCCTAGAAAAAACATATTGTGATGTAATATATCTGGCCCTTTCCAGGTTGATTAACTCCATGGCTGTGGAGAGGACTAATTGCATGCCATAGTTATAGCTCTAACTTTTACTGAAATTAAGTTTTTAACTCCAGTTATGTTGTAAATTATATGACTTTATCAAACACTTTCTGTAAATTTACATCATCTATCAACAACGATGAATACCAACAACGTAACAATCACCACAAGATCTATTACATGCAAGTTCATGAAAAGTTGTACACAAATGTTGTCAAACTTGATCAAGAATATTAAAACTTTTTATCATGCATACAACCTGCTTAAATTTTAACATAAAAAAATCGTACTTTAACAAAACAGATGAGAGATAGTACATACCTGAGTGAGATCATCTAGTTCTCCCAACATTTGGGAGAACATGTCATCTATATTTCCTTGCTCCATACTGCGAGCAACTTGAGTTTACCACACACACAAAAAATTACATACTTATAACTAAACACAGTAAAGCATTAATATTATGCTCTCTAATACAAACATCAATACATATCCACTGGCTTAAGTGATACAGTTGGTTGAGTGTGTCATCACATCACACCCAGTAGTAGACTGGGCTCAATTCTTAGTGAGGTCATACCAAAGACTTTAGGAAAACAGTACTTAGAGACTGTCCAACCTCATGTATGGCCTTAATGGATGGGTGCAAGAAAACAGTCCATGTGTGGTGCTACTACTGACTGACCACCAATGCAGCATTCACTATACATTGTAAGGTAACCGTGTGGCCACTGGCAAAAGCAGGGTGAGATCAGTGGTGTGTTTAATTTAAGGGGGAGCGAGCAAGATTTTTGCTTTGGACCCCCATCAAGGTGTTTCGCATGCAAATTTGTATCATTTTAGATGATAAAAGTTATTATCCACTCGTATAATATTAGAGATAGACCAATTTATCGAGCTGATATTTGGGTTTCACCGATATATCGGTATCGGCCAAAACGGCCCATTTTGTTGGCCTCAGTAGGTGTTGACTAAACGCTGTTATATTCCTCATGCATCCAAACAACTTGCACAAGAAAGCACAATTAACCAAGTCAAGACAGTTATCTTGCAGCAACGCTTGCAGGTGCTATTTTGTAAAATAACAGACGAGATGAACCATGTGTTGGCTGTCACAGCCGAAACAAAAGCATCATCATTAATAAAATTAAAAATCATAGCAAAAATTGAAACTCCTGCAATTTGAAAAATTTAAGCTCATTAATCGGGATTTTAAAATTTTTGAGAAAACGTAAAGCATAGAATACACTGTATTTTTGATAATGAAGCAGAAAACAAGATTTAAGAATTTTTGATATATTGGTTATTGGTATCGGCTATCGGTCCAGGAATGGCCAATACATCAGTATCACCCCTAAAAAAGCCACATCGGTCAATCTCTATACAATATACTTCGAAGCAAATCACAACTAAGTACTCTGCTCTCAAAGGGGCCCTTACCAGCAACTGCAACATGTAGGTACTGTCCTTTCAAAGCGCCCTGAACACCCAGTGGTGGAGGAAACTTTTAAGTGGGAAGGCACAAGTGCATGTCAAAAAACTATGAAAAAAATTTTTCATGAAATGATTTGCTTCAATAATAATAGAACCAATACTAATTCTGTTGCCTATGCAAGCAAAATTCGAAATTCAAAAAGGGGGGGCTAGGCCCAGGCACCCTTCCCCTCTTTCTGCCACCCTTGTCAACCATAATTGCAATGTGTAAATACTCTGCTTTTGAAGAACCCCCAATATAGCAAGCGTAATGCGTAAGTACTCTGCTTTCAAAGGGGCTCTTATCAGTGACTGTAATGCATAAGTACTGTTTTGAAAGGGCCCTTATCAGCAACTATAATTTGTCAGTATTCTGCTTTTAAAGGAGCCCCAATAGCAACTGTAATGTGTAAGTACTACGCTTTCTAAGGGGCTCTTATCAGTCACTGTAATGCATAAATACTGTTTTGAAGGGCCCCTAACAGCAACTATAATTTGTAAGTATTCTGCTTTTAAAGGAGTCCCAACAGCAACCATAATGTGCAAAGTGCTCTGCTTTCTGGGCCCCCAACAGCAACTGTAAAACTAGAGAAGTGGGGGCGATGCCAGCTTACTATCCTTTAATTTTTATGTGTTGTTAACATTGTCTTCCCAACTTTCAGTGTTTTTAAAGTTGTGTATCATAAATACCCTTCTGCATTTTCTGTTATGTCAGTCATGCCGTAGTCTCAGGAGGGTATCCTTGGGTGGCCCACATATCCCTTCCCAGGCTTGAACAAAATATCTTATCACAGTTGACTGAGGATGATGAAGTCATCAGTGGGCCTCCCTTTTCAACCTTGCCTCAGGGCCCCCCAACCGTAAGTCCACAACTAGATGAGATAGGCATCCACCTGCGTCTTGTGATGACGCAAGTACAACAAAGCGAGTCCAATGAAATGAAACTGCACATCAAATAACATTGGAATATTTGAAGTAGAATAATCACTCATGAGGTCCATATAAGAATAGTCTCTAAACAACCTAACTTGTCTTAACACTTCGACATCCGGTAAGAATCGGGGATTTTCATGCCAAAACAACCGGATCGCATGTGGCTTTGCACGCGTGTAGCTCTGGCACCGAAAGCGATAGAGATCTGTTCAAAGGCTCAAAAGACACGGCAAGTCTTCTAGTCTGCACTCAAAGAAAAGTTTTTGTTTGGGGAATGCGGATTTTTTGAGTGACGTCATAACTGGAGGACTTTTACGTTACCTTAGCCCACTTCACTTGACCCTGGGCCCAAACTGTTAGATTGTAGTATTTCGCTGAAGTTTTTACCGGAAACTAGGCTATATTCCTAGTCTTTTGATACTTTGGATGACCTGCTGAGGTTTCGGGTTCAAAAACTTATGACCTAAAGTAATGTAAGTATTTGACTAATTAGCTAATTAATTAATTTGTTTATTTTAGTTCAAAATTTTTGAACCAGAAATGCTAGGAAGTCAATAAAAGGCTGAAAAGACTTGGACTCGTACTAGTTTCTAACGAAAACTTCAGCAAAATACTTTGGCCTAGCGGTTGGGCCCTAGGTCAGGTAACATGAGCCAAAATGGCCCAAAAACTACTTCACCTATAACGTTACTCACAAAAATCCACAACTCACAAGCAAAAAATTTGTTTCGAGTGCAGACCGGAAGACTTGCTGTGTCTTTTGGGCCTTTGACTGGGTCTGTAGCGCTTACCGGATCAGATAAATTCCCGCGCAAAGCCACATGCGATCCGGTTGTTTTGGCGCGAGAATTCCCGTATTTCGGCTAGACGCTAAAGTGTTAACATATGGCTTAAAAACACCCTTAAATTTGCCATAATTAATAACAAACATAGCAAATTACCATGTATATACAGTTATACACCTTTACTCCCACAATAAATCCACTTCGTTACGCAACAGAGTGCAAAACTTTTAGTGTTATTTTGATCATAAAATGCAAACAGCAACCAAGGAACATTTGTCATATAATTTAAAGTATTGTACTGAACATAAGTAATTCTTAGTTTATTCACAAGTTTGGCTTAGACATAATACGGTCCATATCACAGGCGTCAGTAGAAAGAACACAAGGGTACAAAACTACTTAGTCATAACACATTTACCAAATTCAATCATTGATGTGACAAATTAAATTATTTATGTTTGAACATACTAATTCATTGTTCATGTGTAAACATCACTTTTTAGCTTGTGCTCACCACAGCCAACAGCAGTAATGCTTTTAACAAAATAAACACATTGTAAAAAATTGAAAAACTGTGCAGGTTAATTGATTTGTTACAAAATATACCAACACAATTATGCATGTTGTTGTTATAGCCTAAAGGTAACTATTAATTTGGTCTACAAATATCACTAACTGATTATTCAAATATTTTTAAGGTTTCCTAATTTTTAAACTAAAGCATCTAATCATTTACACATATAACACAGCCTTTACCAAACACTTGTGTAACTTGGCTATAGGATTCTAATTGGAACTATACTGAATTTGAACTAGGTCAGCTCTTAGAAATATGAAACTAGTTTATCAATGCATGTGTCTCAACTGGGTTACAAACAAGATGTTTTACATTCCTTACACATGGTTAGAATGCACAAAAAGGGTTGGATGCCTGCTGGCTACATCAACAGGAACTCATCCAGATGATGTTCCAGGGCAAGGTGGAATCTCCATAGATTGACCAAGCAAGATAAGAGATGCCACCTTGTCCTTGAGCATCATAACAGTAAGTGGCATTAACAGGTCAGATGAGTTGCTTGATCATTAGCATCATTTAGTTTTGACATTGCAATGAAATCAACTATTTGGAAAAAAATATCTCCACTTGTTAATACCTTCAATACCGGGCTGTTTTTACCTTTAAAACTATCACTTTGCAACACAACTCGCTCGCCGATTGCACTAGAGAGCTTTTCAAATGTTCAGAATATGCAGTAAACCTACTAGAATGCATTTTTTTAAAATCGAAAGTTTTGGATTTCAGTTTTTTTATGGGTGACGTCATAAGTGGGGTAGGTTTTAGGCCATTTTGGCTCAGGTTACCTGGCCCTGGGTCCCAACCATTAGTTAGAAATTTTTGACCAAGTGTTTATTGGAAACTAGGCTATAATCCGAATCTTTTGAATCTTTGATTGGTTTTCTAGTTATGGCCTAAAAACAACAAAATAAATAATCCCCGAGGAAATTATTGATTTTTTAACAAATGAATTAATTATCTAATTATGGGATTAATTAGTTATTTCGTTGTTTTTAGGCCATAACTTTTAAACCAGAAATGCTGAAAGCAAATCAAATAAAAGCCATAACACTGTATTTTTGCAATTGACATGGAAGAAAGAATTCAATTGTCTATTCTAGGTTAAACACTCACCCCACAATTTTAATCTTTCATGTGTTTTTAGACATGTGTCTTACTACTAAACTAAGCTGCACCATCACTCATACACATAGTAACAATAGCCAAATGAATGCAGTAACTATAGGCAAGTGTTAGCCATTGACGGCATATGCAACAATGCTAAAGTTTATTGCTGTGACATCAACCGTTATAACATTAATGAAGTTCTGCAATTTTGTTAAAATCAGAACTGATATGCATTGCTTGGACATACAAGGATTAATTCTATTATTGCTATTGGCTTAAGGTATGCAAGAAAACATTATTGCATAATTGTAGTTGCAGTTGACATCACCAATTGTTTCACACATGATTTTGTTTCAAACATAAAATGTCTTTAATTTATCTGGTAGGCCACACAATGAGCTTCTATGGGCGACAGGCATTCCGCAGGCCTTTTATTGCACAAGCCTGCTGCAGTGATTATGGAATGAGTTTAGAATAAAAGCAAGTGGTTATGTTTAGAACATATTGTAGTACATTTACTCTTATGATAAACGTCTTTACGCCAACGCATTTCTTGCTCAATAAGGCAAGTTATATGGATAAAAGTTTAAGTAGATCATAGTATTATCTAATCCAAAGGTTTCCAAACTTTTTTGTCAGAGGAACCCATAAGCTACCACACAACAGTTACCACACAACAAGTGCTAAACATCTTATGTATATAATGTGCTTGTTTCAAGAATTTTATGTTTTACCAAATCAAAAAATGTATTATGGATGTACTATTTTTTCCTTATTGACAAAATGGCTTTACAGGCCGGATTTAGCTCAAGTGCTGTATTTGAGAGACCCCTCATCTAATCACTTGACTATGAAAAAATTGCCGTATTTATTCAAGCATGAGTCGCACCTCTTATTTGACCTGATTAAACAGTACAACATTTTTTAAACAACATTTATCCATCAAAATCACATAACATAAATTTAAAAGCCATCAAAGTCACCGCATTCACTGAAGGTGCAAAGCGCCGTCTAGACAACACGCGCACAGTGGCAGCTTGCATGCGCATGTCGCACCTGACTTTTTGGGCAAATATTCAGTACAAAAAAATGTAACTTACACTCAAATAAATACAGTAGCTATTGTGCTTGTTTTCAGGCCACAATGCAGTGTTTTATAGCCTTTTGATTTTTTGTGTTATGGCATGTTGTATTGCCTTCAGATTTTACTAAAGCATGCTCTGTATTGTTCAAAAAAATTAGAAAATTCATTCACAGCTCAACAGCTGTGTAATTTGCAATGGAATTGATGCTCTGTACCATGTTAAAACAGGGAGCTTAATGTGAAATTCTTGTTAACACAGTAAGCAAACTTTAGCCTTGCGGCACATTTGCAATTATGCATGAAATATATGTTGAATGGCAAGTCTAATTAAAATGTTTTGTAGTATCATCAAACAGCTGCACATGAACATATATGTTATTCAGTATAATAGTTTGTCACATGGACTAGTACCTGGTTTAGTGAAATCATTTACTACCATGCAGACAATGGAAGTACTGAAATCATTTACTACCATGCAGATAATGGAAGTACTAACTATTAATGACAGCTAAAGAAAGGAAGGTTAGTTTAATAGTTGTTTAACAGGAAAAGCATCACTATGATGGAAGTGCTTGTATCATTCTCAAACATCTATATATCACACTACTAAAGCCAATTTTGGGATCAGGTCACGAACATAGCATTATACAATAAAGGTAGTGTCTCAACAACTGTATCTGGTTTTCCGTTTTAAAGGACTAAAATAATTTATGTGGTTTTATGTCAGGTACAATGCTGAGTTCATGACTTTAATAGCACAATGAAGCTGGTTGAGTGAAATGTGTCTATTCCTGCTGTGCAAGCGGTGACCAGTTTGGCTCTCACCAAGAATGCTTTGCCTTAGCAAAGAGAGGTGTGCATTTTTACATTATAAGAACAGTTTATATGTTTTCACAATTTTTTTGGAGAGCGCTTTTGATGCACTTGGGTGTTTAGATTCAAGGTTATGGTTTAAGATTAGTATTTAGAGTTAGGATTTAGAGTACTTATACCTTTGTTTCTTCAACTTGATTTAGTGATGCTATGTGCCTGGTGTGACATACAATACATGCAGCGATGGTAGTCCATGGGTAAATCTATTACTTCTTCACAATTTGTGTGGATAAAAATTGCTTCCTGCCTTTGCTACATGCTTTTGTTATGTAATGTCATGTTTACTGCATTGCTCTGATGCTCACTTTACCTGTATGCTTCACCTGCTTATCTGTACATACCTCGAGTCACTTGACATCTTCATGATTTTTTTAGATAAACACTGTTTTTGCCCTTGCTTTTGTTCTGATGCTTTTATACTTCATTGCATTGCTTGCCATCTTATAACCCATGTATATTGTTGCTTATTTACTTCTCTCAGCTATAGTATATGTGTATGATTCACCTGCTCATCTGCATATGCCTCAACTCTTTTTCAGTTTACCCATTGCTTGCTCACCATCGTCCGTGTTATGTCAATCATCATATGATTTACTGTAACATATTGTTTCTGTAATATATGCTGTTTAATTGTAATGTCGTGGAATTATTTCGTTCATGTTTGCAATGGTCCCCTTTCATTTGCTATTTTTAACTTCGAGGTACTGGTGCACTGCTTGCATTTCCATTTTTTTTGCATCTGATTATATGCGTAATGTGTCCCACTTTTAATATTTTCTTTTGCATGTGCTTCTTTTCATTGATTTTAGGATTCACATTATGTATGCATGACATCCTTGTTCAAATATAGCTGTTCAGGCTCACTTACACCTCTCCACCTGAGAGTTGACAACTCTCCACACATTCTTGCCCACCATCATCGGTGTTACGTTAAGGAAGTGGCTATGGAACCACCCATGGGAGCTTTTTATTTCAAGACTTATTTGACCACACTGCCTCGCATGACGCGGTTCGAATAAAGCGGACAGTCTATCACATAAGCATCGTCATCCTGGTAGCATAGCGGATGCGTTTCAGGTCTGCTGTGCAAATAGTTTTTGGTTCACCTATTACCATGGCAACCTACATTTTCATAGTGATTGATTCCACATTTCAGTTTATAGGACTGCTTTTCTTTACTTTTTTCAAAACCTTCCAACTTTTTATTAGGGGTTAGGGTTAGTATCGGTGTTAGGTTTTAAGGTACCTTTTGCGTTTGTTTGTTTCTACCAAGCCTATGCAATCTTGTTGTGCATTACTGTCATCTCATGTTGCATGAGGTGGTCGAATAAGGTTCAAATTTAAGATCCACGGGTGGTTCTGGCAGCGGTTCTTGTGTACTATTTATTGTGCCACACAGGTTTACTTCATATTTTCTAGGATTTTTTAATTTCTGATTTCCATTGCTTGGGGAGCGTTATTGTAAGCAATAAGAAACTAGTAACCAACTGTATTGTATTGTATTTGTAGCTGTATAACTATTTCACAGCCAAAACAAATAGGTAGTGTCTATTTTACCGGCGATATTCTGGCGGCAACAGATCAGCTAAAGCTAATTATATGCCGTAAGTCGAACATTCGGTCTCGTGGCATGACGTAATTCTAATAAAAAGGTCAGTTTGTCATGCAATTGGCATGCGGCTCGTAGCGTAGTGGTAATGCTTCATGTCTAATATGCCAATGCTTTTCTGTTCGACTCTCACCTTGGCGACTTCCTTTTTCTTTTTTTTACTTTTTTCAATTATTTGCAAACTTTTTCCTTAGATGTTAGATTTAGGCTTCGGTTAACGTTTGCATTACGGTTAGCATTCGGTAAGAGTTACCGCTAAGGGTAGAGGTTAACGTTAGGGTTAGCATTAGGCTTAAGGGTTAGCGTTAAGGATTAGTGCTAGAGGGTACGGTTAGCATAGCGTTAGTTTTAAGCAGTGGCTGATAGAACCGCCTGCAGATCTTTAAATTTGAAGCCTTATTCAATTGCCTTCGGATTTTGTAACATGACAGTAACGCATGATGAGAGTGCAGTAAACTTGGTAGAAACGAAGTAAATGTTAAAGATAAACCCTAAACCTAACCTTAACCCTAACCGTAGCGCTAACACTAATCAAAACCAAATGCCAACCTAACAACGCTAACCTAACCCTAACCTAAACCTAACTAAGCTAACCTAACATTAACCCTAAAGTAAACTAACCTAACCCTAAAGGAAAGGGGAAAAAAAACAAGGTGAGATTCGAACTGAAAACCTAAAGCATAGGAGGCGTAGCGCATAACAATTACAGTTACACTATAATTATATAATCCACACGGTTTCAATGACAAAAGTGACCCTTTTATTTGAATTGCGTCAGGACAGGCAGACGAATAGTCACTACCTTAGTTTCATGGGTTAATGTTTGAGGTTAGGGTTAGCGTTAAGGTTACGGGTTAGCATTAGGGTTAGGGGTTAGCGTTAGGGGTATGGTTAGTTTTAGAGTTTTTTTTTTGTTTTTACTTCGTTTCTGCCAAGCCTGTTGCTGCTGGCATCTTGGTGGCAAAATAGGCACTGCCAATAAATAACATGTACTGTAGAACAGCTGAGAATTGGCCACTTTCTTAGCAATGGCAAAGTGAAAGATCTTCTTCCGTTCTTTCTTGTGATCACCTGACCTAGTCTAAGTAGCTGCACCACTGTTCATTTCTTGCTATTCTACCATGAAATCATGTGTTGCCTAAAACTTACTGAGATTGATACTTGATAAAAATTTACCTAACACTTAATAAAGAATGAAGCAATATACAACAGAGACACAAAACGAATTGACGTTTTATGTATCTTGAGTCTACTGCAGCACAGTAGTAGACTTCCCCGGCCTTCCTCAGGCTGCTCAAATTCTGATCACAACACAAGTCTTAGTCTACGCCCTACGGAACTGAAAGTTAATTATCGTCATTTTGATTTGGCACAGTAGAACTAATGCATTGGCCGAAAATGTTTTCAGTATTGTTTGGTACTTGCGACCGCATAATTCGTGAGCACGCGCACAGCACAAACGATCTAAGGTAGAGATTGGTATATCGCAAACCTTGACTTTGTTCAGGGGCGTGAGAAGCAGCAACTGGACAAAGAAGCAGTGGAGCAGAAAGCACACACAGTGTTTCGCATACGCCCAACCCAAAATAAAACAAACGATACAATAAACCCAAAGAAACAAACTGTCATATTTCATAATCCGGTTTCAAACGAAATTTCTGACTTGCGAAATTTCTGTCTTCACACCATGTACGCATGCACAGAGTAATATTCCACATGCGAAATACGCTGACAAACCTGATTATTAGGGCTTATGAATTCGTGTTTAGGTAAGTATGTCGTGTTAGCGTTGGGTTAGGGTGAGAAAAAGAAAAATAATTGAGGTCAAGGACTAAGTCCGAAAATTTTCAATGGTCAAACTTGTTATTCCCGTGCTGTATTTTGTTGTAGGTACCTGACATCTAACCAAAATGTTTCAATTTACACAACATACATCAAAAAACTAATTGCCAGACTTTATTTCTTTATTCTGAGAAACAAAATAACTGAAAAATATTAATAGGCCAGAAATTTCGCTTGACACCGGGTCCTTACGTCCAACCATTGCCAAAAAATTTTTACTGTGAATTATAATTCCAAATAGAGTCAAAAATGTTAACAATTCAAATTTTTCAAAAGCACAAACAATAGCAATTCATTTCTAATAATTTAGCTCAAATCTGGTCCTGGTCAAACATTTTAAAATTCTGCACCATCCGGTGTCAAGGGAAATTTCTGACCTCTGCGAAAGTTTTGACCTACTATTTTTTGCAGTTATTTTGCTTCTCAGAGTAAAGGGACAAAGTTTGGCGATGACTTTTTTGATGTGTGTTACGTAAATTAATACTTTTTGGATAGATGTCAGATACCCACAACAGGCTATAGTACGGGAATAACTATAACCACTGAAAACACTGAAAAATATTTGACTTAGTCTTAGACCTCCAATATTTTTCTTTTTGAACCCCTATCCCAACCATAACCCGACACACTTATCTAAACACCAAACCTTAAGCCCTAATCATAAGTTTTCTGAGCGTATTTCATATGTAGAATATTACTCTGTGCATGCGCACTGTCGCGATCGGAATTCCCGAGCGGCATGTGCGCAAAGCTTCGCACCGTGGCAGCAAGCAACAATAGAGATTATGCGTCGCAATCTATCTTATTATTACTTGCTCACGCACGGAAATATATATTTGTTCTTCGCGCACATCCCTTTCGTGGTGAATCACACAATCAACGCAACGCCACCGGAGAGGTTGCAACAGCACCAGAGGTTAGCCTGGACAGGATCAGGATTGGATATTCTGCAGGATACTTGCGATTTTTTTGGATCGGGATTCGATTTGGATATTTATTTTTGAAAAAAATTGGATCAGGACAGGATCAAGATATTTGTTTGATTTCTATAACGAAATTTTACTGAGAGTGATTCAAGATGTCACAAATGATGGTGCTGTTGTTTTCTTTGCTATGATTTATATGTTCACAAAAAATCAAAATGATTTTGTCAGTATGTGCTGCACTAATCACAATTGATGATAATTCGTGTTACATCATCTTAAATATTTTCTGGCGAGGCGGAAGTAGTAAGCTGCTCTTATATTGCTGGTATGCTGCTTTCTTTTGCTGTGTTGAGTGGCATATGTGTGTGTTGTGTACGCTAATATAGTCTATTTCAGGGGTCTCAAACTCAAATTGCTCCTTGGGCCAAACGAGGACTTGTAAGGTAAATCACGGGCCGCATTATCACGCTGACGAAACAATAGCGGTACCTGAACTTACTAAAACAGGTTTTACATCTTGTTTCCTGCGAAAGGTATCATAAATTGTAGGCAAATCATTTCTAGCCGTCTCTACGTTCGTATTAATCAGTTCTAACCGCATAAAGAACTTGTTCATTTACTAGCTGACCACTTTTAAAGTATACTGAAAGAGCCCTATCTTGCCACATCAGGAACAGATTCATGCTGACAAACTTGGCATGTCCAATTAGCAGATTAAGAGGGGAATGTGATAACACTACGGTACAGAGATTACACCATAGACAGAAGGCTGAAAAGATGCTTCTGAAGATAATGAATGAACGAATGATTGTGCAATGTGCAACTTTTTCCAAAAGTCTGAATCCTCGAAATATCGATAAAAGCGTTTCGGATACCGGATCCGTACCCGATTCCCGTTTGAAAGCAGTTTTTGGATGTCCGTATCCGGTTGCAAACTTACTATCCTGCTGGATATCCAACCGGCAAACCGGATAGTGATGATCTCTGTTAGGCCGACACGATTGGTCGGAGTGGTCACGGTCACGAGACAATTATGATATGTACAAGAAGACAAGGGTGAGGGTTCAGGATTAGAGTTGGGATTTAAATTTAGGTTAGTTTTCAGCAGAGCTGGGCAGTAGCAAGCTAATTTTCCAGTAATAATAGCGCTGCTGTTTTTTGAAAAAAAAATAACGGAGGTAGTAGTGATCCATCACCATTTTACCGCTATTCACTCATTTGGCGTGAGTGGTGGTCAAAGGAAATAGTTCGCAAGAGCTCTTCCGACAGCACACGTTGATAGTGCTGCAACCTCTCCAGTGGTGTTACGTTGAATGTGTGGTTCACCACGAACGGGATTGCGCGAAGAACAATAATAGAGTGATCGCAGCGTGTGAATTCTATGGTTGCTTGCTGCCAGGGCGCGAAGCTTTGCGCACATGCCGCTCGGGATTTCCGATCGCAACAAAATGGTGTTGTGACCAGGATGTGGAGGTCGTGCTGTGTGAAGCCTTCACAAAAAGAACGTGCGATCGGTGCGGTTCGTTGTAAAAAGGTGGGGATGTTGTTGCAAACTCTCCGGTGGCATTACGTTGAATGTGTGATTCACCACAAACGGGATGTGCGCGTAGAACAATAATATATATATATATATATATATATATATGTGGCGCGAACAAGCAATAATAGAGTGCTCACGGCGCGTGAACTCTATTGTTGCTTGCTGCCACAG
>JGI24021J15306_10007058_pt1 | contig 13629 bp, 6 predicted proteins | sample Ectturendosymbi1_FD_15306 | JGI IMG/M metagenome (IMG submission 15306) | reverse complement strand
TTACTTGCTGGAATTCAACACGTTACTTGCTGGAATTCAACACGTTACTTGCTGGAATTCAACACACTACATGCTGAAAAGATATACCAAGCACCTTAAAGCCCTTGGTATCAATGCTGTTGATAGGAACATTCACACTTGAGTACTTATCAGTGGTCTCTGACATGAAATAACTGTTCGACTTAGAAAGCAATTTGAAGGAATTACTGTGGAGTCAAGCAAGCGAGAAGACACTTCTTCAGTAATGATCCCAACAGTTCAAACCATGAACTTATTTCTATCAAAGGCAAAGGCAGATACTTTGGCAAGTCATGTCACAGCAGAGGAGTTCAAGGCTCGACTTCAGAAGAAATTTTCTGCAGTTTTATAAAACAAGTCTATATGTTTGTATATTTTGCCACGTCTAAGATTCAAAATGCAATTTCACAAAATGGACATGATAGAAAAAGTTTAAAGAATGGGCATAGGCTAATATGGCAAATCTGGAGGCTTTACCATGTGGAGAAGAGATTCTCACTTGTTAAAATTTATGAGATGAAATAGCCTCTGGTAAACACGACAAGGAGGGTTCATATATCCCAAAGCAAACAAGCCAAGAAATACATTGTAGTAAAAATTGGAAGAAATATTTTAACTTTCCATTGCTCTGAAGACATGATGATCCATTTTTTGTCATGGAGAAACTCAACAAGAAGTTTTCTTCATTTGAAGGAACTTGCTTTGAAGTATCTTAGCACCCCAGCGTCTTCTACTGAAAGTAAGAGGGTGATTACCATGGAGCAACATATACAAACCTGCAAGAAACTGGCTCTGACCTGGAAATAGAAAAACGCTGATGTTCTTGCATATTGATTTAAGAGTTCTTCAATTTCAGTAGGCTTTGAAAAATCGATTTCATTCCTAATACTTTCAGTTCCTGGTAGTTTTCCCAAAAAAATGCACAAACAATGGAGTCAATTGTTAAATCCATTATTTCTCTTCATAGTTTTCATATGTAACTTCCACAATTTCAAGAGAAAACGATTACAACCAGTATCCTATGGATGCCAGATCATATTGGTAAGCAGCCCGATTTGTCCCACAAACACCAAGTGCGTAAAGATACACAGTCCAATATAGAAAGTGTTGCTTTCATTGTTTTTTTGTATTTGTCTTTGGAAAAATCTATTGAGACCACTCGCACCTGAAACATTTCCATCTCAACACCCTTTCCTTGTTTAAATAAAACTTTTGCCTCCTTTGCAGCAAGAGTGCTGTTGCTTTCAGTTTTCTTTCACCTCTGTGGATGGTGGAACGTGCAGCACACCAAGAAATCAGACGGCATTGTGTGTATAAATTTTAAGGACAAAGCATTATGTGGGCTTGTTGTGGCCTAAGTTTCAGCTGGAAATTCAATTCTGTTATTGGCAAACAATCCTACTTCCTACCTCATTGTTGATGCATACAATTTCCAGTCTGTCTGCATGCCTTGTTGATGTAACCAACACTTTTTTTATAGGCACCAATCATTTTTGCCTGTTGTCACTAATGTTGGTGTGTCATGTTCTTTTCCAGCTTAAAACTACCTACTGTAACTTCATCATATTAAATGATTAATTAAATTGCTCACTGTAACATCAACCTAAACACAATACAGTTGGTTGTAGTGGCTGCACATGAAGTCGTATGTTGCTTGAATGATTAACACCCATCCAATGCATCATCAACTTCTCTTAATTATTGTGATTGACTTCTTCATGTATCCAAGATGTCATTTGTTATATGCAATTAATTTTTCAGGTTTAATCATTTCTTTGTTTCAGCTATTTCTAAAAGCATTCTTAATGTTTGCTATATTTAATAACACTTCTTAAGAACTGTTTTCTGAACTAGACGAATTTTTTGTCTGATTTCTTTCCTGTGCACATCCCATTCTTTTTGGATGAAAGTACACTATATTTTTGTTTTGCTTTCTTTTTCTTTTGTACCCCATTAATTAGTTTCTTTTTTTAATTTTTATATTTTGTTTAAACATATCCTTAACCACACCAAACTACTTCAATTAAATTCGATCCACTCATTTGTGTACATGGGCACGCAGTTTCATCGGTACATTTTCTTCACCATGTTCTGTATTTGTTCGTTTTTCTTATTATGCTTACTTGATCTCCAACTGTTGCTTTTCAACACTGTTCAAAAAGTGATAAACAGGGTTGGTTGACTAAATGACTGCCATGGTCCTTCACCAATCCTAGATGACACAGTGGCGCTCTTTGTTTATGCTGATCAGTTGTTCTGCCATTGTATTTTCATTTGCTCTGATGTTCATTGATGGTTGGTGTAATTAGTGTGCGATGTCTATTTGTAGTGCTTCGGCTTATTGGCTGAGTTACATGAAACAATAAACCATGACCGTTACCAGTGTAAGTTAGTAAAACCCATATTTCAGTTTACATCTTTCTTTAACTTAACAAATCAGGAATCATAAACATAATCACTTTCACAAGATTGTGATACATCACTTGAAATGCTTGCATTCAACTTACTGGTAACTGATGGGTATTAGGTAGAGCTGATAAAGACGGAAATTACATTGAAAAGCAAAAAATAACAAAGTGTTTGTTGAGGAATATGCTTCATTTAATAACATTTTCTGTTAATCTGCGCAGTGACTCCAATGATTTTTCCACTGCAGGGCAAATCAGCAACTAATTGCAGTCTTGCCATAAAATATACTTCGCAAAAAGAATAATTTGAAAGGCATGTGAAATAATAACCACTACATGCGACCAGTGAAGAGGAGGAAGATGAATGTTTTGCTGATAAATGCTAAAAATCTGCAGTCTAAGCCATGGTTTCTTAACCTGTGGTTCATGAAAGTGATTTAACACTTTTTCCCTGTGGCAAAATCTACTGTTACTGGGTGGTTTTGGCAGAAAATTCGAATCAGCAGAGGGTGGATACTGCTAGACGTTCTACACCTGTAGACTAAGGCAGTAAACACGCCATGCGTTTTGCTTTTACACTTGTCAACTGCCAACATATCGGAGCATTTCCAAAACACTTTAGGCTACATACCACTGCAACAAGCCTAGGCCTACCACCGCCATCTTTTTGAAGGAAGTTCCACTTCAGTGGAAGCATTTTTTAACAGCATAGAAGCAGTTGACACTGGCATTAAACAATCAAACTTTATCAACATGCCTCTATGTACTTGCATATATGTTTGCAATACAATTTTTCCCGCTTTCCTAGCATTTGGCAGCACACTAGAGCACTTCCATCGCAGTCACTGCTGCTGGATACTGGTCCCGCCTAGATGGACCAACTCATAAAAACATGCTTTCAAACAGCCTCTGAACCACAGAGACTTTGGAATCTCTTTTCCAAGACCTATAATTATTTTTGAAACTCAGTCTAGAGGACCATAATTTTAAGCTGTTTGCAGGTGAAAAGCATTACAACCAGTGCCCCCAAACAAGATTCTCAGTAAAAATGTAAATTTATGTTCACTGCGAACACGTTAATAAATTCCCAGTAAGTAGCATTACATCCAGTGAGAGCAAAAGTGTTAAGGGGTTAATACTATGCTTTGCTCTGATATTTAGAAACCTTGGGTTAAAAGGCTTTGCAGACATTTTCATCACAACTACTATAATTAGACCTAATTGTAATATTTATTGCAACGTTTCTTCTTGAGGGGTCCGCAACTTCTTTTGGAGGTACTAGGGATCCATGAAACACAAATGTTTGAAAAACACTGGTCTAAGCTGATTGCAACTTTCACATTTTACTCAAATAATAACAGCTTTGGATATGATGTGTTATAGCTGCAGTAAAATAAAAGCAATCACTTTATAAGTACAATTTGAAGATTTTATAACATGCACCCACAACAAACACACTGCAAATTACCCATCCTCCACGAGCTTCAAGCCATTCCGATAATTCAGTGTTCAAAAAGTCTGTCACCCATTTGATGATGTCATCCACTTGTTCAGGACAATGAAGCTCCACTGCACGTACAGCAAGGAGGCCAGCAAAAACAAGTAATCCAATCACGTGGCCCCATTTAATGCGAATCAGGCGATTTTCATTGATTGTTTTTTTTGCAGAGAGTTGAAACAGTTCAGTTGATATCTTTCGAAATATGCGCCCAACATCTTCTGATGAAATGTTGGCAGATCTACAAAAAATTGCAAAACCAGAAAACTGTCAAGCAAGTTACATTTACACAATAATTGCAACGAATGTGCATCAACTGCCTCCAATACTGATTAGCAACTTAGGTTGTTGGTAAAACAGTTTAACACTTTGAGAGCCGGCGTATGATATATTTGTACCTAGATTTCAGCCTAAAACCAGCAGTTTTCGGTTGCCTTACCAACGACATAGCTCCTCCATGGATTGCGCTAGAGAACTGTTCAAGGGCTCAAACGGATCGGCCAGTCTTCTAGATTGCACTCGAAAAAAAATTTTTTGGTTGGGGGTTACAGATTTTTTGTGAGTGACGTCATAAGTGAAGTAGTTTTTAGGTCATTTTGGCTCATGTTACCTGGCCTAGGGCCCAACCGCTAGGCCAAAGTATTTCACTGAAGTTTTCATTAGAAACTAGGCTCAAGTCCGAGTCTTTTGAGCCTTTGATCGACTTTCTAGTGTTTCTGGTTCAAAAGTTATGATCTTAAATAAACAAGTTAATTAATTATCTAATTAGTCAAAAATTTTTACTGACTTAGATCGTAACTTTTGAACCCGAAACCCCAGCAGGTCATCCAAACTATCAAAAGACTCGGATTGTAGCCTAGTTTCCAATAAAAAATTCAGCGAAATACTACCACCTAACGGTTGGCACCCTGGGCCAGGTAAAGTGGGCCAAAGTAGCCTAAAAGTCTTCCACTTATGACGTCACTCACAAAAAATCTGCACCCCCAAGCAAAATTTTTTTGGAAGTGCAGGGTAATAGACTTGCTGCGTCTTTTGAGCCTTTTGCCGGGTCTGTATCGCTGACCGGACCAGAGAAATTCCCGCGCAAAGCCACGTGCGTTTCGGTGTTTTTTTTCTCGAAAATCCCCAATTTTGGCCAGACGCCAAAGTGTTAAGATCGAACATTGTAAATCAACAAAGGAAAAAATAACATTTCTTAACATTTGCACAGATGAATGAATAACTGAAATTGACACTCTGCACAGACACAAAAACTGTACAAATGATAGGACAGACCTCAGTTGTTCCATTAAGTCAGGAAAGGTTTGTTTGTATCTGGACTCGTACTCATCTCCGACTTGACGTATCACAAGAAGCAGCTCATTGTTAGATGGCTCAACAGCTGATTTTACATTAAGAGCTCGTTCTATTGCTTGGCTTTCTGCACCAGTCACCATGCTGTGTATTTTGTATAAAACAAAGTCTTCAACAATTTTTCTGGTCTGCAGGACCATTTTTTTAACAATCCATTTCTAATCAAGTGTGTTGGAGATGAATTTATGTGGAATTTCTACCTTTTTGAGCTAAGCTGGGTTTGATTTATTCTGCAACACAAAAACTATATACAGTATATGAAAAAATTATATGTTACAGCTTCATAGTAAAGGAATTAACCTAGAGTACTCCCTCTGTGCAACTTGGCAACCATGGTCTCTTGCCTCAAATGATGTCACCCACAGCAACAAAATGAAGTTAATAAGTGGCCAATTAAATGCTTCAAAGCATAATATATTGACAATTCTAAAAACTTAAAATGTAGATTTAACTAAATCTTTCCTTCAAAAGAAATGGTATGGTGCATCAAAAGTATAACCAAACAATTGCTTCAATTGTGACATCAAAAAACTGAAAAAGTATTTTGCATCACTAACTTTTCAACCAGAAATGCTAGATAGCTAATAATCAAAGGCTCAAGACTTGTATTATAGCCTAGTTTCCACTAAAATCTTCACTCAAAAAATTTCCTCTAGCGTTTGGCATCCAGGGGCAGGCAACCTCAGGGGCCAAAACCTACCCCACTTACGATGTTACCGACAAAAATACCGAAACCCAAAACTTCCTAATTTTTTTAATGCAAACTACAAGACTCACCACATCTTTTAAGAGTTTTAACAGCTCTCTAGCACAATCAGCTCGCAAGTTTTGGAGTTGTAGAGTGATGGTAAATAAGTGGCTCACTCAAGTCTTGAAGGTAAATCTTCCCGGCAGAGAAGGTGTTAAAACCCTCTAATTTTCTCAAAAACAAAAGTGTGCCTTATAATGTGGTGTGCATAATGTATGAATCTGGTTGTGCTTTCTCACCTAGAACTACTTTTATTGGTAAATGGTGCTATTTCTTCAATTACTAGTTACAGCTTAACACTTTGAGAGCCGGGGTACGATATATTCGTACTTTGAAATCAGCCTAAAACCAGCAGTTGTCAGTTGCCTTACCAATGCCCTAGCTCCTCCGCCAATTGCGCTAGAGAACTGTTCAAGGTCTCAAACGAATCAGACAGTCTTCTAGACTGCACTCGAAAAAAATTTTTTGGTTGGGGATTGCAGATTTTTTGTGAGTGACGTCATAAGTGAAGTAGTTTTTGGGCCATTTTGCCTGGCCTAGGGCCCAACCGCTAGGCCAAAGTGTTTCACTGAAGTTTTCATTAGAAACTAGGCTCGAGTCCAAGTCTTTTGGGCCTTTGATCGACTTTCTAGCGTTTCTGGTTCAAAAGTTATGATCTTAAATAAACAAGTTAATTAATTATCTAATTAGTCAAAAATTGTTACTGACTTAGATCGTAACTTTTGAACCCGAAACCCCAGCAGGTCATCCAAACTATCAAAAGACTCGGATTGTAGCCTAGTTTCCAATAAAAAATTCAGCGAAATACTACCACCTAACGGTTGGCACCCTGGGCCAGGTAAAGTGGGCCAAAGTAGCCTAAAAGTCTTCCACTTATGACGTCACTCACAAAAAATCTGCACCCCCAAGCAAAATTTTTTTGGAAGTGCAGGGTAATAGACTTGCTGCGTCTTTTGAGCCTTTTGCCGGGTCTGTATCGCTGACCGGACCAGAGAAATTCCCGCGCAAAGCCACGTGCGTTTCGGTGTTTTTTTTCTCGAAAATCCCCAATTTTGGCCAGACGCCAAAGTGTTAAGATCGAACATTGTAAATCAACAAAGGAAAAAATAACATTTCTTAACATTTGCACAGATGAATGAATAACTGAAATTGACACTCTGCACAGACACAAAAACTGTACAAATGATAGGACAGACCTCAGTTGTTCCATTAAGTCAGGAAAGGTTTGTTTGTATCTGGACTCGTACTCATCTCCGACTTGACGTATCACAAGAAGCAGCTCATTGTTAGATGGCTCAACAGCTGATTTTACATTAAGAGCTCGTTCTATTGCTTGGCTTTCTGCACCAGTCACCATGCTGTGTATTTTGTATAAAACAAAGTCTTCAACAATTTTTCTGGTCTGCAGGACCATTTTTTTAACAATCCATTTCTAATCAAGTGTGTTGGAGATGAATTTATGTGGAATTTCTACCTTTTTGAGCTAAGCTGGGTTTGATTTATTCTGCAACACAAAAACTATATACAGTATATGAAAAAATTATATGTTACAGCTTCATAGTAAAGGAATTAACCTAGAGTACTCCCTCTGTGCAACTTGGCAACCATGGTCTCTTGCCTCAAATGATGTCACCCACAGCAACAAAATGAAGTTAATAAGTGGCCAATTAAATGCTTCAAAGCATAATATATTGACAATTCTAAAAACTTAAAATGTAGATTTAACTAAATCTTTCCTTCAAAAGAAATGGTATGGTGCATCAAAAGTATAACCAAACAATTGCTTCAATTGTGACATCAAAAAACTGAAAAAGTATTTTGCATCACTAACTTTTCAACCAGAAATGCTAGATAGCTAATAATCAAAGGCTCAAGACTTGTATTATAGCCTAGTTTCCACTAAAATCTTCACTCAAAAAATTTCCTCTAGCGTTTGGCATCCAGGGGCAGGCAACCTCAGGGGCCAAAACCTACCCCACTTACGATGTTACCGACAAAAATACCGAAACCCAAAACTTCCTAATTTTTTTAATGCAAACTACAAGACTCACCACATCTTTTAAGAGTTTTAACAGCTCTCTAGCACAATCAGCTCGCAAGTTTTGGAGTTGTAGAGTGATGGTAAATAAGTGGCTCACTCAAGTCTTGAAGGTAAATCTTCCCGGCAGAGAAGGTGTTAAAACCCTCTAATTTTCTCAAAAACAAAAGTGTGCCTTATAATGTGGTGTGCATAATGTATGAATCTGGTTGTGCTTTCTCACCTAGAACTACTTTTATTGGTAAATGGTGCTATTTCTTCAATTACTAGTTACAGCTTAACACTTTGAGAGCCGGGGTACGATATATTCGTACTTTGAAATCAGCCTAAAACCAGCAGTTGTCAGTTGCCTTACCAATGCCCTAGCTCCTCCGCCAATTGCGCTAGAGAACTGTTCAAGGTCTCAAACGAATCAGACAGTCTTCTAGACTGCACTCGAAAAAAATTTTTTGGTTGGGGATTGCAGATTTTTTGTGAGTGACGTCATAAGTGAAGTAGTTTTTGGGCCATTTTGCCTGGCCTAGGGCCCAACCGCTAGGCCAAAGTGTTTCACTGAAGTTTTCATTAGAAACTAGGCTCGAGTCCAAGTCTTTTGGGCCTTTGATCGACTTTCTAGCGTTTCTGGTTCAAAAGTTATGATCTTAAATAAACAAGTTAATTAATTATCTAATTAGTCAAAAATTTTTACTGACTTAGATCGTAACTTTTGAACCCGAAACCCCAGCAGGTCATCCAAACTATCAAAAGACTCGGATTGTAGCCTAGTTTCCAATAAAAAATTCAGCGAAATACTACCACCTAACGGTTGGCACCCTGGGCCAGGTAAAGTGGGCCAAAGTAGCCTAAAAGTCTTCCACTTATGACGTCACTCACAAAAAATCTGCACCCCCAAGCAAAATTTTTTTGGAAGTGCAGGGTAATAGACTTGCTGCGTCTTTTGAGCCTTTTGCCGGGTCTGTATCGCTGACCGGACCAGAGAAATTCCCGCGCAAAGCCACGTGCGTTTCGGTGTTTTTTTTCTCGAAAATCCCCAATTTTGGCCAGACGCCAAAGTGTTAAGATCGAACATTGTAAATCAACAAAGGAAAAAATAACATTTCTTAACATTTGCACAGATGAATGAATAACTGAAATTGACACTCTGCACAGACACAAAAACTGTACAAATGATAGGACAGACCTCAGTTGTTCCATTAAGTCAGGAAAGGTTTGTTTGTATCTGGACTCGTACTCATCTCCGACTTGACGTATCACAAGAAGCAGCTCATTGTTAGATGGCTCAACAGCTGATTTTACATTAAGAGCTCGTTCTATTGCTTGGCTTTCTGCACCAGTCACCATGCTGTGTATTTTGTATAAAACAAAGTCTTCAACAATTTTTCTGGTCTGCAGGACCATTTTTTTAACAATCCATTTCTAATCAAGTGTGTTGGAGATGAATTTATGTGGAATTTCTACCTTTTTGAGCTAAGCTGGGTTTGATTTATTCTGCAACACAAAAACTATATACAGTATATGAAAAAATTATATGTTACAGCTTCATAGTAAAGGAATTAACCTAGAGTACTCCCTCTGTGCAACTTGGCAACCATGGTCTCTTGCCTCAAATGATGTCACCCACAGCAACAAAATGAAGTTAATAAGTGGCCAATTAAATGCTTCAAAGCATAATATATTGACAATTCTAAAAACTTAAAATGTAGATTTAACTAAATCTTTCCTTCAAAAGAAATGGTATGGTGCATCAAAAGTATAACCAAACAATTGCTTCAATTGTGACATCAAAAAACTGAAAAAGTATTTTGCATCACTAACTTTTCAACCAGAAATGCTAGATAGCTAATAATCAAAGGCTCAAGACTTGTATTATAGCCTAGTTTCCACTAAAATCTTCACTCAAAAAATTTCCTCTAGCGTTTGGCATCCAGGGGCAGGCAACCTCAGGGGCCAAAACCTACCCCACTTACGATGTTACCGACAAAAATACCGAAACCCAAAACTTCCTAATTTTTTTAATGCAAACTACAAGACTCACCACATCTTTTAAGAGTTTTAACAGCTCTCTAGCACAATCAGCTCGCAAGTTTTGGAGTTGTAGAGTGATGGTAAATAAGTGGCTCACTCAAGTCTTGAAGGTAAATCTTCCCGGCAGAGAAGGTGTTAAAACCCTCTAATTTTCTCAAAAACAAAAGTGTGCCTTATAATGTGGTGTGCATAATGTATGAATCTGGTTGTGCTTTCTCACCTAGAACTACTTTTATTGGTAAATGGTGCTATTTCTTCAATTACTAGTTACAGCTTAACACTTTGAGAGCCGGGGTACGATATATTCGTACTTTGAAATCAGCCTAAAACCAGCAGTTGTCAGTTGCCTTACCAATGCCCTAGCTCCTCCGCCAATTGCGCTAGAGAACTGTTCAAGGTCTCAAACGAATCAGACAGTCTTCTAGACTGCACTCGAAAAAAATTTTTTGGTTGGGGATTGCAGATTTTTTGTGAGTGACGTCATAAGTGAAGTAGTTTTTGGGCCATTTTGCCTGGCCTAGGGCCCAACCGCTAGGCCAAAGTGTTTCACTGAAGTTTTCATTAGAAACTAGGCTCGAGTCCAAGTCTTTTGGGCCTTTGATCGACTTTCTAGCGTTTCTGGTTCAAAAGTTATGATCTTAAATAAACAAGTTAATTAATTATCTAATTAGTCAAAAATTGTTACTGACTTAGATCGTAACTTTTGAACCCGAAACCCCAGCAGGTCATCCAAACTATCAAAAGACTCGGATTGTAGCCTAGTTTCCAATAAAAGCTTCAGTGAAATACTACCATCTAGCAGTTGGCGCCCAGGGCCAGGTGAAGTTGGCCAAAAAGTCCTCCACTTATGATGTCACTCACAAAAAATCTGCACCCCCAACCAAAAAATTTTTTTTCGAGTGCAAACTACAAGACTTGCTGCGTCTTTTGACACTTCGACCAGGTCCATAACGCTAACCGGAGCGGAGATATTCCCACGCAAAGCCACATGCGATCCAGCTGTTTTTTTGTGAACCGCTTGAATTAACCCAGACGTCAAAGTGTTAACTATGAGCACTGAACATGCTTGATTTCGAAAACAGCTGTTAACTGGATGACAGTCTTCTCCACTATCTTAATGAGGCTTCCATGTGAAAAATTCCAATGATTTATTCTAACAGACCATCATGTTATGTAATCAACCAACAACTGCAATGAGCAGGGCATGTGGTTTCATGAGTAGCTAGCACATACCTTAATGTTGAAGCATAGATCATATTACTCGGTCAGGCTATTGCACAGAGCTATATGTGCTACTCTGTGAGGCTCCTGCCTGCATTGGCACACACCGAATCAAACATCCGCACAGCTTTTAGTTTATTCTATTCATGCCTAACGGATTATGCATGTGTGAAAGATTAAAATCCTGCATATGTAATCTGCCATTTTGCACCCTGTAATCTGCCAGTTTGCACCCTATAATCTGCCAGTTTGCACCCTATAATCTGCCAGTTTGCACCCTATAATCTGGTGCACCTTATTATTTATGGAAGAAGAACAGCTAGCATTAAAAATTGAAAGTGCGCCCCATGGTCTGTAAAAATGGTACTTGGTTTTAGATGGATTTTGCAGAAAATTAATTGTTTCACATCCAACATGAGGCTCATGGATACCATTTGACCAATAAATGTTGCACTGTTCAGTTCATCAAGTTGTTTGTCATTTCAAGAGTGAAGAAAATGAGCTCATGCATGTCAATATATGTTTCCTCCCTGGAGAAATACAGCACAATGTTGTCATGGCTTATCTTATTTAGGAAAGTGTCATGGCTTTTCTGAAAACAAAAATTAAAGATTCTTCAAATGTTGAATATTGCACAAATTGATGTGCTGCACAATATGCAGAATATAAAAACTGCAAGTCATTTTACAACTTATCGCCAAATAAAATCAACTCAACTCAACTCTTTTTTGCTACCAGCCATGGCAAGTTGCCCTGTGTTGGAATTGGTGACACTGTCAAACCATTGACAACAATGGAGAGTCTTCGAAGACCCTTGAGCAATCAAGTCATTGATGTTACGTCTAAGATGGATCATGGTACCAAAATCCTACCAATAATCACGTCTGTTTACATCTCAAAAGAAGACTTGGATAACATAAAACCCATGCTGCATGATCAGTTTAGCAAAGCATCTACAATTAAAGGAACCTGTAGTTTTCACTACTTTGAGCCAATCTCTTCTAGGCAACTAGGAATGAAGTGAATCAGTGGTGATACAGCGTTTTCTCTAACTGTGGTTTTACAGATAAACCAGCAATATTTTATATCAAAAATCAGCGAAATACTACCACCTAACGTTTTTTTAGAGCATATTTTTGATTAATAATAACAGATGTATCATAGGTCCTTACTGTTTTTTGTATGTACATCATACTTTTGCAGGTACTGAACTAGTGAAAGCTGCATTACAACAATTAATTTTAACAATCAACTTCGCATGAAAAAAGCTGGCAAGCTTGCGATTGTGTACAAGCTTCCTAATATGCCATTAAATGTCCATGAATTTGATAAACTGAAGCATTGTCATTTCAACAAATATTTCATTTTGTATACTGGTACTGGTGTTGTAAACTGACTTGCCCTGAGGGAGATTGCATAAGAGCAAAGAAAGTTTTAATGAAAGTTCAGCTGTTTCTAGTTGCTGTACTTCAAGAAACAAAGCACAAAAAGTTACATTGAAACAAACTATTTGAAATAAAAAATTACAACTGTTAGGTGGCCACCCCTACACATTAAATAAACAAAAACATAAAAATAAAATAAAGCTGATTTTAATCAAAAATATCCAATTTTTTTTATTAAAAAAAAATCATGATGTTTATCAAACCTGGTTGCCACTGGGATCAGTTTCATTAACATCAGATTAATGCTTTCTTTAACATCAGATAACATGACATTATTGCATTACACTTATATATAAGCTAAATTCTTCTATCACTAATGTCAAATTTTAATCAGTAATCCCAGCACATCAAAGTAGCTCTTTCAGTTTAGAACTGTTACGATCGGAAACCCGAGCAGCAAGTGCGCAAAGCTTCACATTGTGGGAGCAAGCAACAATAGACAACATGCATTGCAATCTCTCTTATTATTGCTTGTTGGCGCCTGGTGTACTGCTGCTCCTCACGCACACCCCTCCCATGGCGAACCATACACTAAACGCAATGCCACTGGAAAGGTTGCAACAACATCCCCTCCTTTTTGCAATGAACCACACCGGTCGCACATTTTTTTTGTGAAGGCTTCACACCGCACGACTTTCACATCCTGGTCACAAAACCATTTCGTTGTGATCAGAACCCCGAGCGGCATGTGCGCAAAGCGTCACACTGTGGCAGCAAGCAACAATAGAGATCATGCGTCGCTATCTCTCTTATTATTGCTTGTTTGCGCCACGTATACAGGGTGTTTCACAATTGTTGAAATAAAGCGATTGGGCACAAATCCAGGATTTTAAATGATACCACAATGATGATTACATTTATTGAAAGGTGAAAAG
>JGI24021J15306_10007055_pt1 | contig 13634 bp, 7 predicted proteins | sample Ectturendosymbi1_FD_15306 | JGI IMG/M metagenome (IMG submission 15306) | reverse complement strand
CCAAGCCGCAACTTATCTCATGCTTTCCATCACGGAAGCAAAAGTGATAGAATCCTGTCAATCTTTCATTGATGACGTGGAGCGAACGTCCTGCCGTTGATGGTGACAGCAGACTTCAACTAACTTTTAACCTCGCGTGGACCAAGTCTAAGGAAAGGAAATTGAACATATACCGGCACGACCCGGCATCTATTCCTAGCAGCAGCACAGCCCAGCGGTTTGCCAACACAGGATGATTCATTCAGCAATCTGTGGGAAGTGCGCCTATTGGTTTAGCGGCATCCGCAGAGCACGTACAAGGGAAGTGTAAAGGAAGAATAAAAGCCACTGAGGATTCGCAGGTCCGCGTGGTGAGGCTTTTTTCGATAATGGCCCAAGAGCAAGATTTTAGCAGAATGTTTTATGATTCAACAAAGCTCCGAATATGATTAGCGAACGTTTTTAGTAGCGTTTATTAGTATCGAACCTCAGTGGTTCACTAATACTTCCGTTTTTTGCTTTCAAACTTATTTTTTTGGTCACACAGATTTTGTCTTCTTTTCCGTTTGCATTTCGAATTGAATAATTAACATTGGAAGTATAAGACGTTTTGTATGCACGTACAGTATCAGTTAGTTACTTTGAAGCTTCTAATTTGATAGGATGTATACTATTTATCAATATTTACATTGCCTCGTCAAAATTCTTGCTCACAAAATTTCTCCTAGGTCTCAGCAAAAGTGTTTAATTTTTCACGAAACATCAAATAAACATCAAGATGTGTCAAAAATCGGCGTATCGATTTATCGGCAGCAAATTCCGATGTGTATTTTTTTGAGAAAAGGTTTACTCAAACCACACCTTGAAATTTAATCTGATACGAAACAAAGACTGATAAGACAATCCATGTTGTTGAAGCGTTTCCACAACAACCGGCGTGACGTATAAACTGATTAAGCAGGTGAGGGAATATTTGATAAACCAGTATGAAGCTAATTATAGTTTGAAAAAAGAGCAAGCAGCTTAAAGTTTTCACGGTAATTGCACTTGATGCTAGCAACGTTGTATTGATTTCAAATTCATGGGCAACATTGCCCCTGATTCACTGCAGTATCGAAAGTTATCCCCATTAAACGGACAAACCGTACCCGGATTGATTTAGCTTTAACGTTGTATAAACAGACAGGTACTATTTGTTTCTCCGTGGCTGTCTTTCTGCATTTCGACGAAAGTAGATAAAGGGTCATTTAATGTTAAATTTAGTAGGAGAATGTTTTCAGATTCAACTGATATCCTTCTCGACTTAGGACATATTCATGGTGCGTGAGGGCAGACACTGATCTCTATGAACTTCGCATGAAGTATAATCATCTCATATAGCGCTGCCTTCAGACCTCTTGGTTCATCAAAAAATTTACACGGTCGCTACGCTCTTGCCTTTCGTTACAAAACATTGTAAAGCTAATCAAGCAATGCTTCGTCTCTCAAATTTGCAAAACACTTCTGCAATTTTACTTATAATAACTATCACAGTTTGTCACAACGCCTGCCAACAGGTCAATGCGAAAAAATAATGCACAAATCTTTGCAACAAAAATGTTTATCGTTTCCTTCCATAATATATGCAGGGTCCATTAGTTTCCGCTTTTACAAAAGCTCACTAGTTATTTTCTTTCAAAACCCAAATCCAATTATAGACAGAATTGCACAGCATTATAACTGTAATTCTTGGCAAGATTGTAAAAGTACTTTCGGCCTCTTGCAGCCTTGAAAGCGGTTTCAAAACCGCAACAAAAACTGCATTCATCGTAATTACTGTACTTACATCATAACTGGTTTCATTATAACTTGTTTCATCATAACTAATTTCAATGTAACTGCTGTAACTTCATCGTAAACAATTTCTTCTCAATTAATTTCATCATAAATTATTTTGTCTCTCAAATTTCAGCAACACAAATTGAAATAACGTCCAGCTAATAATCATTTCAGTCAGCAGAATACGTTTCTCAGATTGGTGGAGGTTATACAAGATATAGGGGAAAATGCAAACGTATCAAACTGCACGAGTCCTCTGAGAATATGGCTTGAAATGGTAAAACTCAGAGTTTTAACGTTTTAGCCGTGTTTGGTGCATTATTATCACTCTTAAAAGCGACTGTCTCTTTGCCGTTCGCTTTGATTAAGATGACAACTGACATAACCTGATAAGTCAAACTTTTGAAATGTGCATCGAATTTTTGTCATTACATTCGCCAATAGATAATCTTTTACCTTATCTGATGCTGCACTACAACTACTTCAATGTTGACAGATTCGTCAGGATGTTGTCACTAAAAAAAGGCTGACGCAACGCGGATGTTTGTCTGTACTTCCGGTTACATACATAACTGTTTATCGTTTGCATTTATTCAAATCCACTTGACACTTCTTATAGAACGGCGTAAGGTGTTTGAAATACTAAGGTTTAAATCAGGAGAAAAGCACCACACAAAACTGAGTAGTTACGCCACGATCTCAGATTAACAACACAATTCCTACTTCCCTTATACTCAGTCACGCTAATGTTAACCAAGTGGCANTTTCGCAGAGCTCTCTTACCGAAACACANTTCTGAAAAACATTGATGGAAATTCAACATTAGCTTGTTTGATCGCTTTCCGTAGTTCAANTCCAATAATCTTTGAGTTAAATAAAATTATCGCNCTTTTCATCAAACTCAGGCCAATGTATAATCACGTGACGTTTTTGCTGACATAAGGATACCTGGATCTGTTGTTTTTTCTTTTTCTTTTTGCCAAATTTTGAGTACAATGAACTGCAGTGTCTATAGCGGCCGACGTCAACTCTCCCGGTGAGCAAGACGACCAGGCAAAAATTATTTAATACCTTTCGAGCTGTACAAATGCACATGCAAGTTCGTATTGACGTAATGAAGCTGGGATGGGGTCGTTCGCTTAACTTTGCAAAAAAAGGGATTTTTATTTTAATCTGCCTTTTGTTTTTTTATGTTACGTGTTTGAGCTGTTTTATCTTTAAAATGTTTAGTCTTCATAACGTTCAGTGTGAAACGACAGCACTACTGAAAACGTTCTCCTTCACAGCGTTTTGCCAAAGGAATGTCGGTGTTCAAATAGACATTTCTGAATGTTGGCAAGCGCTGTATGTTCCACCATGTGGGACGTCGACAATCATAAACAATGCGTCGGCGAGAATGCTTGCGCACAAAATACAGATCGCGTCTGGCGAAAAAATGTCAAATGCAATCGTCTCTTTTAAGCTGCTTAGTATAGAACAGCGTAAGCAAAGAAGAATTACTTGCCTTTTGTGTTACGTTTCGTCATGAGTAAGTCAAAAAACGCTAAAAGATTTCGAGTTTTACCGTGTGGATTTTTGAGAGAAGCTGCATCACACTTGCTTTTTCACTGCAGAGTTGATACACTATATTGCTTGCTTTTGCTTATCGCTTAAAAATGTACACGATATTTTACACACTTTGCAACCGTTATGCGTCTATCAGACCCCATTACTACTGTATTTGTTCATTTTCAGCTCGCCAGCTTACCCAAGTTGCATGTCGGGCTTCTACTAACAATTTTTTAAACGTTGGATGATTTACTGAGTACCACTGCAGATTTTAGATCAGCTCGCATCCAACTATTGCAGTCTCCACGTTACAGTACTATTAAAATCTTTCCATTGGTTTAGATTTTCCTCAGATCTTACTTTGACAACATGACGACTGCTTGCTTTAGTTGTGTTGTTGGTTTTATCCGCACAGCATTTGTTCTGTGCTGATGGCCTCTACTTTTCTACTTGATGTGGAACGTCAATTATCTACTTTCAGACATGTTTAATCTTCTAAACAAATTAGCGAGAGAAAGCTATAGTTATTACTTGTCAGTACAGTGACTCATAATTTGTCCACATTTTGGTGTAAAGCTTGTGACAATATTCAATAAGCAATGAAAGCAAAGTCTTTTGGCAATCGGCTATGAAGATTGGTGTTCTTTTTAAATTTGAGTTTGCAAAGACTAAGCAATTTGTCTACAGTGCACACCCGCCTATTCCCGCGCCTGCGCTTGAACAAGCTGCAAAATGCTAAGCTGCTTACATCTGTAGTTCACTAGTATTAATCCTTTCAGTGACTCCAGAGTTTTGCTTTAAGTTTCTTAAAAAGATTGTGAAATGAGCAAATAGTCGTAATTTTTTACCGAAGATTTTGGAGGGGTGTTCATCAATTCGGTCGTATTGAGCCGATGTCTTGATTCCACAAACAAACCACAGTCATGTCGCTCAGTGACGCAACAATAAGAACGCAGAGGGTGCATTCATCTTTCAAAGCTCTGCGAATTAAGTTCAAATCAAAAGCATTTCGTAAATGCATATTTTCAAAAGCAGGTTTTTTCTTTTTTCTGAATTTGCTATACAGCTGAAAATACTGCTCTTTACAATGAGTATCATATAGTACAGGGTGACTTGGGTACGCTTTTTGAGTCAACCAGGATAACATACATGTGATATGTGATGTACAGTACTCTTTACAGTGCGTATATCATGTACATCACATATCACATGTATGTTATCCTGGTTGCTCATCTGTTTACTATGCAACCTTAGCAGCTATCATATCTTTGTATCAACCCTTTCTTTAAGCAAACACTGCGCATTGGAAGAGATAAAGGCTCTTCCTTTGCTTGTTTCAATGTGGTGTTGACGTCGTAAGAAATAGTATTTCTGCAAAACATTGTTTCTCATTCTCAGTCACCAACACTGCTGCTTCTAAGCTGGGGAAACCCATATCGTACAGGTTAATCTGCCTTCAAACTGTTTTCCTGAAAAAAATCTCCCGGAACCTGGTCGCTGCAGCACAGTGTTCCTAAAATAGTCTTTATCATTCTGCTTACACTGAGATTTGCCACGTGTAACGCCAGAGTAAGTTTGCGGTGAGGGTCAACAGAGCAGCAGGTCACGCTCTGACCCAGTTACTTAAATATGTTAATGTTGGCAAAACAAACTTAATGCAAGTTTTTCTAAACGACGAACATGCTAGCGTTAAGGTTTCTTGTTCATCTACGAACAAATATTCGGCTTACTGACAAGGTAGTTAGTGTCCATTGAACACGCAATCACACGTGAAGATGCGGTATGGTTGTATACAAAATAGAAATGCGCGATCAGCTGCTTTTATTGCTTTCTTTAGTCTGATGACCACCACCGACTGAAATAAAGAGACCGCTGAAATTCGGCTGAAGCTCATGGCCGACGGCGTTTCTAGAACATTATTACCAATCATGGTAATCCATCGTGAACAGCGCTTGCTAAATGTGATTATAACACTCCTAATTAAATTGAGCAATCAGCGTTTTCATGGTAGCTAAACTGCGGGACCAGTAAAAACAGGGTTTGTGACAAGAAAGCTGGCTTATAAGAAGAGTTTTGTTAATTGAGAGTAAAAAGTTTTGTTAAGGTTGACAGACAACGGCGAGTATGTCACTGTCTGCAACGAAAGACAATGTCTATCACCGTTTATGTTAATGCAAGCTAAAATCGTTTCTTTGTCGAATAAAAACCTCTCTCAACCAATATTTATTTCAGTCAAAGCACCTTGCGCACTTGCTCAAGATGCAATAATTGTTATTGAAAGTTGTTTTCTGTATACTGCGAAACGCTGTTCGGACCTATGCAATTGTTTGTCTAATTATTTTCATACCGCAAGCTGCAAAATGAAGTTTGTAGTTTTCTTTATTCAGATGTTACACTCCGTTTCAAGTATAATTACGAATTTTTTTAACTGGTCGAGATCTTGTCCAAAATACTTGAAAACGAATCGAATGAAAAACTTGATCAAAGCGAAGGCTATGCTTAACCACACCTTTTTCTTGAATTTTTTAAACCATTTGCTTCCGCATATGTAGACTACCTTAAATTCCACCCATCGATTCAGCATGGCAATTAAGCTAGTTTTTTATAGTGATGACATTTTTTCTCAACATTTTGGTGGTATTTTGGAAAAATCTCTTTCAACAAAATAAAGAAAATAAAAAATGCAAGGAATTTAGAAGTGTGCAAGCACTCAGACAGCATAAAGTAAGGGCCCTATCAATTGAAAGCTCTAGGTTTGCCGTAACCTTTCGAGGAATCAATCGATTGAGCTCTGCGTTCTTCCTTTTGCGATGATTCAAACTTGCACATATCTGTATTCAAGTAACTAGTATCCACAAAGAGGACAGATAAGCGAAGCTATCGACAATTTTTTATATGAAACCGATTTCACATACCGCTACGCATCCTCAGTCCTCAAATTGCAAGCAGCGCTTACGGGTGGAACGTTGAAAGGCTGAAGCAAGAGCAGAAAAAGCAAACAAGCTCCAGACTAAAATGAATATAAATCAGAACACAAGATGCGACAAGTAAAAACTGGAAAATAAGATTTTCCCAAACAATTGCTTTCACTGCAACGCAAAAGTCCTGACTTTAATTGTCAAGCAACGCATCAGACAGCTATGTCCAACCCAAATGGCATACTGAGCCAAAAAATATGTCACTATCTTAACCAGGGGCCACACATTGAATGACATTAATGAGGGCCGCACATTCGATGGCTTACTTTGCTCTTAGCAAAGTAAAGTTAGCTTAGCTAATGTACCGAAAGCGTTGGAATCCTAACTGCAATGGTAACAGACGCGATAAAGCTGCACTGAAGAACACCTGCATCAAAATTATCAAATTCAAGATTATCAAAATAAGGACAGGTGGTCAGTATCTAGGATAATTTTACTACAGCGAAAACCTAAACTGGGCCGCACAAAACTTCGACCGGGCCACATGCGGCCCGCGGGCCTCGGGTTGGACATAACTGCACCAGACAAAGACGCCGCCGTTCTGATTCAAGCCGAGCCTTGGTAGAATGCGTAAAAATGCAAGTTTGCACCCAAACTCTAGGGAGCGTTTATAAAATTAAATGCTGAAAGCTGTGACGGGAGTTAACGACATAGCTATCTATCTCACTGGGTAGTGAAATAGGTTCAACCAATACAATTAAAATAACGCAAAAGGGTGCAACATTATTTCGCGCCTGNAAAGATCATACGTTGAATATTAATTTTTGCGTCAAGTTTGCGATACCATTTNTCTTGACAGGTATCCAGAGAGTGAAAACTGCGTTGTTCTACAAAAATGTGACCTACAGTGTAACAGTGTGAGTTTCNTGCGTAAGTGGCTTGTTTACGATGCCATGGAACACTGGAAATTGCCGTGTTAAGACCATATGGTCTTTGTCATCTTTGCAATCAGGTTTGTTCCAAATACTGCGATGACCATCTCGTGGAAAATTCATTTGCAGTTTGGCCAACATACTGTTCTTGACATATCGCACAAGTAGCTGGACAAATACCGTATTTTGCGCATGTCAAATTTTTGGTTCAGTGGTAAAGTTTTAGTTTTTGCCATTATTTGTGAAACGCGCCCCAACCACAGGATTATGTCTGTATCCACAATGAAACTACTTAACACACAATCGGTATTATCACCGAGTTTGATAAACTTCGTTGTACATCTAAAAATACTGGCAGCGCTTTAATTTTTCAGTAAAATCTATTTTAGTGCCGCAACTAAGAAGCAGATTCGCTGGTCAGTGATTATTTGTGATTATGACTAGACAGTCACTTGATAAGTGTGATTAAGGTAAAAGAAACGAAAGCATGAACAATATGTAGTCGGCTTGTGCTTCACAAATGTCGTGAATGAGTGCACACATGACGAACACGTGAACTGCAAAAAAATGCAAGCAGCACATTTACTTTGTTGAAACGTTTTCTTTTTGTTAGAGCGTGATTTCCGTCATGACTGTTTTCGGAGCTTAAACCACAGCAAGCGATCAAATTCTTTGCACCTTTTTACGATACTGGATTTCGCTTGCCTACACGGAGGTAGGCTAAGTCGGCCGGCAATGCAACGCAAAAAGCTTTTTACTACCTTTATCTATCTACTCCCGCATATTCTTATTATCTTGCTGCCGTTGGCCAAAGTATATTTCGTTCCACACATTCACCGATCGTTTCCGTTTTTGTGATTCAGCATGTTAGAACACGATTAAAGGGTTAAACCGTCCGCGGGCCAAAACCGGCCCGTTGCGAGATTGATTCTGGCCCGCGGGATGATTTTGTTAAGTAAAAACTTCTTTGTTTGCTTGAGACGTTTGCCCAGTCATAGTTCGATAACTGGTGGCTAGATTTCAATTACCCTGAAACCTCAACGCAATTGCATATATTTTGTTGTTTTCCACTGTTTTCTCACGTGAAATGTTCCCGTTTTCTGCATATTTCCTTTTGCATGTTCACACCGGTTTGAACTTTCAAACAGGTATGTATGAACATGCAAAAGTACAACTATTGTTGATAAAGTTTAACACTAGAACTCCGGGAAAAAATATACCTTGAGCTCCAGAGATGTTGATTTCGAAACCTTCGGAGTTCTAGATACAACTCTAAATAAAGTTTGCCACGTAAAGCTTCTATTCCAATTATTGACCGAAAAATAAACTGCACCGAAATCTGTGCGACAGGGTAAACTTGAGAAGCGGTAAAAAGCAGTAACTGCAGAAAATGGCGCATTGAATTATAAAAATGTCGAAATCGACATCGCCGGATTTCTAGTGTCAAAAAATGCACAGAAATGTTGACTGAAACCACTGACTCAAGCAACTTCCTTTTTCAAATATGTCAACCTGGAGTGAAAATGGGGAGGACATCTTTGTACTTTTTTGTGAAAAAAAGAGACAATGAAATTATATTGTGGCGTAATAAGGACATATTGTTAGATGTAGAACTATTCCGTGGTCGGACTTGGGCTTTTGCTTTTCCTTAAATTCCTCAGTTTAGCCTTTATTCTCTATTACGTGGCAGCCTCGTTACCCAAAATGTCTTTATCGAAACAGAGAAAAGTTGGCAAAGAATGCAGAGTTTTCCAACACAATTGGTCCGTTTCCTATTTTTTACGGAGGTGAATGGGATAACTGCATTTTTGATGTGTTCACAGCAGGTTTCAGTGGTGAAAAAATATAGCGTTCGACGCCACTATGAGACTCATCACGCCGAAAGATGCCATGGCTTGCAAGGGCAACCGAGCAGAGAGAGGGTAAAGGAATTGACAGCAAGCCTGAAAAAACAGCAGTCTGTTTTTACCAGTAGCCGAGATATAGGTGCAGCAGCTGTGAAGGCTAGTTAGTAGCTACCTTATTGCTAATGACATAGCGTTAGCATCAAAGCCATACTGTGAGAGTGAGTTCGTGCAGACGTGCATCCTAACGGCAGCAGAAATCGTGTGTTCTGAGAAGCTAAAGTTTTTGCTAATATCAGCCTGACGAGACACACTGTGGCAGAGAGGATTTCGGACATTTCTGCGAATTTAGACAGCCAACTGAAGAACAAGGTAAAAGTCGTTTGTTACGTTTTCGGTTGCACTCGATGAAAGCACGGACATTTCGGACGTTGCACAACTAGCCGTATTTATTTGTGGCGTTGAGACTTTGTCTGTCACTGAGGAGTTGCTGGTGTTGGTGCCTATGATGGATACCACAAGAGCCAATGATGTTTTCAACTCTCTCGTTGGAGTGCTGAACAGGGTCAGACTAGACTGGTCCCGTGCTGTCAGTGTTGCTACAGATAGCGCGCCATAAATGATCGGGAAAAAATGCAGGTGGTGCGACAAAATTTAGAGAAAAAATACGGGTTGTAAGAGACGTTTATCCAGTCATAGTGTTGCAAGTCGTTAAAAATGGATCACGTCATGCAAGTGGTTGTCCGGACAGTTAATTTCATCCGAGCCAGAGGTCTTAATCACCGTCAGTTTGACAGTCTTATCAGTGATAAGGCGTTTTTTGTATTTACGTGGGGAAATTGAAAACTTTATGTGCTAGTAATCATTTTCAGATAAGCTTGAAGTTTTTGCATTAAACTTATGAAAACAGTTGGAAGTTGTCAATACTTATAACCAGGGTGTTATACAGTGATTACGTTGTTCCGGCCCGCTTGAGATTAAATTTGCCTGAAGTGGCCCCTGAACTGAAACGAGTTTGACACCCCTGGGTTAAACTGTGAAACCTGAAATTCCTGATGGTTTTGTATTTTCATCAACATGAAATCAATTTATGATGTTTGATGTTATTGTAATTGCTCTTGCTGCATTCGCGTTATTTCGTGATTTGAGTCACAAAAATGCATGGATAAACCATACCATACCACTATTGCCAAAACACTTTGAAGAAGCCATATCATGGCGTTGGTTCTTGGTTTTTCTCAATAACGCACCGCTAATTTCTGTGATGGGGGTATGTTCCTGGTAAATTTATATCTTCCATTGATACATATTACAAAGCGTTTGTTGAAATGTAGATAGATTAAAACATGTGTTCGTTAACAGAATATATTTATCTTTTCAAAAGATTGACATTGGAAAAGCACACAAAGTTATAAGTCCAGCCCACTTCCTTTAACTCATCCACTCCAACTGCGGTCATGAAGAAAGAGAATTTCGCCTAAAACTAGTCGTAGCAGCTCTAGTGATGACAAGCATCAGAAAACGCGAAAATGCTTTCACCTGGTATTTGCAACAGTGTCAACTGATGGATCCACTAGAAAAGGGGTGGGCAATTAATTTGGCTTTGGGACCACTCTGGGTAGCCCGCGATCAGCGGAGGGCCAAAACTTCTGGAAATAAAAACAAATTTCAGTTCAAGTTAGCCTCAGCACTAACGTTTGCGGTGTTGAGTTGGAGGATATTTTAGGTTTGAAGATTTTCGTGAATGCTTCCGCGGGCCATTGAAAACGCGGTTGCGGGCCACATTTGGTCCGCGGGCCACTATTTGCCCACCCCTGTACTAGAACATGAGGGAAAAAGTGGGTAAACATTAAGAATTATCTCATCACTTTGCTTCGCTTGAAGTAACAAATGTTTACGAATACGTTTTCTGATTTTTACTCAGCTGTTCAAACGAAACCACATTCAAACTCGAGGCGTTTTACAAGCGTGGTCTGGTTAGTTAAACGACACTGTAACAGTGGGAAAAGTAGGAATGTTTGCCTGGTTGCAATAATTTAGCAGTAAAACCAACGCGTTTTTGTGATTGAAAAAACGTTATCAACGAATTTTAGTTTTCAACGAACTTTAAAAAGGTTATCTTCATTCCATTTGTACTTTTGGAAGCATCTTAGGAAATTAACTTCAGACAACCTGCTCATCGATATTTGATCTTTTTTCAGAATCTAAACCTGCCTTTAAAAACATGCGCATTCGACTTCGCATGCATTTGGTGAACTCTGCTCACACATACAGTTGCAGGAATGCAACCTCTTCTAAAATCACGTCACTTCAAATGTCTCATTCATTCTCTTATCAGAAATCAACTTGGCAAGGCCTTTTTGGGCAGCTTTTGTTTTACATTTTTCCACTGTTGCCTCATGAACATGTTTCAACTAAGGGGAGGTACAATGTACACTTAGCTTAAACTGCGATTTGCCATTTATAGACCTTGGTCAACGTTGGGATAAACCACTCGTGTTTCCTATCTAACTGTCCGTGACTAAAACGTTTTGATCAATTCGGTTTTTACATACAGTGACCAGTCTTCAAACAATACACTCATAGCAAGTTGCAACGGCAGCTTTTCGCTATTATAGAGTTAACGAGGCGTGCTGTAGAACAAGATCCAAACTGTTACAATACTTTGTCTCACCTGGCAATAAAATAATGTTCTTAGTGATCGATGAAGAGCTCCGGCATAGTCGTTTTCACTAAACGAAAATACGCACTGATCTTTAAACCTTTCTGGACCTTAATATATCTTTGTAGAAGCATGATACGTTATTGTGGAGGTTACATAAGCACATCCTAACCAATCAAAAATCGATATGTAGATCACGTGACCACTGTACGTTTCATTGCTATCATTGTCTGCATGTGATCGGCAGAGAGAAAGCATACAGCTCAGCTGAGGTAGTGGCTTGTTCGGGGCGCCAGAAAGACATTTCAGACTGTTGTTACAGACAAGGCGCGTTGTCGGCACAAGCGCGTTATGCAAACAAGGCGAACCTATCCAAGTCCGAGGGTCGTCGTTGGTAGTGCTTTCAACAGGGACACGCATATGGAACAGCGGTCTGGTTGATGCTCGTGAAAACAGAGTGCAACGCACGTGACGAACGCGAATTGCAATGTCGTTGCTTCTTGTGCTTTCAGAAGCACACCATTGCTGTTGTATATTTTCATCGGTAGACTTTTTTGATGCAAAATCGGTCTTGTGTTCTATGACAGTGTCTCTGAAGCTGAATGCATACAAAAACAAAGCTTTCTGTCCCATTGAACATCACACGACACTGTAGTTGAGACGATGGAGTAAAAATTATATTTGAAATGTTGAAAACATCTGATATGAGTAATGCAACCGCGAAGACGTACAACCGACTTTCATCAACGAGTTCGAAAACTCTTTATTGCACAAAACTATTTCCTCAAATCTTCGAGCTCCAAAACATAAAAAATCATGCTTGAAACGAAGATTACAAAAAGTCGCACATGTCTAGATTAAAAAAACTTTTTGTGGACCATCTTTTCTTGTGCCAGAATGAATAGTTGATCAATTTTCCGCTATCCTGCAAATTACAAAAAATGATGTGACTTCCATGCTGGTGTGTAATGTAAATTTGTAAATACTTCACACTATCCTTGAAGGAATACATTTATCGTGACGAGGCACCAACTTGTTAACTTATTTCCAATGGTGCTCTTTGTTTCTGAGAAAATGGGAAATATAACAAATGTAAAGATTCTGCTGGATTTCAGAACCGTTTGATTGATATCTTTTGCTGTTAGGACTAATTACAGATCACACTATGTTTACTGAAATGTACAAGAAAAAATACTGAAGAGAAAGCTTGAAATATTGCAATTAGCTTTTCTTTGCTTTGTTTTTGGATTTTCATTTTGTTTTTATAAACGTTAGCAGCAAATTTTTGGGAAGGCAGAAAATATTCCAGGAAAATATGCATACCACTTTACATCAAACAAAAACGAAAATTTGGAGTAGTCCTTCAGGTGGAATAGCCCCTGAGCAGGCGCGCAACCAGGGGTGGGGGCAGTTGGCCCCCCGAAATTTTCAAAACATTGCATAGGAATTTTGACATCTGCAGAAACTTTCAAAGAATAAAAATAAAATTTTGTATTCCAATCATTTTTAAGAAGTCTTCTTGGAATTTTTCTCTGTCCTACTGTTAAATTATCTCCTTACAAGATTTATGTTGAGACAGGGTATCGGATCAAGGCATTTTTTATCTATTTGGTCGTGTACTATTTTTTCTTAGACAAGCCTCAATTTGCCCTCATGAAACTTTATAACATTAGGGTACTGTTGAACCGTGCAAATTGCTTAAACTTTCAAACTGATTAGAGAAATCTTGACATAACAGTTAGTGCCTCATCAAACCGCTTGTTCTTCTACGACTTTTCATTATTTTGGTTAGGGGCAAAGCGGAATCACCATTATTAACGTAGTACATTTTAAAAAAATGTTGTTTAGCTGCATTTTCGGTTCCAAACCTGATAGTTTTCACCTAAATTTAGCATGAGGACTGTTCCACGTTTTAGTGTCTTTCTGGGTTGAT
>JGI24021J15306_10007054_pt1 | contig 13636 bp, 5 predicted proteins | sample Ectturendosymbi1_FD_15306 | JGI IMG/M metagenome (IMG submission 15306) | reverse complement strand
ATCATGAAACAAACTCTTTTTAGCAATTTTGTATTTTGTTATTCAATGTTTTCGTTTCGTGCTTTTTTGCACTTTACATGTTTGGCCTGCACCAGATGAAGGGGTACATGGTAAGGGAAAAGTTGGGAATCCCTGGTATAGAAGAATAGGCACTCTCTTTCAACAGATCGCGTTGTGCGACAATATCGGTATTGAATTTCTTCTGGACATCTCCGACCAGGCAAGCAAACCTGAAAGGCACTATTCTTTGTTCTATTGTAACTCTAGCGTTAGCAGAGGTCAACAACCACAGCGCTTTATTGTAAAGGACAGCGGTGAACACAAGTCTTAGAATACATACCACAAGCTGTTTCTCCCTCGCGATGGTGAAAGCTCTACTGCACCAGGCAACAGAGAGTTTTTTTGTTAATTAAAGCATATCTCTTTTGGATTGGAAAATTAAAGACTTCTTCAAAGAAACTAAAGCACATGTGACTAGTCTTAGTTGTAAAGAGAACGCGATAGCAGTTCTCAAAATATCTTCAGAAGCTTGTGCAAGAAGACAGTTGCTGTTCAAAACACTTTTTTCATAACGTATTAGATATGCTGTGATTTTTTAAGTGGTGTAACGTTACAGTTACAATAACTTAAAAATTGAAGAAAGGTATGAATCCAAGTAAAACCTTGGTAAATTGTCTAACTTTTCTTAAAAATGTATGTTTCACAAACGTTCTAAGAATTTTGTGGAACTATTAAAATCATGCTAACATAATGTACTTTAGTATTGAACTTTGCTTTGTTAGCCAAAGGTAGATGAAATACGAGAGAGCAGATTTTATATTGCAACCTTTGTTTTCTAAATTGTATTGCCATAATTTTGAAAAACGCTCACAGAAATTAAGAAAGAATATTTTGTTTATGCGATTCATGAGGTAGCCGCAGACCCATCGCATGGAAGAGTAATGCCGTTACATCAGAAGGCATGATTTTTGTTCCTATGTTTCAACATAATTAGCCTCTGGAAATGACAAACTAGGAAAAACATACAGAAAAAATATGTATTCATGCGCAGTAGATTTAATTTTCTACAAAGTGCCAGTAAAAGAATCATTCCTCCATCCTGTAGGTTTTCTCATATTAACGGCCACCCGAGTTAGAAAAACAATTTTTGTCCACTTTTCCTGTACACTTAAAATCATTTTCGTGCTTGGGATTGGCTCTTAGTTGATGGTACCTTTCAGCTCGCAGACGACATTTGTGTTCGTTGATTCGACTTTCTTCTCTTTGACCAGTTGTTTAATATAACTGGAGCCAGTAGTGCAGCTAGAATGAGGCCGAAGAGGCCATGGTCGTCCCGAAACAAACTTGATAAGATTTTTACTGGTGCTTTATATCGATTTTCAACTGTTAGAACATAAACGAAAGGAACAGTCGGACTTACGACGACGTCCTTGACTGGCCCCTCTCGAACAAAATTCTTGACTGCGTTACTCACTGGAGCCATAGTTGCAAGTAAATCTATGAAGTACGTTAGAACGCGAGGAGGAAGAACAAAAAGGCCATCAACATTAAATTCGACATGGATACTTAAGGATTACTTTTCCAAGTTTCTTCTATTTTCAATAAAATTGTAGGGTATTTGTCGGAATGATTTGTTGAGAAAATAAACAACTCTGTGCTTTTGTGATGATGTCTTTACCGCAGGTGGTAAGGCGGCATTCCACCAAGGTACGTCGTCTCGCACCCTTATGACAATGTGCTGAGTTGCTGTTTTGCAATCTAACCGTCACAAAGAAAAACCTGGCATATAATGGCATTACTGTACAGGAAAATAGCCGAAGAAGTTTCAGTTACATTAACTCTATTTCGAATTAGATCTTTTATGGTCAATTTTTATAATGTGCTCTTTTGACACAAAATGATTGCAAAAATGTTTTTATGATTAATGTCTTACAAAGCAAAATTTTTTACTATATTTATTCGGCTTCCGCGAGTAGGTCTGTTTTCTTCGGCATTTTACACCTTTGGCCATACTCACTTTTTCCTAAAATCATTTAAATTCCTATTTCCCTCTAAGTAAAGTGCAAATCAATGTTTGCGCTTGGTAAATTGCTTGATGGAGATATTTCATTTTGTTAACGCAAACATTGTTCTTTCAATTATACAATAAAACAAACATTGCTGAAGTTGAAGTTCNTCAAAACCAATATTCTATGAAGTAAAACTTTAAGGAATTGTAAATTCATTTTAAAATCCGAATAAACCTATTTCGTGTTCAGTGGATTAAAGCATCAGTTCAGCATTGATATCAAGGGCAAATTAAAAGCCTGTTTTCATAAAAAAAAGTTTAAACTTACAAAAAACTCAAAACTTTTTGCAAAATTACTTATAATTTTTATAATAAGGACGTTGTCAATTTGCATTAGTCATGTTTAGTAGCAAATATTCCCAAATCATTCATTGGGTAGATCCGGGAAAACCTTAGCCGNAAAATCTGTGCACAAAATTTGTGTTTCACAATGATGAAGAAAGTCGTATCTTACGATAAATGATGAGAAACAAAAGAAAAGTGTGTACAGCTTTTGTTGTGACATCCATTGTTATTGTGATCTGTAGATTTCAAACTCACTCTGGTGCTTGCAATGTTCTTTTTCTACTTAACTTAACCATCAATATCTTGCGCTATTTTCTTTTAGCACTATGACCTGTTGCAGTTTATGATTCACTTAAAGATCAGCTGCTTCTTTAAAGCAGCGAAAGTAATTCTTATCTGGTCTAAATCTTCCACTAATATATCGGAGTTATGTTTTCGGTAATGCATATTGTTATTCATGTTAAAAAACAAGATAGTAAGTTTCGAATACACAAGAAATGATTTCAGAAGAAGTAAATTCATTTCTACAACGAAATAATTAAACTACACAGATTTTTTACAAATAAAAATTGGACATAGATCAACAGAAAACCTGAAAAGCTTGTTGCAAAGTTTCATTTCCACAAATAATTCTGCGATCAGAAATAATCTTCACATTTCTACTTCATAAACTGGATCTTGTATGTTTGAAAGGGCAGTGAGCATAACAATGAAATGCTTGGCCCGTGCAACGCTGTGGATGCACGATGATACTGGCTTAACCTACACTTAATGGAAAGAAACATTCAATAAAAAATTACTCTGACTCGTTTCAGTTTTTCCTAGATGTCCTCGGCGGTTGTAACTGTTTATTGCGTCAAAAACTACGCGCTGTATGACTAAACGTTTTGACCATAATTCATTTTAAATTTTGTTTAATAGTGCAATCAAGGCAATTCAATTTTTTCCATTGAAAATCGGGAAAATGCAGCATTGTTTTTGACGTAATGCACCAATTTAGAAAAGCGGAAGTTTTAGCATACCTTGATGCAATGCACCAATTTGTAAAAACAGTTGTTTTTAGAATCGATCAACATGATCTTATTTAAATCACTGGCTTTTGCGTAGCTGTCTCTCACCCAAAACATATCTTGATAAAATATCAAGTCCTTATTCCTTTTATTGAAGCAAACTTTATCAGAAACTAATAAGACCTCGGCGACAGCGGATATACTATAACTCCTATGCTTTTTTTCAAGTTGGGATCAATGTTTTGAATGCTAATTTTATCATACACTAAAGGTTTGAAACCCAAGGGAGTTTTACGGAGTTGGGTTTTGTATTTCAAGATTTTTATGTAATTTTTTTGTAAAAAACTGGCCATGGCCAAACAACCGTTGATCTTAGATCAGTGTGGTCCAACTGCAGGCCCGCGGGCCGCATGTAGCCCGTCACAGCGTTTTCAGTGGCCCGCGGCAGCATTCAGGAAAAATTTTCAAATCTGAAATTTGTTGAAAAGTGTGTGAGGTTACATTTGTCTCGCTGAATTGCTTGCACTGGACAAAGTGCATTTGCACAACTGCAATGAATAATATCCTTCTGTGTACCGTTTTGTTTTGTTTATTCATTTTTCGAACAAATTAGAAGGTCGCCTGTCTGGATAACCTCTGTGTTTTTCGGTGCCCCGTCATTCGTTGTTTTGAAGAGTACATCTGGCGCAAAGAACTCAGTAATATAAATATTTCTATCCAGTGGCGTAACTAGAAGTTTCAGCCAGGGGAAGGCGAAACTTAGCTTAATAGGAAGCCCGCTGGTCACCGTAGGGAGGACACTAACCAACACTCAGGAAAACGTTAAGAAATTTATAGTGAATCCGGATGTTGCGCATGTCAAAATTAGATTTAAAAACCCGAGAACACCACGAAAAACACAAAACATCAACAAACTATTGAAAACGAAAAGAATAATAAATATAAGAATGCAAAATAAAGGGAGCCTGACTTTACATTTAATTTACCAGGGCGTGGACCACCCTCCCTGCCCACCGTCAGTTACACCACTGCCTCCATCTCTCCGATAAACGCGGCGTTCCCCAAGTGGCCCTCCAGACGAATTCATTTCCCATCCATGCAATAGGTAATTTTAATTAGAACAAGCATAACATCCTTTGATAAAATATACGATACTAACGGTGTTAGAGACTGCAGAGAGCTTCTGGAAATTAGGTAACAAAGATAGGTTTCCCGAACTGAAAGATTTGGCACTAAAAATGCACTCGATGTTTGGAATCACGTGTGTGAGAGTACATTTTCTACGATTAAGCAAGTCAAATCTAAAAACAGAAATCGAATGGCAGACGAAACACTGGACGATAGTCTCCGACTTGCACCACTAACACAGATATTTATAAAGGAACGATAGTGTCAGATTTGCCACAGAGACCACAGGCGCCACACTGATAGAGATTTGTGATAAATTGCTAGTTGCTATTGTGTACAAATTTCAATGATGCACTCACGCATCTTCCCTTTTAGTTTGATGTTGTGAATCTGTTGTTTTACACATCATTTCATTGGAAATGGCCCGCGAGCTGTCACGATTTTGTAAAACGGCCCTGAGGTCAAAAGTAGTTGGACCACGCTGGCTCAGATGGTGCTTGCGAAAAAAATGTATTTTAGATCATTCCAAGTTTGCAAAATGATGTATCGCCTGAGATAGTTCGGCAATGTTTTTACTCTTGGAAATATTATTCTTAATGCAAACAGCTGCTGAGTCAATCCTGGTCTTGAAACAGATGAAAAGCAATTGCCATTGGAAAAAACGAATCGATTCGCAACTGACCCAAACAACTCTTATTTAAAAACCTGATCTGATTCTTTTGCTATTACTTTCGTGAAAGATACTTGATTAGAGCCTGGAAGTAACGAATCGAAAGGCTTCCTGCCAGGTTTTCTTCAATGCCGCTGAAAAACAATGTTTTCAGTGGCTGCTTCAGAAAACTTGCAGGTGCTTTTGATAACGTTACTTTAATCAAGATTTTGCTTATGATGCATGACTTCAGCTCAGATTTTATCGACAATCTTTTTTCTTTACCCAGCACTGTACACATAGAACAAACGTTTTCAATAATATCAGTTGTAAAGCATCAATATCGAAGACATGGATGCTTCGTTTCGGAAAATGCACTGGAACAGTTGAAAATGTTCATACAGGCAGTAGGTTGATTTGCAAAAGTTGTTTAAACCCTTCTTGAACTTATTTATCATCTCAGATGATACTCTGCTAAATGTCAAAAACTTGTCTTCCTGAGACGTTTTGTTGAATTCTTCATTTTGTCAGGTTTGATGGGCGTCACTTTCACATCGATTATTGCTTTTAAATATGTCGAAAATTAAAGAAATTGCTATTTACTCACTTCATACTTTAGCACGAAGTACACATAGGAGACTGTCAATTGTAAATTAAAAGGAAATTTTTAAGAATGTCCAATGCCCGTAAACTATTTAAGCTTTTTAGCAACCATAAAAAGTATAAAAATGTTAAAACTTTTTACGTGAGAAATCAAGAAATCGGAATATTAGTGATGGTCAGGTCGCAACTGACTGTTTGCAGCTGATCGGTGGCGTTTTCATTAGGATAGTACGAGGTTTCAGAAACAATACTTCAGTAATTTTGTGACTAATGGTGCTGTGGAAATGACTAAATCGTTTCTCCTAAATTATATAACACTTAAGTGTTCTGATTCTAGTGCTACGTTACTCAAGGGAGGCTAAATACAACATAGGACATGGACAACCAGCAATCGCCGCAGATAACTGAAAGGGAAACCGCAGAACAGGAAGATACTGAAAGTGGGAGAGTGAGTAATGCTTCCCAATGTAATAACTAACGGTTAGAATAAATCAATGCTAGAAATTTCAAAATCAATAGTTTCGATCCTCAGCAAACTCCAAAAAAACGAAACGCGATGGTCAAGACACAAACCACGAGTCGTTCTTCGCGTCGTTTTGATAAATGAGGGAAAAGCTTTTTCGAAAACGTCCAACATAGCTTCATTCAACTAACCAAATTTTGCGTTATTGTTTCCAATACTATTTTCTTAGACTTTCAAGTTTTACTTTGCGTCTGTTAGTTTCAAGATTAATTTAAAATTTTCTTGCAGGTTCAAGAAACTCGGGGAAAACACAATGGAAGTTGTTTTCGAAATAACAGCTTTGATATCGATTCTGAAAATATAGTTTATGTGAATGACGGAAAAAACTTGATCATCAACCTGTCGCAGCGTGCTCTATCAAATGAAGAAGTCACTGTTTTAGAAAATGCCCTCAACAAAGGTTCTGCTTTACTTGAGTTCAGTAGTATTGACATGGAGGCCAGTTTAGAAATCCTCTATCGAAAGCTACTGCCATTAGCTAGTGCCGAAGAGTTGCAATTGAAAAGATTGATTAAAACGAAGTATTCAGAATTTAAAAAAGATTTTTTCAAACACAGCGAATCTGTCGAAAACGGTTTTTCACTTGTTTGCTCAAGGGAACTGGGTGGTCGTTCTGAATAAAAAGGCTGCTGATGATGAAGTTAGGAACGTATTAGAAAAATCAACAAAATTTAAAAGAATTAATCTTAAAACTGGAAACAATCACTTGCAAAAAGTTGAGCGAACTTTGAGAGTCACTTGCAAAAAACTCAGCGAACTTTCTAAATCGCTCGAGACGTTACAAACTAACACAAAAATACCAGTCATGGTTTGTATTCCTGAAATACGACATGAAAAAATTCAGTATCAGCCGATTTTGCATTTCGACAGGGTTTATGAGCACACCCATGTTTGCTGGCTTGTAGAAAAGCTATCCGATATTGGACGTCATGCAAATGACATCAGTAGTTCAAAGCAATTTGCCGAATCAGTAAATTCCCGAAAAATTTATGACGATCAAATGTGTTCTTTTTTCGTTGATGACCTTCATCTTAACATTCCAACAGATTTTTGCGTTGACCTTATACTAGAAAATGTATTTAAAGAACAAAAAGAATTTTATGATTTAGAGAAAGAATATCTATGTAATTTGCTCAAAACTGTTTGCATGTCGATAATCAAGTTTGACGAAAAATACTACAAGCAGGTCGAAGGCGTTTTGTTGGGTTCACCGATTGCGCCACTACTGGTTGATGCTTTTATGAACTGGGTTTTAAATGAAATGCAATGTAAATGTGATGTGAAACCAACAGTTCTTCTCAAACATGCGGACAGTCTTTTTTGTGTGTTTGGTTGTGAGGAAGATACGGACAATTATTTCTGCAAATTGGAACAAATTTGCAGCGATAAACTGAAAAGGAAGACCAGCGTTTTTCAGGATAAGGCGGTTGAAGGTCAATTAGTGTATTTGGGTGTTCTGGTCAAAAAGGAGGGTCATCAGCTTAAGTCTACAATTTATGATCATCAACAAAAACCTGGGTTTGAAAATCGACGAGACGGACAAAACTTTATGAAGGGCATGTTCCAGTGTATGACTGTTACAAGTAAAACTCGATGTTTAGAAGCGTTTTATTCTGAAATGACTGGAATTAACGCCGCAGCGATGTTGCGCAATGCTGCTCAAACGGATAAATCATCTACTCCACACGAACGCCAATTTATCTCAATCTCAAAACTGGAAACCTTTGCGTCGGATTTAGGAAAAAGCCTGAAAGAGCTTCTTCCAAATTTACCTTCTGATTTGGAAGAACATCAATTGTTCTACAAGCACCTTTATTGCTGGGAAGAGGAAGCACCGTGGGAAGAACGTTGCTACGTGGTGTACAAACTTAGTTGTAAATATGAAGGATGCGAGAATTGCTACATTGGCCTAACCCAAAGAAAGCTTCAAGATAGAGTCAAGGAACACCAACGAAAAACAATCAATTCAAAAGCACAAGATCATTGTCATGAGAATGATTTTTCAAAAGAATGGATTAATTTTGATAAACCAGAAATTGTAGTCAGTGCTGATACGCTCCTTGATCTTAAAATCAAAGAAACATTATACATTCAGCACACAAATCCACAGTTTAATATCAAAAAGTCTTCCACAAAAATGTTTCTGTTCAGTGGTTTCTAAATTTACCTACACAGTAAAATATTGTGCTTTCTAAACTTCGATTGTACTGTATAGGTGAGTTTAGAAAATTACTCGGACATGATGCACGACCATTCATTCACGTATTTTCGTGCCCGCTTTTCCTCTGGTGAGGGTCGCGGGCGCAGTAGCCCCAGGAGAACTCGAAATGCATCACGGTTTTCAAAAATTTCAGGTAGTTCTGCCGGATCCACTCGAAGACAAAACAAGGCCGGAGATGTTGTGACACCATGTAGGGAGATGTAGACACTCCAATGGTACAGGATCAATATTTAAGTAAGGACGGCAACTGAGAATAGTCAGTCAAATATAACGTGATATTTTTGATCTACAACGTCTGGGAACTTCTCATTACAAAAAGCTTTACATAAATAATCGGTTCAAAATCAAATTTGAACTTCACAACATAAAACGTAGAACATCAATTTTTCCGTCGCTCAAGAAGACCATCCCATGAGTTTGCCTGAAATTCTCAAAGTGATGCACTTTTTCGCCACTTGCTGCCTTTGAAGAGATACATAATGCCTCGTTTTCTATGATTGCCAATTTTTATACCAACTTCGTTGCACGCAGCTGTAAACTGACTTAGTGCATATTGGAGGGGTTGTTCAGAAGAACCAAGCAACACCAATCACCGGCATAAACCGAAGGGCAGACTTGGGAGACAAAAACGCATGCTTTAAGATTTATGAGAGTATCTGTTAAAGACAAGCTGAAGAAGGTTGGCGACAGCATGCACCACCCCGGAGTCCAGCTCGTAAGGCAGAGCTTCCTTGGGTTGGTAACGTTGGCACGGTCACGAAAACGTCATGGGAATGCCATGACACAATAGCCGAAATCAAGGGGCCATCAACGACGTATTCCTCCCAAGACAGTTCAAACCTTTTCTCGAGGAAACTGGTCAAACGCTTTTTCGCGGTCGAGGAAGCAAAACGTGACGTCTTTTGTACATTTCTAAATTTTCTTGAAAATTGATTGGACAATGAAAAATTAATCTCTGGTGCTACATCCATTTTAAAATTTTACAGAATATATTATCCAGGTTTTGTGGCGAAATTTCGTGCAATTACTCCTCCCATACGACCACAGTACTCATTTGAAATGACGTCTGTTTTTGGCGTTCAAGCATTTACCACATGCGAAAAAGGGCAGTGTTTTTTAAATGTTTGGAGAAAAAAGAAAAGGTGTGTTTTTTGCTAATACTCTCTTGCAAAAATGTAAATTATTATCTGCACTTTCCTATCCTTTATTATGTAAATTTCCTAAACGTACTGTGCCCCACTGCTAACTTGCTCATGAAACCATAGCTTCGTCGAGCTAGAGATTAAGCAATCGGTTAACTACCGCAATGTTTAAAATGTTCAGGCTTGGTTATGCAATTTGGCAGTTTCTTTTTTGATTGCCTTTCTCCGAACGCCAACTCTGAATCTGCCCCTGATTGTGGCGCTTCTTTCAAAGTACTTGGCACAGTCCCGTCGCCACGGGGGGGCTTTGGTGGGCTTAGCCCCCAAACAAAGTACTAAGCCACCCAAATCGAAATACGAAACACTATAAGTCATTGGAGGTTTTATCATCTTTTTAATATCAAGCGTCCCCGGAACAAACGCAAAGCCCCCCCACACGAACGTAAAGCCCCCCTAGTGAAGACTTCCTGGCGACGGTTCTGACTTGGCATACACTCCTCTACAACGTCTGAGGAATTTGTATGATATTTCAGCAGTTGCTACTGATGCAAAGTTTTTCACTTGAATGGAAAAGTGAAGCTACCTAAAAATAACCAAGCGTATTTCCAGTAGTGGTTTCAGTGAGTGTGCAGGGTGTGCAAACTGGACCCCCCAAAGTGCAAACTGGACCCCCAATTTACATTTACACGCTTTGAAAGTTCCCCCGTTTTTAGTTTACGCGCTTTCAAAGATGTATGAGCTTTTGCTTATGATTGTTTTTTTGTCATAATTATTACATATTACTTAGTAGAATAGTAGAAAACTTATTTTATTTTGCTATATAAGATTGTGACTATTGATTTGTTTTAGCACATTTGGATTGTAAACCTGAAGATAAGAAGCCACACTAAAATGATAAAACATAATTAGCCTACGATCGAAGGACAAGAGACTCCAGTAAAAATGTTAGAGGTTCCCAACCAGGATGTTAAGAGTCCATAATCAAAGGATAAGCATGCTCTTTATTCTTTGGTCATGGATAAGAGGGGCAATAATCTTCAGTAAAAAGATATGGGTCCCTAATCAAAATTAAGAGGTTTTATTTTGAGAATGTTGAGCCTCTACTTTTTTGAATCATTTTGCTTATCCAGTTTAGCTGCTAGATACCATTCTTTCGTGAAAATCTACTAGTTACACAGTTTGCATATCCTTTTATCAAAATACCATGCAGATAAAAAAATCAGTATAATACTATTTATTCAGTACGCACCAACGATTTTTAGTTTTATGATGTTAACTTGTTTAAATTTTTACTGCCATGAGTGTAGCGGTTGTAGTCTATTGAAATTTTTGATTCAACACTGCATATTTTATTCATTCCAGTCTCATACAAACATTATTTTGATTAGTGTTTTCGTAAATGGTTTTCTATAGAAAAAAGACATGTTTATATGATTTTTTTTAGAAAAAGACAATATGTAGGACCTGTTGCATGGGGTTGATTTCTAACAATATTAAAATGTTACCATTACATATGTTTTCATATCAAGTAAAATCGCGACCGCTTGCTGTGTATTGACTCTTATGTGTGATATATACAGCACGTGATTTGTAAGATGTTTCTGAGAGTTGACCTTAAACTGAGCACACTTTTGTTTTTTTGTTTTGTTTTTGTTTCATTTTGAACTCCTGTTTTGTGCTTCACCTCTAATATTGAAACTTGAAAGTTATTGAATGTAGGCTGGGCTTGATTAAGTGACTGCTTCAGCCGTCTTTCGCCCAACCTGTGCTGTTTGTTTCAAGCTTTGTCGATTGAAATATGTTTCACTGCTGAGTACTTACAGCGCAAACATGACTTGACTTATCAATGAAAAATACATATTTTCGAAAAATTTGGTTATTCGGTGGAGTGTAACACATCCCAAAAAAATTACAGTAGGCCTACGTAAGATGTCCGGCCCTCGAACTTTTGTGTAATAGCATATGTGGCCCTCGGACAAAAAAGTTGGGAGACCCCTGCCTGCCATACAGCGTTAATTTTGCGGCTGCTGAGTATTGCGTTTTTTGTGTTGAGGCTGTCTGCAAAAAGAGCGACACAAGAATCGTTAATCGCTTGGAAAAGCGTTAATCTTAGGACACATGACTCTCAGTCAACCTTATGTTTTCAAAAACCCATGATCCCGAGTGACCCCATTTTACCATGTTGGAAACAAAGGCTGTCAATCTTTGTAATGCTGCTGTTAGGCTAAACCTTTGCGAGTGAGGATCATCGCCATGGAAAGAAATCTAAAGCGAACCCAGTGTCAAGCGAAATTTCCGACCTCTGCGAAATTTCTGACCTGTTAGTGTTTTTAAGTTATTTTGCTTCTCAGAATAAAGAAATAAAGTCTGGCAATTACNATTTTGATGTGTGTTGTGTAAATTAAAACATTTTGGCTAGATGTCAGGAACCCGCAACAAGCTGTAGCACGGGAATAGCGTTAACCATTGAAAATTTCGGACTTAGTCGTTGACTTCAATCATTTTTGCTTTTCTTACCCTAACCCAAACCCTAACCTGACACACTTATCTATACACGAATTCCTAAGCCCTATTAATCAGTTGTATCAGCGTATTTGATATGTACAATATTACTCTGTGCATGCGTACATGGTGTGAAGCAGGGACGNCGGAACGTCGGTAGGGAGGGGGGGCAGAAAAAAAGTTGAGGGCAATGGAAACTTATGAAAAACAAAAAAATCGTTATCAATTATCAAGCCCGTAACTAGTAGGGGCGNAGAGGGCTTAGTCCCCCCTGAAGAAAATTTTGTCCCTCCCTGGACAAATGTGTTGGACATAGTTTAAAAAATTTGGGCCCCTATCTGTAAACTCTTCGCCTCCCCTGGTGTCTCAATCTGGTTAGGGCCTGCCAATTATGCTTGCTACCGTTCAACAATAATGTTGACTTCGAAAATAATAAAACAAACTATAGACAACACGTTTCAATTTGATCTTGATCAATCATAAAATTACTTATGGAAAGACACCTTTGACCCCGTTGTCCCTCGTTTGAAAGGTCAGGGATTCAATGCCACTGCTCTCCGACGTCACTGCTTGCCGCTGTCCGCAGTCACTGTCTCGCTACATTACCTGCCGAGATGTCTGCGTTCAAGAGTCACATACAACAAAACGCCTAATATCGTAACTTGAAGTGAACATTTGAAGAATTGTTGCCATGTTATTATTATACGATGAACACCAACAGTAAAACAATCCGCTCGCAAGTTTGGCAACTTGCCCCTGCAGTCAGTAGCCTAGCCAGACCAAAAATTTTTTTTGGGAAAAATTTGGTGGGTGCAAAAATGTTTGATTTTAGGCGAATAAAACTATTTTGTTTGTGACACCGCCTCTCAAAGCATAACTGATTATATGTTCTACAAATTTTGGTGGACATGGTTTCTAGGCCCCCCTGGCTACGACTATGCCTGCAGGCAAAAGAGCGGACATGAGTGAAATGCAAGCTCAGCACTGCATGACACCAAAACAGTGAACCTGACTCTTGTGCCGTATAAGTGTCGTACAGGCAAATAAACTGTTATTGCAAGAAATAAATCATTTAATCGGAATTGAGCTGCTGACGTCAAATTTTCTAGAAAGTTTTAGGTCTTAGTCCCAATTTCCAGATAGGGGCAAATGCCCGTTTTGACCCCGGGGCAGATCCAGCCAATAAGGTTAGGGGGGACGATTTCAGTAATATTTGTTATTCAAGTCTCATTACGGGTTCACTACTTTAAGAGAGATGAAGTATACTTCACAACACTTCTGTGACAAAACAATTGATGACAAAATAGCCATGTATTGCGAATGCTCTCCGAATTGTACACAATCATGGTAAATAAGGTTAACTCGTAGGTTTTAGGGGAGAGATCGCCCCTCCTGGATTCGCCCCTGTTTTGACGCCCCTGCGGACGCCCATTGCTTTCACGCACCACGAGTTCAAAACTGTTTGCTTGAGTTCAGTGTAAAAGCAAACCCATAACCATAATAGT
>JGI24021J15306_10007051_pt1 | contig 13637 bp, 8 predicted proteins | sample Ectturendosymbi1_FD_15306 | JGI IMG/M metagenome (IMG submission 15306) | reverse complement strand
TAATATGCTTGTATTTTCACATCGGCTACGCAGGAGAATGATCTTTCCTATAAAACCCTGCTGGGATGATCGCAATGGCTATGGATCAAACACGTAACCACTAAAATGAACGGCAGACGTGGGAGAATTGCGCTACAGTCGCACATAAGTAAAAAACAAGAAATTTAGTGCTAAGTCGCATCCGTCCCCACGATTTTTGTGTTAAACAAGAAAAAACTCATCCAGTGGGGGATTCCCAGAAAAATGGCAAGAAAAAACTCATCCAGTGGGGGATTCCCTTCAGGTTGCTATAAATTGCAATACTTGCCTCGCATCGAGGTTGTACCAAGGTTGTCGATGTACTGCTTTCATTGGTTGCGCCACGCTGCTAAATACAAAATCGTACCGGTTTGAATGAAAAAAAGGGAAAGTTTTGTAATACTGGTCTCATTCATAAACATTGGGAAGAAGCGTTTATCAGCAAAGTCTAGCGGATTTCATATCGCTTTTTTGTGAATCCACAGAGTGTCGGTGCAAGGATGTATTTTATATTTGATTGTAATAACATACAGATCACGGTCCAGTCAGACATAAAATCAATTATGCTTTGATGTGAGACGACAAGCAAAGCATAGAATCCGTGGAAATTGAAGTTTTCTGTAAAATCAGAAGAACGTTTTAGACGCAAGCAAGCCATTATGCATCTTATTCGCATCCTGCACCAAAACAGTCTGGAATCTTTAAAATTCTACTCCCTTTAAACTGTAAACATGTCCATTTTNACGCGGTGCACAACAAAATGGCATTGAANTAGCATTGCGTTGTAAGCACTGTGAGCATTTAATCATAAACTGAAACTTGCAGTATTTTCATCACAAAGAGATTTNTCCTGCCGAGTATATCAAGCAACATTCAATGAAGTGAAAGAGAATTAAATGCACAGCAAAATGAAAAATACCATGAAATTAGTTTGATGCCATCTAACTATTGTGTTTCGTAATAACGCACATGCAGTAATTCAAAGACCGCATGTGCCATTGACTCGTTAACTAACGAACAAACTCCTATTGGAATAAATTGAAACAGCTTCCAGTATACGCGACGATTGCGAAACTGTGCATTATTTCCAAGTTGCTCTGTGCTAAAACACGCGAGACACAGATTGGTAGAAGCTTATATCAAGAGGTGCGTTCCATACAAGTCTCCATTAGCAGAAATTTCACTCTTAGAACTATAACAAAGGNNAAGATGAAAGGAAAGATAACGAATGTCACATTTTGCCCAGTCACTGTCACCACTCAGAACCAAGTCGAAATTACGTATTTTGCACTTAACCCTTCGGTTTCTTTTCATTTTGACTGATGTGGAATGCATTGTTTATACGCCATATATAGAAGGGCAGAAAGATTGCAGGACTTTCAAGAAGACTTCAGAAACTTCCTGATGAAGTTGCAGTGTTCAGGATGAGTCGAGTTACGTGAAACCGATATTCCGTGAAAACAAATTTATCTACGTTGCCCATTTTAAAGCGATGTTGTCCATTTCATTATATCAGATACCTTTGATGCGCTTCAATGACACTACTTTCTTGTCGTTTTGAACCTGGTAGGTTGTCAGTGCCTGTTACTGCTTTTAGTGCAATAACTCTTGATTAACTACCGCTTGAAAGGCTGTAGCCTTGTAACGGTCACATGAACTAATTCGGGTGGTGGTGAAAAACCTGTGGATGTCCCTGGGTTTCCCATTTTCCCCTTAGGGTGTTGCAACTACTTTCCGTTCCATGTGCAAGCCCTTAAGACTTACATATGTGTTAATCAATCAGCACTTTATATTAGAGTGCAGTGGCAGAATGCTGCTAAATAACGCCACGTTAACTGGTCTTCTGCGCATTATCTGACATGACAATATTCAGGACTAACAATGACAAAGTTACCCATGTTTGCCGCACTTCCTCTGCATGAAAATGGTACAACTCGAAAAGGATCATACCTTGAAAGCAAATAATTTATGCGATTATAACTCCGAGAAACGGCATCCTCAAATGAGACACTAACGTTACCAGCAGCGAGTTACCGTTTATTTATATAATTATTTTATTTTGCGGTAAACGTCGACAGGTCAGAGCCTTGAATGCCATCTGCTGGTACATTACTGTGATGGCAAAATGCTATGAATAAAGACGCAAAAAGATGTTACATGAAGAGGCAAAAATTAGTTTGATAATCGAACGTTCATAAAGAAATGTTAGCCTCCCGACGCACGAAACACGAATCAATGCAACTACGCCAAAGCTATTGAAAGAAAGTTACAAACCGCATCATATAACTGCAATGCGAAACAGCGTTTCAGTTTATCGGGGCCAAACAAGAGTTTGCGATTCCATGCAAACTTGACTGAGTGGGTTTAGTTGAGATAACGTGAACATCTGGTCTTTCAAAATAATGTTTCTCATAGAATTTAACAAAACCTGACGAATCTTTCTGCTCGCATTCTATGTAGAAAAAAACATGAGTCTCAGTCATGGAAAGGCCACACAAACCCAAGCGATGGTGTTTATAGTCTGGGTTCAGTGGACCGTGACGTAAGCGAAGCATCCACAGCCAGGCAGGACGTGGCTCGCGGTTCACGCCACAGAGATGCAGTGCTTGATGCGACTTTCCACAGATTAAAACAGTCACTTTGGAACAAAAAAAGGAATTGGTCCTAATGATTTGACAGACATGTGTAAGGAATTCCACAGTCTTGTAGCTTTCAGGAATAACCAACTATGAACAAATGCGTTCGACATGACGGATGTCAAACATTTCATACCATGACGAAGAAAGTGTTATCTTAGGTCTCGGAAGTGGTTAGGGGTTAGATTGGCTAAAAACGTAGGACATGGTCCAAGAACAAATTTGTGCAGAGCAGATAAAATGTGGCAGTTTCGACAAAGGTGCAGAAGTGATATCGACGGTTCTTCCAGGATTTTCGAGTGCCAAGTGGTTTGCATACAAACTATTATAAGTTTAGCAACTGATGTTTGTACGTTTTCCAAACGAAAAGTGCCGGCAGTGGATGTACTGTTGTAACTAACATCACCGTAATCAAATGGAGGTAGAATATAGGTACGGTAAAATTTCAGGACTGCGTACCTTGGAAAAGGCAATCTAAATTTTTTAGGAACGTTCAGTCTGGTGATAGCCTTGTGATACGATTATAGTACGTGTGTATGCCAAGATAAGAAACGATGCAAAATAAGACCAAGTTGTTTGTGAGAGCCTACTTCGAATAACAGATGGTTAGCTAACTGGAGAGATGGATGATGAGAAACATTGAAAGATAGGTAAGGACTTGGGTTTCAGATGCATTGAAACTGATGCTCCATAGGCCAGCTCAAGATTGCAAACTTTTCAAATAACTTGACAAAACTCTGTGTAGATTGTAGGGGCGTTTTCAGGAGTAAAATAGAACGGTGTCGTCAGCAGAGAGGGAAATAGAAGATTTTTTATTTTTTGAAATGTCATTTACATACACCAGAAAAAGCAAGGGACCAAGAACGGAAACTTGCGGAACTTCACTATTCGTATGCAATATATCAGACTTGGAATCTGACATTTGTACAAACTGGGATCTGCCTAGTAGGTAAGATTCCATTAAGTTCAAAATCGATCAGCTTACACCTAACTGTTGCAGCTTGAAAAGGAGGCCGAAATGAACAACTTTGTTAAATGCTTTGGAAATATCCAGGAACACCACGCGTGATGAATAACCGTTATCTGATGTATAACCGCAGTCTGTGAGACACTCCAAGCAGATTCGAAGTGGTAGAGTGGTGCTTGTGGAAACCCGTAATGTCGATTGAAAGGCAGATCGTTAGACTCTAAGTATTTGTACAACTGTTTATGTAGTAGATTTTAGAAGAATTAAGAAACGGATGAAAGTGTAAGAACAGTTCCGTAGTTAGATATGCCATATATCGGGTCGGTATGGTGCAGAGGTGCAGTGTGACCGACGCAATTTTCCACACCATGGATACCCGAAAAAAATCTTTCTATAATCCTTCCATCGTTACTCAACTTAAATTTTTACTTTGATTTTTATAGATTATAGATAGATACTAAGCCATGATGGAAGTTTATTATATCTTGCAGGCAGTTATTGCTATAACCATTAAACATGCTGATTTTGAAACAGTCACAGAAAACATATGCCCCAATACGTATCTAGTGTTCACTACAGTACAGTAACTAGCCGATCGAATTACTTCCAGCGATTTTATCAGAGCAATTCATAAATCAAGAAGCAATCCTGGTAGTGTACATTATGACGCTGTGTTTGAACGTTATTTAAAGTAAACCTTACCTCATCCTTACCTCATGGAAAGTTTCCCTTGTTCACAAAGAAAGTGTGCAATCAAGAATGAACGAGTGTTTAGTTCAAAACGAAATTTTGGTTTGAATTCGCGAATTAGCTTTGCTGGAACAGCGTAATTGTGAAAAGAAAGCGCTTTTTGTGTTGCTATTTTGTTGCAAAGCCTCCTAACATTCAAATTCTAGGACGTGTTATAGCACAAGCAAGCAAACATCTTAAATTGTCGATTTCGAAACCACCAGCATGGTTAAATTGATGCGAGCCACCCTTGACCTTGCAATTCTTTATGCCAGGCTTGTGTCTCTTGGGCAGGTTGTGAGTTTTGTTATTTGTATACTGTATTTTGTCATTGTATGCAATGACAAGAAATGAAGAAGAACGTGGAAAACTGGATAGACTTCTAATATATCTTTCACATGCCGTAGAGTTTCCAGAACATTTAGAGCATCCAGAAGTTATTATTTACAAAGATTTTAAAGGCGATTTTCGAGAAAAACTGAACTATGTTCTGAGGCGCAGGAAATACAATCGCGGTGAAGTGATTCACTTTGATAACTTCGTATGGAAGAAATGTGAAATTGGAAACTTGACGAGTGGTAATCAGCTTTTGCGTACTTTAGTTGCTTTGTTTCGTGATAAAGCGGCAATCTCACCTGGTGACGCTATCATCTTGACAATCAACGGTAAAGCCGACTCAGCTATTCTGATGTTCAACTACATTTGGATTGAAATGAAGTCTCCCTCAGAAACAACGGATAGTAAACGTCGATATTATGAAAAACTCTTTGATAAGAAACGCTGCGAGCTGTCAAAACGCAATCCCGATTACAAACGTTTTTACACCGTTGAAAGACTCGCCGAAATTCGTTCCCCGCTACCAGGTTTGCTGCAAACATTTCTTCAAAAACCTATCATTTGCTCACAATCAGAATACAGACGAGCCTTCATTGGGCTGCTCCAAGAGTTTGCCAAATTTCAGACGGAAGGCGTTCCAGTGTACGACCAGACTAGGCAAATTCCAGTGGCAGTATGCATTTGGTTAGCTGTTAAACATAGAATGTCAGAAAAATTGCAAGCGGTTTTCGGTGAAAGTCTGCGAGTTCAAGAAGAAGAAGATCTCAAGAAAAAGTGGTTGAAAAAAAACCCGAATCTTTCTGATGATGAAATGCGAAGTTTGGTTATTCACGAAAAGGCACGAAGGAGAGTGGATGCTGCCAAGGATATTATTACATGGTGCGGTACCTAGGCGAAAATTTTGCAATTTGTTACCAAATAGATTAATGCGTTACATTCTCCACATTCTCAAGGCCACATCAAATGCGAACACCTCTAGTGATCTTGGTTTGACGCCCCTATATGCCCATCACTGGTTTCACATTCTTATTGCATTTTGTGACAAAAATTCTCAAAGCCTGTCATTCCTTCTCTCTGCATTTGTTCAAAAAAAAGGTATTCCAACTATTAATCGCTTTTTCATATCAATGTACAGGTACTTTTGCGCAAAAAACAGTGTGTTCACGATTTTTCACATGAGAAACTGCACGTCGCTGCACATTGCGTTTTGTTGCTTTGAGTTGTCGCCAATTTCGCTGTGAGCTATTTAACATTCTTGAAACAACCACATAACAATTGGAATTCGCATAGTTGTAATTCCCACACAACAGCAATGTTGTGCGTACTTAATTTACAGTAACTCCAATATTGATGGCCACCACAATCGAATACGTTAATGTTTTGCTGTAATGGCCAAATATCTTACTATCTTTGAATGCCTTTAGCTTCCAACTCATATCAGCTCCTATTTTCAATGACACCCACGAGTGTTCTGAAAGAAGTTGCCATCATAGGTCTGACCAAAAGATGTTCGTTCGGTGTTCCTGTTCAAGCAGGAGTGTTTGGTATTGTCGATATATCCAACATTCCAATTTGAACTAATCCAAATCTAGTTAATCGCAATTTTTTCCTTTTTCCTCTTTGAGTTCGTGTTCATAGCTTGGGTAATTGTTCGTTATTTTGTTATTCTTTACGCATTTTTGTTGATTTAATTCTTTTTTCTTTTACATACCATTATCTTTTGAAGACAAAAGTATGGAATGCACGTTTATCAAAATAAGCCCATGATAATTGCAGCTTTGTCCTGCCTTCATAGGCACGCTAGCAATGTACAATAAAGAATAACTTTTGAATTACAGATGAAAAGACATCATTTGCATTACAACATTTTATTGAGAAACAGCAAAAACCCTTCGAAGAAAAATGGTTGATACACAAAACTTGAATGCATTAGAAATCCTTAATTTCCTTTGACAAAATCCTTGACGTGCTAAAGATTAACATTTTTGTCTTTGAAGTTAAACTGTAATTTGCTTTTAGGTGTATTGAGTTCGACGAAAATGACAACTATGATCAGAAAGAAGTTGATGAAGTGGTGGATCAAGTGAAAATGTTCTTTCAAACGGCTGAAAATTACTTGTGAACTGTCTAATCGTGAATATTTTCGTTACTTGGGAAAAACGCTTAATTGTTAAACATTTAATGTGGCGTCATGTTATGTTACACACAAAACACAGACAGCGATTCTAATCAATTGCATAAATGACATTCGATTGGAAAATGGTAGTTTCCATGCTTGTATGCATGTGTAAAAGTACAAGTGCACTTCAAAATTGCACCATTCGTCTTGTGTTCGCACGAGAACCTGTAGCTGATGAATCTTGCTTGTAGACGTTCGATGACCATTGCAGAGTTTCGATGGTTTGTATGTTCGAGGCATGCAAGACTCTAGATCTCAGTTACATACGTGCATCTTGCACGAACAGAAAGGCTTTTCAAGCTTCTGCTTTTAACCGTACAAAGGAAAATGTGCAAAGTAAATAATAACTAAATATTAACAATTTGTATGTTGCTTGAAAAATGATCCATGTATGTTTTTGATTAAATTTATTTTGTGTGTTTGAAAATGTCATTCGATTTCTTCGCAAAAAGACGATTTCTTCGCAAGAAATAACATTCAATTTTTCATACAAAGTAGAAAGGTCTTCATGCACAATGAAATGATTTGAATGTAAAACGATAACATTATTTTCATCCTAAATGGCCGTCGTGTTGGGTAGCAAAACTACCGAAAAGACGTCTCTCAAGCACTCTCAACTGACACAAGCTTGAGGCGAACACGAACACCATGCAGTCAATAAACGTACCAGCAAGAACGCAGAAATAGGCAGAAAATTACGCAACAATAGCAATGGTTTCCTTCAATCATACCCTGCACTGATTTCCCATAAACTTGTTAATTACGATGAGCTTCAGCTTTGATATCAGACAAATCATGTTTTTGCCATGATGAAAATCAACACTGCAGTATGCGAAAAGGAACGTAACGTAAACACCATAGCAAACTGACACTCAGATTCATTACTAAGTTTGCTTTGTTTTAAAGAAAAAACGTGTTGCAAGCTCTCATACCTCTGGGTTTCAATTTTAGAATCGAATATGCTCAATTACGAAATATACAGATGATGACAACTGCGAAGTTTCTGAACCTGAGCTTTTCTAATAACACGAAAACCACAGTTGAGTTTAGACTGCTTTTTCTAGCGTATCGAATGATAGCCAAGCAGTTTCACAGGCCAAAAATCCATTTTTTTGAAAATATTTGGTTTGTATTTCTAAATTGAGATTCTACATACTAAAATATTTTTCGGCACTTTAAAAATTTGAAAACAATGGAAAAGTTTGTTAAAAAGCATGAAGTAACTTACATCAAGGTACTGAAGACTATAAAATAAATGTGATTGCGATAGTTTTGAAGTGAAATATCAGAATGCATTGCTTCTGGCAAAGAGATTGCAGTGCTACTACAGCTAACAGTCTTAATTGTCTGAAGAAACAAGTTTTGTGATAAGATCTGTTGTTATTCCATTGTCGCTACAGCTGCGAAACCGACTTTTGACGGATTTAGCTGAAAATTTTGTTTTAGAGCACTCGTAATCCATACTTTGAAAGTATATCGTAAATCATGAATATCAATTTTTTTTGATTAAGCAAAAAATAAATATTGAAACATTAGTTCAATTGTTTGTAGAAAAACCCTGAAAGGTTTTACCTTACAAAATGCCACATTAAGAATTTTTCCTTTTTATTTTCACAAAATTAAGGACATGACGGAACTTTCGTCTCCCTAATTATTTTTACTTCACATATGTGTGGTGTGTGTTACAAAGACATGGACATATTTCTGTGCAATAAACCTGAAATGAAAAGATCTTATCAGGAGGCTAAAATTAAAATTTAGATTGCATCATGCAGCTGTTAAGATATACAGTGCGTGATAAACTTTTGTCTGACATTGTCCAATATTTACCCGTTAACTAATGTTTTGTTTTAATATAACTCTGCATTTGTAAACAAAAAATAATAGTGACATTAATAGCAGCTAACACACGTTAAACCGATCGTCTGCACGCCTTCGAAACCTCCACAGGACTGGACATCTAACACTGCAATGAGGTGACAGTCACATGTGCAGCAATCAAGGCATTCAATGATTAACGCAGCATAAGCAGGATCACAGCCTGCAAATGCAGCAATCAATGCACAAACGCGTATAGCACTCAAGGTACAACTACTATATCATGATATTATTGTTCCGCAACCAGGGCAGCGTCACGTTGATCTGTTACCGGGGCAACAGTACGTTGAGAATGTGCCATCAAACTGATATGTTGGGTTCAATTTGGGGTCTTATCGAGACTTAAAAAATGGTAGCTGCAATTGTCCAAGTCTTTTCGACCTTCACGGATTGGTGCAGGTGAAAGCTGCAACTACCATTCTGAAAATGGCTAGCCACTAATGCAGTATTTATTAGGAGATCAGATGCATGAAACGAGACACAGGTGTGCATGGCCGTCGCAGACCACTCGTGAGATACAAAAGGTAGTGCAAAAACGAGTTTAATCAATCTCAGCTGGAATAAATATTGCTTTTTTAAAAAACTCGTTTCTTTCAGTGATTTTTTCAGACATGCCATACTCCGACAAAACGTTTTTTCTTGACAATAAACTGAAAAATGTCTTCTTTGTTCATTGCGTTCGAAGTTATTGTTTCTGTTACAGCTTTGTTAGGGCAGGGGCGGATGAAACCAGTAAGTTTAGAAAGGCGATTTCAGTAATATTTCGTAGTAAGTCTCATAACATCTTCGCTACTGTAAAAGAGCTGAAGTATACTTTATAACACTGCTGTGACAAAACAATAGGGACAAAATGGCCTGGTATCGCGAATGGTGCCTTCCGAATTGTACAACATTGTAGCGAATAAATGTACTATTTTACAATTAAGGGAGGTGGTTGCTCCAATCCCCCCTCCTTGGATCTCCACGTGTGTTGCGGTGCCAGCATTATTTCAAGATCTTTGAGGTGGCCAGCAATCACAGAGTTTTCAACGCGCATACGACAACCTTTCGCCTGTTCTGACACATCACAAATTACGTACATCAACTTATCTGAAGTCTCATATTCCCTACGAAAAAGCTTACCTCGCAAACACCTGTTTCTGTGTCACAAACACTTGTTGCAAACCTTCAACAGCGATCGATCGTCCACAACTCTTTCTGAAACAGAACCGAAAAAAGTAAGATTTCTACCAGCCAAAATAAATTGAGCAAACAGCTTTACTAACGGTTAACCCAGCGCGGGACAAACAAGTAACAACCAGCTGCAATTACTCACAGCGAATTAAACAAGAAACTTAGGCACGCGTCCAACTTCTTTCGAATGGAACACCAATCTGAATTAAAGTAAACACTAACTAACGCTCGCACTGAAACTACAACTGCAGAACAAAAAGAAGGAAGGAAGTGTTACGACAAAACCTATTGACGAATGAACCTTCACTAGGTTTTAAACAACTAAGAAATCACCTGCAACGTTGCAATGTGGAAGCAAAGTTTGTTGCGCATCATGAAGAAAATCATTTCTTAATGGTTTTTACAATTTTTTTCATTTTCTCTTCAATTGAATACAACTTGCTTTAGCAGTTTGTTTATCATCATTCCACCTTTCAAAAAAGTTGTCAATGCATCGAAAAGTAATGTTTGTCTTTTTTTGAAACGAGATTTAGCTCAAATTTCATTTTTATCTGTTTGAAAAAATTAGCCAAAAGACTAGAAACTCACTATTAACCATAGAATCATTCCAAGAAAAATTTTAACCGGTGGTGGGATTCAAAACTTAACAGGCTTTCTTTCTCGAGGGATCACTAACAGCAGGTCTCTCATTATCACAATCTCCAGAGGCAGACCCTGCTGGTTGGCCCGATACAAGCGCACAGGTTGATCTTTTTGTTGCCAACTGGTACATTCTAGCAGGGAAATTATTATTTTCCTATATTCTAGTCTTTTCTTCATTATTAAAAGTTAGTAACAGGTCTATGAGAGGTTTGTCAAAATATGATATGCGTAAAAGGTGTTCATGGGGAAAAATTGAGAACGCCTGACTTTAAGCCAACAACCGATTCACGAGATTGAAGAAATTCCAAGAACAGGGTTTTGCGAACCGGGTGAATCCCATCACTGTTTTTAACCTGAAAGAACGTTTTAGTTGAAGTTCTTGGTGACTGCAACTTCGTCTAACAAAACGTTTTGAAGCTGAACTACCAAACTGCCGGTTTCGTTTTTTTGAGTTGATTACTGTGTAGAGAAATGATTTTCCGCTTAACCGATAGGTTGATAAAACGCGTTGTGGTTCCTTCGTAATATAATCATCTTCTCTTTTGTCAAATTTTATCTTCACCATAACGACGTTTTCTGAATGTCCAAAGATCCGTCCATTTGTTTAGTCGTAAGGCATGGTTTTCTAGGCATCTCGCAATGCAACTGCAAGGTCTATCGGTGTGATTTTGAACTGGTAATCGACGCTTTATTTACTAAAGAGAAAGAGAATTCCCGCACCTATTTTCTCAACATCACGTTTGGTTGACTCGTGCACACTAGTTGGTGAATGCGCATAGAATAATTGCGCATTATTTGCTAATGAAGAATGGGAACGCCTTGTGTGTTCACTCTAACAGAAGGGAATAAAAAAGCAGCGTTGAAAAGAAAACACTGAGTCGGCGCTTGAGTTATTGCGTAATTCCAAGGCAAGTGTAGTGTATCACAGTCGTGTGGGAAATGCCCCACTGTATGAGTTAACTCTTGCCATCACGTGATAATTACGAATTCGAATTGAATACATCTGTAGAAAAAATGCTTTGTTTAAAACCCATACCTGTACGTTACATAATTCTGAAAAAGTTTTATCCATGGAAAACAACAATGCTTATGACAGTTACACATAACAAAAACGATTGACGAGTAAATTAATGATGTGCCATGACAAACTGCAAAGGCCATTTTCATCCAAGATAGCTTGATCGTAGTAGGTGCGTTGCAGTGTACTGTATACACCAGGTAGTTGCAGTAAAGTGACACGGTTGCAGTGCTAGTGCCGTGACAAAATGAACAAATATTCTGTATGCGATTTTTTTGTATGACTTGCTCCACTACATTCTGGTGTTTGCTTTGCTTAACCATTTATTTTAGTAGTAGTAAAAAATAAACTAAAATTCATTCAATGTGTGCATATTAAACAATGTTGTTTGGAACTTGTAGGACCAAGTTAGAAATTACCAGATATTTAATAAAATGTGTTGATAGTAAAGAAAGGTAATATTTTGATTTCGTCAGGTATGGTGTATATTTTATGACATTTCAACCTTGTTCCTTGCCGTATTACTACAATTCCTGTCAAGACTTACAACTTAGTTTTTACCTGTAATTATTTTTCCCCTGCACTGATTTCTTGTTTTGCAGTCACTCTGTGTCACATGACCGATCTTGCAACTGGATTTCACTGGTGAGTCTATATGGTTACTTCTTGCTTGCATTTTCCTTTTCAGTTTTGATGCATTTACTCAGACTGACAATGCTCTGCAAGCGAGACTAGCTCGGAAGGCCTTGTATTGTACTTGTCAACAGACAAAATAAGAGAAACAACATTGTAAATTGTCTTTGATTGGGGAAGATGAATCAAGTTTTTTACCAGCTTTGGCGTTTTGATAAATTTTTTTGAAGATATTAATTCCAATGGAAAGAGAAACGTTTTTATTTCAATTTAATTGGAACATGTGAATCTTAATGCCACTTGCAATTCCGTTTCAATGCAGAAGCTGTCATCTAAAAAATTTTTTTCGGTTGTTAACCATGGCTATGCGGAGTACTCAGCTGCCATGCCTGTGGGGTTTGGAAGCACTGCCTAAACTTCAGCGCATTTAGTGTATGTTACTTTCGGGAAACACAATTACAGTAAACTTTTACTGTAAATTGTCCAAATTCCTGAGGGCAAGAAAACATGCAAGTGGACTAAAAATATAGTGTTAATTGCTTCATTTGGTTCACTCTACCAATTTCAAAGATGGGAATAAACTGTTTTGTTTCTGATTTTTAATTAGGGAATGTGTTTTTTGAGCAACCATTGTCTTGGCGAAACGTTTACGATTATATTTTGCAAAATTTTGCAGATGATTTGGAAAAGCCTTTTTTATTCCTCACCACTTGTTGACGGTTATGTAGGCCACTCATTATTGCAAACACTTGGATTTATTACGACAACCAAGTTAATTTCAGTCTTGGCACAGTAAATAAATAAATGTTATATCAACTAGATGATCACCATATTTTGGAGACACTGTTGCTTTTTGCAGTGAACACGAGGACTGCAGTCGAAGTGAGCTCTAACAGATCATGAATTAAACATTATGTACTCTAACTACTTTGAACTCCAACTGTGTGATAATTCTTCGTTTTTACAATTATCTGCTACTGTACTTTCCAGCTTTCGCACTCTTTAGGAAACGTCTTTTTGGTTGCAAATCAGTGTAAAATGTCAACATCATTGTGAACGATTGACGAACATTAAAGCAATGTTCAAAAAACAAAAGACTGATATCATGCAACAGTGGCACTGCAGTTATGCAGAGATATCTATCATGCAACAACAATTTCATCGCGTACTGCTGAATGTAATGTAGAAAAACCTTCGCTTCAAGCAAACAGTTTCAAATTTAAATCGTCATTGCATGAAGTTATTTTCGAAAAAAAACAAAAATAAAATACTCTTAAACATTTGTTCCATTGTGAGATTTGTACTCATCAAATGATTTCTGTACGTTTGGAATTTTTTCTCTGTATTTTAGTACTCTAGTGGCAGGCTGTTCAAAGAAATGTGACGTATAATCTATTGAAACAAAATTTTCTTTTTTATTTTTGCAAA
>JGI24021J15306_10007047_pt1 | contig 13640 bp, 8 predicted proteins | sample Ectturendosymbi1_FD_15306 | JGI IMG/M metagenome (IMG submission 15306) | reverse complement strand
CTGCAAAAAGTGCTGATGTGGTTTCTGGACGCAGACGATAGCCCGAATTCCCACCAAAACATAATTATTACATGTGGTATTTGCGTTAAGTCGACAAGTTAACAAGCAACAAGTGTGCGAAAACAGTTAATCTCCCTTGCGCAGGTAATAAAATTTTGTAAAACATCAAGCTCAAAAGGGGGGTTTTAACCCCAACCCCCCCCTTGCGTACGCCCTTGGGTGCTTGAATAAAATACAAGATATTTCAAATCCAGAAAGCTGTATATATTTCATCGAAACAAAAGGTCCTCTGTCCACGTTTGTATCAGTTGTGGTCAGTGACGGATTTACGCTTAGGCCAGGGGTGGGCAAATAGCGACCCGCGGGCCAAATGTGGCCCGCCACAGCGTCTTCAGTGGCCCGCGGAAGCATTCAGTAAATGCGTTCAAATCTGAAATTTCCTCCAACTTACCAGAGTAAAGGTAACTTCACCAAGACTTGCTTCTATTTCCATTAGAAGGTACGGCCCTTCGCTAAATGTGGCCTTCGCAAAGTGGCCCCCGAGCCAAATTAATTGCCCATCCCTGGCTTAGGCCATGGCCTAGGGCCCCACGTTTTTGGGGCTCCGCGCAACTCCTCCTATGACTAACTTAAAATTTGCGAAAGTGCCGTCATTACTAACTTAAAATTTGCGGAACTGCGCAGAGGTATAACTTCACAATTTACTTTAAAACAGGCATATGCAACCTTTTTCATTAGCGGGCCACTTTCGAATTTTGGATAGTTTTCGCGGGCCGCATCAATTTTTATTGGATGAAACTTTATTCATTCCTTTCTTAAAATATTTGTTTAATTAAGTGGTCACTCAACAGATATGGAGTATATGGTGTAATTTTCTCTGTTTCAAGCTACCAACCACATGCCGGCGATAGGCTTATTGAAAAACTGTGAATTAGACGAGACATATGATAGAGTTACCACACTTGCAGAAGCAAAATTCCGGACAGTCTCATTGGCTACTTTTCACAACAACAAACAAGCGCTAAGCTGTATTTTTAGTATGTTCTTACAACTACCAATCCACCGCAAAACAGCATCACTATCATGCAAAATTATTATAGACGCTGGAAACAGGGCCGGATTAAATGAACGCGAGGCCTCGGGCAAAGTCTTGACCGCGAGGCCCCCTAAACGCTTAGCACAACTGTGGAGCGTTTCACATGCCCTCGTTTCATCTTTGCAGAACCACCGGTCAAAAATGTCTAAACTGATACCATTTGGCAGCCTACACTTCAGAGACAATGGAGGGTGACCATGTACGGCGGTTCGTATGTGGTTAACATGTTCAAACAGAAAGTTGTATCATAAGAAAACGAATCGTCAAACGTCCATTCAAGTTACGGCAGCAGCGTTTTTCCGCGTGTGCCCATGCTTGGCTCTCACTGCGGGGCTCTCCCACTCAGATCTACTTTTTTTAGTCGACCCAGATGTCAGGTTTAATTATGAAAAATCGCGTTAAATCATTTTTTTTCAAGTGATCAATTCAACAGCAACTTCAATGTGCTCAACAATATAAAGATAACTTTATATTACAGTGTTTGCACATCAGTTGAGAAAATACGCATATCGGATGAAGCAGAACATGTTCAATCGGTTTCATAACCTCACATAAGATCATTGTCGGCGTTATAATGTTATTGTCTCGAATGGCCAATTGAAGAAACTGGTGAAACAAAGGTTACGACTGAGTGTTTAAATTTGGATGTTTCCCTATGCATACAAATTAAAAACCAAGTCCAGTTAGAGGAAGAAAGCATTGAGATTATATTTTTTGTGGAATTTTAGATCCCACTGCACTTCAAGATTGCACTAAATTTCCTAGTGTAATAACAAATGTACTCCTACAATTAGTGAGAGATGTCATCAACGGCGTATGTTACCAGCGTTATGAAAAACGTCATGAGCAACAGAAAAGTCGTCCAGATGTTAATGTGCGCGCTGCAGAAGAAAATTTGGAAGAGGAACTATAATTAAATGAGTATTCGATTATCGTTTCAATTCAAACGAGCACACTCATATGTTTTGGTTCGTAACAAAAGCTTTCTGGGTTTTTATTGTACGAATATGGCTTTTTTGGTGTGCAATCTAGGTTTATTTGAAATCACTGTATGGGAGCCTTGCATGTGGCTGCTGAACACAGACATCTTGGCAGATAATGCAGCGAGACAGTGACACTGCTGCTAGCGGTAAGCCACGTATAGATTTATGCTGTGTGAAATGAAGCATCAAATCTGTAGCAGTGCTTCACCCTTTCAGTCCCGCGTGTGCCATTTTTTTGCAATTTTTGTAAAGTTTGCAACGCCATGATTCGCCAGCCGATTGAACGAGAGAGCTCTTCAAACCCTCTACGCACTCAGCAAGTCTTAAACTGCAGGTTAAAAAAATTTTTTTCGTTTTGGGTTTTCTGAAGGTGACGTCACAATAACGGCATGTTTTTGTATTTTCGGCGAATTTATCTGGCCGTGAAAGCCAACCCAAGGAGCCATATTTTTGGCTTAAGTTTTTTTCGGAAACTAGGCCAAAATCCACGTCTTTAGAGCCCTTGAATGACTTTCTAGTCCATCTGGAGCCAGAATTATGGCTCAAACACCCTGTTTTTGACAAAAATCAAAAAGTTTCACGAAAGGTATAATTTGCCATTTCAGGACAAACTTTGGCCAGCCATAACTCGGCAGCAGATTGAGCTATTCAAACCCTGTAAAGACTCGTGAAGACTTGTATCTTAGAATGAAAACAATATTTTAAGATTTGGACTTGGGGTTTTTCGTTGATGACATCATGAGTGGGGTATGTTTTGCAGATATTTTTATGACGTCATCGTCGATCCAACGAGCCAATATTGTGGTTAAAAGTTTTATTGGATTCTAGGCTAAAATACGAGTCTTTAGAGCCCTTGATCGAGCTTCTAGCGTTTCTGGTTCAAAAGTTATGCCAAAAAATTCCAAATATTTCAGGAATTCCCTAGGGGATTTCCCTAATTGATATTCTATAATTTTTGCCATAACTTTTCAATCAGAAACGCCACAATGTCAATCAAACCATCTGAAGACTCGTACTATAGCCTGGAATCAATTTAAATCCAGTGAAGTTTCGCGCCACGAAATCGGCTCGACTTTTGAACTCCCACGGGACCTTGATGTCATATATTGTTTTGACAGACCTGTCAAAACATCCTGTGGTTATGCAAACATGGCCAAAAAGGCCGAAAACGCACACTGAAAATATGTTTTTCAGTCTAAACTACAAGTCTTTCCCCATTTAGAGAGGGTTTGAACAGCTCTCTAGCTCTATCTGCTGGCGAGTGATGGCCATTCAGAAAAGTGATGCAATCCACCCCAGGTTAGGGTTTGCGGGTGTAGAAATTTTCACCAATTTTTGTTTTTTTATCAATAATTTTGGCTACAGATATGCTAGAAAGCCATTCAAGGGCTCTAAAGACGCGGATTTTGGCCTAATTTCCGAACAAACCTTGAGCCAAAATAATGGCTGATTGGGTTGGCACCCAGGGCCAGGTAAATTTGGCCAAAAAAATGCAAAAACACTCACACTTGTGACGTCATCTCCTGAAATCCCCAAATCCAAAACGAATAAAAAAATTTTTATCCGTAGAGGGCTTGAACAATGAACAGTTCTCTAGCTCAATCGCCTGGCGATTTATTGAGTTGCAAACTTTTCAAAATAGCAAAAAAGTGGCGCACGCGGGACTGAAAGGGTAAAGTTCACAACAGGGGTGGGAAACCTGCGGCCCGCATCAGTATTTTCGTTACCCAATTTACAGTAGAGTACAAAATCGCGTCAAAACGAAGCTCCATGATGAGCAGGCACTTGAGGCAGGATGTCTTAAGAAGCCTCCGTTCCTCATTGTAAGATGAAGGAAGAATTGTATGATAAAATCAGGTTTTATTTGCGGCCCGCCAGCGACAATTTATGCGGCCCCGCATAGTAAATAGGTTCCACACCCCTGGTTTACAGGAAAGGGATGATATTGCAACATTTGAGTGGTGTAAATGGGCTGCTGACCGTCACATAATTAAATCCCCGCGATCGCATAACCTCATTTTCTTGCTGAAGTCTTACACTTCATAATTACTCTAGTAGTTTCAACGCGACTGCCAAGCATGTTTGAACCAGGGCTGTGGAGCCGCGGTAATCAATATTCAGGCTCCGGCTCCGCAAATCTAAGTTTTTGGGCTCCGGCTCCAACATCTTAAGATTTTTGGCTAAAGCTCCAACACAATTTGGTCCGAAAAACAGAAAAAACAATGCGTTATTTGTATAACTAACTTGAACCTAAACCCAAATCTCAGGTCCGGCTCCGGCATCTACGAAATCTTAGGCTCCGGCTCCAGCCATCCAAAATTGCTTAGGCTCCGGCTCTACAGCCCTGGTTTCAACCCTAGCCAAAAGCTAGCATGAACTCGTCCAAGAATGTTCCGTTTGTACAAATTCGGTTGGGCACAAAACGGGAAAACAGAACAAATCATAGCGACAATTCACTCTCATTCTTTGGAAAAACCATCCGCTATGGTTTTGGTTCATTCATGCATTGTTGCGACTCGAATCACGAAATAACACAAACGCAACAAGAGGAAAAAAAACAACATCAAAGAACATAAATTGATTGCATGCTGATGGGAATACAAAACTTCAAGGTTTAGCAAATTGCTGTGTTCTAATATATTTGAATCACAGAAGGTTGGCTCAAAACCATGTGGGTCAATTGCTCAGCCAGACCTGTCGCTAGCACAAATCAACTTTTAATCAGGGCTACGATACGGTCCTTATTTCTGAGGTTTGCCTTTTTTTGCAGTGCGACGTCTTACAAAATATTACTGTCCTTATTTCTAAGAAATGTCCTTACTTGTGACTTGCGTCCTTAAAATTTCAAATACAAGCAATATATAATAGACATACAGACCATTACTATTTCATCGCAAACATTTTGCAATCAAGGTTTTGTGACGTCGTAAAATTAGCATAATCTTGCAGCACAGAGGCGTAACGCACTGTCAGCAGAGGCGAATTTTCATTTTCGGGGCCCTAGGCCATTATTTCCCAAACTGTGTGCCGCGAGTTTTATGTTTTGACAAAACCTTATGCTGCAAATCTTGTGAAAAGTAGTTTTTCGCAAGGTTTGTGAAAAGTAGGTTTTCGATTTCATAAAGTATGTGTGCCGCAGTCAAATTCAGAATGTATTAGCGTGCCCTAACATAAAAAAGTTTGAAAAGCGCTGCCCTAGGCTATTTTAAATTGGGGGGCCTTCTGGAAGGTTTGCGACAGGAGCGGATCCAGTCAATATTATTAGAGGAGGCGAATCCAGTAATATTTGGTTGTCAAGCCTCATAAAACGGTTTCGCTACTGTAAGAGAGATCAAGTATACTTCACAGCACTGCGGTGACAAAACAATGGACGACAACATGGCCTTACATCGCAAATGTTGTTTTCCGAATTGTACACAATAATGGTGAATAAAGTTACTTTCGCAGGTTTTAGGAGCGATCACCCCAATCGCCCATCCCGCAGGATCAGCCTCTGGTTTGTGACGACTGGTGTCATACAAATTAGCACTACACCTGCTCGCTACATTCACTGAACAAGTTGTTCTGATTCAAAAACATATTACTTTATTCTAACTCCCTCGATGTCAGGAACGAAAACAGTCACAAATGAAACTAACGCAAGGCAGAGGTGGAGTTATAAAGGTAGAAGCGAAGTTATCTGACCACGCTCACATTACGTGTTTATTGAATACCTCATTGGCCTGGTGTAATCTGAAAAATGGAATCAGGCGATTTGTTTCACACATAATACGTAATAATAACCAATTCTCAACGCCATAAAAAGACAATGCCTATCGTCATTCACTTCAATTTTCGCGCTCATTCTTCTATAGACATCGTTTGTTAGTGGCATAGTAAAACACGTGCGTTGAACCAAAACCCAAATACAAATATAACTGCTCACAGAAATGCTGGAAATTATCCTCACTCCCAAAATTTTGGGGCCCCCCGAATCGGGAGCCCTAGGCTGGAAGCCTTTTTAGCCTAATGGTAAATCCGCGCCTGACTGTCAGGCATTGTTAGCACGTAACTGTCTACTCCGGTTGGGACTCTTAGGAAAGCTGGTTTTGTAGCGCAGGTTTAGCATTTAACTGATTGAAGAAATGAGCATGCGAAAAAAACGTTTTCCATGACGATTACAAAAAGGATGTCGAGAATAAGACATGCTGAAGCAAATGGTTCCTGGAGATGAATAGGCACACTTACGATCTGACGTTAGTCGTACAAACAGAAACAATTGTTTTCGTTTTAGGTATTAAAATCAAATTTTGCTCAGCCGTCTTTATTTTTGATTCTATATCGATCCCTGACTTTTAACTGAAGACGTTTGACATGTAGTAAAAGTAACAAACTGCATCGAATCAATGACACATAAGTAAACAAAACAACAATAAACAGAGGGGGAAAAGCATGTCTGTGTTCAGTGGGTGTGTAACTGGAGAGGTAAAAAGATATAAGGAAAAAGGGGGCACTAAAAACAATATTACAGAAAAATGACAAGCATACGAAACTAAAATTAAGTAACTACTCTCCACATGTGAGATAAGCAAGGAATCTATCGTAGGAAATCGATTTCATGCAACACTACGCATCGTCATTCCTTAAATCTGCAAGTAACGCTAACAGGTGACACGTTGAGAGGCTGAAAGAAACGCAGAGAAAGCAAATAAACTCATGACTAAAGTGAAGAAATTACAACACAAGCTGCGACAATTAATAACTGGAAAATAAGTCTTTCTCAAACAATTGCGTTCACTTCAACTCTAACTGACGTTATTATTATTAAGTTGGCTGACCCATTTAAGCTTGCAACAACTGCATTGCCAACGCTAGCGTTGCCAACGCTACGAATGCAGTCTTGCTTACGCATTCTGCCGGGCGTGTTGTTTCAAGCTTAAATGGGTCTGCCTTGCTCAATGAAAATAGCGTCAGTTGGATTTGTTTCTATTTGAATAAGAGCTGATGATGTCTACGGAGTAGGCGAAATGTGTACTCTGTAAGATCTTAGTGTCTGATTCTTTGCTGGGAAAAAATTACTTTCGGTAGCCAGTGTCACTTCAAACGATTATACAATTTGCTTCATTCGAAAAATGGTTCATTGAGAAAAACTACTGTTTTTCTTGCTTTTTTTTAAGGTTCTGGAGGGCAACCTGAACTTCTTACATGAACATATTGTATATAAAGTGAAGACATATAAAAATTTTTCATTCATCACCTTGGTATGAGAAAGATTCAACGATTGCCCTGTTCTATTTTTGCAAGCATGCTGATGAAACAGTCGATACCAAAAACTGCAGCAATTCTTAACAGTTTCTTGCAATCATTTAAACAAAATATTTTGTTTTTCTTAACTACGCGCCTCGGGCTAAGATTCAAATCAAACAATTTCCACATAAATCAATAAACATGGAACAAGTACTTTTCAATAGATGAAAAACCGCATGCATACTTTTCGACACATGGCAAGCGCGTCGTGCATGACGCACATGTGTAAGCAATGCTGGATGAACTCGTTGAAACGCTTGTCTGGGGTCTACAAGCGCTACTCAACAAGTGCTGGCTAATATATTCTTGGACATGTAATGCAGTACTCTATAAGCAATATTGTATGTTACACATGAGCATAACAATTAGCCGCGAAGCACATTTCAATATACAGTGTGAATTAAACTTTGCTTCTCAAAGATTCTTGATTGGCTTCCGTGTTTCGCAATAACCCAAACAGCTTTCCATCCATATTTCTGCATCAGTCTTATTCCCTAGATCTCAGATCTCGTCTCTAAATGAAAAATCGTGCTTTCATCGCTTTTTCACTTAAGTGCCCAAAAGCACGTTTTTTTCAAAACGCCCCGCCCGACCAGCTTCGAAAAACTCATGAATTCAGTACGTCACAGACATGTCTTGCGCAAGTTTCTTTCAAAGGTCTAGTTTCGAACTAACAGCAACGCCAAATACAATCAATGAGCAAGGTATAATGGTCCTTCTGAAAAGCAAAAAAAATGCATGAGGTCCAACACGGTATTGCGTGAAACCAACTTGAACGGGTAGGAATTTTATTTGGGATGTGGCATTCTGGAATACGTCGACTTTCGCAATGTATGGACAAGACAGTTTTCCGTTTCCCGAGTAGCGCTTTTCTCCAACACATGCTATATGGGTTGCGACCAAACAAGTACATTTGTCGGATCAAAACAAGCTCACCTTGTTTCCTTTCGACGGATCAAAATAAATCGTAGTGGGATCAATGAATGCCTAGACAGAATAGCTTTGAACAAGTCTGCAATGTTTTGGAAGTACACGCTTCACAAGATGATCATGAAACAGTTTTTTTAGGGAAAATGTTAGGTACCCGATATGGATCTGTAGGGACACGATTTCTCTGATTCTAGGGACCCGATTTTCTCTGATTTTAGGGACCCGGTGATAATTTTCTGTGATTCTAGGGACCCGATTGAAAATTCTAGGGACCCGATTCGGGTCCCTAAAACGCCTTAAAAAAACCCTGATGAAAACGTAAAATTGTTAGAAATATTTTGAATATTCCAGAACGGAATGAATTCCATTCCATCCCATCCAGTGTTTGCGCTGAACATCTCCCTCACGCCGTTTGCCATTGTCCTACTTGACAAGTTTCTTTTTAGGATGAAGATCACAAATTCATTTTCTAATTTCTTTTCGAACAAAATGACAATTAGCTTGTTGTTCGAAGCGCGCATTATCAAAAAAAACATTGTAACGCACTTTCAGACAGCAGATCAAAAGTCATAATAACAGGTACAAAATCTTCCACATGTGTATATGCGTGTTTGTCTGTTTTCAACACGAAATATAAAAGAATTGAAAGAAAACACATTTCACTTTGACTCAAAAAGTGCATCGCGCGAAAAATCGCATCACGTCGTTTATCACTACTTCAGTTTGGAATGAAGAAGTTAAAAAAAAAAACAAAGGAAACAAGTATGCAAGAAACTGCTTCTAAAATAATCTGTGTTTTATATGCCTATGTGACTAAAGAGGCCTTTTTTGAGCCCAAAAATGCAGAGCACACCTCTTCAGTGCTAATGTATCTGTAGAACGGACAACTCTCAAACAGGAAACGCTCAAATGGTATTTAAATGATACATTCAGAGTTGACATGAGAACAATTTCCTATGCGTGGACTATTCAAAGAGTGTGTGTGAAAGAGTATTTTTTCCAGGAATTTCACTTGTTTCGCTTGAACTGCAAAGTGAAAGGACCACGATACATGAAAGGTCAAAATAAGCAAGGTGGAAATCATCCAAACACCTTCGAGAAACACAGGGTAAGACGAACACTGATGAAGATAAAAGTAAACGTAGGTAGCGAGCAGAAGAAATAAATGTGACAGCTTCACAAACTCTGAAGTCTATTTAAATGATATCAGATACGAGGGGTAAACGCTCGTATCTTTGAAAACGACAAATATTGTGGGATCGGACTCGTTGTTGACGACACTATCGAATAAATAACCTTCGTCGGAGCTCTCGTTCACGGGCGGGACTTTAAGGCTATTGTTGCCGAGGCAGAAATCCCCGGTAAGAACATGAGCCAAGAACATCACTTTCACTCCAGATGCATCCGCCTTTGAGTAACTTTCAGATAAAGACGAGCGGTGGGCGAAATAAACACCGTGTCCAAACTTAGTCGCTGCAAACACAGAAAGTCGTCAAACAGAAGTGTTTTAACAAAACACAACCGAAGGCAGATGCTTGTAGAGCTTTTTCACCGTCTGATTGGTCTAACGCAGAGGTTCCCAACCTATCTCTGACCATGTAACCCTTCAGCTTTCGACAGATGAGCATGTACCCCTAAAATTTCTGATGGCAAAAAAGCTGCGTAAAATATCAAAATCCACTAGAACTTCAATATGTTGAAATATTTGGAAATAAATATATTTTTCCCTTGTATTTCTAACCTTAAATGTACCCCTTCACATAGGCAAATGTACCCCCAGGGGTACATGTACCCCAGGTTGGGAACCCCTGGTCTTACGGCTTAAACACACAAACCACACTTGAAAGCTTAACAACTTTTGATACATTTCCTAAGATCAAAATCGCGTTTGGACAAATATGTATTTTTTTCTTTTCGAATTACACGTCATTGCTGTAAAAGTTGCATTATTGTGCAAAAAGCGCGATCTCGCGCATAGCTACCTAGTTCCGGCAGATATGAGTAAAAAATTTTACTGACGATGGCCAACTATTTCAGCCGCACTCCGCCAACGAGTCGAGCGAATATTCAAACCCTGCTCTGAGATAAAGCTGCAGGTCGCACATAAAAGTACGTTTGCATCGTATCAGATGACGTCACGCAAGGCCGCCAATCACAAGCGAGCATCGTTCAAGTTACAATTTTATGGTTGATTCCGTTTAATGTTGGGTGAGCTCGCACAGAAGGGGATCGAGCCTGTTGCAACGGCCACGCGAAAGCCGACTGATTCTGCAGCAGCTTGCTGGCTCCGCACAAGACGAAGCGAAAGCGAAGCAAACGAAAGAGCGGAAGAAGAATACAAAAAATACAATTACGTGATCCGACGCGACTGACTGGCTTTCCTACAGAACCCGTACTAGCAGTTCGGGAAAAAACACTAAACAAACTGGACTTACCACGCACGAAAACCGGAACGAACATTCGCACTCATGAGACCCGCATCAAAAGAAATAATATAGCGATACAAAGAAAATCAGCGAGCAAACAGTTTCCTACCGTTCTTTCCCGCAAACCCGCGATCAAAGCCTTGAACGCAGATTTTCTGAGCGTCGACTCCCGACGTTCCGTGAAACAGTTCACGCTCCACTGGCTTGTTTGACGTCATATGACGCTGCACTTCTTTCTTCTTGATCTTGTATTGCTCGTAAAGAGTCGGGTTTTGAATGCGTTCGACCTGCGCATGAAAATTTTTTTCCCGTTTTTATTAACAGCGACCTATTTTGTAAAAGGAACAATATTAAACGATTAACGGAGATGTCCACAAAGCCCCAAGTATTACATGATGAACGGGGCTGAAACCGTTTGACGTATTTCATGCAAAAGCATGTTGCTACACAATCTAATACTGAAAGGCTTCTTGCGCTGAAACAACTGACTCGTTGTGTTTAAGCACTTCGCAAATCACGTTCGTAATTTCGCAAATTACGTTGGTCGTCAGTCGTCAGAGCGGGCGATCCACGGCACGAAAGAAGTCGATAAACGTTTGTTTGTCTTGAAAATTTTCAAGACTTACTTTGATCACAAGGCAGTTGTCGTCACTTATTGTTGCCATGAATTTTCCTTTCACTTTTTGGAATTCAGAAGTGTGGCTGGGCAGCTCCACCTTGCGCAGTGACAAGCCTTGCATGTCGCTCCATTCACTTGGAAATTCTAAAAAGGTTATAAAAGGTAAATATACACTGATGTGGAGGCTCTTTTGTCTGAAAGTATTGTTTTTTCAACGATAAAACATAAATGGATCGACTGACAGGTTTGGGGAAGATATAACATGTTTTCCAGGTGATGGGAGTTTTAACTTGCATTAGGAAAAGAGTTCTGGATCTTTTTGAAAAGGATGTGTAGCCGGTTTGTTAGACACGTTGCAAATCTATCCTTCAAAATGGCAAAAATTGGGAACGTATTGTAAGCAACTTGTTTTGGATCGATTAAAAGCATGCTTTAGATTTACACAGAAAAGTTTTTACTACCAACACGAAAAGCAACTGTAGTCAAAACTAGACATATTCAATGCCTTAAAAAACGCTTCTAGAAATTAGTTGATAAAATGCAGTTGCAAAGTTTTTCCGCTGCGAAAATGTCCAAGGTAATTTGCGCAACGTCTGAAACCGGGAAAACAACGCAAAAGCCGAACCAAAAATGTTCTGTAGACGGGTTTACGAGACGCAACGACATAATGGCTGGCAACGCAAGAACGCGCTCGTTGCTTTTCCGACAGTGGCCCGCATCACAAGAAACAGCGGTATTGGGGGGTTGCGTCTTCGCACGCACACGACGTAAAGTGTCAGAAGCTTCGACAGCACAGAGATCGCGGTTGCTGCTGAGTCTGAGACGTGGAAAAAAACGAATAACAAAAATACTCACCACATCCGCTCTCGAAGCGCTTTATGTAACCAGTGCCGCACATGACGTCATCGGCGCGACTTGTATACGTGTTTGTGACGAAACAAAGCTCTAACTCTTCGCCGAAAAACGGCACCTTTGCGGAGTCCTGGTGGTCCTGTAGCGAAAGTAAAACAATGTTTTTGTAAAATAACGAACACCGGTAAAGATTCTGGCAATTGGTTTCGGAAAACAATTGCTCACTCCGAAAGCCTGTTCATAACAACTTGCATTTACTTAATCTTCAAACGAATGAACCGCACTGACAAAATTCAAAATATGGAAACTACACGCAGAAGCAAAACGTGACAAAAGGTACGTAACTATACGCAGTGCTCACATGGGCACCACGCGTACCGTGCAAACTTTAAATCTTTAAACACTCTCGACAGACAAAAGGGCAATCTTGTTTTGATTCTATCGGCAGAAAAAGGTGTGTAAACTGAAGTTGTTTTTTTTGCAACAGCACAAGCGGAGTTTACCGTCGCTGGTCGAACCGATAATGGCCGCTGACGGCGTTCGGCCGCTTTGCAACAAGAAAGAAGGTGTCCGAGTAAAAATCTGAGTCGAAATTTTTGTCTAAAGGAGTTCCAAATCGCCATCTGCTTAGACTAGAAGACGGTCGACTTGATAAAATAAAAAATAAACCTACTCCAAAAAGTTTTGCTGCTTTCTACGCTGGGAAGCAGCGCACATCAGACATGAGCTGCTGTCAATTGTCTGCCAGGATCACGTCATTACTTCAAAAGGGTTTGTTGATCATTCATTCACGGCGCAACAAAAATATTTGACCGCGGTCTTATCTTATGATCAAAATGCCCGAACCTTGGGTTGCCCTACGAGAGCAAGATAAAAAAACTGTTAAACTATAAACAGTGGCGTAGCTAGAGTGTGGGCTGCCCGAGGCGGCCCTTAGGTTTGGCGCCCCCGAAGCCCATAAAAATGCATATTGCACAGTGACTGGCTCTTAGCTTTGTATAATATTAACTAGTTTGTGCACCATTATAATATCATAGTACTCTCACATGCTCAAATATGGTATGCTTTAAAAACACACCAAAAAACTCAAACATTGTGTAAGTAACAGTTAAACAAAAAGCAAAACTGACATATAGGGAAAAATAGTAAAAATGTATAAAAAATTAGGACCAACTTTATTTCTAAAATGAAAACTACAATTTGCTACACAGTAACTTTTCTTGCCTTTTTGTTGGCAAATTCTTCAATGGCGAGTCAAAATTTATATTGTTTGTCAATAGTTGCTCTATAGACAGTGTGGCAAAATTCCTCAACCGCAAGGTGCTCATACCAGATATTAAGTAATTCTTGGTCAGTTTTAGTTTCGAAAAACTCCTCTCACAGGTAGCAACATAACGGCAATTGTGAGGAAAATCCGCAGCATTATTACTATATTTGGAACAGAGTTC
>JGI24021J15306_10007046_pt1 | contig 13644 bp, 8 predicted proteins | sample Ectturendosymbi1_FD_15306 | JGI IMG/M metagenome (IMG submission 15306) | reverse complement strand
GTTCTGTACATTATTTGTCTGTGACAACCGAATCAGAATAGTGCTTTAGTCAGATGTAAATTACATGTGTGCCTGTATTGCTGTGTTCGAATCCATTCTGAGAGTAAAGATTGGAAATTTGTCTATCTGGTGAGTACCATTGACCTGACTGTCTTCATTTCNTAATAAAATANACGTAAATGAAAATACTGAGTCTCTGATGATATTAAACAAGATTAGAAGTCTTCTAGGGGGGTCAAGCGAACATGGCTTTCGTGAACACCGTCCTTGTTACATCCATGGACGAACCCATGTAGGCATTTCGGATGTAGCTAAATGCGGAAAAGTATCTTGGCCCACAAGCCAAATAAAAAGATATTTTTTACCGTAACACAATGCTGAAGGGGTACATGGTCAGAAAAAGGTTAGGAAGGGAACCTCTACTCTGGACAGACTTTGTCGTAAGGCTGAACCATTTCTTTGCCTACTGCTTGTGATGAATATAATCCGATTTAAGACAGGCATAGAATATATCACTGCACGATGAGCAGTTAGACCTGCACGATTTCGAATAAGTTCAACGAATTTGTACATTGCTATGAAATTTTGGGAAAAACTTCAAAATACCATATACACTAAGCAAGAATGCAAACACGCGGCTGTTAGCATTTTTCAGAAAAACTTGATGAACAGCTCGACTAACAATTGATTTAGTTTAAACAATCTTCTAATCATTGAATTTTTATTTACACTTTTGTCATTTACCTTCTTAAAAGTGTTTACCTTTTTGATAATAACAACCAATGAAATTTCACTTGATGGCCCTTCTACGAAATTCCTTTCTTGGAAATAAAACTATGACGCAGCTACAATACATTGCTTTAATGATACTTACCAGCAATCTTCGCTAGTAGAGTCTGCACTTGAGCTGAAAGAAAATAAGTTCGACGTCAGAGCAAATAAAGATGTTTATTTTTTCAAAACAAAACTTATGCATCACGTGAACAAAAAGTATACTATCACTACGCTCGCTTTGCAGCAGTTGCGGATACACGAGAAGCAACTTGTTGGAATTGCACTCTGAAGAGATGCGCTTTTAAGTAAGTGCTCTTGCTTGTAACTTTGCACACCTTTTTGCCTTTACGAGTGAATCAAATGTGAATATGGGAAGTCATAGTAAATCTGCATTATAGAAATCTGGGTAAAAAGAATAAAACTGATGCTTTGTATATGCTAGGTCTATGGGCGTCGGAAGGATTTTTTGAGGGGGAGTCAATAGTAGATTTTTCCAGTGGTAGCCAAAAACATTTTTCCAGGGTGGTGCAAAAGTGGTGAAATTTCATTTTTCCTTCTGGAAACTAAGAAAACAACTTTTTTAGCTACACATAAAAATTGCGAATTTTGTTTTTTTAATAAAATTATGAATATAAAATTTGTGATTTTTGTTTTTTTGTGTGTTTCATGTCTAACGTTTCACTAGAATTGTGATCAGAAAGTAGACTTTCCACTGCCTGAGTTTAAATATATCGTCAAAATTAGCATACCGTCTACATTTTGTGGAAAGACAAAAGGCTGAGCGGAGATGGTGGCCGCTGTAGGTGCAACTGTTGTCGTAGAAGTGGTGGTGGTCATCGAGACTGCGTTATTTGACTGCTGAAAAGCATAAAGCAACCGTTGTGAAGATCTAAGGAATGACGAACTATCCTTACGGTAACCTTTTGCGTGGTTTAGCGCTTAACCTAGCCAATGACTATGAGGTAAAGCAATGTTTTCTCAGGTCGTCAGTTGTAACTTGTAACTCAAATGTCTTCTTTGAGCGTGACAAAGCTTTAAAGTTACATTTTCTGTCATTCCTGAAAAAGTAAACAAGGGAATGGGTGAAATCAATTAGAAGATTGCATTTTCACGAACGATATATAAAAGGGAAAATTTTTTCGTCCCATCTGGAAAAATGTGTTGGACATAGTTAAAAAAATTTGGGTCCCTATCAGAAAACTCTTCGCCCCCCTGGTGTCCCAAGCTGGTTACAAAACTGCCCCACAGAAACCAACCTTGAATATATATATTGAAATCTTGATTTTTATTGTGTGTAAATGCTTTTTCCAAAATATTTTGGTACGGTAATTCTGAATAGTGTTTAACTCAAGCAATGGCAATGAAGTGTGATTTTTTAGAATCAATTTTCGAACCACTTCGTCATCTATTACAAGTTTTTGGATATTGTGGCTGACTACGTTACACATGCGGGAGAAGCACGTTTTCTCATGGGGTGAAGTCAAAAGCTTTGCAATGTAATTAACCGGGGGCCGTGGTGAAGTCTTTTGCAGATGGTTCAGCATTAACCACTTACAGGATTGGAATGTCGTTAAGTGTTGTTTTTTGAAACAATCCTTGTGATTATACGGAGGAGGAAGTCGTTAAACCATTTTCACAAATTAAACTTTCGTGTTTGAAATTTACATTCGGTGCATTACACTTAATCTTGCAATAAGAAGCTTAACACTTTGAAAAATATATAAACTTAAAAATAACAAAGAAATGAAAAACGCCTTCATGGTCAGCAACCAGTTTTCAAGCAAGTTAGTTAACTTATGCACCATTTTTGAAGACATTGATACTTTTTGTCAGCTTATATTAATGTTTTTGAAAAAAGGTGTGGAAAGTTGAAATAACTATGAACAGTTTAAGGTTGGTTACGAAAAATGTATTTTCAGGTGGCGTAAGTGCAACTTTGAGCGCAATCAGTTGTGCCCAAGTTGTGGAAATAGCGACATTAGTTGTCCCAAATCAATCTCAGTAGTCCTTGGCTGTATAGCTACACACAGCAGAAATATGGACTTTTACTTAATTTGAAGTCTAAAAAAGGATAGTATCTTATTTGTTCCGGTCATTATATTTTCATAAAAAATCAAGATTTTATCTCCCTGTAGCCTGTGGGCTTTGTAGATGAAAGACTCATTTTAAATTAGGAAAATAAGTTTTACCACTTCATAAAAAGCCGTGACAAGGCTTAGATAGGAAAATCTGGATTTTATTAAAAGCTGGTTATGCAAAACACCGGCATAATAGTAATGAAGATGCACCTCAAAAACTAGCAATGGTTGACATTGAAACGAAAAGCAACAGTCATAACAATAAGTCATAAGGTTGAAGTCTTTCGTTCGTCACGTAAGATTTTCTAACGTACACAATAATAGTAGTACCAGTAAGATGTCAAATGCATTTTTACTATTGTAGCTCTTCTTCCAACAAACCCTTCCCAGGAGACATTAAGGGCACCTGTCAACTTGGCAAGTTATGCTTTTAAATGCGATGATCACCCACCGATGATCCGCAATCCATTTCTTTCCAAACCGTCACTTGTTTATCTCGGCCGCCGACATTTTTCACGCAGATAGCTGGTACACGGCAAGACTTGTACTGAGCTTCAGCACTTGCAAACACAAATAACAAAACAACACACGCCCCCAAAGTCATTTTTTCTCTATCTTCTGATCTATAGAAGGGTATATTAATCATATTGTTAATTGCTCTGGAAATTTTCAAACATTGAGATACCGTAAGCAACTTAAGCATCGTGAATCATGGTGCTATAGAAAGTATTGCAAGAGCTAATATGTGTTTTGATAAAAACAGGACAGCAATGCACCGACGACTGATCAGTAGAACAAGGAGCCCACTGTTGATGTTTAAAATTTACGAAGTGATAAGAACATACTGCTTATAAAAAGCAGGTTTATGAAAAATGATCCACGCCCTAAAGTTTCGAGTAACGCATTCACAAACATTTTCCTTTGAAACAACTCGCGGAAACCGTGAGTCCGTCACGGTGCTGCAGGCTTGGTTGAGCTCAGTCCGCGAGGGGCGCGAGCTCCTCTGAGGGTGGGAGGGATGGAACGGAGCGTCATACAGCGCCAATAGGAAGTCATCTAGCTATAAAACGTGCAGTGCAGCACAGGCAATAAACAGGGAACCTGGTCGAAGCGGGAAACTCTCATTGTTTGTACTGCCGAAACCTCCTGAGCCTTGCAATCTGGGTTCGCGTCTCCAAAAAGCGACCGCTACCTTTCGATCATGATACGTTGAAACTGTCTCAAACACTTTATAAATTGCTACTTAAACCAGACAGTGATGATGTGGACGTCAAATGCGATTTGCAAGTTTTTGTGATCAATACTTTTCTTTGAGTTGTCATCAACATGCAGTTTGTTTTTAATGGGTGTCTAACAGCTTATAAACTTTTAAAAAGTGTCAGAAAACAGCCCCAGCAATAGTGAAGCTTTTGATATTACAGAAGCATTCACAATAACAGTGCAACTGTAAAATTTTGAGGTAGAGGTAACGGCATAATTAGGGCGTAATGGATGCTCTAAGCCAGATGAGGGTAGCCAGCGGAGCGCTTGACCATTAAGGGTTAAAATCCGCCCCGCGTCAGAATTTTCTTTACCGACATGGTAAGAAACACTGCGTCACAAGAAAAGTCGAAGATAAGAAGTTACTTAGACAATAATTCAAGAGAAGTCTCGCTCGTGGTTTCTCATAGTTTTCTCGACTTGTTCTCTTTAAAGCAGGATTTTTTAAGGACAATGTTAGGTACCCGGTGTGGACCTGTAGGGACCCGATTTCTCTAATTCTAGGGACCTGATGATAATTTTCTCAGATTCTAAGGACCCGATTCGGGTCCCTAAAACATCTTAAAAAAAATTGCTTTAAAGTAAATATACATTATGTACTGTGCTTCTGTTGTAAGTTTCATCATAAGATGAAGTTAGCATTTTTTGTGACCCGTCAGTGATATTCCATAATTCATGTAGCCCATAATAGTAAATAGGTTCCTCACCCCTCCCCTATTCCGTCTTGCCTATAGCTTTCATGTTGCAATCAGATAGCGTTGTTACGTTTACATTTATGACTCACGACAACTACCTAAACAAAAATTATGTTGCTAACGAAATTGTCAGTGTGGGGCATAGCTTTATCTGTGCTGCAAGCCACAAGTCGTTTGTAGCGTATGAAATTGTTTCGATGATTTCTCCGTTTTGTACCACCGTGAAAATATCATTAGACTACTACAGAGTTGATGTTTTTAATTGCAAGAAAAAGCGAAGATCAAGCACCGACACCAACAAGAACGGTTGTAGAAAACTCTTTTATGTTGATCAAGTGGATGTAGATGTTGAAATGTTTGTTTAAGTATCAAGCGCGATCAGTCTACAGCAAAATTTTTTAAGGTATGAAAAGTTAAAATAAGCAACACGGTATTTAAAATTTACTAATGTATGCATGCTGAGAGCTTGTAAAAGCCAATCCAATAGATTTGCAGCATTGTAAAGCAATATTCCAGAGGTATATGTGCATTTAGACTTTCTCGTATTTTTCTTCAGGGTCTGTTTTCAATTTACTGTTCACGAAGTTGCTTACATTATAAAAAGAGAATAACTCTACAGTTCTTCATTTCGGGGGGGATGAATTTTCATGAAATTTCATTCGATGACGTCATTATTCTTATTCAACTGTGGTACAACTTTGTCGCAAACGGTAACAGATAAAGCACTCTTCGCAACGTTTCCGAAAATGAGAACTTTTCAGTTGTAATCTAGTAAACCTGCCCAACTTTTCGTCTTGTTTTAACAATTTCATCAAATCCATTATCTAGATTTCTGAAACTTCAGCTGAATATATTTGCTGTGAGATAATTTCTGCAGACGATATAGCGAGTGGTGACGTTGTCAGATACAAGAGACTGTGGAATGTTAGGATATATTAATAACTGATGTTATTGTTTCGATCGTAGATACTTCGTCTGTCAACTGAAACATTCTTGAAAGCAATGTAGGCAGGAATTCAACTTGAATTTTCTTACGAATGGTTGGACCAGGCTCGCCACCAGATGTGGTTGGGTCTTGCCACTTTTGCCAGGACTACCTATACAACACCTAATAACTTTGAGGCCCTTGTGAAATTCGAAATTCCTTTACAACGTTAAAGCTTGGCTGTGAAACCCCAGCACCGGTTAAGCACTGAACATAAAATGCAAAAACTCTTGATAGTAGTCTAACAGTAACCCAGGCAAACGTTAAGTTAACACAATGTGAAGATAGTATACTGTTTCTATCAACAGCCATCTTCTGGCTACAAACTTTGTTCCCTTGGTGTAATAACAATACAGTATTTACAGTTGACGTTTAGAGAGCCTATACAAACTCACTTCCTCAGAAGATAGGCAAGAAACAAAATCGAAGAGTAGAGACACTGCATTTCTAAAAATTGTCAGAATTAGAATATACAATTTTCATGATTAGAATATAAAATTTCATCTTTAGTCTTTGAAAGTTTCTGCAAACGTCAAAATTGCTATGCAATATTTTGACATTTTCTGGGGAGGAGGCAAATGCCCCAAATGCCCCCCCCCTTCTGGTTGCGCACCTGCTACTAACGAATACAGAATGTCCTTGAAGCAGCTATTATACTTTTCCTGAACTCAGCATTCCATCTCACGATATCTAATCTGTTCAGCTCCTCTATTTGTGTCTCATATCGGTTTCACCATTTCACCAAAAAGAATAAGGCTGCGTAAATGTTCAGAATTTTCAAAATTTTCAGGTAAGCTGCCTTACGATGCATCTNTTAACGTTGAACAGTAAGCATAGAATTAGAGAATTATGACGTAAAGAGTAAACATGCAGCTCGATTAATATTTACGAAGTTCATTCATACACTTTTGATACTGGTGTAAATTTGGACCCCTTGCGGTTGCTGCAAGCTTGGTTGAAGATAATAGCTTTCCATGCACTACATCATTATCACTCGTTGTACCATGCAGATGCAGTGTTATTGCTGTGACTGGCAGGTGTCTCTTCCCTCCATTTTCCCGTTATGTCTGCTTCTGACAGATGGTCAACTGTCGTTTCATGCTTTAGAGTTTTTTAAGGCAAATTTATACAAAAGTTAATAGCCCAAATCTATAGCATTTTCATATTCATGCAAAAAGATTAACCTAAAATTGTTTGCGTTTTTGATAATTTCCCAACTAACATAAAACTCTTACAAATGAAACTGTCGCTGGGAGTAGTCGGCGAACTGTCTTTATAAAAGCTGTAATTATAAAGCCATCATGCCAATCCCTTTCACAGAAAAGTTTTTTTTTATCCGGACTAACGTCAAGACCTTTCAGGTCCCAGATATTAAACATATTTCAGGATGACATTTCTTGCTAAAGACGTTCAAGACGAATGCAATCTGTCTTGCTGACGTAAACTTGCGTTGTACAAAAATGGATTAAGCTCTAAAACCTGTTTTACTGAAGTTTGTTCACTGCCGCGGGTTATATTGCGGACTAACATGGTGCAGAACGCGACCATCAAATGTTACAGTACGCGTCACTTGGTTTCTGTGAAAAGGCCAAGCATTTTATAATTTCAAGTGTGATACTAAAAGGCAGTCCAGAAATTTGCTCATGTATGATCTTTTTATGACCTTCTATGATTGTTTGCTAAATTTGGCGAAGATAAAGGCAGAATTTAAATGAAGTAGTAATACAAAAAGAAACTTTTGATTTGCGTTGACGAAACTGGTTTGCTCAATGTCGAAAAAGCTCGTTTACGTAATCTATAGAAAAACTTTTATAACAAGCAAAGTTCATTTCGACGAGAAAAGTTTCCAGGTTTAAAATACTACAAAATGTCCTGTCAAGTCACTGCGGGTGGTTTCCAGCAACAAACAACGGAGTAGTTTACCTGATTAATAAATAATTTCAAAGGGTACATTTTCATATGTCATTATTATTACATGTAGCAATTGAACGTGAAATGGATTATGCTACTTGTGCAATGCGATAAGTATTACAAATCACTTTTTCAGTTTCGCTGTAGTCTTTTCAAATTGCGTACATTCCGGCCCTGACACCATCTGCACTAGTTGTCAGCAACGGGATGTATAATGTTGCTTTCAGTGTAACTATAGAGATGTTTGTGCCAACTAAAGCAAAGCTTTACATGAGCCTCAACAGTTCAGTTTACTCCGGGGGTCCCCCTTGATTGCTTTTTAAGTCTTAACTATGAATGTTACTTGTAATTTGTGGCGAATGTAATAAATGCCAGGCTAGATTTTTCGCAAATTACCTTGCTAAGGGGATAAGCCAAAACATGGTCTTTTTAGATGAAAAAATATTTTTCCTTTTGATAGTGGCGAAAAACTGATGGTGTTATGATTAACATTTCGAAAATTTTTTAAATATGACGTTCACAACGAGCAAGCAATTACAAAATACATTTCGCGTTGTTTTGTTTAATTATATTCACGATAAAAACACACTCATACACTGCGTCAGAGCAATTTACAACTGCAAAATGAGGCTGCGCTAATGTCCCGTCGAATAAGAGTAGTGGCGCATAGAAAATGTGCGGCTGGGCTGTCTGACGCACACCCCGGTTTGCAAGATCGAAACTTGCTAAACTACACAAGAATTGAGAATGTGCATAAAGTACGCAAGAAAACTTTCGATTTGTTGTTATGTATAGAAGTCCAGCAAATTTTTAGTTGTCTTTTTTCCCTGTTGAGACATTATCAAATGCCTGAATGCTTCTATGTTAACAGCTGCGGTTTTTGGGTTCGTGCAACAATTCTATCATGCTACAGAAATTGGTAAATGCAGCCAATGCGGTCAGCGCATGCGCTGATCAACCATATCAGCCAAAATAAAGACAATTGTTCCGGATAAAGCGAACTATCGCGGAACACAATCTTAAACATGCGTAGTGGACGAAAGGTCTGCAAAAAGTGGTGAGATGGTTTCTGGATACAGACGATAACCCAGATTCCCACCAAAACCTAATTATAATTTTTTAGCCCATTTACAATGTTCCTTGAAATTTGCATGCAAATTCATTCCGTGGTATTTGCAACAAATCGACAAATTAACAAGCAAAAATTGTATGCGAAAACAATTTATCTCCTATGCGCAGGTAAAAAATATTTTGTAAAATATCAAGCTCAAGGGGGGGGGGTTAACCCCAAACTTCCCCCTTGCGTAAGCCCTTGCCCTCTTGTGACGGATGTGAAAGAGAATGCAAAAAGAGGTTTGATCGACAAAATGTAGAAAAGGATAGACTGAGCGTCATCAAGACCTTTAGATAAGGTAAAGGAAAAAAATGTAAGCCGCACTTGATTGTAAGCCGCACGAAATGATGAAAAAAAACGCTACAACCCGCGGCTTACAATCGAATAAATACGGTATGCAAATCTACTCACGGTCACTGAGCCAATCGCCGGAGCGCTCCTTGAGCAAGAGCGTTCACCTTAACCGCTCCGGCAAAAAGCAAGTTCAGGCTTAGGCTTGCCGTCAATTGCCGTCACCCAAAATCAAATTAAAAAAACAGGGTGGGCACTTGCCTTTTCAACCATTTCACTGGTGAAGGTCAGGCTAAGGGACTTTGAGTCCATATCTATTTTCCACTTGTCTTGATAAACTCTCAGTTCACCTAATTTCACCGGAGCAGGGCCCTCTGCTGAAAATATGTTTGAGAACCACCTCCTGTTTTGTGATAATAAGATACCGTACGTAAAACACCTTCGGAATGCAAGCCGTGACTATCGTGCTGATGGAAATGGTTGTAACAATCCAAAATAGTTCCACTTTTCAAGGCCGGCTCTAGCTCTTTTTTACTGGTACGGCCAAGGTCAGCAGAAATCATGGATCCACGGAACTATTGCTCCCCAAAGCAAGCGATTCTTTTGCGATTCTGTACTGTCCAGAAAAGATTATCTTTTTTCGTTAGTCATTCAAAGTAAGCGATCCCGTAACCGCTTTCTGCCACAGTTGCGGGTCTAAATCCAACCTAAACAGGCTATTTCTTTCCTCGCACTTCCAAAAAATAGTAGAAACATTGCTCTTGACTATTCTGCACCACGAATTCTGCAAATTAATAACCATTGCCTGCAATGCACACTACTGAGCTGTTGCTCCAAGGGAGTCATGAAACCTATATATTTTTAGTGGTATTTCCGTGAGAGCCATATAATATTTTTCAACACTTAATGCAACTAACTTTTTGAGCAAAATCAATATTTAAACAATGGCAAATGTCTGAATTTTCTGTTTAATAACATGCTTCTTACTATTAATGCGACGTGTGGTGCTGCATGGTGTTGCTGATGGCTTTGTAGTCTGGTTGATGGAAAATTACAGAAAAACTTTCATTCGTAACAGTCGAAAATATCAAGTGAGCCAGATGCCGTCATCAAAAGAGCCACATCTGGCTCGCGAGCCATAGGTTACCGACCCCTGCTCTAACTCTTCGCCATTGAGTCAAAAGACATAAAGATAAAAACGTGTCTACCTGTAAGTTTAAGCAATGTTACGATCTACAAAATTCTTATGCCACTAACAAAAAGGAACCAAATTTTCTCAGTTTGTCCTCTCTACCAGCAACATAATATTCAGCAATTTTGTCCAAATCAAGTCTGTTAGCTCGTTCTTTGTGAACATGCAAAATCATCAAATTGTGCTGAAAAAGACCTCTCTAAATCAGCTATGTCCAACCCAACTGGCTTACTGAGCCAAAAATTATGTCACTGTCTTGGCCAGGGCCGCACATTGAATGACATATTATTGAGGGCCGCACGCTGAATGGCTTACTTTGATCTTAGCAAACTAAATCTAGCTTAAGCTAATGTAGTGAAAGCATTCGAATCCTAACTGCAATGGTAACAGACGTGATAAAGCGGCACTGAGGACCACCTGCATTAAAATGTCAAATTTAAAATTGTCAAAATAAAGACAGGTTGTCAGTATATAGGATACTTTTACTACAGCGAAAAACTAAACCGGGCCACACAAAACCTTCGACTGGGCCGCGGGTTGGACATAACTGCTCTAAATGAAGCATTCATGGCAGGTAAAACCAGAAATTGATCAAAAACGTTCCAGACACCGGAAAATGCAGTCTCAGAGACTGACAGTTTCGACAAAATTTTTATTGCGTTGTTAATAGAGAAATTAGTAGCCAACCCGTTGTAAACATCTTTGCAGAGTGGTTTCAGAAGTAGGAGCAGTACTTCGATTTCAAGTTTCGAGAGGTCATTTTTGTAAATTTCCAGCTCTCTTTCTAGCTGATCTTGATATGCATCCTGCAAATTCCTTCATACACGATGACCAGGTTGATCAAATAGAAAACGTTCTGCCTTTCGCGAAAGCCTGCCCTAACCTTCCCATCTTTGACAGCTTTGCAACATACAAAACAGAATGTAATTGCAGAATCATTTCCCGCATCATTATGAAGCCATTAGCCGCGATGAAACCAAGTTGTTTGGAACGATCTGTTCACGATAACGCTTATTCCAAACTGTCTTTGTGGAAATGTAACATTTTTCCTGCGTATTGCAGCACAGACCGAATTGTGAGCTCACAATATGCATCTGCGCTGCGCTCTCCTATCCAGTATCCACTATCCAACATCGATGCATGATGGATGAATTAAATTCACTGGGCGGTGAATTAGCGCAGTGCAGTCAAGAGCAGTCAGTTTGGGCTTTGCGAATTCTATCAGCAGTTTTGCGGGCAAGTTTCTTAAAATTGAAAGCATATTGTCGAGTCAGAAAACCGGTACGGCCATGGCCGTACCGGACGAACAGGTTGCACAGAGCTTGCTTTTCACTTCAAAAGTTATAAACACACTGGCGCACCAAAATTCATTTAAAAGATGTATTTCTATTAACATTGTATGTTGCATATCTTGTTGTAGTTCTTCATTCCTTATTGGCAATGACATTTTAAAGACAAGTGACAACACTTTGCCGTGCTGCAAACAGTCTCTGAGCCACATTCACTCAGTGTTTAACCGCAGTAAAGACAATTTTATTTCGTGCCTTTTGCATACCCGTGTATGCCTGCTAATTTTGGAATAGGTGGTCACGTCTTGCATAAAAAGATTGTGGATAGCCTCCTATAACAACACCCATCAAGTTTTGCAGCTCATTACCAAAAATACACGTGTTTGACAGCATCAGGTTATCTATTCCCTCCAGACATCAAATTATTTAATGCAAAACAACTTGTACGCATGCCTAAAAACTAATATGATTGGCTGGCATAAACACTGCTGGACATTCCTTGCTTCAATAACAGGACTTTGCATACATTTGAATCGCAAGATAATCTTTCTGAAAATTTTAAGGAATAGCCGACTTACCAAGACTAGATTGGAGCCATCAAGAGAGGCTTCTCACAACTCTCGTTCAACAGCTCATAGGTTCTAACAAACAGTATTCAACAAAACAACTGAAACTCTAGCCCAGTGGTTCTCAAACGGGTGCCACTTGGCTCACTAAGGGAGGAATTTTTAATTCCTGGGAAGAAATTTGTTCCAGAGAGGAATTGGGGAGGAAAAGCTGTGGATGAAAAAACCTTAAGTTTTTATTCTTTGTTTAATCAACAAATAAAAAACTGCACAGCGAGGTTGGTTTGAATGGGAACACGCAAGGACAAGCTGCTTTAACTGCAGTGACTAATGTTATAAAAGAGTCGAGTTTTGTTCATTATCGTCTATCTATTGTTTTTTCACAGTAGGTAGTGTGAAATTTCTACAATTATCTTTTTTGTGATTTTTGTTGGGGAAGAATTGACAGTGTTTCACGTTGTAAGGGGGAAATATCAAAAAAACTTTGAGAACCACTGCTCTAGTCATTTGTGATCATACGAAAGTCAAGGTGTTTTGTTCAATTGCTGAATTTATTTTTCCGCTGGTTTTGAATTTCCTATACCTAGAACAGTGCTCTTCAACCTTTTTGTCATCGTGGAACCCCTGATATACTTTCGCGTTTGTCATGGAACCCCATTAACAAAAATTTAAAAAACACGAATTCTTGTAAGAAAATCAAATATTTCGTTATTAGACACTTCAACAAACAAACATTTATCACAGAAATTAAAAATCAAAAAATTTAATGACTCGGTTGTTCTTGCATTTCTGGAATATATCTGCTACATTCAGAATTTGGCAAAAACACTCGTATCTGAAATATGTGCCGTCCCATTTTCTGACTTTGGCAATTGAATTGCATTCGGTCCGCTTCAGATTAGGTGCCTCTTTTACATTTGAACTACATTGCTCATTGCCGTCCACACCTTCGCTGTTGTTATTATTTCGTTTCACATAAGAAAATATGCTATTTTGCTTCATCTGGCTTGACTAAATTGTAAGAAGTTGGGTTTCACATTGTTTTTACTTTGTTCCCACAAACGCTGAACAGCAGCTCAAGTCCGTTGCCTGCTCTCTACTACTCCGATGTACATCATTGTTAAATATTATAGGCCAGTGGTTGTCAACCTTTTTTATATTGGTACACACTTTTAAATTTGGTCGAAAATCTGTATACCCCTGACATGCACTAAATCTAGTGTTGTAAAAGTGTAAAACGCTGTAAAAATCGCTTAAACGAATTCAAAGGGTAAACCTTGCAAAATGTGAAGTGTGTGCTCATGTCTACAATGTCTAAACTGCAATATATGCAAAGTCACTTTGCGTTTCTGCAGGGGGGCTTTGGGTTTGTCCGGGGCGGCTTGACATCGAAAAACTGACAAAAACTCAACTGATTATAGTGTTTCATGTTTCAATGTGGGGGGCTTGGAGCTTTGTCTGGGGGGGCTAAGCCCCTAAAAGCCCCCCT
>JGI24021J15306_10007044_pt1 | contig 13644 bp, 5 predicted proteins | sample Ectturendosymbi1_FD_15306 | JGI IMG/M metagenome (IMG submission 15306) | reverse complement strand
AATGTTGGTGAAAAACTAAGAAAATAAACATCAATATTCTGATCGTTAAGGGGGGTGCTTGAGCCCCTTCAGCACCCCCCCTGGCTGCGCCTTTGGGCAAACAGCATGGAATACCATCACCGAGCCCGTAATATGCCGGCAATTATAACTGTAGTGACTTCCACCAACACCACCCCAAATATTGTGGAAGCTTATTCAGCAAAATTGTATCAAAATCACTGACTACAAAATCTGTACAAACTTTTCCCGAAATGGTGCTGTTTTTCTGCTAGAATCTTCTGTGGTTAAATGTAGTTGATAGTGCATGGCGGAGAAAGATACAGAAAAGTGAAAATTTCGTTCAAAGCTTGAGTGAATATAGTTTTAAAGTAAATTTAAATTGTGGCAAAGGTAAAATTCACATATCCCAGTGGGAGAGCAAAAACAAACCACCACAGTCATCCTGAAGCCATTGACATTTAAGTGAATATAATGCAAGGAACTTAGGTGTGTACGATTCGGTTCTATAAACTTTTGCATTGTGAAGGACCGAATATAACATGTGAAAAAGTATGATTTTTGAACAGTCAGCAAGAAGGTCTTTCAACTCTGCTGCGAACAGTGTTCTCGGTACTAAATTTTAGCCAACAACAATGAAGAAGTCGTGCAAGAAACAACAACGTTGCAGACAATAATTTCAGTTATGCTGCTGTTTCTTTTACAACTTTACAAGACTTCCTGGTTTACCTTCGCTGCAGTGAAAAAAAATATGTCGAAGTAACATGTTTACTTCCGGAATGTGTTGAGGCTTGATGTTGGCAATATTTGTGCTAACAGAATAAATAGTTTGAAGTTGATCTTATTCATTTTTTGTTCTGTTCTGTATTAGCGTAATTTGAAAGCGTAAGGGTATCTTAGTCAAGGTGCAAAACCAGATAAATCAAAAAGTACCCAAAATCTAATTGTTTACAACATTCCGCCAGCAAAGCTTGTCAGCCCAAGCTTTGAACATGGCACTGAGTTTCTTTGCTTGCTTTTTGTTTTTGCCTAAGTTTCAACGTATATTGCCACACAAAATTTTTTTTACTTTTTACACACAAATTTTTTTACTTTTGTGTGAAAGTGCGTTTCATTCAACTTTGAAAAAGTCTTGAGTAAATGATCGAAAACCAACTGAAGAAACTAAATCCATCGGAAAATAAAACACAAAAGTAAAAAAATTTCTTTAATCAAGCATGTTGTGAATAACTGCGTAGCTAGACGGATTAACAAATATGAAGTTTGCAAAAATCAAAATAGGAGCGTTGTGCAATTACAATCACTTTCTCGCTCTTCTCCTAACAATGCGTGTCTTGTAAACCAGACATCAAACCGCCGACGACGCACGCCCATGACTATGAAACGTAGCGTGCGCAACAAATTACGAAAACAGTATCGCTCTAAGGCAACGTGCAGTAAGAGAAAGTCGACGTAGCGACTACCTGCTGCCGACTCAACGAGCTTAGTCTGAACACTACCGTGATTGTAATCTCAAACTGTTTGATTCTTTGTCACGCCAGGGCGTCCGTTTCAGTGGATTACGATCAAATGTCAGAGCTCGTGATCGAAACCGCGGAAAATTCCCCCTCTGCAATTTAACGGATATCTTCGAGTGCGCTCTTTGAGAAATTGCAAAAGTTTTAAAGAAAAGCGAAGCGTCCGAATTTCTGCGGAAGTGGGTCATAAGCTGTCTGACACTTCGCGACGGTTATGCAAGTGCATGCGACTGAGACCTATCTCTGAGTTGATAAATTTTGCGGGGGATGCTGGTCGCACAAAGCAGTCTGGCCTGGAGGGATTCCGAAGAACATTGAGCAGGTTTCCGGTGATTATGTGAAGGCAACATTTGAAGAAACTTAGTGGTAAATCGTAAATTGCAAACTTTCCCAACACTACACCAACATTTTTCTCATCTCATCTTCACACATCACGTTTCGAAGTGTTCAAAAACTTCGGTAAAGAAAAATATCCAATTTCAAAAAAATTAACAACCTTGCCACATTTTAGTATTTTGAACTGTTGTTGAGATCTTTCTTAATATGCACTGCAACCATTGACGTATTTTTCAAACAGTTTGTTCTGATGAAAATATCTGTCTAATACGAGTAAATCATTCAATACATATAAACATTTCTCCGGGTATTTTGTGCAGAAATAGAAAAGAAATAAAACTCATACTGCTTCTTGAACGGAACCAGTGTATTTGCCAAAAAGAGGTGATTTGAGCGAGAGTGACTTCGTAAAATCCCATTCACTGTCTTTTACTCTTAAGTAAAAATTACCTATTCTAATTTGTAAATACGTATGCAAATGTGGTATGCACAATTATGCTATGCGCAAAGAGCTTGTCGTTTAGAAAACAACTTTCACTGCTTGAATAAATATTTAACCCAAGTGTGAGCAACAAAACCACTCAGGATAATGTCCAGTGTTGCAATACTTATAAAATTTATGAAATATTTATAAGAAGTATCCCAGGACCCTATCAGTGTGGTAGTTTATGCCTGCGGGAAAAGCACATTCTTGACTTAAGCCAAACGGGATATGAAAAACTTTTTTGAAAAAAGTGTTTTCAGAACCGGAAACGTTCTGCTAAGTGTTTGTAATGAACGAAACTAATCATTTGTCCCTATAACGAATTATTAGATGTCTTTGTCAACTATATAGCTCTAAAAAATTATTCATGTCTGTTTTGAAATTATCACTAATAGCTATTAGACTCCAAAACAACCACGGTTGCAAAAATACACTACTTGCTTCTGAAGTGTCTTTCAATACTTGTAAGTGCCAACAAGTAAATTAGACAAGTCTTGTACAAGTTACTTCTGTGATCTTTGACAAAATGAGTTATTTTTGAGACGCGATTTGTTTGCAAATGCCACTGGATCAAAACTAAAGGTCCAGCAATTGTAGTATATAAACTACTATAATGGGGAAAATAAACTTTCAGAAGAATTAGTGACAATTGTAATGGGATAGGCCAAGACAAATGGTTTTAAATAGATAAAATAACTGGTAACTGGCTATGCGTGTAATGATTGTTTTTATCATACAGCATTTTGCGTGTACGATAAATTTTGGCGGTTTGCTTATTTGTAATTACATCTTACTTTGTTAAAATCGCCACCGGAATTCTCAAAAATGCAAAGTCTGCACTTGTCCCAGATAATCTCCTCACGGACGATGTTGCTCGCCCGTTAGGAACCTCCGAGCTATTCGAGTAACTGCTGTGGACAGAATAAACTGGAGGTACTGTAGATAGAGTACAGCGGAAAAGACCAGTTTGTTTTTTAGTTGCATCAGAGCGAAGATTCAGAATTGTGCTGCTACCAGGAAGTAGTGGCCTTATAGAGTGTGCAGGGTGTGCAAAAATGGGGGCCTCATTTAGAAGCTCCGCTATTACAGGGGTCTTCAGCTTGATTTGTTTTATTATGGCTATGTCATTGCTTTCTGAATCTGACCTTAGTGTATGTGCACTTCAATTTTGCGTACATGCTCGCCCCACTTGACGTACATTGGTGGTAATAAGGACCAAAAGTTTTGCTCAGGGACCCCAAAATATTTTTACACAGGGGTTCCTAAAACGTTAAGGCCACCGCTGCAGTATCAGGGGTACTTTTACAATGTTTGAAATGTTTCAAGAAGACGAAATTGTCTCTAAAGATATGTTATGTATCCACTACAACTTGAATAAAAGTAAAGGTAAATAAATTCAAAACAAAAAATGAGACGAAAAAATTTGAACTCGGAACTCGGTAGCCTTGCTTCTAAACTCCATTTTTAATAAAGTTTTGAAGCAATGTTTTTTTTATATGACATGCATAAATAAGTCGTGTATTTGAATTTTGCTTTTCACGTTTGTTTATAGCTCTCTCAGACACAAAAGAAGCTAACGGACAGAGCGACCAACACCTGGGTTCTAAACTGGCGGGCGCACCCCCTTGTGGGCGTGAAAGGTTCGCAAGTGTGGCGCAAGTATGGCAGCGACATACTGTTGAAAAGCAGGATTATGGCAAATAAACTTTTTTGTTTTTTGTGTTTGATTTTGAGGTCAGCTGAGGTGAGAGCAGGATCGTAACCAGCTTGGGACACCAGGTGGGGCGAAGAGTTTTCTGAGAGGGGCCCAAATTTTGTGAACCATGTCAATAATTTTAAACTATGTCCAACACATTTTTCCAGGCGGGCAAAACATTTTTCAGGGGGGCGAAGCCCCTTCTGCGCCCCCTCTGGTTACGGGACTGGGTGCGAGTATCAACAACTCCACTAACGTCATAAGGAGAGCGATTGAAAACGTTTAAGAACTTCTGGACTAACATATATAGCTTGCATCACAAACGAAATTTAAATAATGAAAGTGTCATGGTAACATGTATTGCATAGTAGCGTAGTTGCCCACACAGGACCTCGCAATTCAAATGTTTAGAATTTAGTACACACCAATTTCTCTTCCAGGATCATTAAAAAAGTAGTTCGGAGTGTTCCTTCACGTGCGAAGAATAATGTGCACTGCAGTTTCTAAAAGTTTTAAGTTACTACCATTTTGTTACCAACAAACTTCAAAAGACAAATAAAATTATGCAGCTTTAGATATTGTTAACAGATCCACTTTGTAAAATAATGAAACGTGGGTTATTTAGAAAAATAAAAACAATAATTTCCTGATTGGATTGAATGTGACCGTCAAAACGCGGGCAGCAGAGTAAAGACCAATTTCAACCAACTTTTTGTTTCACTGTTTTCTTAATTGACTGGTGTGCAAAGGCGGAAAGGCTTTTTTCAAGAAGTGGTGGTTGTTTTTCTATAAAAATTTTCTAATTGCCTCGATTTCTGATTTCGGTTGTCACCAAGTTTTTTGACACCGGCTGTATCCCAGTAAACTGCAGTTCAAGTCCCATTTAGAGTGTTTCTTAGGCTGAAGAATTTCGCAAATGCAGAATATTTGCGATGCATAAATTTATTTTAAGCTTAGACTTGCTGAAATATTACACGGTATTTTCAATGCAGAACAGACTGCGAACTAAAAGAGTTCAACACGTCTTCACAGGTGAACTGGCTCCTGATCGATATTTGCGAAATAGAACCTTGAACAAGAGAAACAGAAGCAATTTTTTAAAGTTGTTGAAAGTTCGAAACAAAAACGAAATCATTTCATACAAAATTAAACAAACAGAATAAAAGCTAATTTATAGCACCTTAATATAGGCTTGCAATAATATGAAAATTAGCTCTCAGGTTTTTGACTGTTTTTTTTCGCAACCTTGCGCTCCATCGATCGAATATGTTGAGGGACGTAGTGGATAAAAACAATTTATTCGCTTTTTCATAGATTTCAAACAACTTATTGATTTGTTTCAACCATGAAATACAGGTGAAAGAGTTGACTCGGCGGCAGGTTTCTCAGTTCACTACGCTTTGGCTGTCGTCTGCCTTTCCTTTGTTTTAATTTTGCGTGGGCTGCTTTAAACGTACCTAAGCAGAGAAGATGAGTTGCAATTAATACTACGCTGCTCTTTCGCCAGTCTCGTTTCGCGAAGCTATTAAAAGAAAGCAACTAGCATCAACGCAAACGTTCATATCAACAATAGAACTCTTCGCTCATGACTCATGAATGCATGGAATCCAAGTTTTATGCGGTGCATTTCATGGTTGCACAGCGTGACCGACAAGTTGTGAGACTGTGTGTCCAATGTCAAGGATGCTGAGTTCAACCAATTATACCCACGGTAGCCTCAGTTCAACGCGCTGACAGCGTTTTCACATTCGCGGCACTTTGTCGCGGACAGTTAGCAAGTAACAATGAGAACCTTGAGTTAACCTTTCTCGAACAGGAGAAACTTATGCGACGTTCTATTCACGTTACGCACGCAAAACCGCAGAATGCTAATCATTAGGCACGTGTGCAGAAAAGCAATGAGAATTGCTCGTCACGTTTTTTTCTCTCGCGGCCAAGTCGTCCGTAGCCGAACAAAAACCATGTTTCGATTAGTTTATATCAGAAGCACCTCTTTTGCATTTTTGCAAAACACTGGACTTGGTCACCTGCAGTTGTGCCATCATTTTTTCAACACTCGCTTGCTCATAAAATATTCCAACTAAAATTTTTCCGAATGCGACGCAAATAGAGTCCATTAGGGAAACCCAGTATTATTTGTCATGGAGTTGTTAGAAAATCGTAATATTTTGCGGAATGCCGCGTGTCTCGCGACTCTTTGCAATGATAAATGCGTTGCACACTGTCAAGTTTCAACACTCTGTTGCTAGTGAAATATCCAGTGCGAATATATAATTACTGAAAATTATTGTTTAGGTTTATTTTCTGCGCCTGTTTGTCGATAATTTAGCTTTGGATACAGCGTGTTCAAATCAAGTATATTTCTGAAACCTATCACCCAACGAGGCTTGTGAATAAAAAGGCATAACTATCTGATTTTGGTTGTTGTAAAGCAACAAAAGCAACCTTTCCTGATGAAGATTTGTCAAAGTCGCAATTTCGGTGGAAAAAGTTTGATCATGAGAATTTTGCACGAAGTGTGAAACGAGGCGTTTGCTTCGAAAATAGAAAATGCTATTTTTTAAAATAGAGAATGGCCCTTTCTGCCTTCACATGTTAAACATCCACAACGTGTTTATTCCTGGCACGTTACTTTGCCTTTTCAGTACTCATGAGTTTCTATTCAAATTAATCTGTAAGGTTGGTCCAGGGAACCTGAACTATTCAGTCTATCTGATAGTAAGGTTACTTGATATTTTCTTGTCTAGTTCCATGAATGATTTTTCTTGTTAGAACCATGAATAACTTCAATTACACCAATAGTATTCCTAGAGCTCAGCTTTCTCGTTGCCATTTGTAATACAATCGCGCTTTAGCTATTTCACAACAAAACAGTCATTTCCTGTTAGCGCATCTTTGAAAAATTTAAGAACAGCCAAATATATGTTACGAAATTAAATTTGGAGATTCAGTCGCCATTCGACGTTTTACCGCCTTGATGATTCCTTGGTGAAGGAGCAGGCAAAATAAATATTTACTGAGACAGCGTGCTCCTTACCTTAGAAACGGCTATTTAAAACATGACAGCGGCTTTGCTATAAAGTAAAATTCACATCCGGAAGAATTCAAGACAATCTCTTTTTATCAAAAAAAGTTGGCTCAAGTCACACTGTATTTTTGAAAACTCACCTAAAAATCATACAACTGAACAACCAGTAAATTAACGATAAGAGGATTTCTCCCAACAAGTTACGCACAGGGTAGACTACCAGTTTCGCGAGTTGCTAAAAATACTCATTGGTTGCCTGACTGGCGCTCATCAACTGCGATTGTATATTTTGTTTTCAGCCTGAAGGTAATTGGATGCAGTTTTAACAAAAGTACGGCGTAAAGCTGTTGTTGAACTTTGTAGGCAGTAGTAAGGTGTTGTATATTTTGCTTCTGTACATTAGATCAGTTGTTCATATCCTGCAAACCAAGTTATTTCCGGAAACCTTTGTTGACTTCAGTATTCTTGATCTTGGGTGATTGTATTGTTCAAATGTGTTTTTATCAAAGATTGTCACTGTTACAATCAGGATTTTTAGTCCGTATATGCACCGACTTCAAAGCGGTATTAATTGGTCAGCGATTACTTCTACACCTTGGTGCCCTTAAATGTTTTTAGAATTGCTGCAAAATAAGTAAATGTCGTAATTTTTCCCTAGAAGTAGAACGTTTACTAACTGAAAATTAGCAAGCATGTTTTTGTCTTGAAGGAAATACTCAGTACACCAGTCAAATGTAAATTGCTTATGAAACTAAGAAAAGAACAAGCATGTGTTTGAAATTGGAACTGTGAACAGAACTTTTTAAACTTTTGCGTAAGCCTACAAAATTGTTTTCATATTTATTTAGCTCGAGGTCCTTAGGAGGTTACGTTACTCCCGTATAGCACGTAAAGCATTTGGTTGTCGAAACGCAATTGCTTCTAACAAATCGAGGCCCGCTATAATAAAACCAGATAGTGTGACCTCACACTACGTTTCCACCGATAAGTGAATGCATTGCTTAAAAATTGCATTACTTCGTGAAACTGTGACCGTAAAGTGACACTTTAACCAGGTTCAGAAAATGAATATCAAGCTTTAAGTGAAGTATTAACTGTTGGAACCACCAGTGTGTTGATGTTTGTCGACATTAGATCATTCAAAAATGTGAAAATTTTGTTTACAAACATTAACAAGGAATAAGATAAACAAAAAACAGCTCAGATGAGCGTAAAAGTTACAGAGTAGGGAAAGAGAGAGAGAATGGAGATAAAAGGATGCAACTCTGTAGGTCGAAAAGCAAGATACAGCAATTCAGCCGCGTACTATTTGAATGAAAAAGTACGCTTGGCGCTGAGAAAACTTTTTTAGTAAGTCTGCTTGAACATTCTGTGATAGCCAGCCTTGAGCGATCTTAAGGAAATAAATGAAGATTGCAAAGCACCAATCGTTTGATATTTGAAGTAAGGTTTCTCAGGGGCGGATCCAGGGGGGAGAAATTGGGACGATCGCCCCCCAAATCCTACAAAAGTGACTTTATTCACCATAATTTTGTACAATTCGAAAACTGCATTCGCGATATAAGGCCATTTTGCCGTCCATAGTTTTATCACATCAGTGTTGTGAAGTAAGCTTCATCTCTCTGACAGTAGTGAACCTGTAATGAGACTTGACAACCAAATATTACTGAAGTCACCCCTCCAAAAACTTACTGGCTGGATCCGCCCCTGGCTCTTTTGTAGATGCTCTGGTATTGCAGCAGCTGAGTGGTTTAATGCATAACCACTGTTGGTAAAAAAATTACGGAATCTTATAAACATCTCGTACATGAGACCCTTGAGAAAACCAATCTGAAGTTGAAAGACGATCCTTCTGAGCTACTTTCCGCATCTGATGACAGTAAAAAACAAGCCATGCAAAGCGATTCAGAGGTTGTCAGCTCTACAAACAAGTGTGTGGCATCGATGGGATTCATAAGTAGTTTTGTGCTCTATAGTGCCACTTAGCGATTATATTGTTTTTGAGCACGGTTGTTGTTAGTATCTGCTTGAAGTTTAAAAAAATGCTTGAAGTTGTTTTTCAAGACAATTGTTTGTATCCAAGTCTGTTTACTGTCTGCAGGCTGCATGTATGAAATGTGACCTTCGAAGTCATCAGGAAAACGAAGAAGTGCACATAACTGAAAGATTGTAAATCATGCAACGCAGTGCCAGAATCATGAATGCGCAGTATAGCAGACCAAAGTTTGAATGGAAGTGCAGTCCACTCCGGGCAACACCCTCTAGCAGCAGCTAATTTGGACTTGGCTATTGGGGGAAGGCAGTGTATTAACAGAGCGCCAAGACACAGCCAATTTAAACATTTTTCTGACACTGTTGTAGTTGCGTTGCAATAAGTGAACTCAAACATTTGAAAAGGGTCAAAATTTTTCCAAACAAGATTACTTATTCAATTACCAGACGGAAGTATTTCGGGAGTGTAGGAACGTATTTTCCATAAATTTGCGTTGCAAAAAGTTGTTACAAGATGACTTTGCTCAACAGTTTGCGAAGGAGGATGACAGGTGCCTTCAACATTTTAGGGGTGCATTCAATAGTTTGGGGAGGAGGCCGGATGGTAACATGTGCCTTCACGTGTCCCTCCCTGTACGACCTTGCTTGAAATGACTACCAAACCTGTCACTATGAGAGCAACCACTGCTATCAGTGCTGGATGTGTTCAGCGTGGGTTGGGTAGGAATACGCCCTTCTCAAGGCGCGGCAGCAGAAATGCTTCCAAAGATGACCCACGGCCCAGCATACCCCCCTGAACACTGAGGGGCTCACTGCAAACAAGATCAGATTATGCTAAAGTTACTGCACGAGATGTGTTTTTGACGGTCGGACAAAAAATATCACGTGTTAAATACTATCACCACATTCAAGTTATTCAACGAAACTAAACAAAAGATTGTCGCAATGACCTATTTTCAGTTGCCGAACGCCAAGAAATTGATAGCTAGCATCGTCCAAGCGTTGGCTTGATGCAGTTTTGCAGTTACGAGTATACTAAGTTCTTCAGCTCACACTATCACTTTTACGGAAATGCAATTCAACAATTCTGGTTCGTTCTGAAACCTTTTGGCGCAACATAAGCATATTCGTAGATCCTAAATGTGCAAATAATTTCCAATCTTGCAAATGGTGTTCTAGTACAGGTTTTTTTTAAGGAAAATGTTAGGTACCCGGTGTGGACCTGTAGGGACCCGATTTCTCTAATTCTAGGGACCCGATTTTCTCTGATTCTAGGTTCCCCTTGATAATTTCTCTGATTCTAGGGACCCGATTTTCAATTCTAGGGACCCGAATCGGATCCCTAAAACACCTTAAAAAACTAATCTAGTAGCATAACAGAAAATCCACTTTGGTAAAAGCGAAACACGGCACTCAAAAATGTTGTGTTAATTACCACTTACAAGTTTTTCATGTAATTTTTTCCAACCTGTTTGAATGTGCAGCTAAGTTACCGTTATTCGGCTTTTGCAAATCCGACCAGCATTATTTTGACACATTTGAAAATAAGCATGAGCTTGTTGTTCAAAATTTCAATCCTGTGGTATAACGCAAAACGCAAACTAATCACCATAGTGGATTTTATCACTCGCTCCTTTCAGTATTTGGGCATTAGTTGCAGGCCGTGACGGCAGCTCTTAGAAAAAGAAAACAGTCTCAAACGCTAGGGGTCGTTCGTTCAGAAGCGGGTTCAAATATACGGCTGCTGTCAACAGATAAAAATCTCTGCTGTGAAACAAATTTTGCTTGCAAACATGCGGGTATCAGGCTGTGCAGCAGAAAATCAGTGAGTCAGGACCGGAAAAATTACGGAACAGACGTAATGACGAAAATGCCACGTAGCTCACGAGCAAAACACGCAGGACTGCTGACTGTTGTAGCGAGTGTTTGCATATTTGTAGTTCAACCTTCATTTGTTTGCCATGTTTTCACGTAATTTTCAAAACTTCATTGAAAACAAGTCACACTTGCCAATGTAATGTTACAAAAAAATTATAATGCATTTTTAAAAATCAATGTGCTGTTTTCTTATCATGGCAAACATTTTCTAAAATAATCTCTCACACCGTTTTCAAAAATCTTTGCGCCAATTTGTTACCGTTGTGAAGTTGAAACAATGTGCTGATTATCATTCCAGCGTGTGTAGCTGATATTCCAAGGCGTGAAAGAAATTGATAAACTCCGCGGCTAAGCTTCCCGCATGCCGTTGAGATCACTCTTTGTTTTTCCCGCGTTTTCATTGTGGCTTTTTCAACAAACTGGACTACGACAAACTGCTATTTTCTGCACAGTAAATCTGGACATGCTAACAGAAACTCCATATCTCTGTAAACATCAATCCTGACGCGTGGTTAAAAGCATCTGTCTAATGAACTGGCATGGCGGATCGTTTCGTTAGATTATGAATTTTCACATTTATTTCAAAGGCTCTTTGCAGTACTCAAACATTTTTTATGCCCGAGTAGGTTGCATTAGCCACTTCACTAGGAATAGGAGTCAAAATATGTGGGCGTTTCAACTAATATTCCTGACATACAAAACCACAAAATCACCGATTGTTTTTGCAGAAACATATTGCGAATCTGCGGCAAAATCAAATGCCTCTCAGCAACGGCATAGCGCGGCTCATGACTCGCATAAACAAATTTTCTTGCTGTCTGTACTCCGTGTAAATGTTTTCCATCAGGAGTGATTCTGTCTTCAAGGGTCGTTTATTTTTTGCAAACTGCTTTCACATTTGTTGCTACAACGCCATAGACAAAATTGCTGTTTTAAATCTGCGTAGTCGTATTTCATTTCGTTCAAAGCAGCACGGAAAAATTCTTGCAGCTTACCTTCGTAATGAAATGTTGCTTTTTTTTACTTTGTGCTTCGTGGCTCGGATTGTATTAACTCAACTTAAAACAACTGCATACTATCAGTTGCGGATTAACGGGCGGGGGCTGACTGACCTACAGCCAGAGGCCTCCACCATTTACGGGGCCCCCAATCCCTAAGTCGGTAAAAAGTGTAATATGTGAACAATACACAATACGCTGTAAAAAGATATTATTGCCAGTTGGAACTGATAAGTAGGCGCTCTGTGCTCACTCTTTGAAATAAAAATGGCTTCATTGACGTAAAACGAGTTGATTCTTTGGCGTGTGGTCTGGCAGACACTCACTAGCAAGTTAGTACTCCAAAGTCTAAAAAGGTAAGGTCTTCCATCGGCTTGTCTTATTTTGGTTTCGGATGCACATGCGATATCCACGTCATTTTAACATCGGCCCTGTAGACAGCCCCGAAGGAATTTGTGAACTTGTTAAGTGGTGTCAGGGACGGATTTACGCATCGGCCAAATAGGTCATGGATGGCCTAGAGCCCCGCCTTTTTGGGGGTACCGCGCAACTCTTTCCTATGACGGCTCGAGGTTAACTAAAAATTTGTAAAACTGCGCCGAGCCGAGGCATAACTTCACAATTTACCTTGAAATGGGCGGAAATGCAAATATCTGCTCTAGACTCTTATCAGTACAGTAACAAAACGACAATATTGTGTATCTGGGCGTGAGAGAGATTCAGGCCGTCTGTTTGAAAGCGGTTACAAAAAAAGAATGAAAAAGAAAAAAGGTACTTACCTGATGTTCAATTTTCCACTGACAAAAAGTTCGCAACAGCGTAAGACCGCAAGAAACTACAAAACTCCGACGAATAGCAAGATTGTCAGTATTAGATCCTACGTTTGGTTGTTTTTACTAGATTTCCCGCAAACAGAGATCACTTGTTGAAACTCTATATGTTAGTTATATTAGCTGGAACAGTTTCTCGTGAGCTTTACTGAGAAAAACGTGTCTATATCGGGCTTACTTCATATGGTTATCCGAGAGTATTGCGACAATACTTTCCTGCTGTGCAAAACTTGTCTTCATGCTGTTTACCATCGACTTATGGCATAGAGCAGTGCTTGTCAACCGGGTGCATCGTACACCCCAAGGTGTACCAGAATTTTTCAGGGGTGTACCACCGAGTTGAGGTGTACAGGGATGTACCAGATGTGTGTTCTTCAAGAACAGTCACATCGCCTCACATTCAATGTTCTTTGCGTTAGCGCAGTGTGCCAACCTTTCACAGGCTCTAAAATCGTATATCGGAGAGTGTGAGTTGTCTCTCTTTTCCCGCCTGTTTGTAATGTTGGTCAACTTAGCATCACGTATCCTTCGTAGGCGTAGCCAGGGACCACTCCAAATTTTTAGCATATGTAGCCATTTTGTGCTTTGAGAAGCGGTGTCCCAAACAAAAATACTGTTGCTTGCCTAAAGTCAAATATTTTGGCCATCCCGAATTTTGGGCTGGCTACGCCACTGGTATCCTTTTTTCGTTAAATGCAGGGCAGTCGGGAGTCCGCAGGTAGAAAAGGTTGGGAACCATTGCTCTAGCTTGAATTTTGTGTAAGCTAATGTAACAGTCGTGCTTTTCTCGGCAATGATTATTGTTTTGGAGCATAAAATTGGGATAGACTTAACAGTTTCATTAACACTAAAAAAGCCTTCAAAAAACTATACATTTTTATTCTGAGA
>JGI24021J15306_10007040_pt1 | contig 13650 bp, 6 predicted proteins | sample Ectturendosymbi1_FD_15306 | JGI IMG/M metagenome (IMG submission 15306) | reverse complement strand
TGCGTTGTGCTTGCGGTCTCGGAATGCAATACTGCAAAGTGTTCTTTTAGTGCAGCTTGCCCGTCCTGCGAAGCATTCGATCAGTTACGCTGTTATGTTTGTTTCGAAGCTGTCATTGCTCGCTTGTTCAGCTCCATGATTGAGCGGTGTCTTTAGTGAATTAAAGCCTGGTTTTCCGCTGATAGTGTTTAGTCGGATTCGCAGGCAAGTGCACGACAAATACAAAATATGGTGTTTTAATCCTCTATACCAGGGGTGGCCAACCAGCCAGAAACCAACAGCCACATTTCTTACTGTGTTACCGCAAAGAGCCACATCATACACATGGGCGCACATGAACATCACCTCATCTCTCCCTCATTCAAACACGTACCTTTGCTCAGTTAGGTTAATTGTAAATATTACACACCAACATGACAAGGACAGAACTTACAAGTCAATTATTGTTATTCATGTTATTTAGTGGGACTTCGAGTGGTTACGTAGCAGCCGCATGAAACAGGGCACAAAGCCACATGCGGCTCGCGAGCACCGAGTTGGTCACCCCTGCTCGATGTTATAGGCCAGGAGTCTCCAAACCACGGCCCGCGGGCCAAATGCGGCTCTCGAAGCCATTTCATCCGTGAAACGGCTCCGTCAAACCCTAGGGATTCGATCGGACCCAGGTTTAGAACCACTGTAATAGAGCTTCAACAATCTCCGTTTGCGAGCAATCCAGTTGCTAAAAACCAAACGTAGCATCCGATACTGACAATAGTGCTTTTCATTCTGCAGTGTCTAGCGGTCTTTTGTTTTTGCGAGCTTTTTGTCAGTCGAAGATTGAACATCAAGCAAGTACTGTTCTTTCTTTTTCCTTTCAACCACAGACGTAGACGGGGGGGCAAGGGAGCCATGTCCCCTCAGATTGCTAGCATATCTTTTCATTCTGTGCTTTGAAAGGCAGTGTCCGGAACGAAACACTGTCTCTCTCTTAAATTTAAAGTATTTGGCCTGCCCAAAAAATTTCGCTTGGCTACACTGCTGCTTGTAACCGCTTTCATAAAGACGGCCTGCATCTTTCTCGCGCCCAGCCATGTTCCTCAGTATCACGCCTTTCACACAACCTGCACTTCTAACTTGATGTACAATCTTCCACACATCCACTGACTAAAAGCTCGCAACAACGCAAGATCGCCAGACAATGTAGAACTCCGATGAAAAGCAGTATTGTCATCCTTATATTGCGTGGCAAAAAATATTGTGTTGTTACTGCACGGATAAAAGTCTAGACGTTTGCATTTTCGCTCGTTTCGAAGTAAATTGTGAACTAATGTTTCTGCGCAGTTTTGCAATTTTCAGGTTAATAATGAATCGTCATAGAAAGGCGTTTCGCGGGGCCCCTAAAAGCGCGGGGCCCTGGGCCATGGTCTATTTGGCCTATGCGTAAATCCGTCACTGGTTGGAACCAGGGCTGCGGAGCCGAAACTCAAATTTTGGACTCCGGCTCCGGGCATCCTAAATTTTTTCCTCCGGCTCCAACTTCTAAAAGTTTTTGGCTCCAGCTCCAGAACGATTTGGTTCAAACTAAAAACCATTGTCTTGTTTGTAAAATTGGCTTGCTCCACAAACTTTGTCCATTGAACGGGAACTCAAATTTCAGGCTCCGGCTCCAACAGTCAAAATGTTTTGGCTCCGACTCCGCTGCCCGACCGCTCTAAGAGGCGAAACAACTGACATAGAAGATTAGATCCGAAATTTCGCTTGTCCTGTCACGCGAAATTCATGACCAGGTCACAAATTTCGCTTGGCACCAGGAACACCACGAGGTCATGAATAAACGTCACAATATAAATATTTCATCACGGTAGGCTGCGTTCAACACAGTTTCGTACGACAGCAATGAAACACTGTCTATGGTAAGAATACATTTTTATCATTATAAGTATGGAAGCCTATATCGAAAAGAAGTTGACTGCTGAAGGGATAAAACATTTTCATTTGCAATAATTACTGTGAAAGAGGACAGTAGAATTGAGACTCCCCGCTTCACCTTCGTGAATCATAGGTTTGGAACCTCTGTGTGAGTTTCGCGCACACAGTGTGACTTCTGAACTTCGGATCACACTGCAGTACAGTCTGCTTACAAGTCTTCGAGCGCCGTGAACTCACCTTACACTGACTTGCCTGTAACCCTTGGGAACTAGTCTGAATTGGAACTCGCGTGGCGAACACTCACTCACACAAATTGAAAATCCTGCATTAGTGTAATCCCCAGCACACACTAACGTCCACCTACGTGAGAGATGTCATGCCAGAAACAACAGCTACATGCCCGCAACTAGCTGATATTTTCGGGGGTCAAAATGGTTACAACTTATTGTTTCACTCAGCAACTAAAATGTTCTTGATGCTTTCAAAGCGACTTTGAAAATTTCAAGGGGGTTTGCGGGCCTGAACAGCTATGAGCATTCCACAGCGAGCAGTGCATTGCAATGCAGCGCCAAAAGGTGCAACTGCACATCTGCGCAGCGATGAAGATGTGAAGTATGAGGCATTCCAGCAATTCATTCCTTACGTCCTCCACGCGGCATTTAAGGGTCCTAAAAATGTTGGCTACACTGAACTTACAAAGAAAGATTCATGATCAAGGGATTGTCATCTGACCAACATTATAAACAAGCAAGAAAATACAGAACATTCACACCCTCCGACAGATATCGTTTTAAAATCTGTGAAAAGTTACCACACACTGAGCTAGAGCAAAGAACATTACATGTGAAACAATGTAACTATTCGTGAAAAGCACTCATCTGGTACACCCCTGCACACCCCCATCACGATGGTACACTCCTGGAAAATTCTGATACACCCCGAGGTGTACGATTGTTCTTCTTCTTTTGGTCGAGTTGTTGAAGCCACTGCTTGGCCGCACTCGATCTCCGGGCAGGTATTGAGCAGCCATACAATTGTCTCATCGTCCAGCACCGTCAGGCCATGCAGTCCATGAGGAGATCGATGGACTGGACATTCGAGGACAACATGGCCGACGGTTTGTTCTTCTGCGCCACATTCACAGGCAGCAGAGGAGACCATACCCCATTTGTACAAGCAGGAGCGGAAACGTCCGACACCGGTGCGGAGGCGGTCGAGCCGGACCCAGGCTCTTCTTGGGAGGGTCATATCGGGGGTGTGTGTACCGGTGTCTGGAATTAAAGTGCGGAGTCTTGTGGGGCTGTCCATCCACTCCGCATTCCATTGGTGAACCGCCCACTGCGCCGCACGTATGTTGTTGTTGTCAGATAAACTGATGAGATGTTGTCCGGCGGGTACAAATGGGTGTCTCGCTTTGAGGCGCCGTGCGTCTGCACTCTATGGGCGGGTGAGCGCTGAGCGAAGCAGATGCCCAGGCTCCATGGCACGGCGTGCTAGAGACAGTGTGGCTCCATTGCGACGAAGCTCAGCAGGTTAGATGCCTGCGAGAATGGGAAGATTGTTCGCTGGTGTAGGGCGCAGGCATCCAGTCACAATTCGCAAGGCATCGTTGATGGTGGTGTCGATGAGGCGGGTATGAGCACTGCGGCACCAGACGGGCGCGCAGAACTCTGCGGTTGAGGGCACCAAGGCTAGGGTAGCTATTCGCAGAGTTGTTGCTCCAGCACCCCAGCCGGAGCCAGCAAGACAGGGTTTCGTTGTTGTATTTGACTTCAAGCTCACGTTTAGCTTCCTTGTTGCTGAGGTGGAAGGCTGCCTACACCCGTTTTGTAGTGCTGAGCTTTATCTTCCAAGTCTGGAGGTATCCACTAACAGTTGTCCTGTCCTTGGTCAGCACCCCTTCCACTGCCTGCCAGTTTCCATCAGCATGCATAATTGCTAGATCGTCAGCATATGCATACTTTCTGGAGACGGTGGTTGGCAGGTCAGAGGTGTAGATGTTGAAGAGAAGGGGCGCCAGGACAGATCCCTGTGGGACGCCGTTCTTGAGACGTCGTAACCTGCTTCTTTTCTACGATAAACGATAAACCCGGTTGACAAGCATTGGTTTGAAGTCAAAAACGCAGTTGATACTACGTGATGTTTCCGATGTATAGGTGGTGTGGTTAACATCGGAATCGATGGTCGTATACCATTGCCAGCGCGGTTATTTTTTCGACACGGCTCTCGCTTGTGTAAAGATTGGCTGCATATCCCTAAGCGTGGGTCTCGTGAAAATTGTCAATTTCAATAAAATGTAGGCTATTAAGATTTTTCCGGATAATAATCCACCAAAGCAAAAACGATACCCTTTAAGTCCCGCGCCTGCCAAAATTTTTGTGGAGGTTTGCAACGCTATAATTCGCCAGCCAATTGAGGTAAAAAGCTGTTCAAACCATCTACGGATTCAGCAAGTCTTCTAGTAGAGATTTTTTTCGTTTTGGGTTTGGGGTTCTCTGGGGACGTCACAAATGGGGGTGTTTTTTGCGCTGTTTTGGCCTACTTTACGCGTTTCTGCACTCCAATCCAATGAGTCACTTTTTTCGCTCAAGTTTTGTTCGAAACTAGACTATCATCCGAGTATTTAGAGACCTTCATTGGCTTTCTAGCATATCTGGAACCAAAATTATGCCACAAAGAACAAAAATTGTTCAAAATTTCTACCCTTACAAAAGGAAACCTGGGTTGAATAACACCCAGTTTGTATATGCCCATAACTCGCCGCCAGAATAGGCTATAGAGAGCTGTTAAAGCCCTCTAAAGACTCGTGAAGACTTGTGGTTTAAACTGCAAAAAATTCGTTTTTTGTTGATGCTTACATAACGAGAGGATGTTCATGCATATTTGTTTACATTTGAATGACGTCATCATCCCCTGATACGAGTCTTTAAAGGATTTGATGGACTTTCTAGCGTTTTTGGTTCAAAAGTTATGGCCAAAGTTCCGAAATTAATTCGGGGAATCCCCTATAATTCCCTAGGACAGGGGTGGCCAACTTGTTGTCGACTGGGATCGACTAGAAAATTTCTTGCTAACTCGTGTTCGACCGGTCGGTAATAAAGTCACAAGTATGAAATGCCAAAGTTGAGTATCGCACGTGCAAATACAGTGTATCATCGCCTCAGTAAGTGAAGCACAGAAGTCAAAGTTTCTGTTACGCCTAAATCATGATTTTCACGCAATAATAGGAAAACGTGTTATAACTCCGCGGCATTTATCGTGCTAGCCTATGGTCAGACATCACAAGAGGCACCAAATAATATACGTAACCAACCAATTGATAGAAAATATTCATGTACTTTGTGGAATATTGATCGAAAAGTGTTCTTTTAGGCGTCTTGTCGATTCAATGCAAAATCAGGCGCTATCGACCAGTCGATCGCGATCGACTTGTTGGCCACCCCTGCCCTAGGAAATTACTACAAGGTATCCGGTCTTTTGGCCATAAATTGGCACCAAAAACGCAAGGAAGTCGATATAGGGCTCTAAAGATTCATATCACAGCCTAAAATCCAACCAAAGTTTGAGCCATAATTTCTGCTCATTGTCAAGGCGATGACGTCATAAAAGAAAAAACAAAAATAGTAAAACATACCCCAATCCTGACGACAACCACCAAAAACCCCAAACCAAATCTCAAAGTTTGTTTTCAGTGCAAACTAAAAGACTTCACGAGTCTTTCGAGGGTTTGAATATCTCTCTAGCATAAGCGTCTGGCGAGTTATCGCCGGTCGCGCAAGCCGCCAGTGGGAAACTCATGCTTTTTCTGCAGTTTTTGGGTTTTTGTGCATCACGGGATTTTTAGGCCATAACTCAGGTTCCAGGCATGCTAGAAGGTCAATCAAGGGCTCTAAAGACGCGGGCGATTGTCTAGTTTCTGAAGCAAATTTCGAGCCAAAAAATGGCTCATTGGATTGGCGACCAGGGCCAGTTAAATTGGGTCAAACATTCAAAAACGTGCCAGCTTTGTGACGTCACCAAGAAGAAACCCCACATCCAAATCAAATAATTTGTGCTGTAATCGAAACTAGAAGACTTGTTGAATCCGTAGATGGTTTGAACAGCTCTCTAGCCCAATCGGCTGGCGAGTTATAGCGTTGCAAACCTGCGCTAAAATTTTGGCGGGCGCGGGACTTAAAGGGTTTTAAATGACATCTTGGAACATGGGCATAGCCGTTGAGACCATAAAGGTCCTGCCCTCCCAAATTTCAAGCATATCCTGTAATTTTGTGCCTTGAGAGACGGTGTTGCAAACAAAATCCTGTTGCTCGCTTAAAAGTCAGAAATTTAGCTCCCCCAAAATTTATGGCTGGCTGCGCTGCTGTTTTGGAATACTGTCACTAATATTGCCGCAGCAATCTCGTCAAAAGTGTCATCTTGTAAGAAATGTTTCAGAACGTTCTCAAAGGAGAAAAATTGTAGCAATTCTTGGTGCAAAATACAGTAGAGAAACTTTTCAAGTGCAAACAAATATTTTCTTTGTGACATGATGCTTTCCAAAACAAGGTATGTTGTTAGTAGTCTGGAAATCGAACCTTTTGGAATTCTCAACTGTCAGTACATCAGTACATGTGTTGACAACAAATTTATTCTTCTTATTTTTTAGGGAAGGTATATCAATCATAAGTGTACGGCATGGGGATGCAGGGGATGCGGTCGCAATCCCCAATAATGAAAAATTGGCCATTATTCGGGAAAAATTTCCAACATTTTAGCAAAGTGTACTGTTAGATTCACATGTGAGGTAGTATCTATTTTTCCAACTCAGGTAAAATAATAGCCAAATCAACGGCAAATAAATGGCCAAAGCGGCAAAATAATCTCAGGCACAAAACAATGGCAAAATAGTCTCAGATTATTTTGCCATTGTTTTTTGCCCCTCATGGTAAAATAGACACTGCTGTTGAGTTAACTGGAATCATGTGATAATTCCAACAGCCTTCATCAAATTTGAGCCAACTAAAAATTTCATTCAAGTTTTGGTTAAATTAGAAACACTTGAGTAAATTAGGAGCATGTGGGTATGGTCCAACAGCTTCAATTCAATCTGCGCAAATGACCAAAGCTTCATTCAAATTTGGGTGAAAATAAAAACATTTAGATAAATAGGAAACATTTGGGTGAAGTCTATCAGCCAAATCAAATTTTGGCTATTTGCAACAGCTTATTNAATTGTGGGCAACTTCAAACAGTCCTGTTCAAAGCTAGGAGCGATTGAATAGCTGCATTGAAATTTTAGCACATTTAGAAATGTCTGGGTGAACTATAAGAGCTTTATTCAAATTTGGATAAAATTAGAATCATTTGGGTAAATTTTAACAATCTCAATGAAATATGAGCAAATTGGGACAACTTCATTCAAATTTGGGTGAAGGTAGAAATGTTTTCATAAATTGGAAAAAGTTGGATAAATTCCAACAGACTTAATAATCAACTCCTGCCAAATGGCAATAGCTCCATTCAAATGTGGGCCAAGTGGAACATCTTCATTCAAGTTTGGGTAACTTCAAACAGCTTTATTCACTTTTGGAAAATTTCAAACAGCTTGATTTCAGCTTGGGTAATATACAAGAGCTTCATTGCAATTTGCATACAATTAGAAACATTTCGGCAAATTCCAACAGACTCAATCATATTTGAGTAATTGAAACAGTTTCATTCAAACTTGAGTACAATTGGAACCATCTGGGCAAATTGGAAGAGTTTCTTTCAGATTTGCATACGAGGTATATTTTAAATATTTGGTGAAATTACAACAGCCCAAATCAAATTTGGGTCAAATGAAAGAACCTCATTCAAATTTGGGTAGAGTTAGAAACATTTTAAAATTACAAATTAGGAACATGTAGTGGTAAACCACCATTCCAACTAACCCTAACTTTTGTATATCTCCAATTGTTGATGTTGTAAAGTGTACAACTAAAATGTAGCTGTAGCTGTAAAATGTTTTGTGGTAGTAATGTGATATAGCTCTGATATGATACTGTGAAGCTTTTGTGTTTCAAACTTGCTTGATGTCGTGAGATTTGCAAGTGTGAATCTGTTACCGCGAAGTATCCATGAACAGAACTAACTACGTAACTGCGGTGGTAATATATTGTGTGGTGGTAATGTAGCTGGGATTTCATGTTGTTTAGGTTTTCATATTTTCTGTTTGTTTCGTGCAATGAATTTCATATGTTGCATCCTGCCTAATTTTAATGTTTCAATATAATGCTGTAAGTAAATGTTTGATGTGACAAATTTAAACGGTTTACTTCTGGTGGCTTGTCCTTGCCTGCAACGCATTTTACTTCAATTTACCATATAACCGCTTTGCACATATACATTTTATACCCAGAACAAAAAAACTTCTACTACCTATTATACACTGTTCTCTATACACTACAAGCAGCTTCGTCCTGGGCAGGTCTGCAGCCTAGCTAGATGACCCTTGGTCCTTCGCAGTCTCCAAGTCCCTCATGCATTCTATGCATCGATGTATTTAGAAGTCATTGCAGTTCTTTAAAGTCTAGCGTTTTGCGTGTGGGAGTGAAGACGTTACACAATACAATACTTTACTTCTGTGAAGTGAAGTTTTCATGAACAGTAGCAACTGTACTATTTATTACACTACATAATTCACTATGCTAATGCAGCCCAGTGAAGCACGGCTATTTTTATAAAATATCCTTGTTGAGGTTATAAGTCATTTGTCATTGGAAATGTGCATTTGTACACATTTCTTGGTAGTTCATCATATAGGTTGCAGTATTTGCCTGTATCAGCCCATATTGCTATTTTTTCTTAGCATGCTGTGTTCAGTGCGCATTGAACTGTCTAAACTGGAGTGAATTTTTAGTTTTCACAGTGTGACTGTAGAAGCTGTAAACGTGCAAGTAAGTTGTAGCATTTTAAGTAAAACACATTGCAGTGAAGATTGCCTAATGTGGAAGGCTAAGCTATATGCTATGTATTAAACTGCCTCCTTTCCCTCGCCTTATTTGAGACTTGACCTATTTGCAGCAATGTAATACTTTAGATCGTAACCTGATTTTTTACTCCTTTTCCAGATTAATTGCGATTGTGGCTAACACAAATGCACACTATGCTAGATAAGAACAGATCTTAGGAATTAGGATGATCGTATTGAAAGAATAACCGTAGAACATATACAAAAACTTGAAAATGAAGATGCTGAACAACACCTTCCACACGTGGTGGTATGAACAGCAATTTTGGGAGGGGATTTTGTTGCAATCAGCTAACATTTTTCAACACAGTAAATATTACCATTGTTCACATGTGGCTATTCAGAACATTGATTGCTACTTGAGGGCGTGCGGCTTTGAACCCCGGTAATTGGTAATTAGGTATGCAGACACTTTGATTTGTTTACCATGGTACGTTTTAGTTTTAACATTAAGACTTACTGTTTATACGTTATTTGGGAAAAACAAGATCAAATTTGGGCAAAACTTTTTTGCATCCCCAAAAATATGCACTTCCGTACACCTATGATATCAGTTATGGATTATGGATTCTTTCGATTCAAGGTGCCTACACGAAACTAAGCGTCATTTGCAAACCTTGGATCTTTACGTATGCTCTCACAAACGGAGATGGGGAACATATATCATACTTTCACGACATGTTTTAAAAAAATTGTGCGATAATGTGCTGCACGTTTTGGCATGGATGGTGAACTTTACGATGCTATTCAATTGTTTTGCAGAGGTAGCTGCTCTCGGCTTGGCTGTGGGGGAATACGTGACTTCCCCCTTTTATCCCTCTTGCGCCAGTCCCGTCACAATCATCCAATGTATTGCGGTAACTGCTGTGCTGACAGTAGCGTTGTTGAATAGCTGTAGTGTGAAATCTGCAGCACAGCTGCTGGTTTTGCTCACCGCGTCCAAACTCATTGTCTTAGCCATTGTGTCAGGTGAGTTGAAGGAAATCAGACATTTCTCAATTGCTCCGGGATGTGTTTCAAGTTCATTCTACTGTACGATATGTGTCAGCTACGTTATTTGATTTTGGTTAATGTTTTTGAAAATTTGGGCTGATTTGCATATTTGTGTCAATCTTACTTTGTTCTTTGGATAAAATCTAACGTTGTTCTTTGAGAAATGGATCGTTGATCCTTTAATTTCAGGTATAAATTACAAAAACACCAACGATGCAGTAACGAAATTTTAAGGTGCTACCTATTAAAACTGGGATAGAATTATGTGTAGAAATGAGAACTTGCCATGTTCCGTTTTCCTATGTTTCTGCTGAGAACCGCGAGGGTGAGTTGGTTAAAGCTCATGTCTACATGTCGTTGATCATTATTGAGTTTCTGGACATAACTTGGTTCTAGCAACACACCCTCACAGACACGGTTTCTGATCACAAAGTGAAAAAAATGCTTCAAGGAAACAATTTTGTAAGAACTATCTACAGTTCAACGTCGATGATCTCAAAGATAAGACCATAAGGTCAATCCCTTCTGCACCCCGGCTTCCTGACTACATCAATGTTCGGATGCTAGGCCTATGTGAATTAAAGCCATGTCGCTTGACTCTTAGTCCAATGTGGGAAGTTTTCCCATTTCAAATCAAACTAGATTTTTATTGCAGTGTCAAGTTATGTGTACTTGGGACAGGACAGTTCAACAGCCGAGAATAATTTCAACAACGCCTTCGATTTGGCGCAACCGCTATACGGGACTGTTGAGCAAGTAGGCGCGGCAGAAATCAGTCTCGCAATTTACCAGGTAAACCTGGTTTTGAGAAGCTTACAGTTGACAAAGATAAAATTGCAACGATACCTAATTTAGAGTATTTTCCATTGAATGCACTCTTTCAACGAAAGTTGAATTGCGATGAATTTTTTGTAACATTGATCACAACTTGTTTGCAGAATCTTGTGTCTCACTACCTGTGTACTATTTTGATTAGGTGGAGTGTTAAATCACAAGGTTATCTTCCGGGATGATCTCAGGAGTTTAGTCGAAATCTCAAAAACTGTCAAGAAGAATAATGCTTGAGTGGATCCCTCGAACGTAATGAGAGTTTTTGGCGTACTTAAATGGCTGTACTGATTCCTTGAGGTTTTTGCTTGTAAAAGTCGAATGAGCTAAAGCCATGTCCAACCCAAGCACTCTACTGAGCCAAAAATTATGTCACTATCTTGACCAGGGTCGCACATTGAAAAACATATTATTGAAGGCCGAACACTGAATGGCTTACTTTGATCTTAGCAAACTACAATTAGCTTAAGTTGACATACTAAAAGTGCTCGAATCCAAACTGCAATGGTAACAGACGTGAGAAAGTGGCACTGAGCACCTCGTGCACGAAAAATATCAAATTCAAGATTATCGAAATAATGATAGGTTGTTAGCATGTAGGATACTTTTGCTACAACGAAAACCCAAATTGGGCCGCACAAAATCCTCGACTAGGCCGCATGCAGCACGCTTGCCTTGAGTTGGACGTATACGTCCAACTATAGTTGGGCTAAAGCTTAATGATCCAAATTACGTTGTGATTAAATGGGGCGAAAAAAACTTTTTAAAAATACAGAAAAACCTTTTTAGAAATGGGGTCGCAGAAAGGAAAAGTTGAGAAGCCCTGTTGTAGATCTATATTGAAAATATAAAAAAAGTCCCTCAAGACCAAATAATCACTCAGCAGCTGCAGAAGAACTCTTCCTGAGCACGCTCCACAGATGCTGGTAAAGTGGGTTCGATTCCCGGTCGTCAAACCGAAGACATGAATAACTGTACTTGTGGCCTGTCCAGCCTCGTGTTCGGTAATGGATAGGTGCAAGGCAAACCTTCATGTCTTTGGTTACCACCAGTGCAGCATTCACTGCGAAAGTAGCCGCGTGGCCCACCACGCAGGGTAAAGGAAGATGGGTGCCCGAAGACCACTCGTGAAACTCCAAAGGGAGTACAAAGTGATTATAGTAAAAGTTTCTTTTTTTCTTGATATTTTTTAAATACAAAGGGAAATAACTCTTGTAACCGTGGATCGATGGTGTCTCTAAACGTTGGAACTTTTGCCCTATTTGGTTAACTAACCCTGAAAGGGGTTTAATTGCTCTCCCCCATAAAATGAATATCAGCTAATATCACATTTTTAAAATGTCATTGATAAATTTTGAGGAATCAAATAACACAAAAAAACTACTTCATGAAACGATGGTAGATCAGAGACCGCAATGTTGCACTTGTTCCGAACTGCGTACCTTGCTCCATTTTAATAAGAACTGAGGGTGCCAACTTGTAACTTGTGAGAGAAACTATATATATTCTGTATACAATAAAGCTGTTTAATATGTGCCAAGAAAGATTTTTTCGATACATACTGTTCCTAAAAATACGCTTGTTTTTTCACTGCTCGAATGTAGGCTTGCCTAGAATTTGTTGAGAAACCCTGTTTTGCACAATGGTAAGAAATCTTTGTCTGCATGCTAAAAAGAACAATTCAGGAATGTATGCAGCAATGTTCTGTTAGTGTTAATATTTAGTTCCTTTCACAAACTCATAAACGTTCATCTTAATGTGCAACAACACTTATATAGTTGACTAATTCATCAATTTATCATAGAATCGTCTGTAAAATTGTATTCTGGTTGTTCAGGGCTTATGGCCATACGCTGGATTTAGTAATCTCAACGACGTCATGGAAGAGATTTCCGAACCCAAAAAAAACCTACCACGATCAATTATTTTCGGAGTCATCATCGTAGTAGTGATTTACGTCTTCGTGAATTGCGCTTATTTCTCGGGTATGCTTAAAGTCATATTGTTGGTATTTTAGTTGCCTGCCTTTTTTTATAGTTTATCGACATCTAGGAAGTCAAATTAAAAATGTTTGAAATGACATGAAAATCAAGCACTTGTAACTGACCTGATTATCGCGAAGATCAATTGCTGCTGAGTTACCGTATCGCTAGTATGTATCGCTGCCGAATGTTCACGTTACAGAGCCAATTGTGGACGAATAGTCATTCAACTCCTTATTGAGTTAGAAACGATTGGCAGTTGTCACTACTCACTGAGGTGGTTTACTTGTCTTTTAAGCACTGCTTTGCATTTATAAGCATTACAAAAAAAGTGATAAAACCTCAAAAACGTTGAAAAAAAGCATTTGAAAACAAAAAGTTACTCAAAGGTGTGTGTTGCCTAAGCCACTGGTGTAGTGCCAAAACTGAGATGGGAAACGCACTCTCCGAAAAATAATGTTATGTTCCAGTTAAGACAGTTTGGTGGCATTTAGGGAACGTCGTTCCCTATTGCAAGGTTTCGGGCAACAGCATTTCCTCGACTACATCACTTGCCTTAGATGAGGATGTTTAAGGTTCTCAAAGTGAAACAGGGATTGAGCAAACTCAGGAGTTCTTTCAACGCGTATCAGAAGCAACAACACAAAAAACATAGATTTATTTTCAAAATGTGCATAGTCTAACTAAACTTGTTGTTTCCTTGAAAAGCTGCTTTAAAGTTAACAGTATGGCCCTAACAATGTTGCATGTTCTGTTTCTTTCTCGGATGACAAATGACAAATGTTTATAAGACTGTGGTCGCACGAGGCTCAAAGAGAAGCAAATGTGTCAGCATCTTGTCGCATGAGATATACAGGGTGTCCATAAAGTCCTGCACACATTTCAAAATGTAATTGCGAAGTAACCAAAGTAGATAAAATCATACAGTTTTTTGCAAAGTGNAGT
>JGI24021J15306_10007036_pt1 | contig 13652 bp, 6 predicted proteins | sample Ectturendosymbi1_FD_15306 | JGI IMG/M metagenome (IMG submission 15306) | reverse complement strand
GATGGTATATTTGCCATGCAATGCGTACATGAAGGGCACACCATTTTCCAGGTTTCTGAGCAACATATAAACATGTCAGCGTGCAAGGCATCGATTTGATTACGAAGCGATTTCGAGCGAATGAGTGAAAACTTGTCCAGGCTTCATGCCTGAAACAAACGCTGTTGTATTTCCTGCCACCGGAGCAGTTATCCGCGCATGAGGGTTGGCGGGTTTTGCACAACCCCTGGCAAGGTGAGGTCGGCACTTGATGGTTGTTTGCCAACTGAGACACACGCGAAGGTTCCTGCATCCAGAACTGCTTTTGGTTCGAACAAAACTACAGCGGTCCAGCACAGACGTCTGCAAAAACGACAAACGAACATAAACAGCCGTCTTACGGAGCGAGGTCTGTGTGACGCCGGGTGAGTTTCTTTATGCATCGGCGAAGGCATCATTCTCGTCGGATACGAGATGTTCACTTTCGGCTGGAACGCCCCGTAGTTTGTGTTGTACATGAAGTTGTAATGAGGCTGTGGATGTATCAACACTTAGCCGTCAGGAACGGGCTTAATCCGACGCTGCCATAAGTCGATGGTGAAATGCCGGTTCGTGACATTCACATTAAACAGTGCCGTATACAGTATGCTTCTGTAGTATCCACTGAAGTTCTTTAGGACATCGCAGTTGAAAACCACTGCACCAAGCTAATGGGCCATGAAAATGGACGAGTAGTGAGAAAAAAATTGCTGGGTCTAGACTGCGGTTTGATGAGATATACACTACATATACTCAGATTGCTGTGCAGTGTGGAGCACGCAACCGCCAAATTGATAAACCAGGATCAGCAACTGGACGTATCGTGGCGAAAACTTGAAGAACGGTACTCGCGGGTTTCCCAGCTCCGTACTCGGAAATAACAAAAACTGCCAGAAAAAGTTTCAGGAGCGGTAGAGCTAATGACTCGGCAACACTGCGACATGACCGAGGTAGCCGGGTGACCAGTGACGTAAAGACAATGGAGCTGGGCGTCGTATACTACTCGCGATGCCAGACCAGTAGTTACCGGCACAAGGCGGATGCAGCAAAACTGGCTTCTTATATTTTTGCGCTTGTTTACAAACAGGAATTCTCTTCGTTTGCTTCAGAAGATCGAATTCAGTCCAACACAGGACTAAGCAGCACTTAAGCTATGGAAAACGCATCCCTTACCACTCTTTCGAATGGATTGGCGATGGTGTGCTGATGGGTATGCTGGTGCGTGTGCTGGTGGAACTCAGTTCTTTGAGGCGGACGCGTAGAAGCCAAAAATCTGCTGTTTAGCTCAGCATGGAGAAAGCTTTGCTGATCTGCGCAACCACGTCAGAACTTACTTTATTAAGTTCAGTTCCGCCGAAATCAAAAGCATCGCATAGAAATTCAAACCTAGAGTTTTTTCCATGAAATGGCTAAGTTCTGGTCGGATGGGGCGTATTCAAAGCGAGTAGGAATCATCATTTTGTCAAGAAACTGTTTTGCGAGATGAAGCAACTAACTTCCGCATTAATTTTTAGAAGTTACCATATTGGTGGTGTCTACAGAATTGAGCATTGCCGTTATTTAGACATTCACAACGCCTGGCCAGGACAATTTTGATGTTAACTTCATAAGGAATGGTTGAGATGCACAGGTCTAGCACTAGTAATCAACTCAGGTCAAAGCCTAACCGTTCAGCTACATCAGCGAGAAGCCATGGTTTACTTTCTTGTTATACGGCGAACTTTCTTCTGATTCGACCCACAAACCTGCAAATCCACGCCTTGGACTGATAGCTGGTGGGTTGGACGGTGAAGTCAAAGGATAGTGGTGGGTGGGCGTGATCTTTGTCGATCTGATAGGCGATATGGATTTGTACGGTGTTTGCTGACGGACAGAGGTTGGCTTGGCAACGGTCACAGTAGGCATAACAACGCTGTTCGTTTTCGAACACTTTGCTGCAGCAGCGGGTATCGGAGCTTGTGGAGCAGGCAGTCGATGGGACTGTTTTGGTGGGGATGCTGAATGCAAAAATACAAAAATCAAGATCGTTTTCAGCAGTAAATACCCGTTGGTAATGTGAAGCTAATATGTGCACATGGTGAAAAACCACAAACGACAAACCGTTTTGCTATTTCTTTGCTTTGAAGAAGTTTTGCGTTGTGTAAGAAATGGGATTAACTACAAAGCTGCTCTCAGGTACTGAACATATAGTCTGAATGCATGCAGCGGTATCCGCCTGTTCCTAACATCTCTGACTTACGGCAACAATGCAACCAAGCGCATACGTTTTCCAAACAACGCAAGTCGTCGCATGGCGTCAAATTACAGGAAATGGTCCAAACACGTGCAAAGCACAGCACATGCCTATATACCGTGAATCATGTGCTAAAACCAACGATAATAAAATAGCATAGTTTTTCAAACTGTATAAATAACATCGTTGCAAATTTATCATGTCATTATTATTCCGTACACAAGGAAAAAATTAACATCGATAGCAAAACACGAAACGCTTTTCCGACTTCGCAAACGCCACGACTGTTTGTCAAAAGAAAACCTGATTTCGACATCGCAACAAAATATCAGCCGTAAAACTAGGATGCAAAAGCATGATTTTCCCTCAGCTGACAGTCCTGGTAAGGTAGAAGCCACCAAGTTTCAGCCGCGAAACCCACACAGGCAACACGCGCTATCTGGTTCGTCAAAAAGGGTATTTGAGATCACGATGCTGAAAAACAAGCTGCCCCTAGAAGAACACCTGTAACACATGTTTTCTTGCAAAAAGCTACTACGAAGACTCGGTGTGCGTGGGTAATACAACATGATATCAACTTAATAGTCAGTGTAGTAAGTACGCTTACTCGAAAAGCGAGTGTCCTTTCATTCACAGCAATTCTTCCAAAAAAACGAAAATTCCGGGTTAGGTAGTAGGCTCTATTAGTCGCGCATGGCTGCTTACAAGATGAAAACAGACAAGGTGGGCCATGTGATCAGTGAAATATGCGCAAGCCGGTAAACGCGCTTGAACACCGAAGCTTGCCAACGTACCTGGCTGCTCAGAAGAGTCAGATACAATGATCGGTTCATCTTGCTTGGCGACAGGTGTGGCCACCTTTTTAGCATGAAAGAATGCTTCATCACTAGATTTCTAAAAAAATCGTGGATGTGTTTTGAAACATTTTCAAAAAATGTGAAGTTTTCGCCTCTATTGATCCACTCAGCGTACGAGCAACGCAAACCAAACATTTTATTGCACTTTATACAGACCAGCTTAACATGATCTGGATTTTTGTGCAAATCTCCCAGCACAAAACTATTAACATTCTGCAACAATGTTTGAGCACATTCATTATATCTTTGTGTTGTTACTGAGCTTGTAGGATCTTCCATAAGTTGAAGGTTTATGTATGTTCATACTAAGCTAGCCAAAGTGGATTCGCTCGTAAAATATTTTCTGCACTTGGCACTGTCAATGAAGTGAGTCCACCACAAACTGAAACTAGCTTTTTCATCAATTTTCGGTGTTCAGAAGGCATGTAATGCATTACAAAAAGTTGAACGGAGGATGGTGAAAACGACACTTTTACGATTTTGGAATTGAATCAGCAAAAACTGCAGTAAACAAACAACTGACGTTGTATAATATGAAGCTGAGTGTACTTTAAGATACCAATTTCTACGTGCAAAGACGGTCATGTTTTTAGGCAAAAAAGTGTTTGTTTCAAACATTGCAAGAACAGTTAAAGCAAAACCAACTGAAACTGACAGATTGGTGATTTATCAGTCACATTTCAACACACTTTTAATGAAGATAAACCGTTGGCCACAACTTGTCTGGCCTAAAATAAGAGTAAAGTTCAAGCCATCAGCTCGTACAATAAATATATATCGATATGCCTTTATTTTACTGCCAGCATATTTTGATCTTGTTCATTGAGCATCACATTCAGCATGCAACTCTTATCAGATCGCGCAACATGCCCAGGAGAACTTACATCAATTTAATAATTTAAAACTTAAACTAAAAATTCAATTTAAAACTAAAATTTTGAGATTTCCTGTAGTGCAAAGTTTTGTAAGCAACATTAATTTTGTGCATCTGTGATATCTACTGAAAGAAGTATGCCAGTGATAACTCAATTTTCACCTCAGCAAATAACCTAGGGGTAGAATATGAGACACATTATCCTTGTTTGAGACAGGCAGCAAAAGCGAAGAAATCAAGCAATGCTAAAAACAACACTTAGGAAGTCATAATAGATATCAACTCTAAACACCAAAGCAACGGCTGAATTTAAACCTCTCCAACCTTTCACAAAATATTTAGAAGATTGCTAAGGCCAGGTCAAAACCTAGTCGCAAAGGAAACCAGCATATAAAATGAGATAAATATTTGATGTTCTATAAGTCTAAAAACAAGATGTACTAAAAGTAAGTTGAGCACACTTATCCATTAGAACTGTCAGTCATACTTTCAAGAAATTGTTCCTAACAGTTCAATGCATGAATTCACTTGAATGACCAACGAATGGTTCATGACAAGCAGTTTTTCTTACTTTTAGAACATCTGGGCACAACTTTTATTACCACAATATATCCAACGTCATGAATCAACTACAGTAAAAGAACAGTTGTGAATGCCAGCCTATGCTTGGAGCATTATGCTTCAAGCTAGATTAAAAGATGCTTCTTCAAACCCCCTTAAGAAGTTTCTGCAGGGTGTCCTGACACATGGTTAAAAATTTCATAATTATCGTTGCAAGATATTAAACATTACGCAAAACCTCACACCAATTACATGACAGTGGGTTTTACATGTACAAGCCCAATCATCTAGTGCAGTGGCACTTAACTGGGGGGTGTGCCCAATGGGACAAGAACCCTTACGCACTCTACAACATGGAAAGTTTGATCAATGAATTTACCAACAAATAAACTTGTTTTTACAGCATATTTAATTCAGGGGTCTTGAAACAAAGGAAAATTACTTAAGGGATGTGTGGTAGAAAAAAGGTTAAGAGCCACTGATCCAGTGTGAAGCTGTAATGCTCAAAAGATAAGAGTCAGTTTCAAGTTTAGCCTACCTTTGCATCTTCTCCATCACTTTTTTCAGATTCACCCTGTGGAAAAAAAGGTAAATGTTTATAATTAACAGATGCATACAAGCAATAATTTTACCATGCAGATTTCTATTATGCACAATTTCAGTTGCTTTTGCCTATACAGACCACGCTGATGGAGCAAAACCACTTCATTTGATTTAGCCAGCAGACCCAGCTGAATGCCATTTTTGAATATTAGTCCACATACATAGCTAAGTCATGTGTACACCAACCTTTGGAACTGGACAATGTCTGATTTTTCAGCACTTAATCACTACCACTTATGAAAAGTAGTGGGTAATAAAAAATTCAATCATGGCATAATAATCCTGTTAGTTTCAAACTAGGTCCCAACTAAGACCCATGCAAGTTTACAATGATTACCAATCACAAGCAATTCACAAAATTGTACTTTAATATTAAACATTAGTATCTCACCAAATAACCACCACAAGAGGTGCTGGCTGAACTTGCCTGCAATGAAAATAAAGTGTATAAGTAATTTGAAATCATGATCAAGATTGCACTACAAAGTAAACAAACTTACATAAGATTCTTCATGAGCATTGGCAGAACTTGTTTCAGTGCTCTCTTCTTTTTTCTTTTTTGGAATTTGTTCTGCAGAGGAAGCTGTGTTGTGCTTTGCATCAAGGACGTGTTGGTACGTTTTAAAGCTTTTAATGCAAAATCCATCTATGATGTCTTCATCAACTTCCACATCCTTTTTTTTACGTTTTCGTTTGAATCTTTTTGGTTGATTATGTGATTCATCCTCAGATGAACCTGCCAATCACAAACCAAGCACTGTGGCTAAATCTATGGGCCAATAGGAAAGCCTTTTCAAATACAAACCTATTTTGTAAGTTCCCTGAATACAACTTTTAGCAAAAATTATTCTCCTGCATCTCTAGTAAATTAACATAGTTTTAACTTACACTTGATTTTCTTACTGTGTGATGGCATCAAATTAAAATGTAGCATTCTGAACCTGTCACATAAATTGCAGTATATACAGCAATGTTTTGATATTGACTGAAGAGGAGTTTTGAATCAAGCACATAATGTTATTGATTATCTGAAAACACAAAAAACATGGCATTGATTGGAAATTTCATTGCATTCCAGTAACTGGCAATGGGCCACGCTTTCTTTGAGCTAAAAATGAGTCAACCTAGACTTAGTATCACACACAGGCATTTTCCAATGAGTCAGAGCCACATAGTTTCATTCTCTCTCACCAGTTTAAAAAATTTTACATATAATAAATTTGCTTTGGAACTCCAGTTGGTCAAATTTAAGGTGGGTGATTGTTAGCTCAGAAATACTCTTACGGCTAGCAAAAATATTTTTATTGTCATAAGATATACATCTTTTCACATATATCCCAGTACATATCTGCATATCATATACTGCTCTCAGCTGAGTAGTCTTGACTCTTTAAACCATTTTGCTGTTGATCACAGATGTTGAAACAGCAAAAAAAGGACTATTTTGCATGACCTACAGCATTTTGCAACATTCACAAAATTTACATGCAAACTTTAGGTTTACTTCAACATGTTCAAAAACTTTGGATTAAATATTGTTTTTGAAAATATGTAAAACTCAGTCAATCAGCTCAGCAATGCGCCAATACCCAACATAGCACAACTGTGGCAATAAACTTGGTAGACTTTAAATTAGAACAGCAGTTTACTACAAAAACTAGTTAGCAAAACCAGCCCAGAAATGGTATAGATATAAATATATCTGTAAATTCTCAAAATGGATTTGGTTGCATAGTCATGAAAAAATTTATTGGACATTTTGGCTATTACTGTATATGTAACCAGTTTTGGTAGCATGTAAGCAACTTATCACCACAAAATTGTTGCTCAGATACTGCAGTAAAAACTTTCAGCTTCTTTTTAATTTCACACAGATGTTTCCACCAAACTTATGAAGGTGGAAACTTCCCATGAATGTTAATTTTTACAAAATCTTTTGTTTTTTCTAAAATAATTTGTCTTCCAGTGCAGTTTTATATGCTATACCTTCCCTATGTTTTGATGTGCAGTCAGTGTAAACAGAACCCACATAATACATTTCAATGGGCGAACACAACCAATCTGGGTGATATATGTCTCATCCATCAGTTTATAACTCTGCAGCATATGAATTCTTATCTGTAACCGCAAATGACAGACCAGACTTTTGCTTGCTGCAGTCACAGTCAAAATTTTCTACTTATAATGTATTATGTTTCCTACAGAACATACATTTGATAATTTGTTATTGACTTCTCATTCGACGTGGCAAACACCATTTACTATAAAAAATTTAACATGTTTGGAGCTAGTGTACGAGTATATTATACTTTGAAATCACGAACTGATTGCTAATTTCGCACCACTTTGCAACTCCACAACTCGCCAGTCGTTGTGCTAAAAAGCTATCCAAACCCTCAAGAGTCGGCAAGTCTTCTAGTTGGCAATGGAAAAAAATTTTTTGGTTTTGAGTTTTTTTGTGGGTGATATCATAAATGGGGTAGGTGTTTGACCATTTTGGCCCAGGTTGCCTGGCCCTAGGCCCAAATGGAAGTATTTCGCTCAAGTTTTAAACTTTTGAACCAGAAATGCTAGAAAGTCGATCAAAGGCTCAAAAGATTTGGATTCTAGCCTAGTTTCCAATAAAAGCTTGAACAAAATACTTTAATCTAGTGGTTGGACCCACAGCCAGGAAACTTGAGCCAAAATGGTCAAAACACTAACCCCACTTATGACGTCACCCACAAAAAAATGAAACACAAAACCTAAAAATTTTTTCATTGCAAACTAGAAGACTCACCAAGTCTTTTGAGGGTTTGAACAGCTCTGTAGCACAATCAACTGGCGAGTTTTGTAGTTGAAAAGACTTGGCCATTTATGGGCAAATTGTACCTTTTAGCATAACCAGGGCTGCGGGGCCGTTGTAAAAATGACACAGTGCTGGCTCCAGAGCTCTTGGTTTTTGTAAGTGTGGCTCCGGAGCTCTCTTTTTTCATGGTTCTGGCTTCAGCTCCAGCTCCGGCTTCTGTTCGATTTCACAAATTAATATTTTCAATTTTCTTGGTGTGCCTCAAATTGAATGGAAAATGGTTTAAATCAAGTACATAAAGCTAAGAGAATATATCAAACTTTTTTGAGTAATTCATTCTGGTAGTTTTTTCATAAGCAGCACACTTACCATGAGAAAATCAGTAAAAATCATATGTTCAGATGGTTTAGTGAACAGTTACTAGCAGACACTTAACTCAAAATAACAGCTGTGTAGAGAAATTCTGGAAAGGCAGTCGCTGGTTTTGCCATCAATGCCTGAGTACCTTTTGTTATTTCTTTCAACCAGATTCAAGAAAATGGCTGTTTGGAAAAGTACATTTGTATCATAGCATTTAAACAAAGGCCAGTCCCAATTGACAAAGTGTTTTGCACTCGTTGCATGCTTTGCCTATTGCAGCCTTGGCAATTCCAGCTTAGAGCACTGCCTGGGGAAACCATGCAAAGAGCACAAAATATGTAGTCGATTACCCCTCTCATGTGTTCTTTCTAATGTGCACACATTTGCATTAACACAAATGCAAAGATGTGTTTAAAAGCCATTTGTTCAAAGAAATAGTATGACTTCTAGCACGAAATTCACATTTGGCTTTTTTAAAATAGCTGAAAACATTTGAATTCTTATCTTTTGCACTCATAACCAGCAGTGATGAACCACAAAGTAAAGTTCAATTTAGCCTGCAAAGTTTAGGAGGAAATAAGACTGGTCACCGTGCCGAAAAAATAAGATTTGTTTCCACAGATGAAAACTTCAAATCCACATTTGTTTTCATTGCTTTTTTATGCCCTCCTGATAATGTACTACTATGCAAAGCAATACTAGTTCACTACCAATTAGTTGTAACTTTAATGTTATGCTGCTGCTAATAAACATATTGCTTCCTAGTGAACTTTGCCAGTAATCTAGTAAACCTTGCTAGTAAGCCTAAATGGTTTCTAATAAAAATTTTTACTTTACAACGGCGTGCTGTCCATTTCTACCTTAAATCTGCAATGGTATCATATCTTAATCATACTCCCTGCTAGCAGCATGATTCCACAGCTGCAAAGGCTGTGGATATTATATTATATACTCAGGGTTGTAGTGCTAACAAGAAAGGTGTGGGAACGCACCCAAAAAACTAGCCATTTTATGACAGCTTCAAACTCATTTTGAAGCAAAACATGAAAAAGGTATGGGAATACCATTCCCATGTGTTCCTGCCCCACTACGCCCCTGTATATACCTACTCATTGTAGCTTAGGGTAGTTCTTTTTAGATCGTTACACTACTACAGACGCAGTTTGATCATTCTGACTAGAAAGTAAGATGTTGTGGCAGTTAAGCATTTTCTCACTTTTATAACAGTGGTTCTCAACCATTTTGCTGAAGGGAGCCAAATCCAGACTTACAATTTTTTAGAGAGCTACACTAAAAAGTTTTAACACAAGTCAATTTACACGTTTTGTATTACTAACAAAGTCTGTTAGACAAAATATTAGAGGTGCTACTGAAAGACTGCTAAGAGCAGCACAAAGGATGCTTTGAAGCTGTATGCAGCTGTTGGAACAGTGTGTGAGAACCATTTTTTTACAGGTAACATCAACCCTGCCAGGTACTATGCCACATCCTTAGTGGCAGGGTTGATTGATTTAAATCATGATTTAAATCAAGCAATTAAAATCATGATTTAAATCGAACATTAAAATTCAAAACAATCATGTCGTTTTGGAGCTTTGTATGATGTCTATGACACATTTAATTAGCATTCTCATAGGTTTTCACATAGCCTATACAGCAGGAGTTCCCAACCTTTCTCTGAACATGTACCCCTTTAGCATTTCAGTAGATGAGCATGTACCTCTAAAATTTCCTATGACAAAAAGCCTGAGTAAAATACTAAAATTCTACTGAATTTTTAATAGAACTTTCAGAATATTGAAACTATAAAGGTATAGTCCATTTTCATGTCTCAAATTTAATTTGTTGCATATGTACAATAAATGTACCCTGCAGCTAAGCAAACGTACCCCTGGGAGTACATGCACCCCAGGTTGGGAAACTCTGCTATACAGTATTAATGTAGAAGTATTAATACAGTATTAATGTAAAAGTTCTAATGACAAAGCAATTTGAAACCATTTGAAGTTTTATCAATCATAGCAACTGTGTGAGGTTACACGGAACAGGACTTTTCTGTCTGGCCATTTCGGTCTGAGCCATTTTGGTCACGGGACATTTTGGTCTGGCCATTTCCGTCTGGTGACATTTCGATCACGACATTTCTGTACATAAACAATTTTACATTCCTTTAATTAAATGACTATATAGGCAGGGGAAATGTCACTCTAGCTGGTGTTATACCAACTCCCTTTGAGGAGTCGTGATTGCAATTAAATGTGAATTGTAATTGTGACATTGAAGAAATTTGTATTTAATTGCAAAATGTCGATAATGATTTACTTTGCTTGCTGATGATAATGTAAGTCATATGATGATGCTGATTACCTGTTGGATCTTGGACCATGTGTGTAGTTTTTTTAAATGAAACTTCTTGTTGATTTAAGTATGTTTACATTAAAATGTGAACATGTAAAATTTCTGCAAGATTTCATGATCATCAAGGTAATCTGCCTTATGGCAGGTCTCTCATGACATCCCTCTGCCATTCTTCTCTATCCTCAGCTCTTCTTTTCATTTGTGCATAAGTGTCAGTCATGATATCATCTACCATTTTAATTCTTTTCCTTCCTCTTGGGGGTTTTCCCTTCATTCTACCTTCCAGCACAGTGCGCAGCATATTCTCGTGTCTCAGAATACGACCAATCCACCTCCTTTTTCTTTTCCTAATTTCTGCTAACAGACTCTTTTTTTCCTTTACAAGATTAAGGACCTCTGCATTGGTTTTCTTATCTGTCCATTTCACCTTCACCAATCTTCTCCAGACCCACATTTCAAATGCTTCCAGCTTTGTAGCATCAGCCTTTTTTTTCAAGATTTCATAGTCTGACCGAAATGTTCCCAGACTGAAATTGCCCAGACCGAAACAGCTCAGACCGAATCAGCCAGACCGAAAAGTCATGTTCCCGCAGTCACAGATTCTACGTCATTCAACTGCAAAAATGGCATGTGGACTAAAATCATTAACCCTTTCAGATTCAAAAGCCATACTCATAACTGTTAGAATGCCATAAGTCTGAGAGTGTAGATTGCATAAAGTGAAAATTGCATTTAAGTTCCATCAAATATGAAGGCTGTAGGCTGTAGACTGTAAACATAGTTATAGAACATATTTTTGATTCATGAAACAGATACATTATTATTACAGATCTTTAACATTTTATGCATATGTGCCATGAGTGTCAATGAAATTACTAAACTGGCATTTTCAGTATTGGGATTTCAACAAATATTTCATTTTGTTCACCGGTACTAGTGTCATGAACTTATTTGCATTAAGGGATTTTGCACAATGGCGAAAAAGTTTGAATGAAAGTTCAGCTATTTCTGGTCAGGGTTGATTGATTTAAATCATTTCATTTAAATCAGTGATAAAATAAACAAAAACAAGCAAAAAATCATATGCAGTTTTAAGCTTTGTGATTTTTATGACACATTTAACTAGTATTTTAATCAGTTTCACTTATTTTGAAGAAGGCAGAGACTTCTTATGACAACACAAGATATAAAAGCAATTAAAGTTTGATCAATCATAGCAACTGTTGCTGTACTAGTACAAACACAGCACAAAAAAGTTATATTAAAACAAACTCTTTAAGTAAAATTAAAAGTTACTACTTGTTTGGCGGCCACCCTCTACACAGTAAATAAAAAAATCATAAACTTCATAAAAATCAAAAAAATCCAATTTAAATCAAAAAATCTGATTTTTTAATTTTTTTTATAAAAAATCATGATTTTTATGAACCCTGCTTAGTTGTGATTAAGCTAAGGAAACACCAAAGGCTTGCAGATCCATTGCTGCAGTCTGGTGTCGTAACTACTCAAATGGCTATAGTTCCAGTCCTAAATTTTAAACTGAGCTCCGGGTCAAGCTCCTGAGTTTTAATTTGAGCTCCGGCTCTTCCTCATTTTCAATTTGAGCTCCGGCTCTAGGCAAAATGCACAGCTCTGGCTCCGCAGCCCTGAGCATAACTCAGCTGGCTCCAAAGGTGTTAAAAAGCTCGTGTAGAATTTGGTACAGATCCCATGCATCATCTGGTACAAAACAGGAACACTGTGTATTTGCAGGATTAAGACATCAATAATGTTATTATGTAAGTCTGTGATCATAGCCAGATATTTCATCATTTTTATCTCTACTTTTGAGCATGGGCTATTCCTGCTCAACTAATGATGTTGTCAAACAGAAAAACGACCATAGACACAGCTGAGCAAAAGCTTTGTTTCAGATAGCAAGGTCAACATACCTGCACCACAATCAAACACTATGAGTCAATGGAGTTGAAAATTTACCCTAGGCTTTCAACACTTGAAATAAGCCTAAAACCTCAAACACCATTTGCAATCTACACTGCAAAGTCAAAGTTATGCAAAAAGTCAGTGAAGTTGGCTAGCCAACTACATTGTCCTGTGATCAGAATAAACTCTTTTCTGGAACCAGTAGGATGGTGTGCCTGCATTTTTGTTTGGTATTTCCAGTGTCGATTGTTTTCAATGGAACTTGCTGTTTTATTATGCTCTACTCCCAAATAAAGCTGGCAATAAAATGTAATAGACAGTGGAAAAAATACTGCCCTGTTCACAACTGAAAAGACATTTTAGGTAAATCTGTGCCCATCTCAGAAATAACAGCAACACTTCACTACATCAGTAGCAAACATACCTCCATTTGGTGTCCTGGCTTCTCGTGCTGCTCTTCTTCGTTTTATTTTATGTTTTCTGTTCATTCTAATTAAAGCAGAGCAAGTACAACAGATTGAAGTTTTCGCATCTACACAACATGAGAAATCACATGTTCAGCCAAATCATGTTTATTTAAATAGATAATGTTGCACAGAGTTACTAGTTCCTATTACTGTAAAATAATATGATTTTCTTGATGTGAAAAAATTGAATCGATCTGTAACTGGGAAACTCTATGACTTTAAATTTTTTCTTAACTGCTACTTGCTCATAAAGCATCTCAAATGTGTGTAAGAATGCTGCACAATTAATTACCACAGCCTATAATCCACTTGAGAACGCAACAAGACTAAGTGTAATCCAGTAGTCTTGGTCACTGAGCAATTTCCGAGTTTGAAACTATAGGTGCTTTTTGTATTTGGCATACCACACACCACCTCCATAGCACTGCAAATTAGAGATCGGCCGATATGGCTTTTTTGAGGCCGATACCGATATTTCCAAACATTTTTAATATTTTTTTCTGCTTCATTATCAAAAATGTGATGTATTTTATGCCTTACCTTTTTTCAAAACCTTAAAAATCAGGATTTATAAGCAAGAATTTTTGAAATTGCAGCATTTTCAATACTT
>JGI24021J15306_10007035_pt1 | contig 13653 bp, 6 predicted proteins | sample Ectturendosymbi1_FD_15306 | JGI IMG/M metagenome (IMG submission 15306) | reverse complement strand
TTATCGAGCCATCACAATTTGAAAAAGATGAAGCTTTAAGATTTTTAGACCAATATATGGCAGTTCCACCATGACCTCGACCATGAACTAGGCAATCATTGAAGTCATAGTCTGCCCTCCCAAATGCAAAATGTGACACACCTAAACAGGATAGCTTATCAAGTTGCTGATTTGCCAGCCAGGTCACTTGAAGAAAAATAATCTGGTAATCATTTAACAATTTTTGCACATATTAACAAATAGTACCGATGTTCAGTCAAACAAGTCGGGTTCCAGTCAATTTCATTGTTTCTTGTGTTGAATTGAAACTCTAACAGCTTTTTCAAAATATCTTTCTAGTTTTAAAAATGGCAATATTCACCTTGTCCCATTTTCTCATACGTTAGCTTGGGACGTGGAAGCAGATCACCGCGTATTGGCAGTTTTTTCAGCAAACACAGTCATTCATGGTGTTTGCCATTCTTTGTTCATCATTTAAGAGAGTTGTAAAGAACTTCGATTGCTGTCTTCGTCTCCGCCACTTTTGCTGCCTGGAAAACTGGCCGTAAGGCTTATAAAAGTTGCGAAAACGTTTAGATGACATGTCTTTGGAGTATACATTTCAATACACACTAAAACCTAAGATTCTGCAATTAATAAACACCTTTAAATGGTCACATTGTCGAGACGATAATCATTTCTTGAGTATTCTAGCAAACTGCTCTTTGCAGTCGCAAAGGACAAGGCTAGGTACGATTTTTCATTATTTTCAACTAAGTACGATTCAGAAAAAAGGAAAACTAACAACTGGTTCTACACGACCTGTGGTTTGAATGGCTGCGGATGTTTGAATAGCTACGTTCAGAAAGGTTTGACCATTGTTTTGGCAAACACGGGTGGTTCCCATCGAAGTTTATACAAGTTGATCCTAAAAGTCAACAATTGTGATTTGCTCCGGTGTGAAATTTTAACCTGTTAACCATTGCCAGGCTGTGTCGACATAACACAAATTCTCATGCGTTTTTCTGCCAATAGTTAAAAAAACGCTGTTCCTCACAGTTGATACATAAATGTCATAGTCAGAAAGTATCTTACATCTCATGTTATGTGTCTGTTTGCAAAACTGTTTCACGAAAGTTGTTAACAATAAATCAATTAAAAAATCTTATACTCCAGCTTTTCTGCCACATTTAGAGGTTGCGTCGTTACGTCGAAGTCAAGAAATGCGTTTTCTTAAAACTCGTTCGTTGCGACTCTCTGGTGTCTCGTACCTTACCGTGCGAACCATAAGAAATTTTCACTGGGCGGCAATCACGAGCGTAATCAAGAATTCTAATTGGCTGGGATACTACAGAATTTTCGGTAATGACCAAACGAGCAGGGCCGGCCTTAAGCCGATGCAACCGATGCAGCTGCATTGTGCCCCGTGCCTCTGGGGGCCCCGGGCTATGGTGTTCAGGTAGATTGTTCATTTTTTCCAGATGCTCCTTGCGCTCGAGAATTCAGTAGAAACGGCTTTTAAATCTCATTGTTAACAAACAACGCTCTTGTTAGAAGTAGCGATGAATTTGCTGTATTATCGAACGTTAGCAAACATGCTCAATTCTTTTGGTAAGGCTTTAAATCTGCGCTCTACCATGGTCGTATAGCACGGTTGAATGAACACGATAACGTCATAAAACCACTGCTCTGAGGGGCCCCGCGCCTAGGTCTTGCATTGGGCCCAGCACCTGCCAGGGCCGGCCCTGCAAACGAGGTTACATATTCGTCCAACTGCGAAGAGGCAAATCATGAAAAGCGGCACGATTTTCCTGTACTTTCATGACAATTTCCTACCTACTGACAGCGTGTTTGGCGGCAAGGCAGATTTCTAAAAAACGTGCTTGGTGAACAGCACTATTTTTTGTCATTTGGAAATGGAAACGTGTCCGGTGGACTACCAAGTTGACTTCTACGTGACAGGAATCAACCCGAGAAACCCTAAGAAAGCTGTGTAGGGGTTTGGGGCATTGCCCAGCGTAGAGGTTGCTTGTGAGGAAGGTCGTCGTTGCATGCAGAATTGCTGGTTTCCCCAAACGCCAAAAACAACGAGACAGCCTAGGCGTTGTATGAGTAATGTTTTAACCCCCGATTAAGCTGCCGGACATTTTAAATTGCCAAAACGTATCAAGGCATTTGGTTGTCACCTATCTAGAGTTCGGTTTCACAGATTTCCTGATGCGCAAATCTTTATTTACAAAAGGCTTCTGATTAGCAGCAGCACAAAATATTTCGACAAAACCTAGTCTTCATTCACAGCGCAGGACGAAACTTCGAATGGCAAAAACGTGGTTGACTTGGCGGATCTGCGTGCGGCGAATCTCCCTTGGGCAATTAACAAGTTGACACAAACCAGACCTCACGTAGGAAAACAATCGCGAGCTAGAAAACACCAATCCGTAATTCCAAAAGGTACATCCACTATAGCTGCAAAATTGAAGCCTGCTAATTTTCGTGTAAATTTCTTTCTTTGCTTGCTCTTTTGGTTGAGATGACCCGAGAAATCTGATGGAAACTGTTTTGTGGTTTTTGATTTATCTGTACACTATACTTTATGAACCAGGGGAGCTACGAAAATATCTGAGACATGTGAAAGCTTTCGTTGTGCCACTATACCACATGCAATCATGGAATGTTTTTAATTCTGCGACATCACTGTAACGTATTACAGCACACCAACTACAGTTGCCTCATTGGTACGACCTGTTCTAAAAACAATTCATAAACCATTTGAAAAAGAATTTGTTGAATTTGTGGTACTTTGCCCAGTACGAGTCTTTTCACTGCGATTTGCTCACAGTAAACCTCAACGTATATCACTTGGTTTGCCTAGAGCGTGGGTGCAGAAGGTAATCAATTGTAATGCGCCAATAAAAACAATGATTTGTGACATGCCAAAAAGCAAGGAATTGTGGTACGACACATAAAAAGTAATGTACATGTTTCAAAATATGATATTCGTTGAAGCGTGGTTTCATGCACAGTGAAACCTCGCATGTAGTGCTGTACGGCAGGCCTGCACAACTCAGAAAGCTCGAAGGGCCACATTATCAACATTAATTTGCTGTAGGACTTAAAAGTATATTTCATTTCGATGTAGAGATTTCGCTGTAGTATGGCAGAAATTTTGGAACGACAGCTGCTTATTCGAGGTCGAGCGTTTGCAACATTTTCTACAATTGAGAAAGCTCTTGCAGACCGCAAGATAAGCTATCGTATTTTGTGCAGGCGTGCTGTACAGCCTAGTGTCTTTGCGTTGGCAAAATTCCTTCACAATTTGCATTTTCAATGAGGCGGTTTTCGGGCTGTTGCTGTAATATCGCCATTTTCATCAAAGATTCATTTCATGTTTAAACCTAGAAATGATCTCTATTTTACCTGAAATGTCCAAACAAAATAAAATTTTTGCAGCACAAAACTAACTGCAAACCAACGATGCTGGATTTCAGCGTGAAACGTGTTTTTCAGGGCGTGCAATTGTGGTGAACACTCTGTATTGTGGCAAACAGCTCCTCCGTTTATCTCTTTATTCTCTGAGTAATTTGGGCAAACTCGGTAGATCAAGAAAAAAGCTTGGCCAGTTTTTCATACCTGTCACGAACCATCTGCGTGATCATTTCGGTAGTTGCTGAATGCTGTTGGCAGCAAGGCTCAGGCCTCGCTCGCAGCCTTCCAAAGTGAACTTTGTAACGTGGGGTCACTCCCATACGCACGCCGACGCGCGTTCTCTCCCACACGCACGCAATTTTGACACACAGCAAATATAACACCGCGTCCAACAACTTCGTTGCAAATTGTAACTAGGCCAGTTTTTCCTTACCGGTGTTTTGCGCTAACAAAATAACGCAAAATTTTCAAGATAAATTAAAAATCCGAAGGTTACGCCAGCTTGATGTTAATGAGACGTTTCCATTATTAAAAAGTTTTTCGGCTATTTTTGTACTTGATGTGATAGCAGATCGTAGCTAAATCGCAAGTCGATGACGTTGCAAGCTTTGAATTATACCTTTTGCACGAAATACGATAGGCAATATGTACAGTGTATACTACATCTGTAAAACTGCATCCAAGATCCAATTGTCTAATAGCAAGACCTGCCGTTCATACCAGCAAAACTAGATCATGCCAGCAAATAGCATTGTCAGCGCTGTTTAGTTTTTTCCAAAAGTTTGTTGAATAATCGCGAAAATTCACCGCAAACGTTTTTTGTATCAAGACCTCCCAGCGCTGTAACTTACATGTTTACAAAAAGAATATGCCTAGATCTTGGGTGTATTTCAGCTATATGCTCAAAAAGCAAGCAATGTGGTAGTGATTCTTTACGGTATGAGCACGCTAAAACAATTTTAGTTGATACTGAGTAAAAATACTTGCTGCATTTGCCTTTCGACACAGCATTTGCTGCCGAATTATGATCTTCATTCATAGAAGTTCAAACCATCAGTAAATGATGTTTATTTTTCTTTAAGATCATTTATCTTTATGTAAAATTAAATCAAGTTTGCTCAGGCAACTTGATGACTCAGCACGCCTATTTTCAGTTTGCATTTGTTCTGACGCAGTAGCAGACAAGTGTCTGCAAATTTCGCCAGCACATTTTTTGTTTGTAAAAGCGTCAACACCAGTCGTTCATCAATATTTTTCAACTACATTATTTCTGACAAGTCGACTGTGTTCACAACAATTAACCACAAATATTATTAACACCGTCAACAAGTCTTGGCTTTGTAATGCTTTTTTTCCATGGAAAGCAACGGAGTATGAAAGGAGTAATACTGCCTCTAGTGGATGTTCAGTGATGTTCAGAAAAATTGGAAATTTTAAACATTGAGCAATGGACAATGAACATCTCCAATCGTGTAAATTGTTAGAAACATATCTATTAAAAAATCACCGAAAACGATAAATCTGGTTGTGCAAAAAATAATTTCATTCAAACATCACATTATATCGAAGCTCTACATGCGTAAGACGAATTTTCAGTTTCAATGTAATCAAAGATTTCTTTATTGATGGCACAATCCCTTCATTCTTTGCATACTCTAGAAAACAGATCTATTACTGCGAACTTTTGCATAGACTAGTTTGTTCGTCTCACTCGCCTATAGCAAATATTTTTTCGATCAGCTAAGAACGTATTATATAACCGTTTCCAGGAGAATCTTTAATGGAGTTTTTCATTCCTTGATGTTAGAGGGTAAACCCAGAGACGAAGAGGCTCTTAACTGATAATTACAAAATGTACAATACTTCTAGCAAAATTAGCAACATAACAAAATCAAAACCTGCCGTTAAACTGCAAACATCACATTAAAATCAAACTATTTGTGTCTCCACTGTTATTCTAAAGTATTTTATCTAAAATAAACATTTAAACGTCACAACTTGTGTTTAAACTAACGCTCTCACCTAAGTGAAAAGCACACATTATCTCTTTCTGACTGCGTCAGTTTAAAACCTAAAACCCGTTTCCGACACCTTCGCTCTGTCGAATGCTTTGACTTTGTACTACCCCACGGTAGCAGATACTTCGTATACTGCACACTGACTGTCTCTTCTGATGTTCGCAAGTATTGTCACAATTTTCTCGCATGTAGTGTCGCGGCGTGCTTTCTCTCTCGCCAATCCGCTTTTCTTGCAATCTGACGTTTCGCTCACCGGGCAACATGTGAGAAACGGTCTCCGCCGAGTGAAATGTCCCTCTGTGATGCGGTCCAGCAAGGTTTGCAAGGAAGCTATTTTTCGAATTGCCAGCTCTTCTTTCAAAACCCAGTAAATAAGATGTACTCGCTCAGCTATCGTGTTAACTTTACTTGAAATGCGATCCTGATGAATAGCACGAAATAGTGAAATGCACTGAGTTTTTTCCAGGCTTACAGCTTTTTGGTGTTGATCAGAGCTGAGATTATTGTCCAGGCGGTTTGGGCGTGGAGGTCTGCCTGGCAGGCTCGATTCTTTTCTCGGCCGGTGGTAAATGCAGGATGCTTAGAGCATAGCAAACATATTGTCTCCGCCAGCATGCAGAGTGAACACATTCATTAGTAAGGATTCATCAAAATTTTGCAGCTTAATTCATGCTTGAAAAGTCTTATTATAAACTGTGGCTGACTGACTGTTAGCTGAAACTGACGATGCTTTTGAGATTCTGACAATTGAATGCTGCTCTTCCTACACAACAGAATCGAAAGAACTTTCCAGTCATTGCTGCTGGCATTTGCACTTTCTGGCTGGCTAACAGCAAGACGTTTTTGTTTAGGCTTGCTACAAAATACTGCTTTATGTTCTGAATGGCTATCTTTCCGTTTTTCCTGCGACATTATCTTCTGAAAATACCCACACAAAAAAGTAACTTCATAAAATCTTGAAAAAGCTTGGCCTGCTAGAACTGTTTGACACCGTGGAAAAGCAGTGTTGCCACCTTGGTTTCCCTAAAATAAACTAGATGAGCCTGACAAAAAGACCAGAATAAACCAAACCGAAGCAAAAATAAACACGCACAGAAAAAAAACATAATTATGAAAATATGTGAATTGGAATCTCATTCTACAAAATCAGTCACGATTATTTGCATTGACACAACTTTCAGCAGTACTGTTTTCATTACATACCAAGCTAGTGTCAGTATTTTCACTTGCTCTAATGTTCATTGACAGTGGTTTCGTTAGTCTGCGATGGCTTTTTGCATTGTTTCTGCTTATTAGCTGTGTCATATGCAAGGGCGAATCCAGCCAGTAAAGTTAGGGGGTCGGTTTCAGCAAAATTTGATAGACAAGTCTCATTACGGGTTCACTACTGCAAGATAAATGAAGTATACTTCACAAAACTGCTGTGACAAAACAAATAAAGGCAAAACGGCCTCATATCGCGAATGCTGTTTACGGCAATGTACAAAATCAAGGTGAATAAAGCTATTTTCTTAGGTTTTAGAGGGTGGGGGGCGATCGCCCCAATTGCCCTCCCCCGGATCCGCCCCTGGTCATATGAAACAATGAATCATAACCATAAATCTTCCCATGGTCACTGCGTCTGGAATCGCAGCCATAATCATGACTTGCTTCAAAATATTCTCTCTTTTCAATCAAGTCCTGATATTCAAATTTGTATTTACCAGTTCTACACTCATTCTGTTTCTCATTTTAATTTTTCAACGTTAATCCGGCTGAATACTTGTTCCATTTCTGCATTAGAGTGTGGTATAGGCTACATAAAATGCGATGAGCAAAACCAGCCAGTTTTTTGTATGTGTTTTCTCCGATGGCATCTTCATGCAAGCATACTTCAGTCCAATATGCTACTGTGTCAGTAACATTTTGCCAAGGGACAATTATTAAATGCTGCCAATGGTATTCAATTTTCCCAATGACTTCACTTTCTATCTCAAATTCATCCAAAAACTAAATTAAAGGTCCTACAAAGTTTCATAGGGCATTTGAAAAAGACATCAATTACATTTCCTTCATTATATTTGAATGAGTTGGTACCCTGTACTTGCTTAAATAGGCAGAAAGTGAAATTGAGACATCGTTTGGATTTCTCGTCTGATTCAGAACAAACTATGTCTCTTATCAAAGTTTCAGTGTCATAACCTAAATAAGGTCTTGCATTCAACAAATCAACTACATGACAAGTCAAGGATTGTAGAGTACTTTTTTGTTGGTACAACGATATGTTGGAACAGACTGTTTCCAAAAACAGAAAAAGCCTGCTTGGATTTTCCTCAAAACGCCAAACCCAGACATATATTATTGCAGGGAACCTAGATGTTACTTGGCGTAAAACATCTTCAAAAAACTAAAAACAAACCAAAAAATAAAAAAATAAACTAAAGAGATAAACAATAAACCAAATCGAAAAAAATAAACTAAACGATTGCAAAATAAACCAGATTTGGTTTAAAAAAGACTAAAATGGCAACACTGAAAAACACTTAGCTTGCTAAACACGTCAGACTCTGTAGGGTTCAAAGTGTTAATTATTCCGTGACATGATTGATTGTCTCATAAATGCTGTCACATTAATAAATGTCACGTAACATGGGAGTTTAGAGGTGATTATGATGAATAGGCGAGGCTACTGTTGTACTGCAATTATTTGGTGTGAGGCAAATCGGTTTTGGACGTTAATTGAAGCAACAATTCAGTTTTGCTAAAGCTCCTCGTGGTTGCCCAGATTTATTGTGGAAATACTAATTTTGTAGGTCCGAACAGGAAATTTATGGGACTGTTTTGGAGTCACAAAATGCCTTAAAAAATGTATATGCGATAAAGAGCTATGTTCTTTACTTTATAATACGAAGGTATTTTCCTGAGCACCAACATATTGTAACATACGAAATTAATAATTTGTACTACTGGCGCAAGCCATTTGCCAGAATACTACCGGTAGTTAATCTGTTTGAAAATCTTCTCATGTTAGATGTTTTATCTAAATTGTGATCACTATATAAAAAACAATACAAGTTTCGACGAGAGAACCAGAAGCTAGGAGGGCCAGTATCGGTCTTCATATCACCCATAGGCGTTCGCAGAGGAGGGCAAAACATGCATTTGCCCACCTGGAATTTGGAACTAAAGCCAAAAATTTTAAATAAGCTGAAGCCCACAGCTTAATTCCGATTAGTTGATTTAATACTTACAATGCAAGTTTATTTGCCGGTAAGATACTCACATTGCACAAGAGCCAGGTTCGCAGAGGCAGGTTGCGAAACTTGTGAACGGATTGTTCTGCTATTGGTATCTATTGCGGAACAGTAACAACAAATCTTCAAAGGTTCACTTCAATCAGGGGCTGATCCAGGGGGGTAGGCGATTGGGGCGATCTCCCCCTAAATCCTACGAAAGTAACTTTATTCACCATGATTATTTACAATTCGCTAAAGAGCATTTGCGATATAAGGTCATTTTGTCGTCCATTGTTTTGTCACAGCAGTGCTGTTCAGTATCCTTCATCTCTCTTAAAGTAGCGAAGGCGTTATGACACTTGACAATCAAATATTACTGAAATCACCGTCCTAACATTACTGGCTGGATCCGCCCCTGACTTCATTACCGTAATGGGCGTTTTGTTGCATGTAACTGTTGCATGCAAAGATCTTGGCAGGTGATGACAGTGACTGCTGTTTGTAAAATCTGCAGATAGACTACAGTGCAAATCAGTCCTTCTTAACCTTTTTCTATTTCGTTCACCACTGCCATCGATTGCTGCATTCCCATTCACCCTCTTGTGAATTTATGGCCGACGTGAAAATAATCTAATTGTACAACTGGTGTTCACTGCTAGATCACGTTGTTTGCTCTGCTTTGACCACAATATGCTTTGTGCCATGCAGCAAATTGACTACTACAAATATGATTTGATTGATTACAGACTCAGATTTTCAAAATGTTTTTTTGCGCTTTATCAACACATCCGCAATTAAAAAAGAGGAAAGGAGAAGAGGCTTTTCATTAGCAGAGTCATTCACGACTGACGAATTGAAAGAATTTAACTGTTTGCAGTTTCCTCAAATATTCGTGCTGTTGCAAGAAAAACTGCGAGCAAATGATTCCAAAGTTTTACGAATGAGCCACAAACAGGATGCCATATTCAAAATAACAAAAGATGCATTGATCAGACGGCTCATGGTTCGACGTTTCACTTCTGGATGAAAAGTACGTACTCAATATAATCTCCACTTCTGGGATGAAAAACCCATACTTAATATAATCCTCATCCCACTTTCGCCTTTCCATTTTTGAAGCGAACTTATTATCGACGTTAACATTCCTTTTCAAACCTGGTCCTTTAAACAGCGTAGCTATGAAACTGGCGTGTCCTGATCGATTTCATCTATAGATTTACATTTACTTTCATCACCAGTGTACGTTTTTTCTGAAGTGGTAAGTTGCTGACTGCAGAAGACGCAAAGTTAGAACGCTTGAAGTTTGCCATTTTATTCACGATTGCTGAGAATACAGTATTTCGGCAGAAAAAAAATAATGATGCATGTTAACACGGGAAAAAATTAGGACGAGAAATTTAATTCACTCTTTTTTCACTTGTCTTCTTTCATTCACCCTTGCAGAAATTCATTCATCTTGGAGTGAACCATTTTCTCGTTTAAGAAACACTAGTGTAAAACATCGCATTACACTTGACTATTGATGTCAACGAAGTGCATTTTTTTGTGACTGTGGCCGTAAAATGGGGCATTTTCTTTGTGGTGCAGAAAGGAAAAAACTTTCTTTGAACGTCCATTTGCATTGCATCGTCAGCCACTTTAAAACGATGAGCAAAATGTCAACGTTGCCCACACCATGGAAAAATTTCTGCGGACGCCCATGCAGTGGCGTAACCAGCCCAAGCTTTTGTAGGGCGAAACATTTGGGGGGGGCAAAATGTTTGATTTTAGGCGAGCAACAGCATTTTGTTTGGGATGCCGCCGCTCAAACACAAAATTACTAGATATTTAAAAATTTGGAGGGGGCATGCCCATTGTGCCCCCCCTGGCTACGCCTAAACCTGATAGGTTAGATTGTTAAAATGCATTGTAGTACAATAAAAACCAGGTCTGCACAACTCAGAAAGCTCGAAGGGCCAAATTATCACCATAAATTTCCCGCGGGCGGCAGAAGTCTCTTTCATTTCGTTGTAAAGATTTCGTTGTAGTTTGGAAGAAATTCTGTAACGACAATTACTTATTCGAGGTCGAGCTTTCGCAACATTTTCTGCAATTGAGAAAGCTCTCGCGGGCCGCAAGAAAAACTTTCGCGGGCCTCATGTGGCCCGCGGGCCGTATGTTGTGCAGGCCTGATAAAAACAATAAAATCACACAATAATGTTTGCATTTTTATAGCCCTAATAGCAGCTAAGTGCTGCTGCGGCAGACATGTCAGCAAGAGACATGCATCGGCCAATGCTGTTGCACTGCTGTCCACATGCGTAAATGTGGTGCTTGAAAAAATTGTGCCAGGGTATTTGGGGGGGCCAGATTAAATTGCACGGCGTGCCGGATGCGACCTGCAGGCCATAGTTTGGCCACCCCTGACCAGGCGCGTAGCCAGAAATTTTGATAGGGGGGGCAAACAAACCAAGTCTCAATATTCAACACCCCTTGTTTTTAAAGCATCATTCATAAAACGTGCATTGTTCTGGCGCTTTTTTCTGGATAGTTAAGTTCAGATTTAGGCCGGCAAATGCAAAGTCTATTTTCGTTGAATTGACAAGTTAAAAGTTTGTTTTTAGTGAAGTTTCTAGCTTCTGCTCTGCATCATAATCATCATTTGCTCGTAAAAAATTCCTTCAAAAGCGCATGTGAAATCTCGGTGCTATTAAAGTGCAACATCTGCAGTATGCTTTTTGCAGGCAATATTGCAGTTGAACAAGAAGTCCTTGTGGCCGCCATTATGATTGCACTTTTGATATCTACACGCTTCTGACTCTGATGTACACCAGCACACGTTCAACCCAGACGTGGGCAACTAAACCTTTCTAGTTTTCTAATTCGATGAATTAGGGCGAAATGACGGTAATTCTAATTCTAATCTAATTTTCTTAAAGCTTCAGTGGTCTAATTTTCGTTCTAGTCTAATTTCCGTTTTTGCTAAAAATGCTAATTTGTCGAACTGTGTTTTCAAAAATTAAACTCGAATGCACCCCCATGCAAGGGAAGTGCAACAAAACTGTCACAAGCAGTGTTTTTTTAACTTTTTTCGAAGGGTGTCGTGGTGGAGCTTTAGGGTGTCAACACTATTGTCCCTTCTGTGTCTGATCCTTTTAAATGATTTTCATAAAAATGCAAGTTTCCATTAAATTATGCCTAATTATTTGAACACGACATTTACATTTGGCAAAATACTAAAGACAATTTTATAATTAGAAAATTTCAGTGTCCATACTCATTCATTTTCGTGCCCGTTTATTCTCTGGGGAGGTTGCCAACCATAGTACCATCTCCAGAAAGTATGCATATGCCAATGACCTAGCAATCATGCATGCTGATGGGGATTGACAAACAATGGAAGGGGTGCTAAGCAAGGATATGGAAACCGCAGGTGAATACCTCCAGACCTATAAGCTAAAGCTTAGTACTACAAAAGCAATGTTGGCAATTTTCCACCTCAACCACAAGGAAGCTAAACATGAGCTGAGAGTCAACATCAATAACAAAACCCTGCACTTTTGCTCCAAGCCCAAATACCTCAGAATAAGTTTGGGCAGGACACTTACGTATCGCCAACACCTCGAGTCATTTCGCAAAAAGTTGACATCACGTGTTTCACTCTTGAGGCGTCTTGCTGACTGTAGCTTGGGAGCTGTAGCAACAAAGCTGCGAAAAAACTCCTTTGCCCTGGTCCATTCAATAGCAGAGTGCTGCGCTCCTGTCTGGTGCTGCAGTGCTCACACCCGTCTCATTGATCCTGCCACCAACGACGCCTTGCAAACTGTGGCTGGATGCCTGCATCCTACACCAGCAGACAATCTTCCTATCGTCACAGGCATCCAACCTGCTGCGTTCCGTTGTAAAGGAGCCACACTGTCTCTAACACACCGTCACATGGAGTATTGCATCGGTAGCGAATCTAAAGGTTCGTGCAGATCGCGATCAAAAGCAATGATATCAACGTTACTTGTATCTCTAAAGAATCTTTGTTTGACATCTCTTTTTAATCGAGCTTTACTCACAGTCAAATAAATTGAATAGGGATCGCTAATATCATGCAGCATGATGTAGGGCTTTATTTCGGTAGATAAATTATTTGTATATATATGGTCGATGCATGAATATTTTCTCTCCTTATGTATTGTTCCTGTCTGTCAAGTTGAAAGGCAAGCAGAATTGTTTTCTGTACCATCTGATCGCTTAGTTGTTCTTTTTCTTCTTCAAGCTGATTCAACTTATTTTCATATTCAACCATCTTTTTTTGTATTCCATTTAGCTTGTTCGTAAGGTTTTGTGTGATGTTAGTTAGCTTGTCCAGTTTTTCATTCTGAATGTTAATTAACTTGAGCATTGTTTCTTTCAATTATTTGATGCCTTGCCAGAGTTGATTGAATTTTTCTTCTTTTGAACTTGTTTTTTCCCATGTAGCCTCATTCATTATGCTTGATTTCTTTATATCCAATATCAATAGACTAGCAATCAGCAGCAAGTTGCAAATTGTTTGATACAGTATCAAGTTAGGTTATTACACACACTATTACAACACTATCACCGTATTCAAATAGAATGAGGCGTAGCTTGCCTGGCTATGCCTATGTAGGTGCGGTTTATATAACGTATATGTAATGTAGTGTAAATACATCAAGAGTTTACATAAAGTAAAGCAATACCTAAAGCATTTCCCCAAAATATTTACAGTACATTACATATACGTTATATAAATCGCACGTACATAGGCATAGCCAAGGAAGGCCAGTGGGCCACGGACCTCTAAATTTTTAGAATATCTAGTCATTTTGTGCTTTAAGAGGCAATATCTGAAACAAAATACTGTTGCTTGCCTAAAATCAAACATTTTGACCCTCCCAAAGTTTTGGGCCGGCGATGCCACTGCGCACGTAAGTATTTAAACTCTTGTTTCATTTGGGTAAGATTGGGCTGCTTGTGGACAAAAGATGAATAAGCAGCAGACTTAGAACCGTCGCTACAAAGTT
>JGI24021J15306_10007030_pt1 | contig 13655 bp, 10 predicted proteins | sample Ectturendosymbi1_FD_15306 | JGI IMG/M metagenome (IMG submission 15306) | reverse complement strand
GCTTGTTCGCGCCACATATATGTATGGTGTTGTTCTTCACGCACATCCCGTTCGCGGTGAATCACACAATCAACGCAACACCACCGGAGAGGTCGCATAAAAAACTTTTTGAAATAGGTCGCAGAACAAAAAAGTTTGAGAAGCCCTGCTCTAGTTCATTATAGTCTTCAAAGCTTTTTCTTTAACTTAGCTTTGTCAGTATAATTCTTCAGAGCCAGAGGGCAGTTCCCTTCTTTTTCGCGTGCATCAATAAATCGTGACTGAACATTTTGAAACCAATTTTGCTAGTGAGTACGGTATCTATAAAAAAGTAATTGGAGTCCTAATGAATTCATGGGAAGCTGCCACGCAATAAATGTGCCTGCTCAATTACAACAACAATTAACTCTGCATGTCAGAAAGCTAGCGCTGACTAAGGTGAACTTAAGTTTTTCGGGGTTTGGTGTCCCGGCCAAGAGCTTGGCCCAGAAAGCCTGACCGACGGCAGGTAACAGGATAAAGTTGGTTTGCGAAAGGGAGTGGCGGAGACGAATAGTGAAAATTTTAGGTGCCGGAAAAAATGCTGAGGTTTTTCTTTACTTCACTTAATTATTAATCGAAAAATTTCGCAGCAAAGCTTTTGTTTAATAATGAACTGCAAAAAAACTCATCCTTTTTTCCGTTACGAAACGATAATTTTCACGAAAATATTGCAGCAATGAGACACCTTGTTCCAATTCAAGACACTCAAACTGCCATGGCCAATATACCACAGTTTCAATACCATTACCTAAAGTGCGCGTATTCCCGGTTCTAAAAAAGTTAGTCCTTTGTATTACATTTATGATGTCGTCACAGAGTTTTCAACTTATCAAATTCTCTCGTAACACCTCCAACCGTGAAGCGCGTGATGTAGGTGTTTTGAGCGTGAAAGACCAGCACCCTTGTTTAGTTTTGACTTAATTATCGATTTCCCACCAGGGTGTTGGGACTTGATATTGTTTTCATCATCGGTAGAAGGTGCAACTGCATTGGGCCTGGCAGTTGTTTACGAAACACTGCTTATTACGATAAAACACTGTAGACTGTATGTACAGAAATCCCTTGTTCAGCCTAAATTTTGTTGATTTCTTTACACTGGTTTTAATTTCTCTGGAGTGGTGACCTGCGGCCGGTAATGGTTGGACGACTTGTTGTAATGTTTGTGCGCAGTTTCGTGTACATTGGCAGTCACCTTCACCATTTGAGTTTTCTGGTATCCATGTTTAAGATGTCTTTTAGAATGCGTCTTATACTAGGTGTTTTCAAACTGTTTTAACATCTGTCGGTAGTTGCTAGTTTGTAAGTAAATTATTTTTTTTGTACTTTTTTCCGCTTTTGTTACAATATAGTTTCTCAGTTAAGTGTTGGTAGCAATTTTGTTCATGTAGGTTACAGGCTCAGCTTAACTTAGCCCAGAAGCGCTGATTGGAGTTGGGCGTACTATGGAAATCAGGTGGATTAATGTGATAACAACACTGACTGGAAGTATAAAGTATCTTATTTTTTCACATACACTACGTAATGAGTTACGTGCTCCCTGCAGCAATTCCAAATCTATTTGCCAAAGCTATTTCCGGAAAGCCAAAGCTATTTCCAGCAGCCTGATCAACCCTGTGCAGTGTTCCCTTTCATGTTTTTTTAAAAACTTCCGTCCATAACCAGTGTTGTTTACGGGTATGGGGTTACTTCGTTTGTCTTCTTGGCACAAAACTACGAACTGCCACAGAGCAACAATTGTCTGCTTGGATGCGAAAGGGTTGTGGAAACCCGGGCAGAGTTTCATTTGAGCTGGGCTTATACTTTCTCTGCCATGCTCAGCTCCTTGCGGAACTGAGCAAACCACGATAGATACCGGTTGCGACCCAACACTCCTGCGCAACTGTGTTGATCATCCAGCAGACTGCAACCTCTTCAAAACTATAACCTTATTACATTCGCAATAATTCGGCCATCAACTTTAAACCACGATAGAAATTTATGAAACTTTTAGAGGGGCGCCCGACGAGACAACCTGTTTAACATGTTTTTGTCGGTGTCCCAGCGCCTTAACTTTAATTTGCACGAAATTCTTTAACGTTTGCGCCAATAAACTCTCTGTGTCCGTAGGTCAGTTGATTCCAGTGTTTTTTTTCCGTTTTTAATGTTGTTAGTGCTGCCTGTCTTTTCCACGTACATGCATGTTGACATACTCCATGCTGTTATGCTTTCATCAAACTATGAAGCGTTGGGGCAGCACTTCTGCTAGACCAGGTTCTGGCCATCCCTGCTCCTAGACGGGCACCAGTACAAACAAACAAACATTCTGAGCTCAATAGTATGTTTAGAACTTGGTCTAAAAACAGTTTTATTGATTTCGTTGCAGGTATGGTATTCTTGTGGATCCATTTCAGTGGGCTGCAGCAGTATTGCATAGTCCTTATCAGTGGCCGAATTTACTGCTCGTATTTGGTAAGTTTGCGCAGAAGGCAGTGAAGGTATTCTGAGGAGATAGCTGCAAGCAGCCACAGCAAGTTGCAATGATACCCTCGTCATACCGTAGCTTTCCGTCTACATCCAGTTTTTGAAAATAGTAGAAAATAAGGAAATGTGCCGATTTGTACTAGCGTTGAATATATTCACGCCGCACAAAAGTTTGTGAAAGTTACTTAAGAAATGCTCATCAAATTTTTAATTTGAACGCAATTTCCTCGTGCACTATTTCCTATTTAGCGAATTTTTTTCGGTGAAATTTATTATTGGCCAAGGTCACGTCATTTCGATGTCTAAAAACCATTGATTGTTATGTGATCCAATGTTAGATTTTAAGAAAATAACTGTTATGTACATGGAATCACCAGTTTTATCCTCTTCCTTTAAATACCAGGTATCAAAAGCAGAATAGACACACGAAAGGTAAAATGAAATTATCGACAAAGAAGCAGGTCAAAGTGGAGAAAATGGGTAGTTATCTCAAAACGTCGCGGATAGGTCGCAACCCGAGGCTTTTAGTGTTGGCACTGACTTTCTTAGGTTTGAAACGAGTGAAAAAATCTACCATTGGGTACTGACTAGCTAAAAATACGTAATTAAATCCTGAATAAATAGAAGAGACTGTCGCAATCGTGGCTATTTAATGCTCTACCAAAAGTTTCGATTAAATGCATAATCGAGATGACTACTAAACTTTATTTTGGTGTGTATGGAAACGAAGGGTCATGACTTCAAAGCTGCTTCCTTGATGTGCAATTAGCTTCTTGGATACAAGGGTTCTGCTTTTTTCCATCTCAATATCGTTTCTTTTGCAGGTTCAAACCTTTTCATTGTTTTCTCTCTTGAAATACAGAAGCTGCAGTTAAAGGTTGGTGCCGCTAAAGCATTCTTCACTTTTTTTAATAAGTTTCAGTGTGTTGTGACCAGCTTTTTTTCATTATGTTGAACTGCTAGTTAACGTTACGACACAAAAGCAATTCAACGTTGAAAGTTTCTCTGACAATGCCGCCAAAAGCATACTAATGAAACAATGTCCTTGGTTGACTTCAATTGTTTCGGTTGTTGAATTTAATTAAAAAAATTACCGCGAGCAACGAAGTAAAAAAATAAAAGCTGTGGAATAGTAAACGGTATTTGATTTGAATAAAGTTTTATGGCTTGACAGGTCAGCTTACGTTACTTCTGTTTTTTTTTTGTAAAAACTACGACGTAAGGTGATTTTACTGCAATGAAACATTTGAGTGAAGCAAACGTTTTCAGGAATACATCACGCCGCGAACGTGCAAATACCTCAACGTAGTGAATCTGTTCACGTTGATCATACTGCCTCCACTAAGAATCCTGCAATTAGCTCCTGATCCAGGTGGGTGTTTACTTGAATGCCAATGAAAATTCTGTATTATGAAATCGACCAGTGCATGAGCTAGATTGACGTGCGGCTTTGCTACGCTTTGATTGCACCCTCTCGCGGAGTAATCATGTTTTACATGTCGTATCTGTAATGCGTTTGGCGCGTCACAGGAGCTGTGTATGCGGATAAGTACCGGTCGGTAAACAAAATACTTCCTGATGTCGTGTGTAATGGCCATGCGCTCGAGAGCTATCGTAATTTGCGTGAAGGGTAAAACAGGCTGGCTGTCATTTCGTCAGTGGCGTCTCAGCTTTTTGTGCAAACGACAGCAGGTATTTTATTTTTGTCACGTGCAGTCGGATCACTTATGTCATGTGGAATCTACGTGATCTTGTTTCTCAAGCTGTGGTCGTATGCGCAAACCAATGGTTGGTACCGGGAAGAATATGTGAAAGCGGCGCAAAGCAAGCGAAGGCTTCAGCGAACAAGTAAACTACGATACAGTTTAGTTTCGTTAACCATACGCTGCTATTATTGGGCTAAGCTGCGTTCTTGTATGATAGAGTTAAAAGCCTTTTGATTGGATCACCTTTGTTAGAAAACTTTTATCGAATCCGTTTCTATCTGTTCGCAGTGTCCATGCCAAGCTCCGCTTTGAAATCCTATGCGAATGAAGAGATCCAGGTGATACTTGCAGACCTGTCAATTTTACTTACAATCTGATAATCGCAATTCACGTCTGTATGAAAACGATCACTAATACGTTCAGTTGGGGTTGCTTGTTTCACGTTTTTATCCCTTAAATAGTATTTATCGTATGAAAAAAAATTGTTTTTCATGTAGTCTAATGGAAGAGTTATACGTTGCCTACCAAGTAAATACAGAAGGAATCATTAACATACACTGTTCAGTAAATGTTTTACAGAGCGTGTACATTGACTAAATCTCAACCGAAGGGCAGGGTATTGTGAATTATGTCGTTTCTTGTTGGTTCTGCCGGGTTTGGCATGCCCAACAAGTTACGCAGTGATCTTACACTTTCAGGTGAAATACCCGTACAATCTGAGTTACAAAAACATATACTACTTCGTTTTTGCACCCACTCTTTGCTACGAAACTCAATATCCAAGAAACAAAACCATCAACAAGGCGTATCTCGTGAGACGTGTCGTTGAAACGGTATGTGGGTTAGGCTCTGTTACACTGAATTTATTTCTGCTGTTAAACGTTGCAACGATCATTACGAGTTAATGGTTGAAATGCATTTGTTGACAGTGTTTTGCCGATGATCATATGGACTCACGTCTCTCAGTTCGGCTCATAAAAGCTCGTTGCAGTCGCGTTGGGCCTTATTGTGGCAACAACATCTTGTTGTCCCATGCGAAATAGTGAAATGGCTCGTTGTTCTTGGCAGTAGTTTTTCTTAAAAAAGCACTTTTTGTACATTTTCTAAATAATGTCTCAACGGGATCGTGTGTAGTTTAAAAAGTAACACAGTTGTTGATTCTCCAGCGTATTTTTTCCTCGTGCTCAATGCTCCGTGTTCGACAACTCGTAGTTACTTTTATTGATGCGATCGTGGTTTTAAGCAGCCGCTTCAGTTTATTTCCGATCGTGCTTTTGCAGCTCTTTTTGGTCCAACTCAGCCTGGCTTTGGTTCAGCAGTGGATTGTGCCTGTACTCCGAAAGTCCATCGAACCTATTCACGTGAGTGCAAGTCTTGCGTCCGCACAACAAACAAAATTACTTCCTGAATGGGAACCTTTTCAAAAAAAATTTCAATTTAATTCGCTGCGCATCATTTACAGAAACAACAAGGCTACCACATGATCGAACGGCTGCTGAGGCTTGCTGTAAGTGAACTCCTGCGATAATATATTGTTTTTTTACGACGCACTTCACTGGATGCATTGTCGGTTTCAATGCAGGTTCCGAACCACTTCATCTGGCTCATATTCTTTTACTGCTTCTTTCATTCAATTTTGAACGTGATCGCGGAAGTCTTGCGTTTCGCCGACAGAGAGTTCTACCGAGATTGGTGGTACGTGCCAGAAATGCTTTGCCAAGTCGTTGCATTGTGATGTGACGATGACGCAATAGACGTGAATCCGCTTTCCTGTTGAAAATGCTCGTAAAGGTATCTTTGGCCGATGTGATGTGTTGTCTTTTCTTACGACCTTGTGAGTCGTGGCCTTTGCCCTCTGGGTGATAATGACCAAAACGATAACAGCGTGAAGTATATAGAATGAACCAAACAAACAGCCAGTGGTTTCCTTCACCCAGCCACCCGAAGAGAGCAAATAAAACGTTCGAGTCAAGTTCGGCAGTCCCACACCTTTAGAAGTGTTTGGTTTTTGCGCAAGAATATTTTTCTGCCAGTTGATTTTCTGATCCATGGTACTTGTCTTGCTGCGTGATTGGAGTTTCCTCAAGGATTCGCTGTGCGCCTATTAATGCCCCTGACGACCCTGTAGCGAGACAGCTCAGTGATGATCGATATCGTGCGTTTCTAGAAAGCACGATTAATGAATAAGCGCCAAAATTGCGCAAAACATTTTCCGGCTTTCACACATCAAGTACTCATCTGGACTTCGGAGTTGACGGCTGGAAAGCCCCTCAATACACGTTCGTGCAAGCAACTTCTAAAGTAGTACACTGCATGATAAACGCAAGTGTTGTGAAAGCAATGCGCGTGGACACAAACCTTATTATCGGTATTGCGTATAACGCGCTTCCTGTGACGACGTTGGTTAAAAATACATCGAGCTTAGCGTAAAAACTTCCTGCACAGTACGCCAGGATTAGTTGCGTCCATTGGTGGACTTGTCGCTACCTTGCCTTGTACGGAGTGCACTAAAGAAAGACAGAATTCCGTCCGTGCAGTTTGCTCAAAAAGAAAGCTTCAGCTTTTGTAGTTAAGTTTCGAAAATTTTGTTTTCGTCGCGACAGACTGGTCAATGCAAATCAATTCCGTGAATTTCCGATCAACATTACTTAACCTGTCTTATTGTTCTGGCACATCTAATGTTCGTTGGACGTGAGTTGTTGCTGTTCATCTTTCCTGCAGGAACTCCGAAACCACCGATTACTTCTGGAAAGCATGGAACATCCCTGTGCACAAGTGGTGCCTGCGGCATATCTATAAACCTCTGCTGGCCTCAGGCCGCAGCAAGTTCTTCGCGCAGTTTTTTGTCTTCTGCCTCTCCGCTTTTTTTCACGAGGTAAGCTTTAATGTGATCCCAAACTTCGGAGACCGGAGAAGTGTTGCGTGAAAGCGTAGGTTGAGATTTGCAGCCAAACATAGCTTTGTTTGTAACATTCCACGTAACCGCTGAATCTTCGGCTAAGAACCCTCAAACTCCGTGCTCTGTCGCATTCTTTGCCACGACCTTTTTTTTCACTGAAATACTGAATTACTCCAGGAGGTCTTTTGTGGTATAGGCAAGGTGGTAAAGTAGTAATCTGCTGTGCACTGTCATTGGAAAAGAGGCGCAAGTTACTCTACCGTTTTCCCATCGCGTTTTTTTTTTGACTTTTTCTTGCGCATTGTAAGTTAATTGAAGATGACATTTATCGGTTGTAAAATACCGTTCACAGATAAATTTTCCAGGCATACTTGTGCATCGACTTCAAACAGGCGAGGTCGTGTTGAAGTTGAAAACAACCCAGTGTACAGTCGGAAAAGGGATAGCAGTAGAAGTTTCGTAAAAACAGTGTGAAGCATTTCCTGTGGTCGTGATATTCCGCGGTTCGAATGTGGATTTTTGTCATGGTTCATAAAAAAACGGTTGCATTTGTTGCCGGAGAATAGAGTTTCTAAGTTACGTTCTGTGTGAGTTTAGCGTCTTGATTTGTAAGGAAACGTTTCTGGTCAAAACAGTGCTTTCTGTGGTTAATTTCGCTGGTTTTTCATGAACCATCGCACCCCTACCACTTCTGATGTGTGTGACCGTAGGACAGTGGTTCTTAACCTTTTTTACATCTCTTACCCTTTTATCGAACAAGGTTACCAGATTTGCCTCCAATACACACAATGGTGCTCATTTATTGAAAATACGAAATAAGAATTTCGCACTTTCTTAATTTCGTAAATTTCGCAGTTCAGATTGATATATAAAAATTTGCATTGACTGCAATTTATGGTTCAGTAAATATACCCCCTTGGAAGATGAAATTTAACCCCAGGGGTAAATTTACCCCAGATTAAGAACCACTACCGCAGGAGCCTTGTGCTCCGCGTTACAGTGAAGTCCAGCTCCACGTCATAACTTCCGAACATGATGAGCGCTTGTAAACTATCACCGTGGATGATCGCACGCACACGAAGCTATGCAAACAGTGTTTGGTGTTGGCGATGATTAACTTCTCGTTTTTTTTCCAGTATCTTGTTTCTATTCCTCTCCACCTTTTCAGGACGTGGGCTTTTCTCGGCATGCTCATGCAGGTGACTGCGATTTGTTTATTTTTATGCAGCAGATGGCGCCCGCCAGCAAACACATCCTTGCCACGACGACACGTGCATTGTGTTCGTTTACTTTTGAATTTCGCCTCGCGCTTCGGGACGCAATAAACTTGCTTCCTAACCGCATAACGCCGCTTTGGTTGAAAACAGGATGTCGCCAGCGGGGGGGGCAGTGGTGCCCGGCCCCCATTTAAAATCTGTGCCCTATTCATGTTTGGCCCCTAGTTGCTACGTACATCCAATAATGTATTAAAAAATGTGTCCCCCTTTTGGTTTTCCCTCCTACTGCGAAATCCTGGCAACGGGCCTGGATGTCGCCATCCTTGTAATGACATATGCAGTTCATTCTGGTCTGTTTACATGTTTTCATGGTGTATCGTTTGGTTTGCTTTTCGCCTAATGTCACTTGCAACTTTAATTGTTCCACTTGGAGTAAATGGTTGAAGTAAAACGAAGTGACTGCGTGGAGAGGTTCCCGCTCATTGTTACGGTCTCATTGGAAAACGCCTAACAAAGCTGTTCAGAGAATCGATAATTTCATCTAGTAGACAGTTTGTAAGGTAGTGGCACAGAGGCAGTGTCATGTTGTAGTCATCAGAGTTAAATATTTTCAAACAGCTCGTTTTGGCACTGGTAAAACTTCTAGAAAATATACAAACCTGATCGATTCAGAGCAAAAGGTTCCACGTTTGTTCTGCACTGCATGTTATTTGATTCGTGTATTTTTTGCCAGTCACACAAATATATACTCGAAAGATTGAGAATACTGTGTAATGAAAAGGACTTCCAGCTTGCCATGACAAATTGCCTTCCAGTTTACATGGCTGTCGTCTGCTTCCAACATTCACTGCTTGTCATCCCTCAGATTGTGACGTGCCGGCCTGATTGTTGTGCCGAAGCCTTTGAGGTAGTGAGATCACTTGGCTTTGTTTGATTGTCGTGCGGGATCCTTTTCATGAAGCTCGCTGTGGAAGCCACTGTCCCAACTAAAGTAAAACAATTACTAGAAATTGACATGAGCCTTATTCGTAGCTTCAGCAACAGCACATCCTAAGTGGCAAGCCATCATCGAAGACGCAATGGTTACCGGGTTGGGTGGACGCAAAACCGGCATTAGACGGGACTGGGTGCAAAACTGATATTGGTTTTGGCTGCATCGCTTGAATGAGTGGCGGCCTGAAAATGATCGTGCGGTTGAGCTTATTGCTGTCGGTTCATGGCGTTGCTGATGCCTGGTCACTGTTGTTGATACGCAGCGTTTTCCTCGAACTGGCTATTATCTACCTGCAAGTTATGTTTCACGGAAGCCTTAGAACTTACGTGTGGTGGCCTGTTTGCGCCAATGTATATATTTTGTAAATTTTTGCTTTATTAAAATCTTTTGCGAAAAACTACTTTTCTTCCAAAAAGCTTTATTATTTTTGAAAAAACATTCAATTGACAAACGCTTTGTAACTGAAAAAAAATCATTAAAAAAATATTTCAAGAAAAGAATTCATGACGAAATATGTTTTTCGTTAACTGAGCCCAACTCGGCCAACAAAGTGCTTCCCATCGAAGTTCGCGAATAAACCGTGTTGTAAATTCGTATGCAGCTGTAGGTTCTTCTTCAAGGAAGATTTTATATGACAAATCATCGCTAACTTTGTTTCTTTAAGGGCATTTGTCACTGTATGCTCTCAACGAAGCAATGTATTTTTACTAGTTGAAGACGATTTTAAATCATGGCTGTTGTTATGGTAAGCAGAAATTACAAAATGCATGCCAGGATTTGAAACATTCCGTAATGTGGTTTTGCATTTCCCACCTTGCAGTCAAACTAGCCTAAATACGGTGGATACATGTCTTAGATGGAAAGTGGAATAGTAGACACAAGCAATATGAAAGATCATGCGCGTTTGCAGAAACGTTTGTAGCAGGCCTTGTTGGACAGTTCTGCAGGGTTTTTAACTTGCATTAACATGATATTTGTTCCTATAATTAGATAGGCTTTAAATGTGTGGTTGTATCACTGGATAACTCAAGCCATGAGTAAAAAAATCGCTTTCCATTTTATAGTTGTTAACAGGTTTAGACTTAGGTTAGATAAAGCTGGCAATGCCTAAACTTAATTGTACTTAATTCTTTTCAATCAAACAGGGAAAAAAGCGGGATAGGTGGTTTGGGTGAAAACGCTGTAAGATCCCAGTGGGGTCCGGGGCTGAGCCCCAGCTTAAGGACATATGGACTCTGGTAAGAGCTCAAAGAAAAAACTTGCAAATGAAAGTCTGAAGCAAAGTTGTTTAACTACTGTATTTGTTTATTGCTCAACTTGTTTACCTGTACAAGAATGATAAAAACTGTGCAGTAAACAACGAACATGCAAAATATGAATTTACTTCATGGCTTTTTCACCATCTTCACTTGGAAACAGTTCGTTGACAAAGTTGGGCTCAGTAACGAAAAATAAAATTCGTCATGAAAACTTTGCTTTAAAAATTCTCTCTAAAAAACTTTTTTTTCAGTTTCAGAGAATTTGTCAATTGAAATCATAAAAAATTTAATCTTTTTTCTCAGTTTTGACAGTAATTGTTTTAAACAATTTTTTGCATGGCGGAAACGGCCATCATAGCTATGTGCAACGATTTCTGATCAAATTGTAACGCGCTTCTTATTTCAGATCCCATTGTCTTTCATCACGCTGGCTGTGACGAAAAGATTTTCCGGTCACTATGGCAACATGATTGTGTGGCTGTCGCTGATACTCGGGCAGCCCATAGCAATCCTTGCGTACGTTTACCACTACTATATGATCCACTACAGCACCGCTTCGTGACGCCTCAAGCCGCGGCCACTGACGCAGAAAATTTTGCTTCCAAGGTAGACCTGGATCATGAGCAACTCGCAGAAACCGGGTGGACTTTAGAATCTAAGCAAGTCCGTTTATGTTCCTTTTGCTGTAGATGTTACGTTCTACCTGTCATCGGCACATGCCGAAGTTGCCGCAGCAACGTTTTGTGTTTTTCTGTCTTGCTAATTCTATCTTCAGGAAACCGCAATCTGCGATCTTTCGAAGTAGTGTTGATTTTTCGCTCCGTCTTCATTATTAGTTTGTTATGTCCTTTCGATCATTGTGCTGTAGTTGAACGTCAGCGTCCGGGCCGTACCTCCTGTTCTGTGCGGAGACTGCCTTGTCACGAGCTTTAGTGCGTGCTCGCTGCTACTAGATTTCATAACACAACTGTATTGCCTTTGGGTGTCCTTGTACAGTTACAATTGTTCGAAAGCGTATTGACAAATCACGCCAAGTGTCGTCCAGTACGCGTTTGTTTCATGATGCTGTGCACTTTTAAGTTAATGCGTTGCGATGAAGCAGGGCGGAGAATGTTGTTTTCGTTGTGTGCTTTTGTATCTCCTGAAAATGAAAATTGCTTTTCTGTGGAAGCGATCAGCGTAGGTCAAAACGAACAGTCAACTGATGGCAGGCCTGCGTGAAACCTCTTAGTTCAAACTTTGATGAGTGATTTTGTGAGCGTCAGTCATTGTAATTGCCGATTGGTGGTGATGATTGAACCGTTGTTGATTGTACCATTCCAAGTACTGCGAATCGACTAAACGATGTTTTTTACAAAGGAAGTTGAAAGCTACCAAAAGCAATGAACAAGTAAAAATGAAAAAGTTCGTCTTTTTGGATGTTGTTGTGACTCGTGTGTTCGTTCCCAAAATTGCTCTTCGACATATTTTGCCTCAACACAGGTTTGTGCGCTGCAATTTTCAGTCATTGTCTGGGCCTGCTGTTTCCGCTAGATGTTGAAAAACATGACGTGTTTGTGTTTTCTGTCGTTTCGAGTCTCTTGTTAATTTTTGGAGCAAATCGTGTTGTTTTCTAGTTTCATTTTTTTGCAATCACTCGCACAATCCGTGCTATGCAGGCTTGGTGGTATTATTCAAACCGTTAAGAAAACCGATCTGATTTATTTTTCAAACTCGAAAAAAACGTGTTGTTTTATGCGATCAAGTCTGCTTCGTCAGTTACGCACTGCAACTTACTGCGCCGAGGTATTTGTTGTTGGAAATCGTTCCGTATTATTTTTGCTTTGCTGGTGTGAATTTTTGCGCCACCGCCTTCCGTTTTTCTTTCTTTCAAGTCTGTAAATCATGGAGCAAGGTGCGAGACGTTTCGTAGTTGCCTGCGTAGTATTTCAGCGTGGGTTGGTGCAACAAACGCTGATGCTTGCACTGTCGCAGTTTCCTTCCACATTAGGGACAACAGAATCTTCACCACTGGGTATGGGTGGATTGTTTGCTTTTATTTCGTCGACACCACCATGTTTAGAAATAAAAAGAACTTACGACACACGACTCTGGTTTGGAACGACACACAACTCGGCAGGAAACCCAACTGGAAAGAACGTTTTGGTCGTCCCCACAAAACCTGTAACATTCGCCCTTGACATTGGTGCAAGGGAAGACTGGGGAATTTTATTGCTTTTTTCAGCAACACCAGCTTAGGCTGTCCGACGCCGTTTCACAACCTTGTTCGAAAGTTTTAGTGGTATTAGTCGCATGTATACCTTTTCGTTTTTTGTTTACTGTACCTGGTGGTTTTTCTGAAGAGATTACGCGCACATGTAAACGTGTGGCAGGCATGGCGATTGACCTGTTGAATTTTTATGGCTTCGCAGCAATTTCTTGTTATTTTTCGATTGTTTCTAACCGTAGTGCTTGCGATAAGGTTCATCAACGGTATGTGAAATACGCCCTTTTTCTTTAACAGCAACCAATCCCTAGCTGTTGAGTTACGCATCTCACATCCCGTAATTAAAAGATTGACAAGGCGGGTCTCACTGACGCGAGTCCTGTATGATTCAAAATAACTTAAAATATGCCGAAGCGATTCGAACCACGATATGAGACATGTTTTTCTGCTCCATTGCTTTATTATTCCGAGCACAGTTGGCATTAATTGCGCTCAGTAGCCTCGATTTTTTGACTAGCGAGTTGACAAAGCCTATCATGTTTGTAATTATCACTGCACAAAATGAGGGCCATTCTGTTATCTGCGTAAACCCTATTCATGACCACGATACATCCGCGATGTGTCATCACAGGCAGGTTCGTAATCAAGACGGTGAAGCATCGCAGCCACCAATAAAGTTGTGAGCAACAACAGCGAAAAGTGCATGAGTAGGAAAACAGGTTTAGGAAAGTTGGTCGCTTATGAAAAGAACTTTCTGGTGGCTTGTCCTTGCCTGCAACACATTTTACTTCAATTCAGGGGCGCAGCCAGGATTTTTCTAAGGGGGGGCTGAAGTTATGGAAGCAAAAGCCTTGAAAAGGAAAAATTGCTTGTGATTAGAATAGTCAAGAAAA
>JGI24021J15306_10007029_pt1 | contig 13656 bp, 9 predicted proteins | sample Ectturendosymbi1_FD_15306 | JGI IMG/M metagenome (IMG submission 15306) | reverse complement strand
AACGCAATCCTGAAAAGTGTGTGTCACTGTGGGGATCAAAGCCTTATGTCCTCAGCTAGGAATCAATATTATGCATAGCGTTATGCGAATAATGGTAATACAGTAGAACTCCGATTATCCGAACGCCTATTATCCGAAACGCTTATTATCCGAACACGACTTTAACAAAAGAAATTAGAACCTGACCTGTATTTATTTTGTTTAAGAATGTCAGCTGATTACAATAACCCCCAAAAATTGCTGTTCATACCACCACATGTTGAAGGTGTTGTTCAGCGTCTTAATTTTCAATTTTTTATATACGTTCTACACTTATTCTTCCAACACAAGCATGCTAATAGCTAAGATCTGTTCTTATCTAGCATAGGTGGGTGCATTTGTGTTAGCCACAATCGATTTGGGCGGTTGGAATTTACTCAAATGTTTATAATATATGCAAATCTTAATTAAATTTTTGTAACTTTCCCAGATAGGACCAATTGTAGCCAAGCTTGAATGAAACTGTTTCAATTATCCAAACTTGATTGAAGCTGTTCGAATTTACCATGTGTTTTTACTTGTATCCAAATTTCAATGAAGCTCTTACAATGTATATTACTCAAATGAAGCTAGTTGAAGTTGCCCATAATTGAATGAAGCTTTTCCACTTGGCCCAAATTTGAATGGAGCTATTGACATTTTCCCAAAATTGATTTAGACTTGGAATTTACCCTACTTTTTCCAATTTATGTAAATGTTTTTAATTTCACCCAAATCTGAATGAAGCTTTCTCATTTGCCCAGATTTAATTGAGGCTGTTGGACCATATCCAAATGCTCCTAATTTACTCAAAACATGAATGAACATTTTTAATTGGCCCAAATTTGATGAAGGCTCATGGAATTATCAAATGATTTCAGTTCACTTAAAGGCAGTGTCTATTTTGCCATCAGAAGCAGAAAAGAATGGAAAAATAGTTTTAGCAGCGCTTTTGCCGTTGATGGCAAAGTAGACACTACCTGATTTAACCTTATTTAAATGTGAATGTAACTGTATAATTTGCCCAAATGTTGAAAATATTTTCCCGAATAATGGCCAATTTTCATGCGTTGGGGATGCGAGCGCATCCCCTGCATCCCCATGCCGTACGCTTATCGCTGTGAGTTATTAACTGTATTTAACTGTAGGTATTGTTATTCTGAGGGACATTGTGTTGAGAAAGTTGGACAAAGTTCTATCGGTTGTAAAGCATGCTACTATGTAGGTGTACCTTTTGCGAACCCTGAACATGTAAATCCAAAATCTGGAAATTAAATTTGAAGAAGTTGGTTGTCTCTACTCACGCGAAGTGAGATTGAGTGTTTACTCAATCTGGGTCAATAATGTTACGCGCGCATTGTTGAGAGCCGATTTTTCCCCTTAGATTCTAACGTTTGGCTAGGTTTATTCTAATGCCAATTTCTTGTCGGATATCCTGACAACCGAGTCTTACTGAATAGGGACTGTCGCAAGGAAGTAACTTGGTATGACACAAACGGAAATCATAGCAGCTAACTCAGCGATATAAAAGTGCTGCATGATCGGCAGACCTGTCTGATGCTACCCAATGCCAACCGACATTTTGTGTGGCATGTATTTGCTGTTTCTTGACGCATCCTTTCTGCTTCAGTTTTGCTGTCATTTCCCACGTTCCAATGGAATGCAGTCTTGCTGCAAGCAACATGGTATGCTTCGATAGCCGCTGGACTAGAAGGTTTTTAAGCGAATACCGTTCAATAGTTTTTCTAAGTTGCTAATACAAAACAACTGCAAGACATTGGTTCATGACACTGGGGCCTGTTGACAGCTGCCGGACTCTTGAAAGCAAAGGCCGACTGCGATTATACCACGAGGGGCGACCTCGCATGGATATTTTGTTCGCTGTACCCTGTACGAGAGCTTTAATATTTGTAAATGATCACCATAGTTGTCTTTTTCATGCACCAAAAAAATGTGTTGTGCACATAGGTAATGAAGGATTTTTTGAGGAGAAAAGTCATCTTCATCTACTTCACCGTTTGACGTCTGTTACAACTTTAAGCATTTTACATGTAGTTGCTTAAAAAGTGTGGTAACCCAACTTAAGATTCAAAGAGTGCACCGTTTTCTTCATGGTTGTGCGCCAACTTGGGCTCCAAAATTGCATTTGGATTTGTTGCTCTTCTACCATTCTAGTGTATGGTGGTTACATTGGGCGTGGAATAAATGATAATGTGTGTAGTGCTTGAATTTAAACTACAATTTTTCCATTGCCCCTGTTGAGCTTCATTTATTTGAACCTTTCTATGGTACCCTCATTTTTCCGTTGTATCGTGAGTCATATAGGCTCCTTAAACGATTATTGCTTCATGCAGTCGTAACTGAACTACAGAAAAATGATGCTTGTCCATGGTATAGCCTTTTCTATTTGGTGTTTCGTCTGAACTACCTCTTGCTCTGTTTCAAATATCAATTAACTCATATTGTCTGTGGCTAATCACTATATCTTGAACAGGCTGGTTCTACTGTTAATTATTTCTTATGTGCTTCGTGTTCACCTTCTATTCCCTATAAATGTGGGCTACATAAAAAATCGTACAGGGCATCATTTCTTGTATTGTATTTTATTCTCACGTTGGGCATCGTGATGGCGTGCTCAATCAAATTACGCTGCTGCTCATGTAAATGATGAAGTCAAGTCGAGGCATCGGTGGTCGCAACAGAACCTTCAGCCTCTGCGAAAGAAACTAGTCTCCACAAAGGTGCGGTTTGAATCCATCGGCAAATTTTTTTGATTCAAGCTCCCCACCTTTGTGGAGGTTAGTTACTTGAATTTAGATATGTACAAGTTTGATCATCGCAAAAAGGTGAAAGCAGAGCTCAGTCGGCTGATTCCTGGAAAGCTTACAGCACACCTAGATCTTTTAATGGCCTCTGTGAGAAAGTTCCGGATTTCAAGCGATAAAAGCTACAGTAACTTATGCTATAAGCAGGCCGGTTACCAGCTTGGGACACCAGGGGGAGCGAAGAGTTTTCTGAGTGGGGCCCAAATGTTTCAGACTTTGTCCAATAGTTTTAAATTATGTCCAACACATTTTTCCAAAGGGAGGCGAAAATTTTGTAGCGCCCCCTGGTTATTGGCATGGCTACAAACATTTATCAGTGACTTGGAGAGGATAGTTATACCCAAAACATAAAACGTATTTATCCATTTGCTTTGTGAACTAACATGCGTTCTGCTCTTTGTTCTGAAAATACTAGAACTGATGTGTCTACTAAATCTGACTGCTGGGAGGCATGAGCTATCTAACGTTAAGCAACTCCTAAGGTAGAACGTGTGTTGCCAATGTTCTCCTGACACAAACTCTCGTAAAAATTCACTTTGTTCAAAAACCTATCAGTTTGAAAAAATTGTTCATTGTCTTAATGCAAAATCCTTGTTTCTGTGTATTGCCGGGAAGCCAATCATGAGTGGTGTTGCTTAACACATTCTGCACGCAAGACAACTGCTGCAGGCCAGAAAATAACTTTAAACCCATTGTACAGCCTTGTTCATTACCGGTCAGACGTTACGTTGTAAAAAAGTTGCCTAACATATTATTGCCAGTTGTTATGACGCATTAGATGTTGACATATTCAAAAACGTTTGGGATGCAATACATGTGCTTGCGCTGGAAATTGACCAGGGCAGTGATTTTCTATTTCCACTTGCGGGCCGCACCAAAACCGGCAAGGTCACATGCAGTTCAAGTTTGGCGTCCGTGGTCTATACCTCCACTGATGACGCAAATTAGGTCCAGCGTTCATGACTGTCAGGGATGAGGCGATACCAGGGTATCTAGAAACTCCTTTGGAAGGATATCTTGAAGGAGTTTCTAGATATACCTGGGCGAGACTTTTAAAAGTTTCTTTAATTAGTAAAGCACTTGACTCAGTACTTTACGTTGGCTTTCAGCAATTTATTGAGTTAATGTTTCTTAACTTATGTCCAGTTCTAGTCCCAGTCAACCACTATTCGAGTCTTAGTCGCTACAACAATAGAAATTATCTAGTCATGATTGTTCACTCGCTGTCGCTAGTCGAGGCACCTTGATTCCAGTTCAAGGTAAGTCAGCGCTCCCGTGTTGTCAAAATCTGATAAATGGTGTTCGTTCATCAGAGGCGATTAACGAGAAAAACTACATTCATAATAGGATATCGAGTCATTTCAGTGATTATGTGGCTCTCTGTTAATCTCTCAAGATAAAAAAAGACTGAAGCTTTTGTGTATCACTGGAGATCGCAACATTAGTCATTAAAACGTCGTGTTTTTGACACTCATCGCATTTCTGAGCTCCAAACAAGGGCTACACCGAGTGGCAAGGTATGTCGTGAAGGTAGACGACGCTACGCTTGCTTAAGGCATTTAAAACTACATGGCACTTCTTTGGTCTTGGTTCGTTTTTTTTGTTCTAAGACAGAACAGGAAGCAGAAAAGAGGGGCAGTTCAGTCGAAATCTAAGACTTGGAACTGGAGTGCAGTGGGTGTTCTGTTTATTTGTTTGAAATGGAGCGGTTCGGTTTTAAAAAGAAACAGGCTGGTTGCAGTGTCAAATCAAGAGCTAATAAGATCTTGTATTATCCGGAGAACAAACATATTTGGAGTGTCTTTTTTGGCCCATGTTTAATTCTTTGTAGAAGCAACCATCAATGCAAAGAACTGTAGTCCCCGAATCTATTATCAAAACTTTTTATTCAAACTTTAGTCATATCTAACCAGTTGAAACTTTTGAGACCGTGTCAAATGTTTTAATAAAGATATCCATCCTTACTAAGCTGCAGTTCACGGCCTTTCCTACGTAGAACAGCAGCTCGTCTGTTTTCTTGTTTTTTTCGCAAACTAATGTTTACCTCAGTCAATTTTGATATATTCTTGCAGCAAACATGGTTTTATGAGTCATTCTTAACGCGACGCGATACTAATATGACAAACCAGCTTTACAGTGTTACGTCACCGAAGCGAGAACAGATAGCACCTCTCTGCAGAATGACTATCTTAAAAAAATATTAAAAACAAAAATAAAATGCAAAAGCAGGAGATGAGGAGATTGTTTAGATTCTAGAATGCTTGACTCTTGAACTGACAACTGACGGCGCGATCATTTTATTCGGTCCGAGTTTGAGGGCTTATGCACTGCAGCAAATATTATTGGAGTACACGTTTTCTGTAGATAAAGAATTCAGTGATCGGATTAGACATTATCTTTTGTTGTTTATCGTCAGTGTATTTGTTTTTGCAAGGCGCAACTCTAAAATAGATTTGAGAAGGAAAGGACAGAATCAAGGTACAAATTTAGGACTGATATATACATGGTAATTTACATTTAAAATAACAAAGCGGACANTNGAGCGCGCATGAATTTGCAACGTAGAACAGACGCCGTGGNGTCGTAGGCCTTTGCTAAGTCAGAACATAAGAATCTGAAGCGCGAAGTTTAATGACATTGTTGATGATGAAAAGAAAAACTTACCACACTCTGAAGTTGCACTCCACGATTAGAGCACCAAGAAATGTAGGTTATTATTTTCTGTATGTACGTGTACTTTCAAATGGTAAAAAATGCGATACGCATATGATGCGATGTACAATAGTATCCTATTTGCTGTGATTTTTCAGGTAGTCTGAGTGTCTACTTCTGTTGAAAGGTCCCCCTCAAAATCTTTTCCTCGGGCCCCCAAATTCCTGGATCTACCACTGCTCGTGAGATCTGTTGCTTTTCCAAGAGATTGTTTGATTAGGTAGTGGGTCGGCGCAGGTCACGTAATGCACGTAAACCGATTTTTAAAACGGGAAAAGGTGTGTGCTACTGCTGTCATCGTATGATGCGGTGGAGGTCAGCGTGATTCTAACCTTGTTAGTTCCAGGCAACTCAGCTGGACAATGCACTGTATCGCCCGCGGCAGAAAACTTGTGAGTTTGAGTGAACAGCGGAGTTTACTTTTTTGTCTCCAAAATGCTTGATGCACGAAACCTTACGGCAGAACGTGTGCAACAGCTACCGTCTAAATTGTTTTATTGATGTGAAAGGCGGCCGACTGAACCATAGGCGTAGCCAGGGGGGCCGAAAGAGCCATGGTTCCCCCAAATTTTTGGAAAATATAGGCATTTTGTGCTTTGAGAGGCGTTTTTCTAAACAAAATAGTGTTATTCGCCTAAAATCAAACATTTTGGCCCCCCCAAAAAATTTTTGGACTGGCTACGCCGCAGGACTGAGCCCGTTCGTAAATCTGATGTCACCTGTTGCTTGACATCATTAAACTGCGGACTGCTAAGGTTGCAGTTCATATTCACAAAACTCGATGTTTGCATCAACATTGCTCACGACCTGCTTAGACGGAAAGGAACTGGAATGGAGCTGCACCAAACTTTAACTTAAATACACAGTATGCATTCTTTGCCGATGCGCCAAGCAATCGCGAGGCATTTCAACGCCGTAATGTAAGATGGCTTGTGACGTAGAGACGTCGCGGTGTTGACGATAAAAAATTCTTGTGTTGTGCGGACAAGCCAAAAAGGTTGCTGCAAGACGCTCACTTGCCGATTTGTTTGCTTTGTAGGCAAACTGTGAGAACGAATGCGGTTCAGGATCTTGTCTCCCGTAAATGGCTCTGTGCAGGGAGCACTCTCACGTCTTCGTTAGGCCGCAGACGTTTTTCAGCTGGCGTGTTGCACTGCTGGGCTATAATCTTTCGAAGTCGATGCCTGAGCCAAAGATGTTGTGATACGTGAAAAACATTGCTTCGAAACTTTATAAAAAACACTAGGTCTGAGAATTTATGTTAAACCATCAACACACAAGAGTTCTTCGTACGCAAAAAATTTGAGTGATTACCTTTTGTAGGATTTTAAAAAACCGTTGTTTGCTTTTCAGGACAAGTGTATTAGGTTCTGCTTGTGAAGATCACTTGGACTGACCGAGAAAATTTCTGCTTAGGTAAGTTGGTCATTTTCTACGTGTTGCTGTGCGGTAAAGCATGTTGGTACCAATGACAAAAGGAGGTTCATTTTTCCGAAAACAAGACCAACGCAAAGAGCGTGAGACCATCTGACTTCCAGGGAAGGTATCCTTTCTTGCGTTCTTTATGCGACAGAAAGCGCAAAATCACAGGAAAAAGGTTATTACCTCCAACCAAGCACATTTGCCAACGCAGGAACGCTTTGTGCTCTCGACTACTATGTCCATTTTAGAATAGATATTGGCGAAAAAAACGGCAACGGAAATTGTAGACACCCGTATGCGTAAGGTGGGCCGTCTTGCATCCTTCCATAATATGAGCGATGCCATAATTACTTTAATGGTGCTGAAAACGACTGGTTGCTTATGACAGTCTGGTACTAAAATCAAGCCCCGTCGTGAAATACGCGGTTGAAGCTAAACTGTGCCGACCACAGGACGCGCAGAGCTGTTCGGGTCAATGGAAATTAATTTCTACGGCTGGCGCACGTTACCGCGATGACACGGTTCTAAATATCACGTCCTGGCGCGAACGTCGTGCGGTCCATGTGACGCAGCCTCTGCTTGTGCGCAACATCTTCTGACTCATTCACGTGATGTTCGCTTGTCCAAGCAGCTTCGAAAACAATGCGCTAGTGAAGATCTGCCGGGTCCAGAGCAGATTTAAGCGAAACTGTTTCTTTAAATTTTGGTTTGCCGAAGTAATCAGGAACAAGAAACATCAAACATAGGACTTACAACTCTATTCATGAACAGTGTTGCATAAATCATTGACTTTAATAGACATGATGCTTAGTTGTTGTAATTCAAGATGTTATTCAAACAAAACGTTTTTAGTTATATGTATCCAACTTCGACGTCGATTCTAACACTCTTACTTTTTAATTATTGCAAAATCACTGGTGCTGCTGATATAGTGATCGCGAAATCTTTTGCTGCGTTTGTCTTTGCTAACAGAAAGACCAAAGCATATGGCATTTGATGTATTTCTATTTTTTATAAGGACCGTCGTTTTTTTTCTTCCATGAAAAGAAATGCTCTCTCTACGTTTCAGTGTACCAGAGCTGCTTTTGTTTCTGCTGGTTCTCTTATGCGCCTTGCAGATGTTTCTAGCCTACAACACTCGGATGACCACAGACTACATGTGTTTATGAAGTGGTTTTAATCCTGTTGGTCAAATGCTAGTAATCGTTTGCTTTAATCGCGCATTCAAATCATACCCAGCGTGACAATCTGTTAGCGCTGAGCTTTCTTGTGGAATTTTCTTTTGTGTAAAACAGTAAGGAAGCTCAGCTATCAGCTGATCTTTGACAAATTCCTTCCGTTAAAAGCAGAGGCTGCGTTCGCTGCAAGATTATTCGCAGCCAGTTACAAACGTAACAAATGCGAGTTTAAGTGTCAGCTGCTAAGTAGACCTGGTGATATTCTATCTATATCATGTCAGTGGTGATCACTCGCACCGCAAGAAAGAAACAAATAACCTGTGGTGAAACTACAGATGTCATAAAACGGTAGCAAAAATTTATGAAATACTGTATGTGATCGATTATTAAGCCGTTAGCACCCAATACAACCACTGCTGCTGTTGACAGTAAGGGATGGGTCGATTTTAGTCAGAAATACGCATAAGAGCTGCGCGCGACTCTCATGCTGCGGAAGGTTTCAAGAAAGTCAGCGTGTAACCTGTGATGTTGTTTGTTAAGCACATGCACATTTGACAAACAGTTACGCCCTGTCTTAAATTGTCCGTTATCTGAATTACAAACGACGGTTTCACTGCAAAGACGACAGAAGAAACCGCCGCATCGCGAGAGCATAAATCTCGTTCTCGCGACTAATCCTGGACATTATCGGTCACATCAATCGAAACAGGCTTACGCGTAGTCCGCATTGAAACCAATGACTTCTTTAAAAAGTGCTTGATGCGTGGCATGACATATCACGACCAGACTATTAAACTGCTAAGATGTATCACGACTGACACTTCAGAACAGCATCAAGCAGGATGCAGGTGGTTGTCACAATTCACGACCTTTGTCCATTTCAGATACGCGCTAAATTCGGCAAAGTCATCATCTCTTTACCAGACGTGCAGATGGTGTAATTTTTGAGAGCGGTAAAACATTGCGATCAATTAAGCTACATATTCGTTGAGGCGTAACCCTTAGTTTTGTCGGTGTATGTGTATAATTTAGTCACCCTAAAGCATATTACCGCCACCGAATAGACGCCCGATCCAGCGCTTAACCAGCCATCGCTTTTACGGATTGTGTGCCAGTCAGGAGGACATTGACCTAGGGTTTGCAAAACTGACCCAGTGACCTTTATGAAACACACAAGGGGCAGTCGTTCAATTCTAACAAGGCGCTCTTTCAATTTTGATTTACCTCAGATTTTACAAATTTCACAACTGAACAATCAATTTATCAACAAAAACAGTAAAGCAACAAAGCTTGCCGCACATAAGTAAAGCGACAAAGCTTGCCGTAAATATGTAATCAAGAGCACCGTGTTGACAAAACATTTGTGAGAGGTTCTGCCGTAGGTTACTAAGAAAAGTTTCAAACTGGATCCTTAAAGTATTTTAGTAAGAAGAACAATGAAAAAAATCTCTAGATGCATTTGACTAAAACCATTTGAAGAGATCGTGTTATTTTGTTCGATGAGCGGCTCTGCAAGTTGCACCAGATGCTATTGCTGGTCCCATGGTCGCTGCAACGCAGCTTTGGGGGTGCTGCCGATATTGATGGCAAGGAGAATTTACCTGTAATTTTGTTGCGTTTGTGGCACATGTAGGCACAGCTATGAGAAAAAATAATTGAATGTCATGAAGACTTTCTTATTGTAATTTCTACTGATTGTTGTGTAGCTGTGTCGCAGTTCCAATATGCCTAGAAAATATCGCAAGCATCTTAAAAGTTGATGTAGGGCAAAACTTACGCTATTACTGTGACTGTTGTTATTGAACGCAACCTAGCAAAAAACAAAGAAGCCCTGAGTGTCAGAATACTATGATAGAATGCTTGGGAGATCCAACAAATCATATTCACCATCTAACCTCAGAATTTTTCAAAGTGTATGGCCCTTACTTTGACTTTAGTTGGTGTTTTTTTGCTATAAGACGGGTTTTAACGTATTTTTAATCTGCATACATTTTCTAAGACCTGAAATTTTTGAAGTAACCGTTACTTTAATTTTTCTATCAAACTATGCTGATTAGATGCCCGAAAGCACGAAACCAGGCGCGTTGTTAGGTTGTTATGATTGTTGGGGGCCCACACTAAAAAAAAGACTAACGTTTGTCATTGTTTCTTATGAATGAAGGGGCATGTACTTCAAATGGGTGGAACCAGCACCACTGGTCCCACTTACGTCATGATGGCCATGCACAAAGCCCCGTGGAAGCATAAATTTGGTTTTCTTGAGTACGTAACTTACAGCTGTGGTTCCCAAACTGTGCTAGGCGTACCAGTAGTGGTACGCGAAGGCTTTCAAGCTGGTACGCGAGACCCTTGGGTTCTTCTACACAAAAAAGAATACATCTTGTTTTCACTTAACGTGTTCTGTTAATAAATTCCTGCATTTTGTGTACTTCCCTTGGTTTCGAAAAATGGCAATTATAATTTCTCACAGCCATGTTGTTCTTGCCGCATTTGCCGTCATGTATATTTTTCCAAACTTTTGATCGAATGATACTGGATAGATTGAGTTTTCCTGGAACAAGGTGTTTTCAAGGTGGTACGCGGTGAAAATACAGGGCCCACAAATGGTACGCGATCAGAGAAAGTTTGGGCACCGCTGACTTACAGGGTCATTGCGGAATTCGAGTCGCAGTGTTTGAATTTCGGCAATCGTAATTGTCAGATAACTCACGTTTTTCACAGGTCTACCAGAAGCGCATGTGGAGGACGCGTCAAAAATCTGAAAAACATCAGAAAAAGTGCACTGGCAGTTTACTATCAGGGTAAACGGTTTCATAGGAAATCTAGCGTGGGCACCGATGGAAGCATGATAAAACTAGGCAAAGTAGCCGATTGATCTATTCAAGTCGTCGATTTGCTCTGTTATACAATGAAATTTGTTTGTAAGCCACTGTGCACAACCCGTTGCACCAAGAACAAAACGCCTTGCCACACGATGTTCAGGGACTCTAAACAAAAACATCCGGATGTTAAAGCGTTTTGAAACCTAACACAAAAATAAATATTATCCTTTTTCATTCGATCCACACTTTTTTGAAAACCATCAATGATTTCGCGATAGACAAATTGAAAAAAAAACACCGAAAATGTTAACATTTCACATAAGTTTACTGTATTAGGTCAACAAACAAAAGCGAAGGAATATCAAAGTGAAAAGTGCTATCAAACCGTGCATGTGCTTACGAATGACTCGAAAACAACTCGCAGATCTTTTGATAGAAATCTATGAATTTCCTGAATTAAATCCTTCGTGCAGTAGTATATCATCTGATGAAAATGATATGCTTTACGGTTCCATTGACACAACATAAAGTGCAAAGTGTATTCGTTTCGGAAATGCAGGAGCGTATCGAATCAAAAACGATTAGATGGGAAAAAATTATCAAGCAGCACAATGATAGGTTCAACTTCTTTGGTTTTTATCCTTGTACTTTTTTGCCATTCGCACAAACAAAGGGGTTTTACTGAGATGACAAAATTGTTTTTAAAAGTTTGGTCCGTAGAATTTAGGTCCAACAAGTTATTGTTGGTTTGCTTCAAGAATTCTGTTTTTATATTTCAATTCAACATCTACTTCCGTAGTAAGTTTCCTTTGATCTGTGCCAACTACCGCATGAAGTGTTGCTTTCGTTTAATGACGATATCCGGGGTGAAGACCTTTAAAATACTGTAAATTGTACGCTGTGATAGTCTGCGCAGGATACGTTACACTAGCTATTACACCACCAACAACATTTTCCTCGAATATTGTACGATGATTAGCAGTTATTATGAAACGAGGAAAGTTCGCCCAAGTCCACGCGTGACCTGGGTTTGCTTTGGGCCGAGCTTCAGTGTCAAGTGTTTTTCAGAATTTGGCCGCGACACACAATCTTAGAATGCTCACGATCCCATTGGCATTGGTGTAAATAACGGGGGGCAGGGGCGCGAACTGCCCCCTGGCAAGATAAATGTAAAAACGGGGCCCCCATTTAGCTAATATTTCGATATATAGTATTCTTTTTGTTTACAGTACGCGATTGTTTTTTTTTACGTTTTTGGAAGTTTTTTGGAGTGTTTTCCGGTGATTTTGGTATATTGGTATGGTCATCTCATCCACATCCGCATTCACGATCATTTCTCACTGTCGTTTTTCTGAGTGTTGTCCTGTGGTCCCCTACCGTGGCCAGTTGGCCGCTTTCAGCTAAGTCTCCCCTCTGGTTCAAACCTCTAGTTACACCACTTCCCTTTGGGGTATTTCTGACTTCAAGCCAGAGGCGCCATAGAAATAGAAGGCAGGGGCCAAGTGAAAAATGTAGGTCATCAGTTCTAATGGAAGAAATTCGTGAGTTGTGAACTTCATTTTTGTGACAGTGCGCGTTGTTAGGTGTTTTTATGCATTGCTACGTGGTACATTAAAACTTCGAACTTTTCACCACTTACAGCAGTCAGTGCAGAAATACACATATACAAGGTGTGTTTATCAATTTTACATTTCTACAAATTCGAGCTAGAAAATTAATGGTGAAACCTCGGCACACTCCGAACTAAATTTGTTTGATATTGGTAGTGTAAAGCATAGCACTACCTACAGCAGTTTTTTTTAAGGCGTTTTAGGAACCCGATTCGGGTCACTAGAATTGAAAATCGTGTCCCTAAAATCAGAGAAAATCGGGTCCCCACAATCAGAGAAATCGGGTCCCTACCGATCCATACCGGTTACCTAACATTTTCCTTAGAAAAAAAACCCTGACCTATAGTATTGTCTTCTTTTGAAAATAAGGTGCTTCTGCCCTTGTGGCCTTTCGGGGGATTTCCCCTGCATTGCCCCATATTCCGGCATCCCTTCTATAAAATTATCTCACTTTGTTTTGTTAAAACTTAAAGCGTATCATGGGATCTTATATTTTCAAGTGTCTGAGAATTATACGTCTCAAATTGTCTGTCGCACTCGCAATTCTTCACATGTGAGATGCTCTGTTCCAGCATAGATTTAGATGACGTTTTTTTGATACTTCAGCTAGCTGTTGACTTCAGATTGCAGTTGGATGTGGATGGCAAGCATGCGTTTGTCCTTGTTGTGTAATCTTACACGATTAATAGCTTGAGAAAATGTCGTTTGGTGGTTGCTGAATATACTGTAAAAGCTCTGTTTTTCGTTCTCAGTAGAAATGTTTCTTATTTTGTATAGAAGTGTTGAAATGCTGAAATAAAATAGAAAAAATGACGATTAATAGATTAGGTAAAGAATAGATAGTGAAAAGCAGGTTGACCAACAGAAGACTGCGTGCACAGCAACCAAGTGTAGTTCACCCGCAACTGTAGTTTTAGCCTCGAAGTCACATCATCAAAGTGTTGTAGGCTACCCCAAGTGGCTGCCAGTGTGGGTCCAGGTACCTCACATTTGCAACCGGTTGTTCTCGTCTGGTAGTTGCTATGGTAGGAGAAAAATTGCATTTTGGGGACTGCTTCTGAACGTGTCT
>JGI24021J15306_10007028_pt1 | contig 13656 bp, 7 predicted proteins | sample Ectturendosymbi1_FD_15306 | JGI IMG/M metagenome (IMG submission 15306) | reverse complement strand
TCAACCTGCGTTCTGCAGAGTGTGTGTGTTCATACTATGGACTTCGTGTCTGCTGTAAACATATATTAAAATTAAGTTAAATTAAATTAAATTTGTCGCTGTTAGCTGCAAAATTTTCAATCCAGTAGTTAGCTGTTTTTTCTAGCAGGAATTTGAAAACTGTCTGGCAGTTTTAGCAGGTAACAAATTTCTGAACAAATATATACTTTTCAACAGTCAAGATGAAGGTGCCCTGTAAAAGGCGGAGCTTGGCTGTGGAGGGTTGATGACGTAACCGGAGTCGTTAAAACTGATATTTTGCAGTGAGCAATGAGAAGTAAACGGTAGTAAAAATAATTTTACTGCAAAAGGTGACATTACAGTAAAAGAAGTCTAATATAAATCTGAAGTTTGATAATTTTTAGTAATCTGAGTTTCACAATGGTTCGGGTACAAAAAAAATAGGTTTCAATAGTTGTGAAGGTATAAAATATTTGAACATCGCAGACATCCATGCATTAGATGTTTGGGAGAAGCGCATATTCATTGATTGGCAATAATAAAATATTTTTCCTTTGCTTTTTTTCCATTTATTCCTTTCGCACCACAACTTTTTTCCACTCCGGTTACATCATCAGACCTCCGCAACCATGCTCCGCTCTTTACGGAGCTCCGCCTTTTGCAGGGCACCCAAGAAAGAGAAGTTTGCACCTTCTCTTCATGAAAAAGTGCTTTAATCTTTTTTATGACCCTTTTAAATTGGGCGACATCAGCACTAGGTGCAACCACCTGCTTTCAATCATTTAGAACTTTTATTATGATGCAACGAAGCTGCTTCAGGCAGGTAATTGTCAAAATAACAAGGATAACTAGATGGCTTGGTTAAGCTTAAAAAGTGATTCGCTTCTGTGTTTATAAGTGAGTGTGTTAGCTTAAAAGAGTACATTCTTTGGAACGTTGTAGGGCTGAAGCTATGTTTAGTCTGTTTATTGCTGAGCATTGTTCTACTGTATAAGCACATGCAACCATTTTTTGAACGCAGTATCTATTTTGCCGCCAGGATGGCAGCAGCAAAAGGCTTGGTAGAAAGGAAGTAAATAACTAAAAGATAAACCTACAACTTAACCTTAACCCTAACCGTAGCCCTAAGTTAACTCTAATCCTAACCCTAACCTATCCCTAAGCTAACCTAACGCTAAGCTAACCTAACCTAATGCTAATCTAACACTAGCCTAACACTAAGCTAACCCTATTTCTAACCTGCCTAACCCAAATCATTGCCTAACCCTAATCCTTACCTAACAACACTAATACGTAAAGGTGACACCTATGCAGAGCCTGGAAAAAGCAAACCAAAAAACAAAAGAAAGTCGGCAAGGTGGAGTCGAACTGCCAACCATTGGCATAGCAGCCGTAACACCTAACCATTACACCACAACTGGACAGCGTGTTCCTGACAAAGTGACTTTTTTCTTTGTATTGCGTCACGCCACGAGACCGAATGTTTGACTGGCGGCACAATAGCTCCAGCCGATCTGTTGCCGCCAGCATCTTGGCGGTAAAATAGACACTACCTTTTTTGAATGAGATTGTATTGTTAAAAATTGTGTGTCATACCAAAAGGAGGTAAGCTGCACTTATGTTGCTTAAAATGTTGATGAAAAATTATGGGCTGAAAAGTGTGGTGGCCAAGATGATAATTTTCTACTCTTGTCCAGTGATATTAATATTAAAGGTGTAGCTGCAAGATGAAAAAATGATATGTAACTTTATGTTTATAAATTGTTGATTTTGATCGCCTAATACTTAGCAGATATTTTGGCAGAATTTCAATACTCTTATTAGCAAATTTTAGCTGAATATTTGTAACAAGATTTTCAGCAGTATCTAGCAGTTTTTTCTTTGTGACACCATTTACTAAATAAATGTAACGCCAGATGGTTGTCACAGCAGTTTTATGTGACAACCATCTGGTAACACTGGGTAGCAGAGGTGGACCAAAACCCATTCACCTCTCCCAGATGTGCAAAACATGGATCCTCCAGTTCACTGGTACTGTCCCTCTGAGTGAATTTTCGCTAGATCTAGTGATTTTTGAGCTGACCTAGCCTAGTGATTTTTCACTGTAATGAGTAATCTAGGCTAGTGCTTTTTTGTAAGGAAAGTGTTTAAAGAAGATTGATTTTTAATTTTTCAGCCTCGATTGTCTTGTTTCTAATTTTTTTTCAAAGATTGGTAGACTTGTTTCTAATTTTACATTAATTGTTTGTCATGAATTGTGCCAACAGAACAAAAAAGTTTTTCTAATTTCAGTTTCTTCTTGTTTTCATTTCTGTACTGGTAATGCTGCAGTGTTGCCTATGAATGTACCTTCGTTATTTGTACTGCAGGATCAACGAAGTGCTGTAGAAATTATTGATTAAATATTATGAATGCATTAATTGGTTTAAAATACTTTGTGAGGTGCATTAATGCATTTATTTGCATTAATTGGTCTAAAATACTTTGTGTGTTGCTTGAAAGTTCCTGAAAAACCCTGAAGGTTTCTGACCAAAGATTTTCCACGGTCAGCATGATTTATTTTAACAAACTTGCGAATGGTATTGAGGTTTTGGGCGATAAAGTACATAAATTAAGGATTGAAACAAACCGTAATTTCAATGCAGAAATTTTAAATATAGTGATTTTTTAGATCTAGTGAATCTTTTGGTAAATTAGTGATTTTTGCAGAAAATCCTGTGCAGCACTACTTCAGTTACGGATACAATAGCTGTTGAGGAAAGGTGTTGTGAATTTTTTGAATGGGCCCCTCTGCCTGAAGCATAGGTACAGTCCTTGATCACAAATGCAACAACCAGTGGGCAATGGGTTTTATTGTTTTTGTGCATTTCATGTTAGTAGCTGTGCAAATTACTGTATAACATTAGAAAGACCGGTTGCACCATTTATACAGAGCAAATTTTCTGACATCAGGGGTCACCATCAGTGGGAAGGCGTTGTTGCAGTCTCATTTGTGCAGGGGAAGCCATTCAATCCACTGCAAATGCAGTCATGCGGCAATCACTGGACTTTGAGGTTTGTGTTATACTATCACATTTGTTTATGGGACAGGGCAGACAATATTTTTTGTCCAATTCTTGTCAGAATGCCCTAAACCAGAGGTTGGCAATTGGCAACCCATGGGCCGCATGTGGCCTGCCACATCATTGTCAGTGGCCCATGGAAACATTTGGAAAAATCTTCATAATTGAAGTTTCTTGTAATCTATCAGCAACGCAGTAAATGCTAAGGTTGCAGTCAACTGGAACCACTACTTGCTTCAATTTTCATTATAAGGTAGGGCCTTCTGAAAAATGAGTTCTTTTCAAAATAGTCCTGGAACCAAATTAATTGCCCACCCATGCCTTACACCAGTGGTTCCCAAACTGGGGGTAAATTATCTCCTGGGGATAATATGCGATTCTTCGGAGGGTAATGCAGAACCAAAACCACAATGTTGTTCTATATCATGAGCGATCACTGCAAAATATTGGGGTAATAAGACATATTTGCTACCTTGATTTGGGTAACAGCTGAACAAATTTGGGAACCACTGTCTTACACAAATGTCAAACACTGAATTTAATAATCATTTGTATGATTAATTCTGAATAAGGCAGAAATCAACTTCTTAACACAAATCAAACTCTTCTGAAATCTAAAGTAGTTTAAAATGTTTGCTTTTCTTTAGTTCTTGAATTTGTGATTAATAGCTTTTCATTTTATGGCCTATTAAAGATCTTTCAAAAAATTTCTGCAATTATGTTTGTTTGAAAAAATTTATTTGTGATTTTTCATAAAAGCTTGCCAATGTATATATGGCAGTGTAATGGCAACTGTAAGTTGTGGAAATCTGGCTTAAGTATATACCTCAGAAGTGAAACTGTAAGCAAACAAATAACATTTGCCAATTTTATTGTTTGGTATTATGTATTGCAGCTGAATGTGCCATTAGACATAGTTATGGAAAATGTTGTTAACAACTTTGTTGATGCAGAACATACAATCACTCTTGGAGCTACTGTTCCTACTGGATTTGAAGATGTTTCATGTAAAGAAATTCAAGAAAAAATCACTGCTTTACAGACGGCAACTTGTCAAGGAAGAGTTTATTTTCAAGTAGCACCCAATATGTTGCAGAAGATTCATCAGCTTCGTTCTGTTGATAACTTGTTTATGGTGATAAAGTTTTACTCTAGTTATGAGTATAATTGTAGCAAAGAGAAATTGCTTGAAGAGATGAATGATATGCCATCAAAGTTACCATGGAAAGAAGTTGTGAAGATTTGGAATAAGAATCAAAAGTATTGCAAGAAAAAGAAATATGTTAAAAAATTCTTTGCTAGTCAATCAAGAGGAGGTAAAGTACAAGAGTTGGAACAATCTGTGCTTGTATCTGCAGAAGCAGCTGAACCTGGGAATTTCGAACCCAAACAAAAAGCAGCAAAGTGTCTTCAAAATGATGAAGATGAGATCAGGTTTAGAGTTACAGCCAACAGAGTAGGTAAAAAGCAGTGCATTACTTCTCCTGAAGCAGAATGGCATTTTGGTGGTGCTCTGCAAGATTTGACACAATGGAAAGTAGATTTGAGCAATTATAATTTAGAAGTGTTTTTGACATTGGGGATTGAATCTGTGATGATCAGTCTGTCATTAACTCAAGGTAGTCTTCACCATCGAAACATCACACATTTTGGAAAAACAACTCTCCGATCAACTATATGTTACAATATGTTGCGGCTTTGTGATATTCAACCAGGAGACATAGTAATTGACCCACTGTGTGGTACTGGCTCCATATCAATTGAAGGAGATGCTGAATGGAAGGAGGCGTTCCACATTGCTGGTGATATAGCACATCCAGCTGTTAGTAGATGTGCCAATAATGCAAAAATGATAAACAGCAAGGTTGGCCCTTCCAAATGTAACATTGGCATACTGAAATGGGATGCTATTGATTTGCCTTTGCGAAGTGGTGTGGCTGATGTAATAATAACTGATCTACCCTTTGGCAAACGAATGGGGTCCAAAAAAGATAATCGCATACTTTATCCAGCAATTTTGAAAGAAATTGCTCGAGTGTCAAAACTTCGCACTGCAAGAGCCTGCTTGCTTACACATGATAAGCGCTGTATTATCAATGCAATCTCCCAGGTTTCTTCTTTGTGGAAATGTCAAAGGTCAATGTTTATCAATGTTGGAGGTTTGTCGGTAGGTGTTTATCTATTAAAAAGAACTCTCAACTTTACTGAACATGACATTGTGAAGTAAATCTGCAACAGACTGAAAAAATATGTCATTGCCATGGAACATTTTTTATTGCAATGAAAGTAGATGCCATACAGGAAGTTCATTATTCATGGTATAGATTTGGAATAGTGTGTGCATGCAGGTATTATCATAAACCTACATGTGTCATCAAGAAATCAGGCAGGAATTCATTGCCATTGGAATAAAATTTCCTATATGCTATGATTCTGCATTAGGCTTTTTCATGTTGCTTAGCTTGCACTAAACATAAGACAGTAAAGTAAAGAGTGAATATTTCACTAGTGTGCATAATAGGGTTAAACAGTCTTACACTTTTGTACAAGTGAAACCATGTGGATTTATTAGTATGTATAAGTGTTTTGGAATAATTTGAGGCATGGTTGGTGAAAACATTGTAACTGGGCAATGTGATTTTTGCAGAAAGCTATCACAACATTTAAGACTAAGAGTTTGTAGCCATCTGTGGAAAAGTTACTGTCTTAAGCTTGTCTCAGTTATGACAGACTACAGATACATCAAAAGCAACTTTCAAATGCTTGTGACAAATGTTTGTTGCCAAATTGTTGGGACAGTTTGCAATGTAGGAAAATAGTCATGCGATCTAAAGCCATTAAACAGTAATCAGATGCATTGCTACATTTTGTTACATGCCTAGCTATATAAGTAATGGTTGTGTGTAGTTACACACATACAGGACTACCTGTCTGACCTCTGACTCAGTTAACTATATATTTAGCATGTGTCTTTGTGCCTATGTAAAATTGGTGTCAGTTCTGCAAGGACTGGTATGGACTAATGTGGCATTGTTTGGGAGAAGATTATTTTTTACATTTTGCTCACTGATGACCTTAAATGTTATGCCCATAGTTGAAACATGTGTTTGAGTGTATGTTGTATGACTTGACTAGCAGTATCAGCATTTGTTGAGTTTTTTGCAAAGAAGAAAACTGCAGGGTTCCTACGGAGTCTTGAGAAGTTTGGAAAAGTATGGAAAAAATTTCAGTCGATTTCCAACATGGAAAAGTCTGGAAAGAATTTTTTGGTCTGTTAGTATGGAAAAAGAAAATAATTTTCTAGACATGATCTTTTGACATGCATTCTGATAATATTTTATTCTGATAAGTTTGATCATTTTCTTTCATTGTGTTAAGTAATATAGTGCCTGTATTTGACCTGGGAATGTCATTTTGAAAAGTAAAGTCTAAATAAGTTGGGAAATTTACATTCATAATTGCGTAGGAACCCTGAAATTGAAAACAAAAAGTCACATATTTTTGATAAAATGTCATTGTCAACAATCAGAAGCTCTAGGTTTTCTGCAAACTTTTGAGGAGTCAGCTGACTGGGCTCTGCCTCCATAATTTTGTGATGAATTGAACTTGCACATACCTGTAGTCAAGTAATTAGTCTTCTCACAGGTGATGCAGGTAAATTGATCAGTAATTTATCAACAAGAAATCGATTTCACGTGTATGCATCACCAGTCCTAAATTTCAGAATATACACACATCGTGAAATCCATTTCCTATTAAAAAAATTAGCTGCTTGATTCAACTATGTCACCTTTCTAGTAACTATTTATTAAATTTGTTGTCAAATTTCTATTGTTTTTCTGTTTTTGCTGATAAGAAACAGCTTGAGAGATGCTCTGCAGTGTTATTTTTGCATAATATTATTCCTTGGAATGTAAATTTGCTGGGAATAATGTTTGTTCAGTGGTGGCAAGTAGAGTGCTTTGGTAGTGGTCACCCTCAAGTGTATACTTGATGCATTTCTTGTTAAATTAAAGACTTCTGACAGCGGTAATGTAGGATGTAACATGAGACTAATTATTCAATGTGCAAAGTTGTAAACAATGTCAGATATATCATAATGTATTGTTTCTACGATAGTTAAGCAGCTTTGTCCAAGGACATCTTGTGTTACTAGATTCAGAACGGAATTTTTGTTTAATGTCACTAGCTTGAGATGGATTTCCAGGTCATTGTCTTTCTATCATTGGGCTGGTATTATGTTGTAAATTCACATGTTGCATGTTCATTTTTTGGTTTTATCTAATAAAACATCGGTAGCTTTGTTTCTTCTATGGAAGGTGTGCACAACGTTTCAATACAAAGTTATGCAGCCGTACACATGTAATTAAAAATATAAGTTATGGTGGCCATGCATTAACAAAAATACTTTGTGTACTGTGTAAGGATACTTTGTAGAAAGAATGACAAAACAAATGTGTGGAAGCAGGCTAGGCTCAGTGTATAGAAGCAGAACAGAAGCAACGCAAAAAAATGAAAATTTATTGAACTCATTGGCAGCCGTAATTCATAAAAATAAATGTAATGCAGTCAGCAATAGCAAATAGGCTGTGCAGCCCTGTTCTATGGTGTCTTGCTGTTTTTTCTTAACAACGTCTGGTGTCTTCTATAATCATTGTGAAATTAAATTTTCAAATATTGCTCTTATGTTATTGGAAATTATGAAATGCATGTTAGGAATTGGAACTTTTTGTAAGGTGACTTTGCAGTTCCCACCTTGTAATTAGATTAATTTATTTTGTTGTATAGCGCATAGATGTCATAGTAACATGAAAATATTATGCTGCAAGCATTAGTAAACAACATCACGCATTTGTATAATAATGCTTGTGAGAGGCCTTGTAGCTGAAACCAGAGCTACCTGATTTAATTATTATTTTTTAACAATGTGTAAAAGTAACAATTAAGAAAACAGTTTTTTCATAGTAAGCAACAAAATAAATTTAATTCTTTTATTTGGCATGAAACAGTATTGGTATTCAAGAACAATATATGTCAATTTCAACTTTGAAATTATAGACCTATAAGCATGTTCATTGAAGCGTAATGTGCAAAAATAGCATTTTTAACACCTTTGCTGCCGGGACAGTTTGCATGAGCCTTGGTTTCTAGCGTCTCTTAGCAACTCCATAACTTGCCAGGCAATTGCTAGAGAGCTGTTCAAACCCTCAAGCAACTCAGCGAATCTTCTAGTTGGCAATAAAAAATTTTTTTTAGGTTTTGGGTTTCAGGTTTTTTGTGGGTGACGTAATAAGTGGGATAGGTTTTTGGCATTTTGGATCAGGTTACCTGACCCTGGGCCCCAACTGCTAGATGGAATATTTTGACTGAAGTTTTTATTGGAATCTAAGCTAGAATCTGAGTCTTTTGAGCCTTTGATTGGCTTTTTAGCATTTCTGGTTCAAAAGTTATGGCCTAAAAACAACAAATTGATTAATCATCTAATTAGGGAATTCATTAAATATGGCATTTACAGGACTGAAGATGTGTTTAAATACACAAAACTAGTTTCCCCTTTGCAAGTAAATTGTGATGGATCACTTGTGTATGTCACTAAGTTATTTACAATTGTTACTCAAAGGTATGTACAAGTTTGAATCATCGCGAAAGGATGAAAGCAGAATCAGGCAGGCAAATTCCTCATAAACTTGTGTCTTGTTTCTTTGCAGTTAATTTGCTTTTATTCAGAAACAAAGGGTAATGCATAGAATTGTAATTGTTGGTGATGCTAGATAAATATCAAAACATACTGCACACCTCACCACTGGTGCAAATACTTAACAGAGTTCTGTTTCACATGATTTCTTTTCTGTTTGGTTGAAAATGTTAATTTATGCATTGTGTTTGTTGAACTGAAGATTTTAACATGAAATTAAAGTGCATGCATACGTACCACAATGACAATCACTTGCATTCCTTGGTTAATGGTAATTGATGCTGTAATTTGTTTTTATTTTTGTGTTCTGCTTACCAGTAATTGTAATTCCAGTAGACACAGCCATATCATGGAAAATCACGTTATCACTTTGCAAAGAGATGATAGCAATGTTGTTAAAGTTCATTTATATGGAGCTACTGTGGTATCATGGATGTCTGATAGCAAGGAAAGGCTCTACCTTAGTCCACTGTCTGAACTTCAAGGCTCCAAAGCTATTCGAGGAGGAATTCCTTTAGTGTTTCGTAAGTTGTTGCTTAGTAATGATTGGTCTTTTTTCTATAGGTGCAGCACAGCAAAAGGCTGTGGGGCAATTGAAGGTCACATAATTAGACTGCAAGTGGTATAACAGATCAACAAGTTTTTACTGTGAGGATGACATCTTCACACAATTCAGTTTAGTAGAGGTAGGGTGCCTATATGAGTTGAAAAAAGAGAATCAGGGCTGTTGTTTTGTAGAGAAGCAACTCTTGTGTCAAAGATAAACATTTTTGGATTTGACTGAGGGTAATCTGGGTCAAATTGCACACAAAAATTTGAGCCTAGGGGAACTTTATTTGCAGTTGTAATGCATCTGTGTGAGCTGTGGTCATCGGATGTTTAGGAATAGAAAAAGGTTGTAGAGTGTTCAGTGCCATCCACTATAGCTGCTTGTGTTTTTGTAGATGCATGTATGTTAGAATCAGTTCAAATTACTAAGGAATGTCTATACTTTCAATCAAATTTGCAGTTGCCAATTGCTTGAAAAATGCCATTTTGTAGGGCTTACCACAGCAAAAAAATATAATCAATTTGTTACAACATACTGGGAAGAGTAGTTCTTGAAAGTGCTACAGAATGTCTTGGACTACACTCCCCTGCTTTCTATTTTGGCAAAATCTATGCTAAAGTGTGTTTTGTAGCCTGCAATTGCTCAGCATGTTTGGAATGTTTTCTTGTAATCAACATGCAATGTGGTGGTAGTGAAACTTAAATCGTTTTTTGCACATTACATTTCAGCCAACTTTGGTCCTTGGGACAATCGTCCTCAACATGGTTTCGCAAGAATTTCTTGGTGGAAAATTGCTCAGGATGTGACCAAGGCATGTTGATTTGCATGAGCTGAACAGTGTTGACAAATTTTTGCCTACAAGCTAGCAACCAATTTTTTGTTGTAGCCACAGAGCAATGATTTTCAGTTTGCAAACAATTGCACTCTAGTGTTTGAGATGATTTAAATTGTAGTTGGTTAAAAAACATGCATTTTAGTGAATGGGTGCATTTTGATCTTTTTAACTGAAATAAATGATTTTCAGACAAAAGATGGTGATTGCAAGTTGGTGCTCAGCTTAGCTGATACCACCAAAACAAGAAAAATGTGGAATTTCAAGTATGAAGAAAGTTTTATATTTGAATAGTGGTGTCAGACAGTGATGTTTTATAATTGTTCATACGATTTTTTCATCCTTGTACATTTCTGTTTATATGTGTTTTTGCAATTTCTACTGCTTGCTTCTTGTTACGTTTCAAATGTGCTTTTATATATGTACTGTACTTCACCTTGTTGTACCTGAAAAAACTTATGGGACACATTAACCTATGTGGGACATATATTGACATAGGTACACAAGGTGGGGGTTAGGGGGCAGCTTCCCCACATGCTACAGAATTTGTCAAAACCATGTGAATAGGACTGTGTTTGAATTTTATCAGGAGAAATGTTTGTCAAGGCATAAGTAAAACACGAACGGGACAGGGTAGCTACAATTACAGGAAGTAGTTTTTTCAAAGCTTTTTTGAGAATGATGGGATGTAGACAAGGTGACAGCCCATAACAGGTTTATAATATCAATACTGTTACGTAAAGTAAAATAAAATTTGCTTTTATTGCAGGTTCACTTTGGACTACACCATTGTTGTTGGAAAGGGCTGCTTGAGCACCCAACTTGATATAAAAAACAACAGTGAAACAGACTTTGACTTTACAGCTCTTCTTCACACCTACATAAAAGTCTCAGATATCAAAAATGTTACAGTCAGTGGTTTTGAAGGTTGTTTGTTTGATGACAAGGTTTGTTTCTTTGCGTTGAAGGTGCATTTTTTTGTAAGCCATTTAGTAATATTTATTAATTGTTATGAGCAGTTTTTAATTGATGGAGCGTCTCCAATTTTTAATGATGTTATTGTGAGCTGATACCACTGGAACTACAAAGGGACTTCATTGTACCCACTGCACAACAACTCAGCAGTTCATCTGATAATAACAACAGAAGTGCGGCGCTCTGGACGGATCACGATGGAATGCTGAGTGTTTGGAGAACGCTACGAGACTCCATACTTTCATCCTCAACATCGGCACCCACCCTCCTGGAATGGCCCTGTCAAGAACAGCATGGGTTCCGCTTAACCAGTGTTGGACGTTTCCATTCCTGCTTACACAAATTGGGTGTGACCCCTTCTGTGGCTTGTGAGTGTGGCACAGAGGAACAGACTGTTGGCCATGTTATCGTTCACTGTCAAATCCATCGACCATAGAGTACGTGGATTGACGGTTCTGGATGACGAGGCAATCCAATGGCGGCTCAACACTTGCCCTGAGACCTAGTGCGGCCTAGCAGTGGATTACAAGAACTCGCTCACAAACGATGAAGAAGAACATTGTAGCTAAGGGTCTCAAACATGGGCAGCGAAACTTTTTTTAAAGTGAGGGGGACACAAGTGCATGTCAAAAAAACTATAGAAAATTTTTGTGGTTTGAATTGGCAACTGTGATGTCACAAGCATTTAAATTGGAAGTCATTACCTATACACTGTATGAAGGTCTAAATCACACTATTTTAGACAAAATTTCACCATTATGAAAACACATCGGTGAACCACCTGAAATTCAAATAGGCTGTTACACGGGCGACCCAGGTGAACAGCGTCACTTGGGCTGAGAATACGATTTATTCTGACTGAAAAATCCACTAATTCCCCCCAGGAAAAATCTTTTCGAGGCGCATGCACACAAGCACGTAAAATTACACCATTTTTGCAAAAAAATGTGTTGTATTACATCATCTGGCAAGAACCTTCAACAACACCAATGCGGTAAGCACTAAGCAAGCCATAGCAGGGTGACAAACTGTGCACAGTGTATTATGGCAAACGATTACGAAATCCTGCCAAATTACAAACAATACATTACAAAAAATATTGACAAAATTCTGCAACACTTATTTCATCAAACGATTTACTTTTAATAATGGGCCCAATTAACTTACTTAGGCAAAATTCGAAATTTAAAAGTGGGGGACCTAGGCCCATGCGGGCCCCCATTCCGCTACCTATGGTCTCAAATACACACAGGAAAAAACAACTGTTTGTTGATTTTTAAAAGCTTTGTTTATATTGTTTTGTCTAAGAAGTTCAGATAGTCCTTCCCAGAGGTATGGCATAATATCTGGAACTGTCATTTCTTTCTAGTTGTTATAGAGTCAACATGTTTGAAAAATGGCTACTCTGAATCATGAACCTTCTGATGAGAAGTGAGTGCCAAATGCAGTGGGTCACATGAATTGTGGATTGCTTCTTTCTGCCCTATGTATGGCTAAGATTTAAACATTTTTCAATGCAGTAATTTCGGATAACTGCAAAATCTACGGGTGGTGTTTTGTTGCCGCATATCTAAACATGGTTTCCAACGTTTTAATTAATGGTAGAGTCGAGTCACTCGAGTGACAGCTTCTATAGGAGAGTGTGAAAATCTAGCTATTGGTGCATGCAAGTTTAGAAAAGTTTTGTTTATTCAGAAAAGTTATGGACTCATTTTTCAAAATTAAAAGTTGAATTTGGTTTAGGTTCAAACATTAATTGTAACTAATTTTTTATGAAAGGGGCCAAGTGAATGCTCATAAGAAAATGTGATGCCGGATTTGCTGTGCAACAGTCATCTTTGAATTTTATTGAGAATTTTATGTAGTGGGCAGTGAATACCGCCGTTCTTGGTTCGATGCTACTGTTTCAGACCTCTAGTTTTATGCTACAATTCCAGATGTTTGCTGCACGTGATGCTTCGACAAGTGGTTAGTCCTCATCGCGGTGACTGCAAGACACTCGTGCGTTGAATCTTGACAATGTTGCACGAATTGTATGATTCACATTTTCTTTTATTTGAAAGACCACTGAATTCACCCGAAGGCTCTTCTTAGCCCAGATTTTCACCTGAACTGAATAAAAGCATTTTGATGCTTTAGGTGTTCCTTGAGATGAACATCATTGTAGAGCAGTGGTTCCCAACCTGGGGTACATTTGCCTATCCTAAGTGGTATTTTAAAGGTTAGCAATGGAAGAGAAAGATATATTTACATGTATTTTATTTCCAAAAATGTGCACAGTACATATCAGTAAACATGGTTTGAAAAAGCCGCTATGTGCTTATTTTTAAAAGTATCTGTGATTAACCATGTCAAAATATTTTGTCATAAGAAATTTTAGGTGTACATGTTCATCTGTCCAAATATTGAAGGGGTACATGCAGGGCCGTCGCCAGTGGGGGGGCCAGTGGTGCCCGGCCCCCCATTTGAAATTTGTGCCCCCCCATTTCACGTTTGGCCCCCTGGTTGCTGCATACATCCAATACAGTATTTTAAAAATGTG
>JGI24021J15306_10007027_pt1 | contig 13656 bp, 4 predicted proteins | sample Ectturendosymbi1_FD_15306 | JGI IMG/M metagenome (IMG submission 15306) | reverse complement strand
TGTTTGTTTTAAAAAAACACCTTCTTTTGCTGATAATTTAATAATCAAGGAGGGGGCCACGCTCCCACCTTCCGACGCCCATGGATAGGGATAAATGCATTTCTATTATCGTTATGTAGCAATGCATATTTTAAACTTCTCAAACTGCCTCTGCACTCTTCAGCTCTACATTGTGGCACATCAATTTTTAGGAAATGCCCTTTGACCCTTTGTAAGGAACAAGTTCTTCTTGTTGGCAAAAATCTGGATGCACTTCCTTTTCTTTTGAACAGCAAAATGTTAAGGGAAATTCTGGTCCCAAGGAAGTTTTTGTCTTTAAGTTGCGATGCCAAATTTCTGCTGTTCTTTAGACTAGATAATTTGAGATTTCTGGTCAGACCGCTCCGCTCCCCCTGCTTGAATGGCTCTGCTCCCCCTGCTTGAATGGCTCTGGATTTGTTGAACCACTTGGAACACACTTCCACGCTGTCACTTGCGGAGCTTTCCACCTTTTCTTCAAAGATAAATGAGTTTACTACTTCGCACGTTCTCCTGCTGCTGTTTGCCTGGTGACTACGACTTGTGTCCTGCGGTGTGCTTTGAAAGAGGCTTCCAGATTACAACGGCAATGCCATTCATGGATTGTTAGACTGCATACAATGACAAGTGCAAATACCAATTCATATATTTATAAAACACCAACGACAATCATCTGTACAACACTGGATCAAACCTAAACATGGACATTAAAAAACGTTTGCAAAAAAACATTTTTTTCATAAACGCTAAATAACTTATCTTGCACAGAAAAAAATATTCCTACACCAGAATTGCACACAGTACTACAGTACTATCTGAAACAAAAATTTGCACATCTTTAATTTTCTATGTTCACTGAAGCTGCGATATGAATATAACAAGTGGTGTTTAAAGAAATTTCAAGCGCAGGTGATACAGAAAACAAGTCAGCAAGCGGTCAACGGATTGATGGGTAAGTAACGCCATGTCAACAAGTTTTGAAGAAGTTGCACTTCCGAAAATAAGTTGGCAGTAATTTCGTGAATCGAACCAAAACTGGCAGCTTTTTGCCAACATGCATTCCATCCATCCATTAACCGACTTCCAACACGCGACCACGCCGTGCTGAGAACGGTGTTAAACCAGGTGTGGAACCGGATCCTAGTATCCGGTTCGCGGCTACGTGCAACAAACGCAACACGCCGCCATGGACCAAACATCAGGTTAATTTGTTGCGGAAAGAAACCCGATGTTACCGACAGTTGTTTGTTGCAATCCAACCACAATGATGCGCAAAGAGTGTTCCTTTGCTGTTGGGTGGAAACTGGATGTGCTGGCACCTAGAGAGGCTTAGCAGCCGGATAACTGAGGAATATTTGTCAGAAATGATGAAAAGTTCAGTTGGTACGCAAATTAAGGGCTCCGTATTAATTTTATCACCCTGTTTCTCCCAGACACCTGTAAATACGATGTTCTGTTATTTCCAGTTGATTTTCCAAAAAATGCATAAGCAAAATTCCCACACCGGCTGCCCGTCCAACAGGTACAACTGGGGAAGAAACAAAAAAAACGTTTCTTATTTAAGGCAATGAACCTTGTTGTCGATATGTAGCAGTTTCAGGTTATTCCACACGCATGAAAATACATAAAAGTAAAAAGTCGTTTGGCGTAATCTATATTGGAAGGCACAAAAACATGAACATCTATTATAGTTCTTCGTCTGCTGCAAAGGAAATCGCACAGATTTGTTTGATTTTTTAAAGTTTCATAGTCGCGTGGTGACTAAGTCAGGATAACGAAGCTACTGATTCGAATTTGCGATCCCGTATTAATTTCTCTTCCAGTCATAGTATCCAAGAGCTGTCTGATCAGGTTCCATATCGATTTTTTGCAGTTGGTCGTTGACCCCAGTAGTTACTGCAATGGCGCTGTCGTTAGTCGATGCCGCTGCAAATACATAATCATCTGGCAAAAATTATGCATGCGTGTTAATAATAATCATCACTTGTTTATTGTTTAACGTCTTCACGTCCACATATTACACAACCGCATATGGCGGTAACAATGAACACACAGATAGAAGAATGGACGCGAATAAAGATAAGTGGTGCTAGCAAATTAATTACAACCACTTGCGAAACCTGAGAAAGGATCAAATAACAAGCAAAAGGAAAAAAATCTAGCACCAGCAAATACTTCAACCGCCATGAAGCACCATTACAAGAGTTACCACGTTTCGAACGCCAATGTTTTCGCTGCTTGAGCGAAACAGATTCTGACAGAAGTGGGTGTTATTAGCACAACGTCAAAAAACTCACCATTTTGTCCGGATAAGCTGCTTCTCTGAAAGGGTACTGTCCCAATGTGGATTGGCAGAGAGAGCTTCACATCCTTCTTGCAACGAACTTTTATCTGAAGTATTAATCGCATGCACGAGTCAATACAAACGGTAGCCTCCACAATGACAGTGGTGTTTATATCAATGATCAGGCACAGCAAAAAACGTCTTTCGTTGTGAAAAGCGAAAATCATCTTTTATCGTTGGGAGGACTACTTCGGCCCCAGACCAGGAAGATAGGGTCTCTGGGCAACGACCACATGGACATGATATTATTTACCGAAATGTTGTTCGGCGTATATCAGTTGCTCACTAAAATGTCGTTCGGCGTATATTAGTAGCTCACTAAAATGTCGTTCGGCTTATATTAGTTTTCACCAAAATGTCGTTCGGCGTATATTAGTTATTCACGAAAATGTCGTTCGGCGTATATTAGTTTTTCACCAAAACGTCGTTCGGCGTACATTACCAGACGCCACACCGCAAACGATCAACCGTTGAAAAGGCGATTCACAAACACGAGATTCACCTGTACGTAATAAGCAAGGTCTATGATCGAACAATGAGCAAGTGCATTAGAAGGGAGAAGGTCGGGCACAAGTAGGTCGCCAGTCCAGCGGTTGTTGGAGTTGGCTGAAATAAAGTATAGTTTAAAATGACCAACGACTGAAGTCGGTGCTATCTTAGGAATTAACTACAAGCAGCGGACAAATTCACAAAAACAGAAAAAGGTGAAGTCATTTAAACGCAAATCGTTTGAAGTCACTCCTTCCTGCAAGCGAAGCAGAGAACAGTATGTGGGAATAATGACAACTACGCACACACGCGCTGTTCATGAAAGGTTTGCTGGAAATGTACTCAGTATTCAGAGAAACAACCGCGGCAAAGATCCGATTTATCGAAAGAAGTCAAGGCTGTGTTGACGTGTTTGATTCACTGGTCAAAATTGTTCACGCTACATTAGGGATCATTTTGTTAAAAGCATGGAACCCATCACACAATAGCGAGTGTCGCCAAGAACGGTTTGCGTTAAAAGAATGGAAAACAAGTGGTGCATGAGACAGTATCTTATATAGTTTCAGAATATTCACATAAAAAGGCATCTGTTGCCAACAAGGAAGGACCGCGCAATTTGCGAATAAGCAATTTCTAACATAAATTTCTTCAACACAAGCAATTCGTCATCACAAACTTTGATTAGTCATCACTAACATATCCAAACAGGCCCTGACAATCTTGCTAGCTATAACGAACTTACGCATGTCGACATTCTTCATCACCCCCTTGACCCGGGTCGGGGCGTTTCCACCCCCTTGACCCGGGCCCGGGCGTTCTGCAATACGAAGAGGGACGCCAAAAAGGTGTGAATGTTGAAACCATACTTATCGTTGCGATTTCAAAGAGCACCTGTGTTGGATTTTCTCGACTTTGTTAATTTCTTGCAGTTGCTCAGTGCAACCTTCAGCTTTTCATGAGCAGTACACAACATGGAAGCATCTCACCTTTTTGCTAGGGTAACTCTTAAGGCAGCTAAAAAAGTTTGAATTCCGGCAAGCAGAGTTTTTCAAAGGTTTGACAGACCGAAATGGTCTGTCAGAACACAGCAATTACTCGCTTATTACCACCATTTGAACACTAAACACTTCCTTTACGACCATCTCGGCATTCAGATGTAATAGTTGCGGTCACTCAACATGTCTTTGCGGTAAAAACGGCCAATCCTTTAAAAAAAAACACTGCTGGAAAGCACAGGATACGAACTCATGTTTCGCCCCGTGTGGTGCGGCGTCAAGGAGGAGCATGGGGAGGGGAAACTACGCGACGGGAGGACGTGCGCGATAAGAAATGTCCTGACAACAGTTGCCTGGTTGCCGAACTTGTCGCTATCATGAAAATGTTGGCGCGTGACAAAGGTGTGAAGTTTTACCTGGAAAAATGACTTCGGTCGTTTTGTCGGTCAAACGTTCCTTCACGACCCGGTGGCGAACTGAACCACCACATCTCCAACACACTCCCGTATATGTCACCACCTGCAGTTGTTTAAATATAATGAAACCAACAGACTGTGAACGAAAGTTCGTTTGAAGTTTCCACTGACCCGTTTCAGGCACATCGACACTTTGCTCACTCCTGTGCTAGTCTTGTTGTCCACGTCCAGTGTTACTTGTATTTTCTCGCCAGGCGCCGACGCCCCTTCGCAGCGACCAATCAGAGCCACCGGCTTCGGGTGAAAGCATCCGATGCTTCGCTCTGATGTTCCGGTCGATGGTTTCTGATTTGAAAACCGAAAACTTTAGGAAGAAACTCAGTGTGCAACCGGCGCGTTTAACAATTAGCCAAATTTTAAATTATTTAAGTAGTATAAATTTAAACAAATAACAAGTACAAATTGTACATTTTTATTAAAATTTTAATCTAAGCTAAAGGTCAAGTTAAAATCAGTTCCTGGGCTACAGAGTATTTCTAAAAATTAAAAAGAAAAGCATATTCGTGCACTTTACGATGCAGACTATAAAATAATGGTGTGTGTAACGGCACTCTATGAAGAACTTTCTTTTATGCGAAGACCTCAGATTAGTACCAGAATCACGACATTTCGCTGATCAACAATTTTTTTCATAAATGGCAGGCGTGGACGTTTTCTCCACTAAACATAGTATTTCTATCCGCAGTAGACATAGAGTTTACAAACTCAACAGTGACACTTCACTAAAACTCATTCGATGCAAACATCTCCACCCGAAAAGCCAAGGTTGGAATGCCGTCGTTGTAAACAACTCTTTGATAAAAATTATGTTTTTCATTTTTTTTNAAGTGTAACGCTAAAATAGTTGGAATCTATTTTTTATTAAACCTCTGCTTAAAACGGCCCAAGAAGACATGCAACAAACAGAACTATGTCTTCATTTGACAATGTTAAAATTCAAAATGTGCGACGTACATTCAGCAACAAACCAAATCAAACAAACAAAAATGATCGGAACCCGACATACAACATAGTTTTATATGCAGTGCCACCGGCACTGTTCCATCTGCCGTCTTAATGCAATGAATACACCTGAGCTAGAGGATCCCGGTTCAAGTCATCTTTACACAGAACGATGAAGGTTGCGTTTGCTTTGGAATTCAATTGTCGATAGAGGTCTATCCTCACATGCACTGCGTATCTGATCCAGCCAAAGCTGCCTGTAATAAACGCGAATGACTAACTTCAAGCGCAAAAAACAGCTTTGGACCAGCTTCTTACACAGCCAATTGTGCTTCCAGACATATTAACGCAAGAAGTTATGCTACCCTCGATATTAAAATCGTGCCTTTGCAAATTAAGCTTAAGTCGATNTGTTGTTCAGGCTATGGCGGGACTTTCGCATTGCCAAGTTTCCCTCCCTTTCCAAATCCTGACACATCGCATGATCATTTTCTACAATTAGCACGAAGATCTTACAACCCGTTGAAAAAATCTTGCAAGCCAACTTCCAGGTACGAGCTGCCACTACGCTCAGCTGGGCGGCATTCTGCAGACATTTTTATACACAGTCTACTAAGTTCGTTGCTGTGTTGGTGTAAAAATAACAAAATTCTGATGAAAACAGGTCAAAATTTTAGTTGAGCATTGTTGAAATTAGAACAACACAAACCCAATTTTAATTTTTCTCTGACAAGAAGGGTTTCTACCCACGGTGTAAAATATCTTAAATGTTTTGACTAGATAAAAGACGTAATACACTCAGCGCTAATTAGCAAATTTCCATCGTCAAAGATAAGCTGGCAATCAGTAACACACCCTCCTCTTTATCGCGCATTCACGAAAGTACTCGTTTTTTGGTTCGTCCGTGATTAACGTGCATGACACAAACAGCCGACTCGTCGCTAAATCGAACAAATATTTTCGCCCAGTGGAAACAAATTCGAACATAAACAAACTTGACTGGGGTGCAGCGGCTAGTTCTAACACGCGTTGGCTGCGCAAGCATCTGCTTACAAGCTGGGCATTCGTGACATTGATAAGAAACAAATAAACAAGGCCAACGCTCCTGACAGGTGTTTGCAGGCTAGACACTCAAGCAGGCATCGTTTTCTTCTGTTCCTCGAGTTTTGATGGAAAGATTGCTTTGGATCTAAATAAGACCGATGCTGTTTTAATTATTTAAAACTAAAACCCAACTAGCCTTTAAAAGAAGATGGCGAATTAGCCGGTAAGTTGAAGTTGAACGGGAACCGATGCGAGCCTGAAGTCAACCTCACACCAGACGCCGACCTTCCGTCTGCGTGAAGAATTCAGAGTTACTAATATATGGGAATTAAAGAAAACAAAAACAATTGATTTTAATTCAGCGTAACAAACAACACAGCACTGCACTTTGTACGCAACAAAACAACCGATTTATTATCATGTTTGCTGAGCGATAAAACATTGACATGGTGTTATCGAACGCGGATACTTTAAACATTAACTGCGGGTTTATTTGTTTGTTCGTAAATGCGACAACACGAAAACTAACTTCCAATTCTCAGCAGCGTTACAAAATCAGTTGAACCATATGCAAGGAACGCGGCTTTAAACGGGCTGCTTGATACATAAATATTGTCAAGCGATGAGTCACAAACATTTCATGAACAAGCGCACTGCCTTACTTGACGGCCAAACGACGTTTTCTTGGTCGAAGTAGCATTCGTGCGCAGTGTAATAAGTTCTGCGTCCGTAATCGCACCAACCGGTGTGAGCCGAACCTTTGAAGCGAACTTCAATCGCTGCAAAACATGCGCAGGCGAGGACTGAGTTACGACAATGCTGGAACTCATGACGAAAGAAACGTGACGTTGCCGTAAAAAGAAAAAGCAGCAACCTTTCTGGGAATCAGTGTACCACAGTTTATCTTGAAGCTACTATAGGTGTGCTGCAAGCTTTTGAGGAATCAGCCGACTGGGTTCTGCTTTCGTCTTTTTGCAATGATTCAAACTTGCACATACCTGTATTCAAATAACTAGCCTCTACAATGGTGATGGGTTTGAATCCATCTGCAAATTTTTTAATAGGAAATGGATTTCGTGCAACACTACGCATCTTCAGTCGTAAAATCTTATTCAAATAGAATTCTATTTGTTTTTTTTGAAATTCAAACCCTTCACCTTTGCGGAGACTGGTTAGTTCATTGGTAGTCGAGATTCATAAAATTACAACGTGATCTCACGTCTGACATGCAGCAAGCACTTTTATCAAATTTTTGTTCCACCAAACTAGTCACACAACAATGGACAAAGCTATATGCGATCCTCTGAAAGCGTGTGAGCAGGTTGACAGCACATTTTCACAAACTCACAAAACCTTCTGTATTTACCTTGAGCTTTTANGTTGTTGGAAATCGTGACGACAACGTAGCCTGTAATGTTTTCGCCAGGTTCGTAAGTTGGTTGTGATGGCGATTTGTTGAAAACGATTTCGATTTTTGGCGCCATCGAGCTACAGACGACCTTGAAATATTCTGGAATACGACAAATTCATCGTAAAATTTAGGAGAAGTGGTTTGCAAGCAACACTAACAACTAAAGCGTTATTGAACTACGTGAGATTTGATTCAGTATGCGAATTGTGGACAAAAGAATTTTGAATAAAGGTCAGCAAAAGCAAAGATTATCGCTAACAATAAGGCAAGAAAAAAAATCGTCGTGTCATAACCATTACGTATGTGCAAAAGAATTATTTGAGTGGGCTGAAAGAAATTGTAATTGCAAACATCAACATCATGCGGGATTATTATGATGAAACACCCCAGATCGCCAAAGACTAACACATTGAAAGAAACCAAAGGGAAAAGGGTCGAGCACAAACAAATTGAAACCAGGGGTTCCCAACCTGGGGTACATGTACCCCTGGGGGTACATTTGCCTGGGGTACATGTACCCCTGGGTTACAAGTACCCCTGGGGGTACATTTGCTTATCGGAAGGGGTACATTTAAGGTTAGCAATAGAAGGCGAAAATATATTTACATGTTGTTTATTTTCAAATCTTTATACATATATCACTTATATTGTTTTCAAAAGTCATTATATGTATACTGTTAAATGTATCTGTGAAAAATCATGAGAAAATATTTTGTCATACGGAGTTTTATGGGTACATATTCATCTTTCAAAATTCTGAAGAGGTACATCCTTTTCTGTTGAAATGCTGTAGGGGTACATGCTCATTTGTCGGAATGCTGAAGGGGTACATGGTAAGAAAAAGGTTGGGAACCCCTGTTCTAAACATATGGATTCATGGCATTGTTCAATACGCAATATGTTATTAACATTAACAACATTAAACCAATTACAGCGTAATGCAAAGCACGGCAGCATCACTGTGTTTACAATCAGTACATGTAACAACACCACCTCAAAACTTCAATTTGTGATGGATACAACTTACGAAAACCACTTCTGCTTTGTGTTGGAGTTTCAACGGAAAAGCAACGTTTATAATGATTAACTAAATGGTTTGTGCGATTACACAACCATATCTCACAGCGCTTGTGCAAACTGATTCAGTGACTGTCACTGATTCACGAATGGTTGAAATTGCGATAAAAGCCATCGTGCTTGTACAAACACTACTCCGCTAACCCGGGACCACACCGTTCGTCCAATTTAGCCCACGTGATGTAGGTTACAAAAAGAAATAAAATGTTTTTAATGCTAATTGCGTAGCACCGTTTTCCGTACAATGAAGGAAGAGTTTACTTTGTCATAAAAACACCTATAAAACAAGTCTACCTTCCTGAAATGATGCATACATGCATTTTAGAAAAAATTTCTAGACATTTGTTGGATCATGCCACAACATTTGTACTGAATGTGAGCACCGTTTCTTTCAAACCTACATTTTCCCGGTCAAGTCGAAGATCCAGCCAGGAGTATGCGGTACGGCTGCAGCACAAGACTGCGACTACGTTCGATGTCTGCGTGGAACCTGTGATCAAACACGACCTGTTAAATTAATAACTATCGAGTGGAAGTCGAACCGTGATCGCGTTCTCAGCTAGACAGGCGTCTCCATCACAACTAAAGTTTCTTAGTGGCACTCACTGGGTGTAAGCAGCCCGCCGGAACTATTTGATACTATGGTTAAAAGAATTTTCATTGACAGTCTCACGACTGAAGATCGACAGGTACGGGCGTAGAGTAAGCTTATCTGCAAGGTGTGGGTTCATCGTTGTGAAAAGTTTGATTGATGTACGTAGCACCAAGAGTCACTGGCGTTTTGTTATTGAAGTGTTATGTGCCGTTAATCAGAAGTAGCATTTAAGCTTTTACAAATCAATTCTTTATCTCCTGCTCACTTTATGCGATACTTTCCGTTTTCCAAATGCTTCAGGAATGAATTTCGACATCAACCCACGCTGCACTTCGTCCGTCGAAAGGTTCAGTTGCTGAGCCAGCAGAGAATCATCTTTACGTGCAAGGAATTATGCAATCCTTGCCACTACCTGAATGAAAAAACACATCGCTTTCATAAAATTAATTGCTCTTTTCAGCCGATAAATGCACTATGCGCAAAGTCAAGTATAAGTGGCAATGGAGCATTATAGCTTGGCAGTATATCGCACATACTCACCTTTGACGCATTTTCTTAAAAAATGCTTCGACTGCAACAAACATGACTGAGAGCATTGGATCAACAATAAGTGAGACTATCCTGAGAAAGCAAAGGTTAAACATGATGTAAGCAACGTACTTTTGAGTTGACACAGAATCACGATTTCAAAAATAAAACATTATAATATGGGTTTCATGTAACTAGAGTTCTTACCCACACAAAGTTATAACGATTAAGAATAAATGGACAATAAACAACATATACAACGAAACAGTAAGCTCACAGCCAATGGAATAAGCTTCATGCACAAATAAACCAACCGCTACAAATGAAATCAAAAATATTTTAATAGAGCCAAAAGGGAAATCAAGATAAAAATGGATAATCAATTTTCTAGTGTCTCACAACCAGATGACAATGATAACAATGTACCAGCGTTGGATGAACAGCGTTTTCAAAGAAGAAACGTGCTAGGCCCCACGAAAACTCCTCTTACCAATTTCTATATACAGTATTGAAAAACGCTGCAACCGAATAACTGTGGCTAATCAGAAAAAATTCCCCAAGATAACACATACAAAACCAATTGGCACTTCAATACCACCCTCCAAACGCAGACATGTGGAAAAGAATTGTTAAGAACAATCAAGTTAAGTCAAGCGTGAAGGAAATAAAAAAATTTTTAAAGACAAACACGCTAAGTGCGAAGGAAATACCTAAGCTTGAATTAAAAATCCACCTCTACTTGACTTGCCTCACTGAAGTTCAAAATGCAATTGCAGGATTGCAATAAGATGAAAGTTGCATTGAAAAACAAATGTGCCATTCATCTTTGTTTTGGTCATACACCTCAACAGTAGACAACGTCAAGCCGCCTGACCGACCCCCAACAGCGTAAATCTTGCCATTCATCTCGCAGACACCTGGCCCAGAGCGCCCGACGTTCAAACGACCACAGCTTGTCCATTCGTTTTTATCAGGATGATATTTCTCCACCGTGTTTAAATCCGAGTTATCGTCTGTTTTTCCACCAATCGCGTAAATGTATCCATCTAAAGCAACCGCTCCTACTTGTCTTCTAGCGGTCTGCATTGGTTTAATTTCCTGCCAGCTGTGGCGAAGTGGGTTGTAGCATTCAACAGAGCTGAGCGCACGTTCGTTCCTGCCTCCTAAACAATATAGTCGGTTATTCGTTGAAACTGCCGCGTGACCTGATCGCGCATTTAGCAACGGACAAAAATCTGACCATTGGTTCAGTTCGCTATTGTAGATTTCACAGCTTGAAAGATAACTTCCATCACTCCAACCCCCTGTCACAACCATGTTGCCGTTAAGGACACCTGCAGCAGCAAACCTTCTGTGCTGGCACATCGAAGCTATTAACGCCCATTTGTTCGGATCCCTCAAATTGATAAATTCTGCACTTCTAGAACTCGATGGGGCATTTGCTCGGTTTCCACCACCAGCAATGATCAATCCGTCTCCAATCATTGCAGCAGCGCCTGCGTACCGAGATGAACACAAGCTCGGGAACTGCATTAAGCGCTTTCCATACGCGTAGTACGCCACACAATTCTTCCCGTCGACCCCGACACAACACACTACAAATCTGTCAGCTTCGCTTGTCTCCATATTTCGTTTGGCATGAAGTTTGATCGATGCCTCTGGATCAAAGAAACGTTGCATACAACTCAATGAAGTAAACACCAACGGCTCAGTCACTACTTGCTGGTTCAAGAATTGTTCTGACAACAGCGATAAATCAACTGATGAAAACATGATTTCAAAGAATTCCTGGCGATTTTCCTTGTTGTGATTCACCCAAAGAGAAATGCTGGTAAAAACTGTCTCTTCAGATACTTTTCCTTTCACCGCAGTTAGCATTGCAAATATAGCATCTTTATCTAACTCTCGGAAACGTTTATGTCGCACAACCTCAGAAAAGTTATCACAAGCAAATTGTTTAGCTGTCTCGCAAACTTCATCCAGGTTGAAACGTTGAGCAACGTCTTGGTACTTCAAGCAGCTTTCAGCACTAAGTGTTTCTAACATGTATTTTTCACATCTTGATTTCAAACTAACAAGTTGCATATAGTCAGCACCATCTAGGAATTCATAAACGCAGTCCTCACGTAGCTCTACATAACCACTGTATACGAAATCCAAAACTTTTCCCAGTAGATCATCAGTTATCTTGCTAACTTTTACAACTTCTTCATACTTCTCACGCATTTCAGTAGTGAATAATTTCTTGAAATACTCTGAAACTGCTCCAACAATGCATTTGTGAACAGGATATTCTTTGGTTTCTGCTCGCAAAGTTCCGTCGCAAAAGGTTTTTGCAGCTTTGCGGTCAATATCAAGACACTTCATGACTTGAACACAATATTGTTCATCAAATGGCAACAAAGAAACAGTGGATAGACAGCTGGTCCCATTCATTTTTAGACAGTCCCACGTTTATCATACACCTATGTCCTACCTACACCACCTAAATTCCACATTAACACCTACGCATACCAAACAGGCATGTAAATCCGCACTACCAGAATTAATTGCGCTTACATCATATCAAGTTAATGAGTCAACAAATCTTCCTTGGCCTGAGGTAAGCTACTTTCAAGTTTTACTTGGCAAATGATGACCATGAGCACTCAACAACAGAGATGTTTTTTTCCGATTATAATTAGAAAATAGAACAGTAAACACAGCAACTGACAGAAAAACTGTCTATGGAGGTAAGCAGATAGCCGTACAAAGAAAGCATGCAACTCCATACATTTGCTTCAGCAAACAAAAATAGACGTAACCTGTAGAAGCAAAGCAGGTTAGTAAATAGCCATACATTATGAATTTATGATCAATCACACCAAAAGCATTGAATCATGTGAAATCACTATAAATTTGTTTCGTGCCAATAACAAATTGGACATTTTCAAACTACAGTAAATCTACGCTATGTACACCAGCCATATGGCAGGAACAAATTCACAAGAACGACCTGAACACATTTTTGCATCTACAGTAGCATTCATAGCTCACAGTACATATTTCCCACAACATTAGCTGCTATCAATTACATACCTCTTTAATCCATGATCAGATCAACAACTTACAACATATTATGTGGTTTTTAATTCACATGATTTGGTCTCGTCTTGGTGTGGAGCCAGCATAACTATCTGAAATAACTGTTGACCGTGTGGTATTCCAAGTCCTCCTAGGGCTGCTGCCCCAGCGATCCTCCCTCGAGGAAAAGCGGTCATTCAAATGAATGAAATGAATAACAATTACGTTATTCAGTTCATTCGCCGGTTTTTAAAAGTGCTCGCCTAGCGAGTAGACAAGTTCCTCAGACGGCTAGAAATGATTAATACGAACGTATAGTCGGCTAGAAATGATTTGTCTGTAATTAATTATAAATTCATTGTATCTTTCTCAGGAAATAAAGATGCAATAGTTGTTTCTAGTAAATTCAGGTACCGCTGTTGTTGCGTCAGCGTTGTAATGCGGCCCGCGGGCTACACTTTAAGCCCTCATGTGGCCTACGGAGCAATTTGAGTTTGAGACCCTGCGCTAGGCCTACCCACTTCTACAAAAAGTTTCCTCCATCACAGGTAGCAGTCGCTGGCATTCGACATTTTGTCAATCGTAATTTATAACATCCGCTGACTTTTGAAATCTCGTAATTATTGCGTAACAATCACAATTTAGCGCCCCAAAAATCCTGCGCCCGGGAGCAG
>JGI24021J15306_10007024_pt1 | contig 13661 bp, 4 predicted proteins | sample Ectturendosymbi1_FD_15306 | JGI IMG/M metagenome (IMG submission 15306) | reverse complement strand
CCGATTAACGATAATTTTGAATTGGAGGCTTCATTGCTCCAGTAGACCCCAGCAGTTATTCATTGACCCCCTGGCCATTCAGTGACCCCCATTCGACCCCGTGACTGTTTATCGACCCCTTGGGTGGTCCAGTTGACCCCTGAGGGTCAATGTCGCCCACTTTGAGAACCACTGATTTAGAAGCTATTCTGAATATTTAAAGACCTTGGTTAGCCTGCTAGCCTAAAGGGTTGGAGAGTTATGGCCTAACGTAGACTAAAAATTTGGCTCAGCCACCTAGCGGATATTTCATTTTCTTCAAGAATGAAATTTTCCTGTCAACATTATGGCTTGAAATTTGGTGGGATGTTGGAAGACACCTATACACACCTGTTCTGCAACTTGGGTGGGGTTCGTGGGTGTTGATTGGCAGAAGAGTGGCTTGCAGCGCGAAAAAACGAAATCCTTGGTTTTTGCCCGGTTGGACCCCACCAAAAAAAAGTTCAATTTTTTGATCATCATCATTGCAAAGGTAAGGTCCTCACCGATATTTTTAATGTGGAAAGTTTTGTTTCAACGTGTTTGGTTTGAGGTCTGTGGCTGTTTGAATGGACGCAACAGGTTTTTCCAGCCTACGCGAAATCTGGTTTTCCTAGCCTTTTCCCCTAAAACAGTGATGCTCATACTTTTTGGCTCGTGGGCCACATTTGTCTTTCAGAAACCCTTCGCGGGACACAATTATTAATAATCTCAATAAAAATTCTCTAAAAAATTCTCTTAAATGATTAAAGTGTTAAATTTTCTTTCCAATGAAAATTTCTTCGCGGGTCACTCCAGAGGGCGTTGCGGGCCACATGTGGCCTGCAGGCCACGGTTTTAGCACCACTGCCCTAAAACGACGTCACAATGACGTCACAGGTGCTATCAACGTACCTCAAAAGATGCGATGCTGTCTCTGGGATCGAATCGTGCCTTTACTGACTCTCTAGCTCAGGGGTTCCCAACCTGTGGTGCGCGAGTAACTTCCATTTTTCACAAAAGCCTGGATTCACAGCTTTCTAGTTTACGTATGGTGCTTTGTTTCTAAATAAATACATTTTCCTGTAGCCTGCTGTTCCTATTGTTTCGTAACATCATGACTTTCAATGCGCTGTTAGCAAATTTACGCCACACATCGAACAACTGGTGGAAAGTAAACAAAAACAAAATCTCATTAAATTTAGTTGTCATCTTTTTTTTTATTTTAATTTATATTATTCTTCGGAATAAACTAAGATTCGATAAAATTAGAAGTGCTACGAGATCGTAAAAAGGTTGGAAACCCCTGCTCTAGCTCAATCGGTTTAGAAGTTACGTCCGGTCATAATTTCGTGGGCCTTCACAGTGGCTCCTGCGGAGACTGAGAGGGTCACAAACCTAATAGATGGTATGTCATCTTGTCATTTTCGAACTTTGGCATGCCACGTTGGCCCGTGTGTACCCGGTGTGTACCCTGTGTGTACCCGGTGTGTACCCGGTGTTGCGCAAACGTGTTCTACTGTCCTACAGTACATCATTCACAAGTGGTAGGCTATCAAACTATTTTTACCTGAGATTTTAATGCTGGGAAACGTAACTTCCCGACTGAAACTTACTGAAAACTGTGGAAAATCGGAACCTATGCTTTTTCAAAAACTCATACCTTCCTGCCAAAAAAAACATACCAGCAAATATAAGAAAAGGCGCCAAAGCGCTCGCCAGGCGCGACGACATCGACGATATACCGATGCTGGTGTTTCTCAACAAAGTCGGGAACATCTCACCGACAAATTGCGTCACAACCAACACCGCAGTTGCGATGAAGAACTTTCCCGTCATGGACGAGACGATCCCAGCAGTGACGTGCACTGAGACGAAGGAGAAGGTCAGATATCAGCACGAAGAACTCATAAATAAAGTACGCATGCAGCAGAGCAGTAGCATGCCGTCTGGAATGTGTATCAAAACGTTTCGGTGGATTTACGGTTGGCACGTTATGGTTTTAGACAAACTGTTTTATCCCTCACTGAACTTTACCAAAGAACCTGCTGGGATTAGTGGGATAAAAACCAGTAATCATAATTAGGAAAGACCTTTAACAGGCAAATCTTCTGTCAGCAATCTGAAACCTTGAAGACGCACAATAAACTAAACAAGCGATAAATCTTGATAAATACAAGTCTTTACGCAAACGTAGCTGGGGTTCAACAAACATCACCCCATAAAGTCGCAAATTATGATGCGAAATGTCAAACAATCATGAAATATTAACTTGCTGAGTTTTCATTAGGATCGTGGCTGATGAGCAACGGGGCGGCGGGCTCCCCACATTCTTAATTGGTGGTACCTGGTTAATAAGGGTTGATGACCTTATTATAGTCCTGCGTTCGCTGATAGTGACCCCCGTTGCTTTTTCACTACCCCCCTTCAACCGAAACCGGAGAGGTACATGATTACGATGGAGTTTGGTTTTCGCGGAGAATATGCCTCTGCAATCAACTGCTGCACAGCTGGTTCAACTTTATAAGAGCTGTGAAAGGTAGCTCTGTGCTTTGGAGACTTTTTTAAACAACGTGAGCAAGGTGGGGCTAAATCCAGGTGATAACATTTTTGAAGGGGGCTATCTGTTTCTATCTTGTTTTGTAACCTATCAGATGAAGCAAACTTACCGCTCGGTGCAGCATAAGCACCCGCACTGCAATTGAATCGGTTTTCGTCATTGATATCACAATTTGCAACAGCCTACTTGTTACCAGCGCTGTATTATGACTGCACTAGATCACGTCTGGTCAAAGAAAAATAAGTATTTGTTTCGAGGATCGCACCCAGGTCAGTTACGCCACTGAACATCACGCAATACTTATAGTCGCTTATGGTTGCTTTATATGTTGTATTGATGAGCATAGGTATCTTTGTAATATGAAACATGTCCAATGAGTAATATGTCGTCGATAACTTAAGTCATACGCGCAGTACAGCTACATCTACAGATGCATGAAAACTGCTGACATGTTTCCGACGAAACTGTTGTTCATTCATTCAACTCTGGTTTTCAAACTTGCGATTTCACAACTCGAGGTTCATACAATGACAAAACGGTTCGACGAGAATAAAGTGATCTCGGTTCAGTGACGAGTAATACACTGACCTTCTCTAAGTGTAGGCGTCAACAAGCTGAAAACTCCGCTTAGGCTCAGGCAGACGGCGCTCAATGTTCTTCTGCCAAATTTCCCCAACATTATCGACATAACAATGTAGCATGCCATGTCCACCACGGCGCTAACCACGGCATTGATGTACTTGTTTCCTCCGAGATTGCTTGTGTTCAACGACATTGTGTACTGAGTCATCAAGCAAACGTTCCTGCGACAAGCTCTCGAGTAAGTGGTCGTGCATATCTGTTGCCACTCACATTATGACACTTTTAAACTTGCGTCTTTTCAAGTTTTTTGGAATCATCGCGTTTACAATGGTCGTGCAAAGTTTGTCAGCAACGCTTTAGCAACTGTTGCGAAATATCACTTGCTCAGCTGATTTTGCAAAACCGGAAACACGGTTCAGTTAAAACAAGGAAAGATTTGAACGGACACGTTTATCTACATCCTTTCAGCGTCAGGACAACAGTGGTTCAAATTCCAACTAGGTCGAGGAAAAAAGTTTATGAAGACGATAAATGTCAGTTGGTTTCAGCCCTAACGACAGTTTCAGTTTTTATCCGCTGGAAAGATAACCGTTGATGCGAGATAAAATTTTTGCATTTTTATCAAGAAAAACATATACCTTTTTTACATAATTTGATCAAGTGCACAATGCTTTTGTGTTTCGATTGGCTAGGAGAAAGAAGATTAGTTATGAGAATTTTTTGCAAATTCTTGCCAACGTTTCAGATAATGCAGATATAAAACATTCTTTTAAAACCATTCGAAGTCTTAGCCATCCTTGCCATGAACCTATTATTTCGAGGCGGCGCAGTCATGGACGATGTTCACTTTCAAACACACTTAAAAACTTAACTCACCAAAGAAAGCAAGAAATGAAGATTCGCTTCCTGAGCACTGGGTTGGAACAAAGAACAGAAGCTACGATTGGCTTGCTTGCATTTTGCTTCAGACATAGAAATTTATGCCGATAAAATAAAATAGCACAACCGCGTTCATTGTTATGCCACTAACGTAATATGCCACCAGGATGGAAAAACATCCACACATACGTATTTACATTTCTCATTGTAAAATTATGTCTAACTGACAAAATACGACGTAGTTCTACTCTTGGTAACAGCTCAACAGAAACCTGTTCGACAAATGTTCGCGATTACTTTTTTATTGATGGTGTTTGACCTATTGATACTTCAATCTTTGGTAATTATAACATTCCTTTCCAAACTCGTTTTGATACGCAGCGGTACTTTATTAGTTACTTTTGAAAAATCAGCGTTTCGCCTGAAATAAAACTTCAATAAATTTATCATACTTCTTCGCAATCTTTGTCTCCCATCAACTTTTCCGCGTTAGATTTTTTTCGTTTTTCCGCAAAATGCTGTTTGTTCCATTTCGGTGATTCGGGGATTAACCTGAAAGATTCACAGTGAAGTAATTTTTACATGTCTGTAATGCAGCAGATCACTAGGTGTCAAGATGCTGCGAAATGAATGAGATGCATTCGATTGCATGCGCCGGTGGTTGAACATCTGCACCAGACCAGGACATCTGTCACCACGAACATTTCTTCTAAGCAAACAATCTCTCAACAACCGCAGTCAAAACGACGTCTCTTTCACTATGGTACATCTCTAACGCTATACATTCTGACTGCTACAGCGTCTATCATTCAAGATCTCTCATCACACACAATTTCTTGTCATGGATGTTCGGTTTTGGTCCGCTTGTCACCAGGTACTTGTCATTGAAACGCGATTAACGATGAATTTCATTATGGGGTCAAACCGACACTTGACACAGTAACCAAATGTACCAAGTGTAGAAAGCGGATTGTGTAAATTTTTTACAAAACAGCTGAGTATTCACGAGAGCGGCACAAAGCAAGTTTTTTTAAAGCAACTTACCAAATAAGCAAAGGTGCATACACAGCATTTGTTATTCCGACAATCCTTACGAGCCATCGCCAATCTCTGACGAAATAGGCTACGAGCGGTAACATCAAGTAACCCGTGGTGTGGTAAAAGCTTATGAGTAGCGCAGAAAAACTTCTTTTCTTTTCTGGAAGAGTTTCTTGAACTGCACGAATCAAAATTCCGTTTAGTGAGATGTTGAAATGTTCGAAAAACCTTCAAGGCAGATTTCACTCTCTTTAAATATGCCTGACACCGCTGAGTTGGCTACACAACATATTTTCACAGTGAGGAACTGCCGTGAATGAGTTGCCATATTTTGCATTGTGAGATGTCTTTTAGAAATACTTGATAAATATATATTTTCCTGTTCTGACTTTACTTCACTAAATTGCAGAGAATTGAACAAAATACTTCCGTTTGGACATCCCGACCTATCTAAAAATCCATCATTATGCCTGTTTAAGCAGACGTGTTTGTTTTTACCAAAGCACCCACCCTTTTAATGTACCATTATCATCTACTGTGGCTTCTCTATGTGATGTTTTGTGTGTGTGTGTGTGTGTACCTCCCTAACTTCGTTTGCCTTTGCTTTATCAGGCCTAGGCCTGCCATCATTGGCTGTTTGTAAATAAATAAATAAAAATAAAATAAAACTTTAGTTTCGAAGTTGTTTTTAATCAGCAGCGCTGTGACACATTTTTGAAGTTTTCATTTTACTTATTCCGCCTATTTGTAGTGAAATTCAGGAAACAAATCGAATAGACTCCACAATAAAGAAAATAATTACTTAAAACTGAATATTGAACGCTGAGTAACTTAATAAACCATGCCTACCAAGGATGAAACCTGTGTAGAAAATAATGACGAACGAAAACCCGACGACAAATTGTAGAACCAACAGCACCTCATACAGCGAAGCAAATGAAAGTGAGAGAAGGCTAATGGTTGATAGGATGTTTGAAGCTCGAATGACAGGCTGGCGGCCGATCCTGAAAACAAGTTTTATAGTTTTTCGATATGATCCACTCATCAATGTTAAATCTCGACTTGTAACTTGTCAACACTTTCAAAGATGTTGCTATACTGGTTATATTTGAAGTTGTGAAGAACCAGTGTGGGAGCAACTGCACTCTATTCCAAATGCGTGAACTATTTCATTGCAATNTGGGCTAACAATTAACAATTAAAATATTTGATTAATTAGTTAATTAGATAATTAATTATTTGTTTATTTCAGATCATAACTTTTGAACCAGAAACGCTAGAAAGTCGATCAAAGGCACACAAGACTCGGACTCGGTCCACGTTTCCAATGAAAACTTCAGCGATATACTTTGGCCTAGCGGTTGGGCCCTAGGCCAGGTAACATGAGCCAAAATGGCCCAAAAACTACTTCACTTCTGACGTCACTCACAAAAAATCCGCAACCCCCAACCAAAAAAATTTTTTCGAGTGCAGACGAGAAGAGTTGCCGAATCGTTTGAGGGTTTGAACAGCTCTCTAGCGCGATCGGCGGAGGAGCTATGGCGTTTGTAAAGCAACCGAAAACTGCTGGTTTCAGGCCGAAATCCAGGTACGATGTATTCGTAGACCGGCTCTCAAGGTGTAAGGGTTAAACGTTTGAAACGCTTTGCTGGTTGTGTGTCTACATGTTTGCGCAATTACATGCGCACTAAAAGAAATATTTGCGCAGTGTAAAATTTTCTCAGAGGGAACGCTGTCTGTGAAACACATTCATGGATCCCTAAGGGGTTCACGGACCCCAGGTTGAACCACTGACATAGAGCAGTGCTTCTTTAACCTTTTTCGATTTATTTCGCCCCTGACATCGATCGCTGCATTCCCATTCACCCTGTCGTGAATTTATGGCGGACGTGACAATAATTATGGTAAATCTGGTGTTCATTGCTAGACCACGGTATTTGCTCTACTTTATCCAGAGCACGCCTANCGCCATTCAGAAAATTGGCTACGATCTTCAAATGTGGTTTAATAATAGACTGAGCCTCGCAAAATTTTTTTTTTTCGTTTCATCGGCACGCGCTATTTGAAAAGAGCAAAGAAGGAGAGGTTTTTCGTAGCAGAGTCATTTACGACTGATGAGGGAATTTTACCGTGGGCACAAATATTTGTGCTGTTGCCATGGTGGTGGGAAGGATTTTTCTCACGGAGGGGCCACTATTGGATAGGGGGGCCAAAAGTGGTGAAATTTCTTTTTTCGAAACTAAGAAAACAACCTTTTTTGATAATAGTTTCAAAACTCAGGGGGGCCTTGGCCCCCTCTTCCCCCCCTTTCCGACGGCCATAGCTGTTGCTTGAAAAAGGTTGTTCTGATAAATGTCGTGTTTGTTTTGTAAATGAATACGCGGCTTTGATAGGCACAAGAGCTAGTTGCTACATTTAAAACAGCAAAACATCCATTGAGCAGATGGCTCATTGCTCAATTTTGCACTTCTGGGATGAAAAGCCCATGCTTAATGTAATCATCATCCCACTTTCGCCTTTTAATTTTTGAAGCGAAGTTATTCTCGACGCTAACGTTCGTTTTCAAATCTGGTTCTTTAAACTGTTAACTGATGATGCTGTCGCCATTTACTTTCATCAAAACAAAGTTTTTTTGTACCTATTTCATTGACATTTTGCAGGTATTAACTGAGATACAAAAGCATATTAGATGTTGAAAGCAATACTGAATTGGCTGCAAGCAAGCAGCAAACAAGTATTACAAATAGGTTACTCCTGAACTTCGATTGGTTATAGGCCTGCGATTCGATTGATAAGTCTACGCTGAAGAGTGTTATGTTCAGGTGCCTGAAACTTTAAAAAGTAGGCCTAATGGGATTCTAGCAGATACCTGTTGCACATAGGTAGAGGATGCTCATGCAGAGAGCACAGCAGAGATTCCACCACTAGAATGAATAAAACATGGCAACTCTTGATGAAATCTATCCCCACTACGAAATATACACAGTTAGTTGCACCATACAGTTTATCTGAAGTGATGAGATGCTGACTCCTGAAGACACAAAGTTAGAACGCTTGAAGTTTGCCATTTTATTCACGATTGCTGGTATGATTTGGGTTAAAAAGGCAAGATAGATGCATTTTATAAGAGGATATAAAAAAATGAGGAACATAAATGTCTTCACCCTTCATTCACCCCTCTTTCATTCACCCTTGCAAAAAAAACTCATTATAACCATTCACCTGGTTAAGAATCACTCATAGAGGATCGCGACAAAAGCTTCAAGGTCAACTTGTAGTGCGCTACATTCGACATAGCTATCTTATCTCATCTATTGAGAATTGCTTCCAGCAGCTGCAGGAGCATAGCTCTGCCTTTGGCTTTCTCAATGATATTCAGAAAGGCCCAGTCCAGCAAAAAAGAGCACGTTCTTTCTTCATCACTGCAAAACCTTCTAATAAACATTAAACATGGCTAAAGATATTGACGCAGACAGAGGAACTCCGTGTATAGTTTCTTCGAAGAGATCTTCTGGAAATTTAACAATTTCAACACAGACACAGTCTGATAAAACACTCCCAAATATATCAGCAGACGTCTGAATTGTGCTAACTCTCCCTGTGTGCGTAGACACTGGGGAAAGGAGCTTTTCTCAGCTGAAACTGATAAAGTCACACAACTATGTTGCAAGTGAGATTGGTGGAGCATAGCCACTGTCTGTTGAGTGAGAGACTTACTCTCATGAAGGACACTGTCAGTCAGTTTGCCAAAAAGGCAAAGTTAAGTTTTGACGTCTATGCTGGATGTTACTTGTGCGAATAATATTTTTATGAACTTTGTGTCCACATGAACTCGGTAATAATGTAATTAATTAGCTTCTGTAAAAGTCCCATCTACCTTATGTACAATGGAAATAAAGTCATTTTGAAGTAAAAGGGTGTTGGAATGGACCTTGTCTAGGACACACCTTAGCAATGAGAATGTTAATTTTGCAAAAAGGTCGTGCCACGGTTGAGTGAATAGGTTGAACAGAATGAAGTTATCAAGCTACGATGGGACGCTGAAAATGAAGCTCGCCTCGGACGCTGGAATGGCTAGCGCCGGCACTGGGTACATAACAAATGTTCAGTAAGAAGCAGCAGCAGAGGTAAATAACAACAGCTTTTCGGAGAATAGTTAATCTAGCAACCAACGGAACAACTTACCTGTCAGACATCATTCCACCAAACAAGCTTCCGAATATCATAGCCACCAGCGCAACGCTTATGAAGAGTGGCCTTTTCCAAGCGTCGTCACAAATGAGGTTGAACTGGAAAGACCGCACAAACAGTCTTGAGCATGCTTTCTATTTTAAATACGAAATGCTTAAAAACTTGAAATCACTTTCGGTTGATAAAGTACGAGGATGTGTCCCTGCTGCCTATCTACTAAGGGACTTCATCATGATTTGTGTTTGTTGCTGAGCTCCATGGGTAGTGATAAAGTCACTGACTTAAAATTACCGCAAATGGAATGAATTAAATTAAGGCTTGCTTTTTGCAGGTAGTTTGAAAAACATGAACGCTGACGCATTTTGTTGAAGACTGTTGTTAATTTGTCTGTTCGTCAACTCCATATTGTAAATAAGAGTAGCATGAACTTACTTCATTTACAATCGTCTGTTCCTCACTCAAATTATATCTCCATCCAGTGTTGCATTTGATAAAATACTCAGTAGAACTGTTGCCGGGTTCACCACGTACAGCCCTGTGAGATGGTCGCTGACTGGTTAAACACGAGGCTGTTAGGCGAGAATCGCTCTAAATTAAAGATGTATTTACTTTGAAAGCATTTGTTCATGCACGCAGTTCGTTCGTCAACACGGACGTAAGGTTTCAATGCTGCTTATCAAGATTGTTACAAACATAACGTTGGTGAAACAAGAAACTTCGAAACAGGCAGGAACACACACAAATCTGTCATTAAAAAGATTTGCAAACGAGTTTAAAGCAACGTGTAGATGAACATGGCCATAACTTGACGTCGAAAAGCACCAACATTCCAAAACTTGATCCTAACTTGCATTCCCATTTCACTATAGAACTTTTGCAAAAACAGCTACAATCGTTAATATTATTAGGAAAACAACTCTTTATCTTATTTTCCGCAAAATGAAAAATTGCTTTGTTTTCCATTTCTTATCGTGTTTTTGGCTTTCACTTCATTTTTATTGCTATTCCTTGTTTGCGACTACCATTACTACCATTACGTTTTCAACCACGAAGTAGTCTTTCCTTGGGCGTCAATTTACTGACACAGGCCCTGACCGTGTACCATGAATTGTGAAGGCATTGCTCATACGAGGATATAGTTAACCATGCAAGCCCAATGTTTGCTCGCTTTAGTAACTTATCGTTTTCAGCAGCAGATGAGCGCATTACCAGGTGCAAGGCAACGCTACATTTTTCATAAGCCCAGAGGTCACTTTGATACATGTTTGTAGGTAGAAAGCACAAAGGGTTAAGTCACGCAATTAAGGATCATGTCCATCTAGTCAATTTAGAGAAAATCTCTGTGGATCATGTTGTTTCGTTGAGCTTAGTCTGCATACCAACCTGCCCTTGCACCTAAACAAGACAAGGGATCAGTGGCGAGGCGAAGTGTCGTCCGGTGCGACCATAAAAGTGCCGCCCTTTCCACCCCTCAAATTTGCTTGCAAGAATTTAAGATGAAAGAATATCATGTGTCGTGCTTATTAAAGATATAAGGAATAATAAAGAATTTTGAACATCAGAATCAAACATTAGTTACGCACCAGCCAAGGATCAAAATTTTGATTGAAAAGATCACCGTGCACCAGTTAAACACGCATGCTTTTTTCAATCATAATTATTTACGTTTTACGAAAAGTAGAAAGACAACTTACACGACGCGCTGATTTCTACAAAAATCATTAGCTAATTATTTGTGGTTTCTCATATTTCTATATTTCTCAGATTTTCTATACACAAGTCTGTGGTAACTTGGTAGAGGAAAATATAATGCATCAACAGGTACAGAAAAGTTATGGGAAGAAAAGTTTGTAGCATAAAATTTTTCTGACAAATATGTGGAAGTTTGGGCAAAATATTCTTTGCACCCAAAGTATTGCCTGCTCCAGCGCCGGATTCAGGTGGTGGGGGGCCCTGGGCCCAGGCGTGGTGGGAGGCCCCATGTGCGGATCGGATATATAATCTTTAGGTAGGGGATGGCCGATGAAGTCACTCGTATTTCTACAGATCATTAATATTCGTGACGTAATCTTGTGACGTCACATTTGTTAACTCAACTGTAACAAAACTTTATGATGCAACATAATAATTGACAATGATTAGCGATTTGTGAAACTGTTCCAAATCCGGTCGCCAGAAGCATCGTATTTCCTTTTGTTGAAATTTTGTTTGAAAAAACTTTTCTGGGCGATCCAACGTTTTCATCATCTCTAAACGTCAGTCCTCGCTCAGCAATAAATTTTACGACAGAAGCCAACTTTGCAGAAGCGATTTCGAATATTGTTGGCATTGATTGACCTGACTAGCTAGCTCTGTATCAATTCTTCATAGTGATTAATTTCATCTGCGACAAAACGTAATCGTGGCATCTATATGTTCCATTGATTGCTCGTAGCTTTTCAGCGTGCTTCCAGTCACATATTCCATTTGGAGTAAGGAAATGCGTAAATTTAGTCGTAGGCTATCCGCGCACATCAGTCTACACGTGAAACAATAAACACAAGTTTGTGAAGGAGAAAACAAAGCCACCTTTCAACGCCGTAAGTGTACGGCAGTGCATATTTTTGGGGATGCAAAAAATTTTTGCCCAAACTTTATTTTGTCTTTCCCAAATAACTTACAAACAGCAAGTCTTAATGTTAAGACTAAAACGCACCATTGTAAACTAATCAAGGTTTCTGCATGCCTAATTAGGCCTGCCAATTACCGGGGTTCAAAGCCGTAAAACCTCAGCTAGCAATCAATATTCTGCATAGCTACATGTGAACAAAGGTAGTATTTACTGTGTTGAAAAATGTAAGGTAATTACAATAAATCCCCCCAGAAATTGCTGTTCATGCCACCACGCGTGTAAGGTGTTGTTCAGAATCTTCAAGTTTTTATATACGTTCTAAACTTATTCTTCGAACACGATCATCCTAATAGCTAACACCTGTTTATCTCTATCATAGATGTGTGCATTTGTGTTGGCCACAATGGCAATCAATCTGAAAAAGGAGTGAAATATCGGGTTACGATCAAAAGTATTGCATTGCTGCAAATAGGTCAAGTCTCAAGTAAGTAGAGGGAAAGGAGGCAATTCAATACATAGCATATAGCTTAACCTTCCACATTGGGCAATCTTCACTGCAATGTGTTGTACTTAAAATGCTACAACTTACTTTCACGTTTACAATTTCCAGAGTCACATTATGAACACCAAAAATCCGCTCCAGTTTAGACAGTCAAATGTGCACTGAACACAGCATGCTAAGAAACAATAGCAATATGAGACTGATACACGCAAATACTGCAGCATATATGATCAACTACTGAGGAATGCGTACAAATGCACATTTCCAATGATAAATGATTTATAACCTCAACAAGAATGTTTTATAAAAACGGCAGTGCTTCACTGCATTAGCATAAATGAATCATGCAGTGCAATAAATAGTACAGTTGCTACTGTTCATGAAAACTTCACTTCACAGCATTAAATTGAAACAATAAAATGTGGCAGGACGCAACATATGCAATTCATTGCATGAAACTAACGGAAAATATGAAAACCTAAACAGTATAAAATCACTGTTACATTACCACCACGCAACATGTTACAGATGCAGTTACGTAGTTAGTTCTATTCATGAATACTTCATGGAAACAGATTTTCACTTGCAAATCTCACAACATCAAGTACGTTTGAAACACGAAAACTTCACAGTATCATATCACAGCTACCCACATTACAAACGCAAAACATTTTGCAGCTGCAGCTACATTTTAGTTGTACACTTTACAGCATCAATAATTTGAGGTTTACAAAAATTAGGGTTAGTTGGAATGGTGGGTTACCACTAGATGTTTCTAATTTTAAAATCATTCTAACTCTAACCAAATTTGAATGAAATTGTTTCAGTTGGTCCAATTTTGATTTGGGCTGTTGTAATTTGCTCAAACATTTATAATATATGCAAATATGAATGACACTCTTCCAATTTACCGAGATGGTTCTAATTGTACCCAAGTTTGAATGGAGCTCTTTCAATTACCCAAATATGATCAAGGCTGTTGGAATTTGCCCAAATGTTTCTAAATGTAAGCAATTTTAAATGAAGTGGTTGTATATTATTGAAATCGGAATGAAGCTGTTTGCAGTTACCTAAAATTGAATGAAGATGTTGACCCGAAGTTTAATGCAGCTATTGTTGTTATTTGACCAGAGTTGATTTAGTCTGTTGGAATTTACCAAATTTTTCCAATTTATGGAAACATGTTTAACTTCTCCCAAATTTTAATGAAGTTGTCCCAATTTGCTCAAATTTCATTAAGATTGTTAAAATTTACCCAAATGATTTTGATTTTATCCAAATTTGAATAAAACTCTTATAAT
>JGI24021J15306_10007023_pt1 | contig 13662 bp, 7 predicted proteins | sample Ectturendosymbi1_FD_15306 | JGI IMG/M metagenome (IMG submission 15306) | reverse complement strand
CCTTGTTCTTGTAGGCTATCTGCTGGATAACTCTGATCTTGTTTGTGGGCCTCTCGGTGTTCAGCTGCAGAATGCTGGGTCTTCGGTCATCCTCGGCAGCAGGGACGCTGCCGCGCCTTGAAAAAGGCGTACCCAGTCCGCACCGAACACATCCAGCACGGGTAGCAGTGGTTGCGCTCGTAGTGACAGGTTTGGTTGAAGTTGGGCCACGTGAAGGCACCTTATAAAATTCTAACAGCTCTACAGCAAACCCGTGGCAGATAAGTTCAAGCGGAAATCTTTTTTCTAAATTCTAAAGCAATACGTCACAACGATCGGAACACAACAGATAAAATTTTCGATTACCTATACACACAGTTGGACTGCATTCACGCATATTATGCTTTCGCTCGCAGCAAACCTGTGGCCAGGTTCGACAGGTTTTTATCGTGGATGCATTTGTTAATGATGAAATTAAGATTTCTTGAAGCTAGAATTCAAACAGTCAAAACATGCTCCCCTAAAAATTGTTACTTCCGTTCCACCCAAACTTAATCATGCTGTTTGTCCTGAACTGAAATGCGGCGTTTTACTGGAAGTACAATAATTTTACAATTTTATGTCGCCTCTGGTCTAGTTCTTCACTTGTCTCCTTTACGGCCAAGTTGTCTCTTGACAACAGTATTTAATTCAAGTTTCCAACTACCCCAGTAGCACATGAACTCCAAGGTCTATAGCCTGAAATTTAGGGGAGCACCTCTTCTAATGCGGAACTCATCTTTTGTGATCTGGGCAGACGTGTGACCCATAAAACATTTGGGGTGGGGCGCAGTGACGTGCAGAGGGAGAGAGGAACGGAGCGACGGCCCCGGGCATCCAAAGGCACGGGGCATCCAAAGAGTGAAATTACAGTACAAAAATTAAAATGCTACAACTAGATGATTTTTTCTATTGTAAAGCTACCTACACATGTTGCGTGGATTTATTTCTTCGAAACTTGTTGTTTTGTCAACACTAGTTTTTACGTATTCAAATGTCAGTAATTCTCACATTCGTCAATACCAGGGACCTACACTCTGGGTGTGCTGCGCCAACCCAATCAAACTGATAGTGGCATGACTTTTTCCAGATCATACGATCAAAGGAAAATGACAAAAAAGGATTGAAAGATAATTATGGTTGTTTTATTGATTTTCTGAGCCAAATTTCAAAACTGTCCTATTTCAACTTCCTTGATTTAGCTTACTTTTTGATGCATCACTAGTTTCCCCTCATTTCTTGATGTGGCAAGCCTGGGTGTGCGCTAATACAGCCGCACAACTGTGCTTGCAATAAGTGCATCATTTCGACCTTCGTCATTAATTGGCAGTCAAGCGGATTGAACATAAGTGCGGCTCACACAAGCCCGTATCTGTTCTGCCCCCAGTAGTTGTACATATAACAGCCATATAGCAAAAAAAACGAAAGTTTTCTTGCGTACTTTCTCTGCATTCTCAATTCTTGTGTTGTTTAACAAAGTTTCAAACTGTAAACCCTGGGTATCCGTCATCCCAGCGCATATTTTCTCTGCTCGACTGCTATTTGACAAGATATTCGCGCAGCCTGGTGTTTTTACAGTTGCAAACTGTTCTGTTGTAGCGCTGAGTGTGTTTTGCTCCACTGTTTTAATGCGCAGCCTTATATTTTTGCAGTTGTTAACTTCGCCGACGTAGCACTGGAGTGCGTTCTACTCCCCAGTTTTAACGAGGTGCCGGATATTTTTTCAGTTATGAATTGCTCTGCCGTAGCGTTGAGTGCTGTGTTTTTTTCCGGTCTCCTAATGTGGAGCGCTGAAAATTTATGTTCATTACAGTGTCACATTGTACAACAACGAGTAGGGGGAGTGCGTGTAGAATAACATGCATGTTGTGCCAACAAACTTCGCCAAAACGTTGGTTTGCAAACGTGAATATGCTGCCATATTTGTAACGTCACAAACAGCATGTATCCAGTAACAGTGACCACCATGCGCCACTGCTCTATACTGGAGTATGGTACGGGGGGCATCCAATCAAGCAGTTGTCCCGGGCATCACCAGACCTCTACACGCCACTGGTGGAGTGTGAAATGTCTACTCGAATAAATGACTGCCTTTACGTGTTCGTGACCGCGCCTTTATTTCCCTGGCCACGCCTTTGGATCTGTGAACCTTTTGGAGTAAAAATTGAAAATTCTAGGAAGTTGGAGAACCAGTAACACTCAGCCTGCATCGAATGCGATGAGGAGCAGCTTCACACATACCAAACTTGTAGCATCTAGGCTAAGGCAGCGATGTCCAACCCGCGGGCCGCATGCGGCCAAGTTCAAGGTTTTGTGCGGCTCAGTAAGCTTTTGTTATTGCGTATGTACAATACAATGACAACCTGTTATTATTTTGGTATTCTTAAATCGTCATTTTCGATGCAATAGTCTTCATTGCCTGTTTATCATACACTACGCACTGGTTTATTTCCTCGTGTCCACTGACTCCTCGGTGCAAAACTGATTTCTAGTTAGCTGATTTCTACTCATGTGTTCCTCCGCAATAAACTGATTTCCAACTATATCTTTGTTGTTCCATTAGAACTAAACTTGCCAATGGCATCATAGTTTGGGAGTGATTAAAAGTACCATACAGTTGTTTATCACTGCAGATAGTATTCAAATGTTTTCTGTAGCTTTAAACTAAACTTTGGATTGCTAAAATGGAAGTACTGTAAGTTATTAAATGGACGGCCATCAAAGATAGTGCCATAATTTTTGTCTCAGTAAGGTATTTCGGTTGGACATACCTGGGTTAAGAAATCATCTTGAGATTTCATATATTTTCAGAAATAATTGCACTAAACAGCTTGCCATCTGACCCTGGTTGTTTGCTGCTGGCAGTCGTTCGACTTTCAAATTAGGTCAATTAGCGAAAACCTGACTGTGAACACCATACTGCAACTGACAAACTCGAGTGATTGAGTCTATGGACACCATTGTATGTTAGTCCATGGTAATCAGCAGCGCTTGTGACAGCAAAACCACAGCAAGCTCAGTGTATAGTAAATTTTGTGATGCAGTGTTGGTTCCAGAAATTTTTAGGAGCTTGATCTTGCGTACTCGTGAACCACTGAAAAGGTTTAGGAGCTTTCTAAATTATTTAGCGTGTATGTGTGTAATGGAAATTACGCCACTCAGCGGTGTAGGAGCAGGGGGTGAAAGCCCACCACCAAAAATTTTGATTTGAAAAATTTGGGTAAAATCTCAACAATTTTAGCAGCTTTAGAAGTTTCTACATTAAAACAAAATAGTTATTTCTTATTGAGTGTATAAATAAACGATTATTATGTCATAGAAAACACATTAAATATATGTAAAATCAACAAACTGTTTCAAGTAACTTCGCGTTTTAGTTTGTGAGAGTTGATGAGTAACTGAGTCGCTTGACAGTTTGAGCAAAAGAAGCCATTTTATTTATGTGCTTTATTAATTGTACCTGAGGTAATCGCACATGCCTACGTCATATTAGTAGAGTCCACGCCAAGCAACTACAGAAAAGCTTTTGTTTTTATTTTTAATCTCAGTGTTTGGATGAACACATTTTGCCATGCAGTTTGTTGCATACACGTGCAGTGGTGTAGTGGAACCAGGCCCGCAACCAGCATCAAACACCAGGGGGCGAGAAGTTTTGTGAGAGTGGCCAAAATTTTTGATGTCCAATACTTTCAAACTATGTCCAACATATTTTTCCAGGGCGGCTAAAATTTTCTAGGGGGGTAAAGCCCCCTGTGACCCCCTTGGTTACGGACCTCAGTAGAAAAGACAATGTTGTGAGACTCACGGCATAGGCATCATATAATACAGTGAAATAATACATGCCACATATATTACATATATGTCTTCAGAAAAGGAAGCAGCTTTAGGCCTACCTCAGGTAGGTTTAAAGATCTTGCTAACAGCAAAAGCTGAAATGTGAATGGAACACCAATCTTCAGAACTGTGACGCAGATACTCAAGAGCACTGAGTCAGCTGGCTTCTGACAATGTTCTCGCACAGCCTAGCGTGCTTTTTTCAGTTGGATTATTAACCAAATTTCAAGTGCAAAATTTTCTATTTTTAATTTCATGGCGACTTGGCAGAGGAAAATGTAATGTGCCAACAGATACAAAATCTGTAGGGAGAAAGTTTTCAGGAAAATTTGGGCAAATATCCTTTGCGCACCCAAAAAATGCCTGGTCCTACACCTATGACGACATTGATGACAACTTTAACATATATCAACTCAAGAGCCCTCTTAATATTCTACATACAAAAAACAGCATGACAATAAAGTTCTACCGGGCCTTTTACTCTTAGGTCTCGGAACAATGTACGGTCAGTCCCGTCTTCTCACAGGGCCTGCAAGTAATAGTCTAGTCTACTACAACAGAGGTCCGCAAACACTTTTTGGCGCAACCCTAAAAATAAATTCTCTTAAAGATCTAAAAAAAATTCAAAGTTCTAAATTCTCGCGACCCAAACATTTCGTGAGCATATAATTTTGTGGAAAATACTTTATAATTGACTATCACTTTTGAGACTACTAATGATAGTAGAAATTTTCTTGCACAAAATTTTACGAAACTTAGCACACAAAACAGTAAATGACTGCATTCATTCTTTCCAATGAGAATGGCAAATTTAAAATGGAAATTAATATTATTGAGCGACCTAGAGTGGAAGGTCTCTCTGTTTGTAGTACACCACCCTCACACTGGCTGCGTTCCTACAAGACAAGACAGGGTCTCTAAACTACGGCCCGCGGGCCACATCCGGCTCGCGACGCCATTTCATCCGGCCCGCGAAGACATTTTGTCAATCATGAAAAAATAATTTACGAAAAATTTGTTGGTTTGGCAGAATGTAACATACCCCGAAACAATCACGATACGTAAGATATCCGGCCCTCAATCAGTTGTGTAAGAGCTTATGCGGCCCTCGGATAAAAGAGTTTGGAGACCCCTGCTGCAAGAGATGCAAAGAACATGATAATCCATCAGGTGTGACAAAATGGGCGACATAATGGTTCCATGCCACTACGAATGGGAAATATCGAACATGGCCAAGGGCTTACGATTGGTTTCGAATGTTGTTTTTTAATTTGTACAAGTCAAGGTAAGTACAGTTACTTTCTTATGTTTTAAGAGGAGCTATTGCCCCAGTCATCTACCGTGGATTCTCCATGTTAACCGCGAGAGTCAGAATGATATAATTCGGAAATCAATGACATCCGGAACTTCTCTGCCAATGCGTTAGAGCTTTATAAAAGTGGTAGGAGATTTTTAATGGTGTAAGAAAGCAATTAGAAGGGTTGGAAAACAAAAATGATTGCATCAGCAAGAACATCTGTGCAAACCAATGGGTGGTACATTTAATAATGGCCTTAAATTTGCTGTTTTCTGACTCCTGCCCCAATGGTTGTTAGTCTCTGTTGGCGCCTTCTAGAAACAGGAAGAAGCAGGATCTCCTTTATGTTTTCATTTTATTACCCTTCTCATTACAAATACTTTCTGCAGAGGATACTGTGCTGATCACATTAAAAGTTAACCTGCCGAGAATAATGAAGAGCATTGACTACTAATCTGCTAATCTAATAACATTCAAATGACTACTAACCTAATAACATTCATTTCATAGAATTCTTGACAGGTACCATGTTTCACAAATAGGCTTGTCGTTTTTCGTTGCACTCCCCAACATCAACATTCAGTGAGCAAACTTTCATCTTACATTTTACCTTTCAAAAATCTTGATGCATTTAATCTTCTCCGATGAGTGTGTCTAGCACCAATAACATTTTTTTCAGTTCGCGAGGTGTGGAAAATGAAGTCCCAAAACCAAAGTAAGGCGTATTTTTTGAAAGGGACTTGTGATTATCTTAGCTGCGAAACCAGCAGGTCAGGATTTCTACTTCTTTATGTAAAACTCTCACGGATAAAACGAAGTGTAAAGAATTAAACGATTTTTCGATGGCCGTTAAGAGGTTCCTGCTATTTTTCTTTTTGCTAAACACGCAGCGCCACCGAAAGAATTTCGTAGAGTACAGTAAGGTCGCTAGGTGTCGCGCACTGTACATCAAGTTTTACGTCAAGCTGGTACGTTTCGCACTGCTGTGCATTTGCCTGAGCGACAAATTCAAAGCTCCAACAGAGAAAAGTGGACTGGAGAGAATCAAAAGATCTTAAGATGCCAAAATACATGGGTGCAGTCATACAACAAGACAAAAATTGCTTTTCAATGTTCTCCGGGCGTAGTTGGAAACAATTTTTAGCAAAAAAATTAGCTTAACTTATTTTTTCACAGGAACAGTTACTTTAATAATCTAGGCACTTACTTTGTGACATAAGAAAGACACGTTTTCACTGCAGCTTGGACAGAAGCTAACATGTAGAACAGGGGTTCGTAAATACTTTTTGGCGCAACCCTAAAAATAGTTATAAATTCTCGCGAACCAAACATTTCGCGAGAATATAATTTTGAGGAAAATACTTCACAATTAAATATCAATTTCAAGACTAGTATTGACAGTAGCAATTTTCTTGCACAAAATTGTATGAAACTTAGCACACAAAACAGTAAATGATTGCATTCATTCTGTCTAATGAGAATTGGAATCTAAAATGTAAAGTGAAATTTTTCGCGACACAGAGTGGAAAGTCTCGCGACCAAACTTTGGGTCGCGACCCACAATTTGCTCTAGAAGGCACAAAGTGATCAAAACTAAATAATCTAACCTCAGCAGCAATTCCTGTCGAACGTTAAACGTCTTTGATTATCCGCAATTTTGTGAATTTTTGACAAAAGACATTCAGTGGTGAATCTAGGAATTTGGGGAGCCGAGGTAAAAATATTGAGGGGACGTTTAACAGAAGTAGGCACTCAGGCTATTTGAAAAATCGCAGCAGATTTGAAGCTTACAAACATCACATGATATAAGCATTACATATCCTCCTGTTTGAAAGAAATTGTATGTACAGCAATAAAAACTTATTTTTGAAAGTGCTGATAAAATGCTGCTTCAAAGCATAACATATTTTTTCTGCCCATCATCAACAATGTTACTGACCTTCACGCTTCAGATTGTTATAATCTGACTTAATAAAGGCTCCGGCTTATGTCACACACAGCAAAAAAAATTTTATTATTTATCGTGCACACGACAATTTCATATTTGCTCATATGGCCACTTTTGTACTTTTCGATGTAAATGACCACGTACATACATAACAGAAGCATACTTGTACCTCGGGTACGTCTTTCTTTATCAACTCTACTATAGAGTTGTAGCTTACATACAAAAAGTGCGGTAAAAACTGGTGACAATATGTTTAAACTGAGTGAAGTTGAAGCAGTGCTATGAAGCAGAATTGACAAGCAAACCTACAGCACGTAAGAACAACACTTAGTCGACATTTAAAGAAAGGGAGGTCCTACGTCATTCTAAGGAGGGCCCTAGGCAATTGCCTCATTTGCTTCACTCTAAATCCGTCACTGAAAACACCGCACACTCAAAATCTGTATGAAAACAACGACGCCTTGTTATCCAGTTTTAGTTACCCCCCTGCTGCTCTTGACGAATATGTAAAAATGAAGCCAAAGTGTATAAGACAGCCAGATTTTGTTGAGCAGACAAAGTTGAGACTGTTAAATAGATAGAAATTTTGGCATAAATAGCATCTGATAAACTCTTTTTCCAACTGTGATTTATTAACCCCAACTGTGAATTAATAGACGTGTTTTGCATTGAAATTTTAGGGACTGCGCGAGCCGCTATTGTGGCTTTGAATCACCTTTTTGGTCTTAATTCACGAACCATTTGCGGTAGAGAGACAACGAAGACATCTTTGAACGCCGATTTTGACGTACGTTATTAAATAGAAAATGTACCTTGACATTTGAAAGTTTTGAGAAAAAAACTCTTTTCTGTTTTTGTTTTTTTATTTTTGTCAATTTTTGGTCGTTGTCTGACATTGTTATCGCGCTTACCTGCATATATATTCAAACGGTTCCATTGGCTTGGAAAACTTGCAAGTAGCCCCAACTAACCAAAAAACATAATAATTCACTCATTTTATTGATCCCTTAGATTGTTTGGAGAAAATTAGTTTTTTTGGGCAAAGCGCATTCTTTCCATCACTCTCACTGCGCAGGCGTATCAAAACTTTTACTAACAGTCGCTACGGATTGGGTGACTATGAAGTGCCTGATTAGCTCACATATGCGTGAAGCCATAAGTAGCGTAAAACGTACCATATTGGCTTTACGAGCACGAGAGGCGAAAACAAAGTTACCTTAAAGCAGGTGTTCCCTATACCGGGCTTCGTGACGCGTTACTGAAAGTCAAAACAATAAATCCGCTTGTTGAAATAAAAATATACGTCATATATATCCTAACTGAGTATAGGTTATTCGCATGCAGCGGTTTGGTCGCATATTTCGTCCCGCACAATATACCAGTGTATGTGACATCGCACTTGTGCCATAATTCATTTGGCTGAAAAAATGTTTGTGGTACAGGCGATGATTTCCTCTTTCTAGTGCGGTGAAATGAGAGATTTTGAAGCTTGCAGTAAGAAAGTTAATGAATAAATTTTGAGGGTGTGCTACTTCAATTAGCTTCTCTCAGTGTGTGCTACTTTAGTCGGCCTTTTCAATTAGCCTCGCCAGGCCCTGGATGAAAGCATTTCATCTGTGCACCACGTGTAACTATTATCCATGTAAGTAACCAATTACACATGCTGTCAATGAACTTGTGGTTTGCACTTACATATTATAAAAGCAATTGTGTGATCGCAGGAATTGAAAAAGCAATTTTTCTACTCAAGTTCAAGTGCAACAAGCGTTTTAAAAATTAGTTGGGTTGATGTCCAAGAAACAAACTGTGATGCCCTCGCAGGCAACGCAGTACAGTATAATTCCAGTTCAGATCGTGCCTCGAAACATTTGAAGTTCGTTGAGACATTTGACATCCGTAGACGGTTCGTGGGGGGATAAAGTGAAGGAACCACTGCCACGAAGAAAGGAATATACCCTCTTTCCTTAAAAATTGCGTTCGGTAACAGCCGTGAGTGAAATACTGACAGCAAGGCTGTCATGAGAGCAACTTGCCATATGGCACTCCCATTTCTTCCATGCAGAAAAGAGTGTTACCACCGACATGGAGTCATAACAGTCAAATATAAACATTTAAAACTTAAGTGCTGCATGTGCACAAAAAGTTTTACTCCAGGTTTCGAATCGTGAAAAGCCATTCTAACAGGAAGGACTCATTAAAAAAGATATTTGTTCATCATAGCAAAAAAATATTTCGCTTGGGCGACTGTTTTTATACCACACAAGTTCACAGGAGAAAAGCCGTTCCGCTGATTGGTGTTGCGTGGTCGTCAAAGTGCCCACGTAGCGGTAACTGTTTCGGAAAAGGAAAAAGACCGCGGTTCAGGTTAAAAGGTATGTCGATTTTTGAGTCAACAAATGCTTGCGCTTGCAGTAACAAATGCTGTCGGGAAGGTTGCACGCATGCAGCTCCATAAGTATGCGACAGGAGATAACGTCGGTCACATACCTGCTAATGTAGGCCAGCTTTTATTTTAATCCGTGAAATTTTCCTTGATTTTATAACCGCTCAGCTACTTACACGAAAACTACAGAAAGATTTTTATCACCGGCGATTAAAGTCTTTTCGCAACATGTAGCGATTGCATCAGCTAATTAGTGGGATTTAAGCTGAACCCCGCATCCACAGGACCGAGGCTGCAAGTTAACCCGGCTGTTGCTGTCATCGCTATGTGCGACGCACACACCGCGGTCGATCACGCTTTTCTAAGATAAGATTGCCTGATATGATAAAAGCTTTGGTTGCCTCTTTAGCGGTGATTACTCCGTGCGTGGTTAAGCTGTTATGTTGCATTGTGTCATCCCTCTCAGGAGCAGCACTGATCTTCGTCAGCAGAATATGCATGACTGCACAGATACGAGCAGATTGATCAGAAACATGTTAAGGCGGCGACATGCTGCAAGCGAGCAATACAGACACGATAAGAAAAATGAAAAAGTTCATGGTATTTTGGGCCGAGTTTTACAAGTTTGAAATGTTTTAGCTTTTCCAAATTTAATCAGAAGCTGCACGAACTTCGCTGTCCTGGTGGTCAGCCAATTTTTCAAGCGAGGCCAGCCACTCGTGGTCTTATGCGATGCCCGACAGGCTTTGAAATTTAGTTCTGATGAAAAAGCAGGAAGCTTGAGGAAGCTTCTGGGATTTGACAAATTCATTTTTTCTTGAAAAACGTAAAAACTGCAGTTTGAGTATTTATCAATTTTCAAAGTTTGAAATTTGCTTTAGTAGATAAAATGATTTTATTCCTATGCTTATGTTGTCGCTTTTAAAGTCAAGATTAAGGTAGCTCAATAAAAGCAAAAAGGTTGGTTCAAACATGTAGCAAGAAATTGGTGCACTTGATTTATGCCTGAAATGGCAGAGATTCCACCTCTTGCAGCAGTTGCCCGGAAAATTTACAGTAAAGCTAAGATAAATGAAAAACTTGCTATACTTTTCACATTGTTCGGAAGTTCTCCAAAACGTGAGTCTCCAAAAATGTAATGCACTGTTGAACTTAAAATCAAAAAATGTTCTATTAAAAGAATAACCCATAAATAGATTAAAAAAGGAAAATCTTACCTCTTTTAATCGGCCAACTACAAACATCATCTCAAACACCATTTGGAGCGATTGCGTCTTACTGTCTGCTCAAATATTCAAACCACCTTTTTTCTGTTTGTAACGTTAAAGTAACGAAACAGACTTTTGCAGCATTGCACCAAGCAAATTTTCACTTTTATAATTTTCAAATTACATTTGAAAGGTTTGCAAAATTTGATGTGTCCTTAAAATTAAATTTTTATCTTGGGAACCATGAACTAATAGGCTACAGTATAATTACCCAATAAAATAGGTACGTCGATGGATAGTTTATGCCAATGATACATTTACGAGTTTTTGTGTGCTTGCTTGGAGAGAGGTCCGGAGGAGTGGACGTAATGGTTGGTTTAGCTTCATCGTTTTTACCAATGCTTTTACAAACAAAAAAGCATTTAAGAAACAGTTGAATTGATTTTCAGCTACAGCGGTATATTGTAATATCGAAATGCTTACAAGATTGTAAGGTATAGAATATTACCTTTATTTCTGTCCATTTTTAGGCTCTGAAATGTTGAGTGGAAAATTTGTACTACGTAATTGTTTTTAATCACGATGAGAAAATCACCAGAAATGGATTGAATTCATTTTGTTTATTTATTGTTAATTATTTCTACACACTTAAAGATAAAACTGTAATAAAATGCCAAAAACCCCACAAGTATTTTCTCAATATTTACTTCATGCTCAACTATTAATTGTAAAAATATCAGGCTACTACAGTATCAAAAACAATGATTTGATTGTGAGTTTACTTTGATGTATTTTATCCCACATCTCAATTAGCACACAAGACCAGGTGCAGTAATCTAAGTATACCGACGTTCTGATCTAAATGTGTTACATCAGCCTAAAGTGAGTTTAATTCGAGTACATAACAGTTTTCCTAGACGGAAACATTTACAAAATTAGACAATATTTATGTTTTGATGATTGGCTAATCAACGTTTTAATAGTTAGTTTGCCACTATCTCAATCAGAAGTTTCAATGAGAAGTTTCTGTAAAGTTGTAAGACAGAGCAGAAAAGCCACAGAATCAATTGGTCAATATGAAAGTAAGGCTGCTGATAACGTTTTCAGTATAGAGCAGTGGTACTTAACGGGGGGCACGCCTTTCCAGGGGGGCATCAATAAATTTCGATGGGGGAGCAAGCCCTACGCACTCTACAAGGTGGAAAGTGTTTGAAGGGGAAAGCTTACCGTCCAATTTGCCCCTTGAAGTCAAGGGGCGTGAAACGAAGGACAATTACTTAAGGTAGGCATGAGAGAGAAAAGGATAAGAACCTATATGAGTGTCATACACATGCCAGTAGGCGCATAGCTTCGCGGATCACTAAATCCAAGATGGCTACGAACAGGCAGCTTTGGAGATATGTGGTATTGATTTAATGTCCATGAAAGAGTTCAAAGGCGAAGTACTTTTGCAGTGAGTGAAACTTTTTGATATTTTTTGATGCGTGGTGCACTGAAGGGGTCACCTTCCGTTAACATCTATGTTTTGATCGTGTCATCTAAGTAGGTAAGTACTTAGAATTTTCTTTCAAGATGGTGGCTTTTAATCAAGTTTCAATAAAATCTGAAACTGATTTTGTAGAGAGCTTTGGCCCGCTTACCCATGTGCATGCAACACAAATGAACAGAATTGACCCTACTCCTCAACATCGATACTGACGTTGGTCTAAGTGCTTTCATACATGCTCATCGTTTTCAAGTGTTTTTATCAAAAAGCTGCAACAGGGTCAAAACCAATTTAAATCGAGAATGCTAAAACGATTAAGACAGAATAGGATAACAGCCAGCTGAAAGCAAGCTTCACATTTTAAGTCTGGCATTTTCAAAAGTTGTTTTTCCCTTGTTCTCTACGACTTCTCTATGGTGGTAAAAATATGGATGCTAAAAATGTTTTTCCTACAAAAACAAATGGACATTTTAGAAAGGTTGCAATCGTTGATGGGCACGCTTTTTAAATCTAATAGTTGAGCAAGTAACCAACCCGAAATCATATCATTAGAAATATCTCAGATTATTGCCAGAACGAGTATGCAAATGGTAAACGCAATCATGGGCGCAATTTGGTGGGAGACACGGGGGACGTGTACCCCCCACTTTTTCAGACGGGGGGGACATAATATGCTTTCTCCCCCCACTTTTTTCTCTTTACTTTTTTCTCTCTTTATTTGGAGAGGTTTCAAAAATAAAAGTGATGTTTGTCACGTTTTGTGTGAAGAGCTTTTCATGTTAGATGGTATGCCACACATAGTCAAGGTGATGTTGAAACAGAGTTTGGTGTGGTATCACTGATTCTATTAGTTTAGTTTAACTTCGATAAAATACTTTTTAACATTTTTCATGTTTCTAGCGATCGTGAAAGATGTTTAACTCCTTTTCCGAGATTTTACCCTGTGTGGTATACTGTTAGAAAGGTTATTTTTTTGTAACAGTGAGAGGATTACAGCTGCACATGTCAGAGACCACAGTACAGCCATGATTTGTTCCGTGCAGAAATGCAACTGGCTTTACTGTAACGTTGGTTGTCACGTATTCAGAAACAGATAGCGNATAATTTAATGATACTAGTGTATACAATGTTAAAAAGTTAGATTTTCAGNCAAATCTCTGCGAAGCTTTTGCCGAAGNCAAAGCAGCACTATTGTGGAGACTTAGTTTTGGGATGGGGAGTTTAGCAAAAGACTGTTTTCAACCATCAGTGAACAGGATTTCACTCAAAACGTTGGAAAAGTAGCTTACAGTATTTACTTAGCTGCATGTTGACCTGCAGCTCAAAACGTAGGTACTTGAGTTAGAAATAAGGAAAAAATATACACTTATCCCCATTTCTTGTGATGTCGCGACAATGGTGACCAACAAATCCAAAATAAATTTATTCCGTGACTCCTACAATTTGCGACTCTGTGCCTGTGCTGAATACATTGGTTCGTAAGTCATT